>PJTO01000013.1_pt1 | contig 384006 bp, 318 predicted proteins | sample 1512101 | NCBI WGS metagenome assembly PJTO01 (sample SAMN08177690, study PRJNA422409) | Soil metagenome, whole genome shotgun sequencing project.
CAATGCGAAATTGAAAGCTTTCAGAAGTGTATTCCGTGGGGTTAGGGATACCCAATTCTTTCTTTATAGGGTAATGAAACTATATGCTTAAAATGATTACCCCCCAAAGATTCAGATTGATCCTTCACCTTTAGGTGTATTTTCGGACTTTGATACCTTGATGACCAAAGAATTTGTGGAAAACTGAAAAATCTTAAAAGTAAAAATGGCGTACTTTGAATAAGGAATTAATCCGATTAATACCGTTATAACGACTTTTAATAGAAATCAACCAACTCAATTAGCCAAACACAACCTCTCAATTCAAATTCTTATATTCATTTGGAGTTATACCTGTTCTCTGCTTGAAAAGTCGGGTAAAATGTTGTGGATATTTAAACCCTAACTCATATGCTATTTCGCTAATGGATTTATCAACGTCAAAAATCCGTTCTTTGGCTACGTTGATTACTTTGAATTGTATATATTCCTGTGCAGACACACCTGTTTCTTTCTTGATTAGGTCGCCAAAATAATTAGTGGATAGGTTCAGTTCATCGGCACACCACGACACGGAAGGTAAACCTATGGTTTGAGGTTTGTCCGATAAAAAATAGCCATTAAGCACTTCTTCAAATCGTTCTAAAATTCCTTTATTGACATTATCCCTTGTAATAAACTGACGGTCATAAAAGCGGGTGCAATAATTTAAGAACAGTTCAATATTCGATATAATCAATTGCTTACTATGCTTATCGATAGCGTGTTGCAGTTCATATTCAATTTTGGCAAAACAATCCTGAATAATCTTTCTTTCCTGTTCCGACAGATGCAGGGCTTCATTGACAGCATAGGAGAAAAAATGATAATCGCCTATATTTTTCCCAAGTGATGTTCCTGCAATCAAATCGGGTTGGAACACCAAAGCAATTCCCTGTGGCTGGTAATAATTATTGCCATTCTCTCCTATAACCTGATTAGGAGCAAGAAATATCAACGTTCCACCCTCATAGTCGTAGTTACTCAGTCCATAACGCAAATCACCACAATATATCTGTTTTAGAAAGACCGTATAAAAACCATAACGCAGACGTCTTAATTTTCTTGGGTTGGCTTTGTCCAAATGAACTACGCTTACCAAGGGGTGCAGGGTTTCATTGTTGTTAAAATCGTTGTATTCCTTTATACTGTTGAAATAAAGTACATCTTCCATTGCCTTATTATTTAATAACTTACTTCACAAATTTACAAAATCATTCCCCTCATTGCACGCTGTTACTCCCGAATCAGTGATTTTGGTAGGTAATACAGTGATTGGTATAAGCAGGAAGCTAATAATTACCCGCAACTTTGTACCATGAAACAATTTGAGATAATTATATCCTTGTTACTCATAGCAATAGTTGGTATGGTAAGTAATTGTGAATGAAATAAAAGAAGTATTGGTACACCTGTATGCCTATTGTGGATTTCCCCGCAGTATCAGAGGTTTGCAAACCTTTATGGAGGTGCTTGATGAACGGAAAGCCAAAGGCATTAACTACAATATGGGCAACGATGCTTTGCCCGTTGATCAAACAGGGAGTAAATATGAACGTGGTAAAAAGATATTGGAAGAATTGACCAAAACACGACAACCTGAAACACTTATAGGATATTCAGCGTTTGCCCCGACAATAGATGCATTTCTAAAGGAACATTTATTTGCCGATATATTTGAAAGAGATGTTTTAAACTATGTTCAAAGAGAATTAGTAACCGTTTCTGTACTAGCCACTATTGGCAATGCAGAACCTATGCTACGTTCGCATTTAGCCATCTGTCTGAATGTAGACTTAACATCCGAACAGCTACAACAGTTTGTAAGTGTCATCAAATCAACCATAGGAAAACAAGAAGCAAAATCGGCACAGAAAGTTTTAGACGAAGTGCTTGCAACTAACAAATAAAAATAAATAGAAGATGAGAAACATAACATTTTTAATCATAGCAATAGCGATGTCAGCCTGCACAAATACAGAAAACACAAGGACACAAACCAACGGAAACGTTTTGGTCATTGAGGAACAGGGTAGTTTTGCTGTAGGTGGCACAAAGTTGTTCGAACAGGGAAAGTTTGATTTGGCTAATCCATTGAAACCCGATGGACAAACCTTTCACGGTGACCATGCCTATGTTTTCTATCAAATTCCGCCAAAGGCACGGAAATACCCGTTAGCATTTTTACATGGAGCAGGGCAATCTAAGAAAACTTGGGAAACGACTCCCGACGGGCGTGAGGGATTTCAGAATATCTTTTTAAGGCGAGGGTTCGGGGTATATTTGCTTGACCAACCGAGACGTGGCGAAGCAGGCAGAAGTACCGTTGAGGAAACAATCAAAGCGACCCCCGATGAACAGTTTTGGTTCACCCAATTTAGAATAGGCAATTACCCCGACTACTTTCCCAATGTCCAGTTTCCAAAAGACGAGGCTTCGTTGGAGCAGTTTTTTCGGCAGATGACTCCCAATACAGGGGCTTTCGATGTCAACGTTATCATAGATGGCGTTTCGCAGTTATTTGACAAGATTGGAGAAGGTATTTTGATAACACATTCACAGGGAGGTGGTCCAGGTTGGTTTACGGCAATAAAGAACGATAAGGTCAAAGCGGTCGTAGCTTACGAACCATATAGCAGTTTTGTATTTCCCGAAGGAGAGTTACCCGAACCAATACAGTCAACTGGGCTTTTCGGCGCACTGAATGGCATAGAAATACCTTTGTCTGATTTTGAGAAATTGACCAAAATCCCTATTGTAGTTTATTACGGCGATAACATCGCCAAAGAGCCTACTAATGTATGGAACAAAGACCATTGGCGATCAGGTTTGGAAATGGCAAGGTTATGGGCTGAAACTGTTAATAAGTACGGCGGAGATGTGACCGTGGTGCACCTGCCCGAGTTAGGAATTAATGGTAATACGCATTTTCCGTTTTCCGATTTGAACAATATCGAAGTAGCCGACCTTTTGACAAAATGGTTGAAAGAAAAAGGCTTGGATTAATCAGAATGAGTTAACAAAAATAATGGAAATTAGGCGCTATGTCATTCACAAGATTATTAACGGCTTCCGACCGATAAGTAGTTTTTAAATATTATAACAAATTAAATAAGATGAGAAATCTAACATCTATAATAGCAGTAGCTATGACAACAATGGCAACAGAGACAGTGAATGCTCAATACCACGAAAAGGCAGAACAAAATCCTTATACATTGGTATATGACGGAGCAATCACGGAGAATGTAAAAGGAAAGGTAAATATATACTCTGTAACGTACAAACTAAATGGGATTGATATAGTTGCCAACGTTTATACTCCGGCAGATTATGATGCTTCAAAGCAACCTGCCTCCCGGCAGGCGAGGTATCCGGCGGTAGTGGTAGTCCACCCAAACGGTGGTATCAAAGAACAGACAGCAGGATTGTATGGACAGCGTTTGGCGGAAGCAGGGTATATTACCCTTGTGGCAGATGCAAGCTATCAAGGCGGTAGTGGCGGGGAACCACGCCATACCGATAAGCCCCAATATCGCACCGACGATATTCACGGTATGGCTGATTTTATTACGAAATACGCCGGGGTAGATGCAGACCGTTTAGGTGTTTTGGGCATTTGTGGTGGCGGTGGCTACACGCTAAAAGCAGTCCAAAGTGACAAGCGTTTTAAAGCAGTGGCTACATTGAGTATGTTCAATTCGGGGAAAGTAAGACGTAATGGTTTTCAAAACTCACAATTAAACACCATACAGGGACGTCTGCTACAAGCAACAGAAGCTCGTGCACAAGAAGCCGCAGGCGGCGAAATAATGTATGCGGGTGTGTCGAGCGTAACAAATGAAGAAATTATAAAAACCTCAACCGACCTGTATCGTGAGGGATATGAATACTATTACAGAACCCATGCCCACCCAAATTCAACCTTTCTATATACGATGAGCAGTTTGATGGATTTAATGACGTGGGATGCAACAGACCAAATTGAACTGATTAATCAACCTTTATTGATGATTGCAGGGAGTAAAGCCGATACAAAATATATGACGGATGAAGCCTTTAGCAAAGTCACCAAAGCAAAAAACAAAGAGTTGTTCTTGATTGACGGAGCTACACATATCGAAACCTATTGGAAACCCGAATATGTAAAACAGGCAGTAGATAAATTGGTAAACTTCTATCAAATGAACCTTTAAAATTCAGAATAATGAAACATAAATTAAAAAACATACTACCGCTTGTAATCGTCCTTTTTACAGCGTGCAATAACAACCAGGAGATGGAAAAAATAACACAACAGAATGAACCTGTTTTTCCGAGAGGCGAAAAAGTCACGAATGATAATTTTACAGGAACGGTTTGGGTCAATTATTTGTCGGAAACAGATACAATCCATAATGTAAATATTGGTTCAGTAACATTCGAGGCAGGAGCGAGAACAAATTGGCATTACCACAAAGGCGGTCAGATACTTTTGGTAACGGAGGGAACGGGTCTATATCAGGAAAAAGGCAAGCCGGTAGAGATAATTAACAAAGGTGATGTAATGAAATGCCCACCGGACATAGCGCATTGGCATGGAGCTACACCCGATGAAGCAATGACACATATCGCGATAGGAACGAATACCAATATTGGCGGGGCTGTTTGGTTGCAGCCTGTAACCGATGAAGAATATAATACCCTGATCGAACGGAATAGGAAATATCTTTAGTGAACTATTTTTGAGTAGCAACGGACCACATATTTCCTGCAAAATCCTTAAAAGTTCCACGTCTGTCGGGGTCATTATCTTTTGTATTTGGTGTGTCTACTAATTCACAGCCCAATTCAATAGCTCTACGAAAGGTTGTGTCAACATCCGGAACATAAACATGCATCCAATAAGTAGTCGCGGGGTATTGAGGAGTCGAATCGCTCATCATAATTATAGAATCGTCAATTTGAACTTCAACGTGCATAATTTTGCCATTAGGTTTGTCGTATCTTCTGAGAACTTTTGCTTCAAACAAGGCGGTTAAAAGTTCAATCATTTTTGTTGCATTGTCAACCATAAAATATGGTGAAACAGAATTGTAATTTGTTGGTTTGAACTTAGTCATAATTGTTTACTTTGTCAGTTTATTTACTGTTCATATGTTTGTTAAAATTCTTTATTTCTTTTTTCTTTTCACCGCTTTTAAGAATTGAATTAACACCGCCTCATCATTTCTTAAAGCTTTCTTTTCATCATCCTCTGTAATGGCAATCCGCTTTAAATAACGCTGCAAATCGCCAGCCTCAAAAGCTTCCAATAAAATTGGATATACATAGGCGCTCTTGCAAACTGCTCTTGTATTCCCCAATTTAGCGGCCACACAGTCCAAGGCCTCAACAACTAATTTCTTTGCCGGCATTTCTGGATTTTCTCTCGTACAAATAGCTAACTGTCGCATGGCCTCTAAAGTACCACCCCAAGTCCTAAAATCTTTTGCCGTAAAATCATCATTGGTAATTTCTCGAATATATTGGTTAATCATTCCTGATTCTACCGCCTTTCTTTCATTATCATTGGTATAAAACTGAAACAACTCTTGACCGGGGATATCCTTACATTTTCTAACAAGTTTGGTTAACCTTTTATCTGTTAGCCTTACCTCTTGTTTTACGCCCTTTTTCCCCACAAAACACAAGTATGTGGCCTTGTCTTTCTCTTTAAAATGTTGGTCTTTTAATGTGCTAAGTCCATAACTATTATAGTTTTTTTCATATGCTGGACTTCCAATTCTAATTAACGTTTCCTGCAATACTTTAACACAAATTGCAAGTACTTTTCTTTCATCTAACTCTCTTCGTCGTAAATCCTTTTCAACTTGTTTTCTCACATTAGGCAATGCTTTGCCAAACTCTAACAGCCTAAAATATTTTTCGTTAGAGCGTCTTTTTACCCAATCCGGATGATAACGGTATTGTTTTCTGCCTGCTACATCAACTCCAACGGCTTGTAAATAGCCATTTTTTTGGGGAGAAATCCACACATTTCTCCATGCTGGAGGTAATACCAGTTTTTGGATACGTTCTAGTACGGGCTCATCGGTTATGCTATTACCCTTATTGTCTTCGTAACTAAATTTCCCTGGCGTGCCTTTGCGATAAATCCCTCCTTTTTGGGGGCTTACGAAGACTAAATGACTATCGTTGATAATTTCGGCCCTACTTACCATAATCTATATTTATGGCAACAACAAAGGAGGGGAAAAATAGTTTGAGGAGCCGACAATATAATCCCTTCCTTTACGATAATAGAGATCAGACATCAATTGGAGTGGATCTTGAAGGTAATCGAGTAACCTTCTACGAGGGATACTCCTTTTTCCGATACGGGCATCGTAGGCTCCTAGGAAAAAATACTGATCTCTTCGGCTACGGCGGCATTTACCCGAACTTAAATACGAGTGTTTTACAAGATAAATCGGAAAATAGTACCCTTTCCAATTATTCCGAATTAAATCTGTCACGAAAATTTCCTCTTCGCCCCTATTCAGCGCTGTACCTAAACCGAAACGTTCATCAAAACGGAGTTGTTCCCTTCTTGCTTTATGCGCATTTACAACAATCTCGATAGACGACACCCAGTGTTTCAACTGTCTTATCTCGTAAGATTCCATCGGATAATCCTTGTATTCCGGTTGCCCCTCAGATGTTTGAATCTTAAAAAGTGCAAAATCAGGCTTATCTCGTTTAATAATATCAAGTAGCACCTCCATACCTTGTGGCACGAACTCAACATCATCGTCAGCGATGAGCGCGTATGCAGTTTGACAATGGTGCAACCCTATATTTCGACTGACAGCTATTCCTCGCGTAACAGATTGAACGATAGCGACATCCCCCCTATCTTGTAGAAAACGAGGTAGTTTGCGAACCGATCCGGTTTGGTGTACAATCAGGTAACGAATGGAGGGATGACGGATTTGAACCGCGTTCTCTAAATCATAAATCCCATCGTCCATCGTGGAAATGAGTACCGTAAGCATAGCCATCAAGATAAAGCAGGATTACTGTTGTCTAAAACCTGAGAAATTTCAACTTGAAGAGGCCTGTTTTCCAATACGATATCCCAGTGATGGATTCTAGAAAGCACGGCCGAATCATAAAAACGCATACACAAGAGGTACCAATAGGATAATACGGAATTTTCTTTCAGATAGCCGTAATACTTCTTCTTCAGTTGAATAAAGTTTGTCAATTGATTAGGTAGGCTTCTACGCTGAAACTCTTTCGAAACAGTATCCCAGTATAAGGAAAGGGAAACCGCATTTTTATAGGTAATCCGATTCTTGCTATGTCGCCGAACCACCGATCCGGGTAGTGTAACACATTCGGCATAACCCCGCAATTTATAAGCAATACGTAGCCAAAGCTCTGAGTCTTGATGTAGTGCCAAAGATGGATTGAAAAACTTTGATAAGCCTTTAAGCGATTCGGTTCTAATGAGGATACTATTGGTATCAAAATAACCATAGCGTTCCATCAATAATGCCGGGAACAGATTGCATGATGTATTATTCGCTTCCTCTCCCATCATGGTGTAATGTTCCGTTTGATCCAGGAAATCTGTTTCCAATTGGGAAGGAGTGACCACATAGTCTATGTCCAAGCGTTGTTTAAAGATCTTCAAAGGGTGCTCAAACCGTTGTGGTAAGTAATAATCGTCTGCATCCAAAAACGCGATAAATGGTTGGGTAACTTTTTCGATCCCAAGGTTACGGCTAGCCCCCGCCCCTTTTTGTTTTCCCTCCGGATGAGTATGTAATTCGACGATATCGGGATATTCTTCTGCCAATGCTTGACAAATCGCTAAGCAATTATCGGGAGAACGGTCTTCAATCAAAATAATTTGACGAATCTCCTTGATACGTAAAGCTGATTCAACAGCAGTTTTAACATACTTTTCGGCATTATACACCGGAATGACAATGGATATACCCATAGAACGATCGATATTAAAAATTAAGTGTGAATAAAAAGATACAACACCATGTCACGTGGTGTCTACATCAACTGAAAAAATGCAATTTTTTTTAGATTAATAAAAAACCGCTAATGCATGGGCTCTGTACCAAAGCCGCTTCGTGTATAATACCACTTTTTTTTCACATTTCAAAGTCGTCTTGCTTTCTATTGGGGTTATTTCATCTCGTCTACATTCGGATCGGCATTTTTTGCCTCTGTCACTTTTTCTTCTGCTGTCAAAGGAGCTGGCGGCACCTCCTTTACTTCTCGTTCGATCTCCTTTATCTCTACATGTACGGCAAATTCTGAAGGCTCGATAGGTACGCCTTTATATGTCGCATATTCTCGTGTATAGACAGCTCCAAGATAAAGTATTGCAGCAGTATAATATACCCATAATAAAATGAGTACAATGGAACTAGCAGCACCGTAGGTAGATTCCGTACTAGAGCTTTCGATATAGAAACCTATCAAAAAACGCCCGATTACAAAAAGTATTGTCGTAAACAAAGCTCCTGATCTTACCGTACGCCATTGGATATTGACATCTGGTAATATTTTGAAAATGACACAAAACAGTAAGAAGATGATACCAAAAGATAAAAAGAAATTGATCGCATTGAACAAAAACACAGTCATATCTGGAAAATAATGCTGTAAACGATCTGTAAGCGCTAAAATAACACCATTCACAATCAAGGTCACTACCAATAAAAAACCAAGTCCTATTACCAAGGAAGAGGACAGCAAACGGTCTTTGACAATCTTTAGCCAACCCTTCTTGACCTTTGGCCGTACATGCCAAATATTATTAATGGAATTCTGGATATCCCCAAAGACTGTCGTCGCCCCAAGCAACAATGTAACTGTACTAATGATCAACGCAAGGTTTGATTTTCCAGAAAGAGAGAGATTTTTTATAACTTCTTGTACCTGGCGTGCGGCGCTCGGCCCAATCAAACCTCGAAGTTCAACGAATACCTTTCCCTGAATAGCTTCCTCTCCGAAGAAAATTCCTGCAAGTGATATCATTAAGACAAGTATTGGTCCCAATGAAAAAACTGTATAATAGGCCAAAGAAGCACTATATTTGAGACTGGACTCATTGGTAAAACCCAGTACCGCATTTTTTAAAATCGTAAAGTGTGATTTAAAAATATTTCCGTTTTCTTGTGCCATGACTTAAATATTCAGTTTCATACATGTAAAGAACCTTTATTAGGCTGCAATTGTTTAATAAAAGTCGTTTTTTACATATCCAAAGAAAATAATTTGGGGTGGGATGTTTAGACATCCCACCCCAAATTGACTCATTTGTTTTTTATAACTTATTCTGTATACCGTTCTCCGGGAGTGATCGCGCTATCCTGTGCGGGATCATCCGTACCCATAGCATTCAGTGTAACCAAATCCAGCTGTGGCATCACAGCAGGTGCAGGCTTCGTGAACGGTGTCGGAAAGACATTCGCATCGGTAAAGTAACCACCGGATTTGAGGTATATTGAATTGGCAAACGGTCCTGAGGTGATCACTCCACCGGCGACGTCGGCTCTTCCATACGCCTGGTTGCCGGAGAATACATAGCCGGTCGGCTCTACATAAGCCCCCTGATCAGTGATGAACCAATGGTTACTGAAGTTGGCCTGATGAAGTTGATACCCCATCTGCCCGTTAAAATCTTCTACAAAATGGCTGGCTCTGGTGTACCAGAATGGTCCCTGGGCAACGGTAACACCCTTGTCACCGGGCTGGAGCTCCTGACGTCTCCACTCACACATAAATAGCCATTCGGTACCATTATGGAACCACGCTTTATAAAGTGTCGAATTCGGAAACCGGGCCTGATCCGGATGCGGACGGATACGAAGCAATACTTTATAGGTCTTGCCCGTCTCCCACATTACATTGATCCGGCTCTGTCCACCGACTCCTTCACTACCAAACACCTGATAAGTAATACCGGGTCTATATTGTGGTTGGTTACACACCCGGACGAGCTTGGGATTATATTTAGCTCTCAAGGTACTTGGATCACTTTCTTCCGCGGCCGACCATATGGAAAACAAAAATCTGCGGTCGGTCGGCGAATTGGTCTGAATTCCGGCATACCCTTGTCCGTTGCCGGAAGTCATAAAATAGCTGTACAACGGATCACCTCCTGGTGGGACTGTCACCTCGGTATAAAAATACTCCATATTACCCGTTGGGGCAACCATATCCATATGAATAGACGGAGCCGCCAGACCGTCACGTGGAGTGGAGTAAGAAAAGTTCACGCCGGTGGGCTTGCCGTCGTAAGGTGTACCTTTGTCGCCACGTGTGGCCCATCCACTGGCCCAAAGTTCATAAAAGCGATAATAATAGGCATTACTACCAGTACCGGGACGGGTTCCTACACCTCTGATTTCCAGTTTAATCTGATGGCCGACATGCCCTGCCAGAATCTCGGGTAGGATAATACGGTGCAAAATAAGCGTATCATTAGTATTCGTTTTTGTATAACGATAATCATGATTGTAATCTGTTACCCCATCGTCATCCTTAGCGGGTACCCCATTGATGAAAGCCCGGACATTAATATTGTTATTATTACCACTTGGCGCAGCTCCTGTACGTCCACGCAGCGCCATCTGTAGCTCACCGACATGGCGTGCAATGAAATAAATCGTCTGTACGGCCGATTCTGAAGCGGGGTTAGCAGTATTGGTAATATATCCTGTCGAGTAGTTTCCACTACGACTGACACCCGAACCGGAAGAATAAGTATTACCCCATAACCCAAACTTGATCAGACGATATTTGGGATTATCGTCTTCTAGTCTCCGCCGCGGATCGGCATCTCGTGGCAACGGTTCCGGTTCATCCCGCCATTTGACCAATATCTTCCATTCTTTTTTATCCCCATTGGCTGCCCTCACCGTATAAACAACATCTTCCTGAGAAAAGTCCCTGACACTGCCCGAAATTGGAGCTACCGTGGCTTGAGAAGATACTTCGATGTCCGGACGGAGAAGTTTGCTCACATACCAAGGCACCTGTACATAGACCGAATCTTGTTCGGGAAGAATAACAGTTTCAATCTCATCGCCAGACTCATATTCGGAAAATTGGGTGAGATCAATATGAAATGAAGTGATATCATTTATTCCCGGACGGTTAGGGTCGGGTTTGTCAATATCCGGGTAGACCGTTCTTTTACAACTGCCTATGCTTATTGCCAAGGCACATATCCACAGCAATATGCTATGATGAATTTTGAATATTTTCATTGCTGACTTATTTAAGTTAGACTCAATTTACTTTTCCATAAAATTCGATTTCTGCCAGAGAAGCATGACCACCTCTGGAACCTCCCGGAGTATCGGCGGAACCCTTGATGATAATTTTTACACTGGTAGGATTAGCCACGGCAACAGGTAGTGCGATGGTGGTCAGGCGGAATCCGAGCATAGACGGCGTATCATCACCTTTATACATCAATTTGTAACCTTCACCATCAACAGAACCTAAGACTTTCTCCTCCCAAATGTCTTCATTGCCAGGAACCTCACTTGACGTGTCCGTACCATCCCCCTTTACATAGATGGCATAATAGCCCCATCGGCCATTGGCTGCGCCCACATTATTACGCGGGTAGATCATGATCAAGTCCAAACTCTCGGAACCCGCTTCCAGCCCATACCGGATTTCGTGATCGCTATATTGGGCACTCGGCGTCGAATATCTGGAATGCCAATAAGAAACGTAATCTCCATCCCATGAACGGGCGAAAGGACCTTCCGATGTTTCCTCCGAAGAACTACTACCAGAAATAATATTCAGTTTCCGTGTGGGAAGACCTGTCTGATTTATTCGTATAGACGTACTTCTTTCTTTGGTTTTGACCATAATCGAAGACATGCGTGGGCTGATAGATGCATTCCGTTCTGCAACGATTTCAATATATTTGTCTTTCAAACTGGCCGATAACCATTCCTTTGCCTCTACGGCAACTTCGACCTCTATGGCTTCCGCCGTTGTATAAACCCGGTTCAGGTAAGTCTCTCCCTCCGCTACGAGCGTTAGATCGGCCTCTTCGACCAACACACTTTCAGGGATAAGTATGACGTCTTCCCCACACGAAAACAAAGTCGTGATCGTGATAAGTGCGAAAACTATCTTTTTCATATAAATATATATTTAATGTCCTATATAAAGTCAACTTAATCGTTTTGTATCAAAGGGATCGGATAAGCATCGATCTCACTTTGCGGAATAAACTCCACAATACGAGCATCCGTGGCTGGAATTTCTAGCGGATAATTCGTTCCGCTAAGATGTGATCCGGGATAACGTCTGTCTAATGTTTGTTGATTGCGGAATATATCGTATTTGCGCTGTGCCTCCCAGGCCAATTCCAGACGTCGTTCATCCAATATCCATTTAAGGATTTCTGCATTATTGGCTGCCTGCGAAACCGATCGTGTCGGGACATGCGCTCTTGTCCGGATTATATTTAGATCACTGACCGCTCCTCCAAAATCATCCATGTGATACCTGGCTTCAGCACGTGTCAGATATATCTCCGCCAAACGAAACAATACCGGTGAATACAATTGCGACTGTTGCTCTTGATAGGAACATTTGAGAATAAAACGTTTGGGGAAACCACTCCTATCCTGTAACGCTTGTTCTATCCATACATTGTAGCGTGTCCCACTAGCCACTACATAATACTGTGTATTGCCTTCTGGAGTGGTTTCTTTTTGTACAATAGGATTGCTGTACAAGGATGGATCCTGTAGGATACGGTAATCGTCGCCCTCCCTTTCCACTTTCTTCCATACATAATTGTACGTGCCGGCGGTTTCATTGCCAACAACGTAGATCATCCACAAATCATTGTTACTTTGGACCTGGTTACTCATAAAGGCAAACCGAAGATCGTTTGGGTTTTTGCGCAATAAGGTTAGGTAAGACTCGGACGGATACATTTCGCCCCAACCTATCTGGTCAATTTCAGCGTACATACTACCTACAGAATACCAATCCATGTTATACTCTTCAAAATCAGCATCTTTGACCATACGGATACACCAGATGGTTTCTGTGTTGGTTTCCGGAACATGTTGCGAGTATTTTTGATAAGCGTCATCTTGCAGCAAGCTATAACGTCCGGAAGTAATCACCGAATCGGCATACAACCCTGCTTTTTCCCAATCACCCATATAGAGGTATACACGTGATAAGAAAGCCCAAGCTACCTCTTGTGATACATAATTATTGTTTTTGGGGGTAGATGAGCCCGAACGTTTCATATACGCCGCAGCTCTTGTCGCATCATCCAAAATCTGTTGATAAACCTCGGCAACAGTACTCCTTGGTGGAAAATAATTGATATCGTCTGTTGTCTTGATGGGGATACCTAAATTATTTTCGGCTCCGCGAGGATCTAGATAAGGTCGACTAAAGATATTGTTGCACTGGAAGTAGGCTGAAGCACGAAGCAGCAGGTTTTCCCCAATGAGGTGATTGACCGATTCTCTTTCTGCATCGGGCGCATCATAAGCTTCCAATACCGGCAACAACGAATTGATATTACCGATCATCTGGTACGTATAAAGCCATACACGCGATGTATAATAACTATCCGTATTGCGCAGGTACCGGTAGAAGTTAAACAATTGATCGGAAGTGGTACCACTGAGCGAAACATTATCGCCTCCATATTCTCCCACCTGGTGAATAGCCTTATAGTAGTACTCTTCCTTCATCTTGGCATAGGTGCCACGTGTAATGGATTCTGCACTGCCAATAGTAGGGTTTTCGTTGACAATGGAATCATAAGGAAATTTGTCCAGCTTTTTGCAGCCGGCCATCAAAAAGATTGCCAACAGCCCACTTATCCCTATTTTTATATTTTTCATCTTATATCTCATGTTGATATATTTTTATCATTAAAAACCAAAGTTGATACCCACAGAAAATCGACGTACAGACGGATAAATATCGGTAGCGTAGTCACCATTGCTTTTTCCTATCCCTGCTTCTACGTCGGCACCTGAAAATTTTGTTAGTGTCCAAAGATTTTCACCACTGATATAGAGCTGTGCATTTTTCAGACGTGCTTTTTGCAATAGCTTGTCGAAAATATCATATGTCAAAGTCACGTTGGTCAACCTGAAATAGCTTCCGTCTTCCAGGTAACGTGTGGACCTTTCATTGGAGCCATTATTTCCGCCCGATACAGCCTGTGGATGTGTGGCGATATCCCCCGGTTGCTGCCATCTTACCCAGCTGCTGTTCGAAGTGAGACTCATTGAATTGTAAGTCGGGTAGGCTCCATCATTGTCATAGAACTGACGTGCATAATGATAGATCTTGTTTCCTCCGGCAAAAGCACCTATGGCAGAAAGTGTCACCTGCTTATAGGTCAAACTTGTCTGGATACCTCCGCTATATTTCGGTGTGGCAGACCCTGCAAGCACCGTGGTGGCATTCGCACGGTTAGTTACCACGGATCTTTCTCCTGTGATCTTGTCATAAGCATACCAAAGTGGTGCACCTGTATAGACGTCTACACCAGCCCATTCCGGCAGGTAATAGGTATCCCTATCCTCTCCTACACGGAAAATCTTGTTGCTCGTATCATCGGGAAACTGATCTGCTCCATTATTGGCCAAATCGGTAATCCGGTTTTTATTGTATCCAAAATTTACTCCGGCGGACCATGTCCAGTCAGCTTTTGAAATGATATCGCCCGACAAATTTACCTCTATACCGTTATTTCGTAACGCGCCGACATTTTCAAAGCGGCTGTTGTATCCGGTCAACGCACTGAGCTTGCGGGAATAGAGTAAATCCGATGTGTTTTTGATGTAGTACTCTACGGTAAAATTCAGCCGCTGAAACAAGCTTCCATCGATGGCAAAATTTGTTTCATAACCTTTTTCCCAGGTCAGCCCTGGATTCCCGAGTATATTGGGGAATGCCGCAGGTATCCCGACATAATTTGTATTGAGCGCATATACACTCAAATAAGAATAATTACCCAGACTGGAAGAGTTTCCTATAGAACCGTGGCTAAATCTGAGTTTCAAAAAGTCTACAAAAGACACTTCTTTGAGGAAGTTTTCTTTATCTACAGACCAGGCTGCACCTATCGTCCAGAAGTTACCATACCGATTCTCGGATCCGAATTTTGAAGAGCCATCGCGACGGAACGAAAATTGTGCACTGTACTTACTGTCATAGACATAATTGGTATTGAAGTAGACGGACTGTGTCGCATTTTCGGACTTGGTACCACCCACTGCATAGGCTTTGGCAGCCACATCCAAGACCTCGCTATCGATCGGTATGGACTGCCCAGTGGCATTTGTACTTTCGTACATGTAATCACTATATTCATATCCCAAGAATGCACTCACATGGTGTAGCGTATTAAACACATGATCAAAACGCAGCAATTGATTGGTATATCTTGTTGTAGTAAGGTAGGATCTGTTCTCAATTTGTCCACCTGTAGCCTCTGAACCGATTGACCGCGGATCTGAATAGCCCAACTGACGTTCCATGCGGAAACCGATACTGTTGTTGGATTCGAATGTCAGCCCGGTGGTGATACGATAATCGAATCCAAAGTTACCATTGATTCCAATTTGCTTATTCTTCATGTAATCGTACTGGTTATTGTACAGATAATTACTCATGTCCCGTCCATGCCAATCCGATGCAGTACCTAAGCCTGCTTCCTTACCTGTACGTATCGTACCGTCCGGATTGATTGGATAGTCCCAGGGCAAATAATTCATCGCACTCTCCAGGCTATGCTGTCTATCGTCGAAGTCTCTGTAGCTACCTGCGAGCTTAAGGTGTACCTTTAATTTGTCGTTAAATGAATAGTCGATATTATCCCTGAAGCTAAAGCGTTCAAAATCATAGCCTTTTACTGTTCCCGATTCCTTGTAATAATCAAGAGAAAGGAAATTGCGTATTTTTTCTGTCCCCATTGTATGTGATACCGAATGATTTTGGACGATACCCGTCTGTGTAGCATAATCGAACCAGTCGGTATTATGGGAAAGCAACTCATCTTTATCATTGAGCCATGGATAATCATTCAATGCTCCACGCATAGCCACCGTATAATCATAAAGTTCTGGCCCATTCATTAAGCGAAAGTTTCCAAGATGCTGCCTAGCTGTACCGAACTTCACATTTGCGCTGATGGTATTCTCACCCACTCGGCCACTTTTCGTAGTGACAAGGATTACGCCATTCGTAGCTCGCGAACCATACAATGCGCTGGCAGAAGCATCTTTCAACACAGAGATACTTTCGATTTCATTGGGATTCAGTTGTGCGCCTGCACCCGAAACAACACCGTCGATCACCCACAAAGGCTCAATCGTATTGTCACCACCCAAAGAGCTCTTACCACGGATACGAATAATAGCGGCTTCGCCGGGACGTCCCGATGTATTAAGAACCTGTACACCAGCAACTTTACCCTGCAACATCGCATTAACATTAGGCGTAGTTACAGTAGTAAGCTCCGCTCCTTTTAAGGTTGCAATGGATCCCGTTACTGAGCTTTTTTTCTGTGTACCATAAGCCACAGCGATGACTTCATCCAAGAGCAATTCGTCTTTTTGAAGTACAATGTTATTTGCAAGTTGTGCGCGCAGCTCGCGCGTTGTATAACCCACATATAGAATTTGTAAGGTAGCATCTTTATAGGATGCCGGCAGTTCAAACTTTCCCTCTCTGTCCGAAGTGACAAAGAAGGCTGTACCTTTTACCCTTATCGTTGCTCCTATCAAAGGTTCACCTTCCTCGTCAGCCACACGTCCCCGGATAGGATCTTGTTGTAATCCATCTGTTCGTATGTTCGTGCTTGTTGATTTACGGCTTTCTTTCTTTTCTTTCAAGATAATGACCCTACTTTTGATGTCATAGTCAAAAGGCTGGCTAGCAAAAAGAATAGCTAAAGCTTCCGTTATGTTTATTCGCTGAATGTTGACAGTGACAGGTTGTGCCTTTTCCAAAAGCTCCTCTTTTACGACAAAGGAGTAGTCTGTCTGTTTTTGAATGGTTAATAATACAGACTTGATTGATGCCCCTTTCACATTCAGGTCAACAGTTTGGGCGATGGTATTTCCGGTCACCTGTAAGCAGAAAAACAAGGATAACACGATCGACAGTTTCATACACAGGATTTTAAATAAAGTGCCTCTGGATATCCTTGTATGAAAGGGAATATATCCTTTGGCATGAATGAGATTATTCATACATTTGCTTAGGTTTATTTGTTAATACGTTAAATATCTACATGTAGCCTCATTTGGGTCGTAGTGGTGGTGCACTACGACTCTAATTTCTTTCAGCTAGCATTTTACGAACAAGAGCTTCTATTTTCCTTTTACATCGACCCTCCTTTCATTCATGGTGAATTTGACGTCATAGTTGCCTTCCAGAGCCTGAAGAACATCTTTCAGCGGCAAGTCACGTTTTAGTGAACCGAACACCTTCTTCTTTCCCAATGCTTCCGGTATAGCTTCAAAGTCTACATCATACCATCTTTCCAGTTGACGTACAACCTGATTGAGATCTAAACTGTTCAATGTGATAAATCCGTCTATCCATGCAATATAATCCTGTGGATCTACTTGTACTATCGAAGTAGTACCCAATTGGGCAGTCCTTGCTTGTTGTCCAGGTTGGAGTATACGTACGTCATTTGCTTTCGTGTTTTCTATCTGCACAGCCCCTTCAACAAGCGTCGTAGATTGGATATTTGCATCCGAATAAGCTTCTACATTGAATTTTGTGCCCAGTACGCGTATAGTCTGTCGATCTGTCTCAACAATAAAAGGTTTATGATCCTTAAGATGCGCTACTTCAAGATATACCTCTCCACTGATATATACACGTCTTTCATGGCCAACGAAACGGGTAGGATACCTAATCCTGGATGCCGCGTTAAGCCAGACCTTTGTACCATCTTCCAGCACGATCTGGTACTGCCCTGCTCGAGGAGTTGCAATTGTCGCCCATTGTATGGCATTGGACACCATAATGGATTCGCCATTTCCATAACTAATGGTATCACCTGTATTTCTTAAAGTCGTTTGAGCTTCACTAAGCTGTATGGGCTCACTCCCTTCAATCGTAAAGGTCGCCCTATTGGTACCGGGCAGGATTTCTTGCACTTGTCCCATCGCTTGTGATACTTGGTTTCGATTCCAATGTATGTAAGTAACTGTTCCTACGATGACGACAACAGCCGCTGAAACTGCTGCTAACCACTTATATAGCGAGAATATCCTGATATCTGTACGCATATGTTTCAGAACCGCTTTATCCATACGTCCGGCTATACGATCTACGCGCTCTGGCGATACATCTGACGATACTTCTTTTCCAAATTGATCTAAGATCAAGGATTTTAGCTGCTCTGTATGCTCGGTTAGACCAAAATAGGTCAGCAATTTGTCGAGTTCTTGTGTGGTAACGGTACCTGCTAAATATTTTTGGAACAAATTTCTGATATGTGGATCAATAGGTTTCAAACATCCTCCTTTTACGACATATACGATTGGGAAAGAAAAATGAGGGACAAGAATTTTTATATTTTTAAAAACATCAAATAACAAACTGATTTACAGTGCTATAATTTAAAAAAATTCTTGATTTTTATATACCGTTAGTTATGGCTATTACAACCATCGGAACTCTATGGAAAGGGCGGACAAAAGTGCAAACAGCTCAGGTTTATTAAGAATTTGCAGGCGTAAAAAAGCATTGGCTCTTTTTATATGGGTATTTACCGTATGGCGACTGACACCTATCTTCTGAGCAATTTCATCATAACTATATCCTTCAATTTTCGCCAGTTGATAGACTCTCCGTTGTTGCTCGGGCATTTGTAAAAGAATAGAGCTCAGTTTTTCCGAATGTTCTTTTCGCAGCATATATTCTTCCACTTGGTTACAGCCCTTTTCTAAAAAAGATGACAACGTAGCATGTAACTGCTTGTCGACATTAGCTTTTCGCAATAAATCATAGGCTTTATTTGTTGCTATAGTAAACAAGTAAGCTTTAAAAGATTTTTCAGGATTGACTTGATGCCGATTTTCCCAAATGGCAATAAATGTTTCCTGGGCTACATCTTGGGTAAGTTCATCTGATTTGAAAATGAAAAGCAAGTGTCCAATGATATGATTTTTGTAGTGGTCATATAATTGTTCAAATGCCTGTTGATCTCCACCCCGCAACCTCAATAGCAGCCCCTTTTCGTCAGTGATGGATAAGATTTTCATTATATGGTTAGTATAGTTAAGCGAAGTTAGAAATAAATTATGGAAAAGTGCACCTATTTCATTTAGATTTCATCTTTTTTTCCAATTCCCTGATCGCGGTTAGGATGGTTGTTGTGTCTGGTTGTGCCTCCGGGAACGCCCTACTAGTATACGCATAAAACTGCCATATCTCCACAACATCTTCAGCAGAGACCGTAAAAGGTTGATATAATAAGGAATTTAGCGATTTCAGCAAAAACGTGCCATCATGATGCAATGTGACCATCTTAAAAACAAAATCCTGTTGTCCTTTGAGAATAACGATACAAGGAGTATCCGATTTGATGTTTGTCCAATCCGTTATGTACTTCCCGGTGATATCGCTACCTTCGGGTATGGGTAGCATCGAATCTCCTATAATCGGGAAAATCCTGAATGTATCCCCTTTGGGGAGATTCGGCATCGAATATTTTGGAAGAGAGGCTATAAATTCCGGATCAGCATGACTGGCTGCGTATCCTGCCTTCGCCTTGATGGGTACGTATTCCACATGTTCATTGTTGCTCTTATCTACACTGATTGCCAATACCCGCAGATTACCACCCTTGATATAAACATCGTTACCTGACTCCAGTTCGCGGAGTTTTAGCTCTCCCAGTATGGAAAGATCTACCTTGAGCAGTGTATCTATACTCACAGCGAAGAAATTGGAAAATAATAAATAATCCTCGGGCTGTGGTGATTTAGTATTTCCCGCCTCTATTGCTGCTAACTTCGCACGTGTCAACCCTAGCTTTTCCGCTACCGTCTCTTGATTCAGATTCTTACGTGAACGAAGAAATTTAATGTTCGAAGCAAAAAATATTTTTTGATTTTCTCTTTTCATTTGTTATAATAGATAACATCACATTGTTACTAATAATAACAAATATACTATTTTCTTTGAATATGGAGGGGTTAGCAAAAAAAGAAATCATCAAACAGCTTCAGGAAAAGATACTGGTACTGGAAGGATTCAAGAAGGGTATCACGGATAGAGATGGTCCTGATTTTGGGTTACAGGCTATGGAATCGGCTTTTCCTTATCCTGTATTTCCAACCGGAGTCATACATGAATTTATCAGTCCGACAGCAGCCTGTGCTACCGCATCGAACGCATTTATTTCCGGGCTGTTATCGACACTTATGAAAAATGGTGAACCTTGTTTGTGGATCAGCACCAAGCGCAGTTTGTATCCACCCGCATTAAAGCTGTTCGGCATCGAGCCTCATCGGGTGATTTTCGTCGATGTGACACGGGATAAAGATGCACTATGGGTGATGGAACAGGGGCTAAAGTGCAATGCGCTAGCCGCTGTCGTCACTGAATTAAGTGAAATCAGCTTTGCCGAATCTCAACGTTTACAGCTCGTCGTGGAAAGAAGCCAGGTAACCGGATTTCTGCACAGGAAGCATCCTCGGCGGGAAAATACGCTGGCCTGTATCACTAGATGGAAAATCAAGCCTGTGGCGAGTTATGTACCGCATAACTTACCGGGTGTCGGATATCCTGTCTGGGAAGTACACTTAGAAAAAATCCGCAATGGAAAACCTGGAAAGTGGCAATGGGGATGGTGGGGAAACCAATTCGTACACATATCTCCCAAAAAACTTTCAAAATCTATTATTCCGGAAAGTGAACGTTATGCTTAAACGATTTTTGGCGATATGGCTTCCGTTTTTTGCAACGGACAGGATAATAAAACAGCATCCTCGCCTCAAAGACAGACCTCTTGTTTTGTCCGGTTCAGAACATGGGCGTACAATGATCAAAGCAGTCAACAGACTTGCTAACGATGAAGGTATCGTCGCAGGCATGGTACTAGCTGATGCCAAGGCTATATTACCTCAGTTGGAGGTACTGCCCGCGGATGCTGAGGCAACAGAAAGTCTGCTGAAATCCCTTGCCGAATGGTGCCTGCGCTTTACACCGATTGTTGCTACAGATTCACCCGATGGTCTTCTCCTCGATATCTCCGGCTGTGCACATCTTTGGGGAGGCGAAAGTTCCTATCTGGACACTATTGTCCACCGTCTTCATCAAGGCGGGTATGAAGCTCAAGCAGCGATAGCCGATACTATAGGCTGTGCTTGGGCTATGGCACATCATGGTCACAACCAAAGTATTGTACCTCCAACAATGCAAGAACAGGCATTAATAGCTCTTCCTCCTGCTTCCCTACGGTTGGAACCTCTCCTTGTGCAACGGCTCCAGAAACTCGGTTTCCATACGATAGGCCAATTCATTCACATGCCCCACACAACCCTTCGACGAAGATTCGGCAACATGTTATTGCAGCGTCTAGAACAAGCTTTAGGGGTTATACCCGAGACACTGCAACCTGTACAGCCCATACAGCCTTATCAGGAACAATTATCTTGTTTGGAACCTATATGCACAGCCACAGGAATTGAGATAGCACTCCGGAATTTGCTGGAGGTTCTTTGTAACCGATTAGCAAAGGAAGGAAAAGGTCTGCGCAGCAGCCTCTTCAAAGGGTATCGAGTGGATGGGAATGTGCAGCAAATCAGCATAGGTACAAGTAGCCCTTCTTACAGTCCAACTCACTTGTTTGAGCTTTTTGAATTAAATATTCCCACTATTGAGCCTGCACTCGGCATCGAACTATTTGTGTTGGAAGCCTTATTGGTGGAAGATATTAATGATTCCCAGGAAACCCTGTGGGAGACTAAAGGAGACTCCACAAAAATCGCAGAGCTACTTGATAATATTGCCGCCAAGGTGGGTGCAGAAGCTATTCACCGCTATTTACCGACAGAGCACCACTGGCCCGAACGCGCCATAACGGTGACAAGCTCCTTGGATGCACGCCCCAAAATCCCATGGCCTACGGAAAAACTCCGCCCCTTGCATCTGCTGGCTAAACCCGAACCGATAACAGTGATGGTACAGCTCCCTGACTATCCCCCGATCCAGTTCAGGCATCAGAAAAAAACATATAAGTTGGTCAAGGCTGACGGTCCGGAACGCATTGAACAGGAATGGTGGATAGCCACTGGAAAACTGCGGGATTATTACCGTGTTGAAGATGAAAGCGGTGCACGCTATTGGTTGTTCCGCTCCGGACACTACAGCGATGAGGGCGACCCCGAATGGTTCCTCCATGGTTTTTTCGCCTGACAAAAAACTGAAGACCATGGAATATGTAGAATTACAGGTGACCAGCAATTTTTCTTTTCTTCGCGGAGGATCCCACCCTGAAGAGTTGGTGGAGCATGCACTTGCATTAGGTTACCAGGCTATTGCTGTAACCGATCGCAATAGCCTTGCCGGCATTGTCCGTGCTCATGTAGCTGCAAGAGGAAAAGATATCCGTTTTATTCCTGCCTGTCGCCTTGACCTGTTGGATGGGCCGAGTTTACTGGCTTATCCGACAGACAAAGCAGCATACAGCAACCTCTCCTCCCTCCTTACCCAAGGCAACCTCCGGGCAGAAAAGGGGGAATGTCATCTGTATAAATCGGATATCTATGTTTATTCTTCAGGAATTCGTTTTATCGTGGTACCCCCACCTCAATTAAATAGCGATTTCGATTTTGATCCGGAATTTATTACCGCACTGACGACCTATAAAGAAAATCTCGGAGACAGCCTCTATCTGGGAGCTTCTTTTCTGTATAATGGGGATGACCAGAAAAAACTACATCGCCTGGGACAGCTGGAAAACAAACTGGGTATCTCTTTGGTGGCCGTGAATGACGTGCATTATCATTGTCCCGAACGACGACAATTACAGGATGTATTGACTTGCGTTCGGGAGAAATGCACGATACAAACAGCCGGTTACCGCCTACATGCTAATGCCGAACGCCACCTCAAGCCTATTCCCGAGATATACCGTATTTTCCGCCAATATCCGCAGGCCTTAGCCCATGCCTTGGAAATTGCTGAGGCTTGTCGGTTTTCATTGGACGAACTAAAATATATCTATCCCGAAGAAATCACGACGGAAGGAAGAACGCCCCAGCAGGAATTAATACACCTGACATGGAAAGGCGCTAATGAACGCTTCAAGGGAGGAATACCCAAAAAGATCAAATCCATGATTGAAATGGAACTTGAATTCATCGGCAGAAAGAATTATGCCTCTTATTTCCTGACAGTCAACGATCTGGTACGTTTTGCAAGAGAAAAAAACATACTTTGCCAAGGACGGGGTTCGGCCGCAAATTCTACCGTATGCTACTGCTTGGGCATAACTTCTGTCAATCCTGTACAAATTAATCTGCTCTTTGCACGGTTCATGTCCGATGCCCGGGATGAGCCGCCCGATATAGACGTGGATTTTGAGCACGAAAGACGCGAAGAGGTCATGCAGTATGTGTACAACAAATATGGGCGTCATCGTGCTGGTATCGTCGCCACCGTAACGCAAGTGCATTGGAAAGGCGCTGTACGTGATATCGGCAAAGCTATGGGCCTATCGGTAGATGCTGTAGATCGTTTAGCGAAAATGCGTTACGAGCTTATGGCAGATTGGTTATCGAGGAAGGTTGCCCCCGTCCCAAAGAATCTTAACACCCAGGATCCACTGTTGCGGAAAGTGTTGGAACTCACCCAGGAGTATATTGGTTTTCCGCGGCAGCTCGGACAGCATACCGGTGGTTTTGTGATTACGCAAAATAAACTCTCCGATCTTTGCCCGATCATTAATGCCCGCATGGAGGGCCGTACGAATATCGAATGGAACAAGGATGACATCGAAGCTTTGGGTTTCCTGAAAGTAGACGTGCTAGCCTTAGGCATGTTGACCTGCATCCGTAAAGGATTTGACTTAGCCAAGCAGCATTACGGCAAGGAGCTAACCTTAGCAAATATCGAACAGGAAGACGCCAAAGTTTATGACATGATCTGTCGTGCCGATACCTTGGGTGTCTTCCAGATCGAAAGCCGCGCGCAAATGTCCATGTTGCCGCGATTAAAACCCATAACATTCTACGATTTGGTAATTGAGGTTGCCATTGTGAGACCCGGGCCGATCCAAGGCGATATGGTACACCCTTATCTGCAAAGGCGTGATCTACAAAGGGAGGGTGATGAAAGTTTGATCACGTACCCTTCCCCCGAACTGAAGGCTATTTTGAAACGAACTTTAGGCGTACCGTTGTTTCAAGAACAAGCGATGGAAATCGCCATGGTTGCAGCAGGCTTTACTCCCGCCCAGGCGGATGGCTTGCGCCGGAGCATGGCTACTTTCAAGGCGAAAGGAAAAGTCTCTGACTATGAAAAAATGCTGGTCGAGGGCATGATAAAAAAAGGCTATGACGAAGATTTTGCCCGACGGGTATTCCGGCAACTGGAAGGCTTCGGAAGCTACGGTTTTCCCGAAAGCCATGCAGCGAGCTTTGCCTTATTGGTCTACGTATCGTCTTGGATAAAATACCATTACCCCGACATTTTCGCAGCCTCCCTCCTGAATAGCCAACCGATGGGCTTCTACTCTCCTGCTCAAATCGTGATCGACGCCCGTGAGCATGGTGTAGAGGTAAGACCCGTGGATATCAACCATTCCTACTGGGACAATACCCTCGAAGAGTTAACGGGAGAATATCATGCTTTACGCCTTGGCTTCCGTCAGGTAAAAGGCCTCTGCGAAGAAGACATGCAACTGCTGATAGCTGGTAGAACACTGTCCTATAAAACCATCAATGAACTATTGGATAGTGGTGTCCCCTTATTGGCCTTGGAAAAACTTAGCGATGCCGATGCTTTTCGGTCTATCGGTTTAGATCGAAGACAGGCTTTGTGGGAAATATCAGCCCTCGCCGATCACCCTACCGGTGTATTCACTGGCCAACCCTCAGCTAGTGTATACGAAACAAAGGTGGTGTTACCAACGATCTCTGCATTGGAGCATGTTATCGAAGATTATGCTTCGACAACACTCTCCCTGAAAGCACATCCGGTCAGCTTCGCCCGTGAAAAGTTAGATTTATTGCATGTCACCCCTTCGGGTAAATTAAGGACAATGAAGGACGGAATGCTGGTAAAGGTCTGTGGCCTCATCACAGTAAGACAAAGACCCGGCACCGGAAAAGGTGTCTTGTTTATTACCATAGAAGATGAAACCGGCTTTTCAAATCTGGTCGTGTGGGAGAAAACATTTGAAATGTACCGAAAAGTCATCTTACAATCCAGATTGCTCCTCGTCGTCGGGCAACTACAGATCGAAGGAGATGTCATCCATGTTATCGTACATTCCTGTCATAATATGAATCATCTCTTGCACATTGATAATCGAAGCCGTGATATCGGTTCTGTTCACAAACCTACATCCTCCAAGGAAAAGGACAAAGGGGTGGCTACAAAAAAACAGGATATAAAAGCTATACAGGGAGAGTTATTTCCTTCCAGGGATTTTAAATGAGTACTTTAGTTTATACACGACAACTATTTACATATCACCCCCTGTACAATCCATACAAGAGCTACCGTATGCGTCATATTCATGATAAGCTGCACCGATCTTGCCGAACAATGTGATAATCCGATCTATTCTTATTTTGGTATCGGTATCGAGCACGGCAAATTCTCCTGCACCACTCTCCTCGGCCAACCTCACTACACGCCCCTGTGCCTCAGAAACCTGTCCATCGCTATCAAAAAAGAACACCTTGCCTACAGTCTTCTTCTTAATCTCTTCCTCAATAACCTCCTTATATTCCCAAGATACGGGAAGGTACGAGCGATCAGATGATGTTTTTATTGAACTCATGTCTTATTAATTTATGCTTACTCGTTAACGAATTATAAAGTTACATAAAATATATATCATCTCATTTTTAGCTCGGGGAGTACGGAAACGTTCTGGCGGAACAAGGAAACAAGTTCTCGGAATGCTCCCCTAGACCCGCGGAGCACGGAAACAAACTCAGGGAACACGGAAACAACCTCCCGGAACACTCCCAGAGATCCTCGGCGTATGGAAACAAACTCAGGGAACACGGAAACAACCTCGCGGAGCACTCCCCGAGATTCGCGGCGTATGGAAACAAACTCAGGGAATACGGAAATAACCTCGCGGAGCACTCCCCGAGATTCGCGGCGTATGGAAACAAACTCAGGGAATATGGAAACAAGCTCGCGGAGCACTCCCTGAGATCCTCGGAGCGCGGAAACAACCCAGGGGATATGGAAACAAACTCCCGGAGCACTCCCCGAGGTTCGCGGAGTATGGAAATAAACTCAGGGAATACGGAAACAAGCTCGCGGAGTATGCCGAGAACTCAAACACATATGCCGCCAAATCCTTTCTGTATGCCGCGAGCTATAGAAAAACCGTTTTGTCGTACCAATCCCTGCTTCATCGAAGCCAAGATAAGACAACAAATCTTCCTTTCAGGGTATATTTATCTCGCCCTAAAATGACATACTGCTGTTCTTAAAGAAAATAACATATATCAAAGACAATATTATCACAGCTATGACAATGGCCCATATAACACCTCGCCCAGCTGGCTTATCATCTGGCTCATCCTTTACGATTTGAGGCACTCTTTCTTCTTCTTCTTGATTCGTTTCCATAGCAATTTAATTTATAAGTGAATGTATAAAAAATCTATTACTCCACCTCCGTGTCAATCTGAAGGAACTCCTCTATATACTGCAAAGATTGATTGAATGCAGACATATAGACATCAGCGGCGTTGTTATACTTAGCTTTGATAGGTACATATAATGTTTCTTCGTTATAATATAAAACAAGGAAAACGTCACCGGCTTCTGCAGTTGGGTGAATATGGTCTCCCGCATAAGCAAGACCTGTAATACCCAGGTATACATCGGCTGTGATCAGCTCTCGCAATTTCATGACCATACTTTCGGTCACAATCAACGACTCGGTAGTATAGGTTTCGATGAGTGATGAGGGGACCGCTAAAAGCGTTTCCTTTACTTGTCTGGTAAAGGCAACTATAGCTCCTTCAAAAAAACTTCCGGATTCGGCCTGTAAGCTCCATACCGTACTGAAATATCCCGCTGTCATACTTTCTACAAGAGCAAGTTTTAATCTATTTTTTGTCAGAAAATCAGCAATATGATTTAGCTTTTTATAATCGACCCTCATAATCCAGTTTATTTTGCTGTCATGTATTTATTGATCTCAGACATATCCTGAAGTACTTTCAAGTCTTCGCCCTGAGCTATTAATGCCGGCATGAATAATAAAAATTTGTTTTTGTATTCGTCGTGTATATTCTTCGCGATACCTCCCCGGTAAAGCTGCAACGTTGCGAAAACGTGCATTTGCAAGACCTCTACCAATTTCGCATCGTTTATTTCCGTATAGTCTATCACCACATCATCCTCCAATGGAGCAAGAGTGGGATGATCTTCCAACAGCGAGGCAAAAAAATCATCCGTACAATCATAATATTTCGCCATCGCGCGGTATACTTTTTGATGCGAGTCATCTTTCGATAAAAAAATACCGCACCGGATTAAATTATGCCCCTGTATTCTTCTTTTCATAACCTCTTTCAAATAAGCTTCTTCTTCGAGGTAGTTCTGCTTGCTATGATGTGCTGTACAAGCAAATAACCACAAAAATGCAATTATCCCGATTCCATTTAGTTTCATCATTGTAGCCACATAATTAGTCTTATTAATTAATGGATATTTACAATTAAACAAATGGTACATCGATACGTTTTGTGATTTATGAAAAAACGTATTTATGCCCAGTTAAGCACTAATACTTAATATAAAACGTATAATTACCTAACGGTCAACTTATCAAACCATTTTTCATAGCGAACTTTACCAATGCAGCTGAATTTTTGGTACCGGTCTTATCGATCAATTTCTGCCGATGCCCCTCTACTGTACGCTTACTAAGAAATAGACGATCGGCAATCTCTAGATTCGTATATCCCTCACCAATTAGCTGAAGTACCTCTAGTTCACGCTCGCTAATCTCAATATCTTCCATTACTTTTTCACTGAGCTGATGCATATCGGGTTGCTTGTTTATTTTTTCCAACAGTAGCATAGCTAGCTCTTCACATAGATACCTGCCTCCTTTGTATATATGCTCAATAGCAAACAACAGTTCACCATAGCTTACATTTTTAACCAAATAACCTTTTGCTCCTTTGGCAAATACTTGTGATACATCTTGACTATTGTTCAGCATGGATAATATAATGACTTTAATCGAAGGAAATCTTTCTGTAAGAGTCCCTACAAGCTCTATACCATCCATTTCAGGCATACCGATATCCGTCATAATAATATCTGGCAAAACACCTTTGTCCAGCAATTCGATAACTTCATTTCCATTATCTGCTTCAGCGATCACACGCATGTTCTCTTGCGTATCCAATAACATTTTGATGCCATTGCGGACAACGAGATGGTCTTCAGCTAAAATTATATTTATCATAGGTAATTTAAATATACATTTTAATTATCAATTGATTGTTACCTTTTCTTTGATGGATGTCTACAGAACCCGAATACATGGCAATTCTATTACTAATTAGAAATAATAGATCGGAATAGGCCACATAGGCTTCCATTTTATTTAATTGTGGGTCTAAAAACCCATCCAGAAAAAGGGATAACATTTTATTCTTCATGGACAATTGCAAATACATGGGATTTGACGGTTTCTGCCTAAAATTTTTATGAAGTATATCCTGTATAACACGAAAGCAACTAAGTTGAAAACCGGGGCTTTCGGCACCTATTTTTGGATCAATCTTATACTTCATCGCTATTCCCCCCTTTCTGAACCGAAAAATCAACTCCTCTACTGCTGCCAAAAAACCAGTATTTAATAAAACTGTTGGATTTAAGTCATTCGCTACACCCGAAAGATCATAGATAACATCGCGAAGCATTTTTTTTATGGGGAGTATCTTGTCCTCATGCCCATGCTTTAAAATAAAATGCTGTAAACTCACCCGAATTCCAAATAAATCTTGTGCGATACCATTACGTAATTTATCCCCGGTTTTCTCCAATATTTCTTCATACATTTTGAATATACACGTATAGATATCCTTGTCTTTTTCTGTAACAGGATTGATTTCCCAATTTTTGGTATTCGTTTTTTGCATGGTTTACATTTTATCGATAGCCGTGTATTGATTTTTTTCCTCCATCAAACATTTTTAAATACATTCTATACTAGGTGCAGTCCGTCGCGGCGAGCATGTACATACAAAAATCAAACCCAATACCACCAAGTTTATACGTAATATTAGGTTTTATTTTTGCGGTTTATACGTGTTCATTCTGTAAATTACACCTATGATAACATTCCTCAGCGCCATACATCTCTTTTCCCATTTAAATAGTTACACGCCCTCCGGTCGCTGGGATAGTTGCTCCAGAAATATAGGAGGCTGCGGGGGTAGCCAGAAACACGTAGATAGGTGCAATCTCAATGGGTTGCCCTGGCCTGCCCATCGGTGTGTTGGCACCAAATTTTTCGTGATCAGGTATAGTACTCGGAATCAAAGGAGTCCATATAGGGCCTGGTGCTACTGCATTCACCCGGATACCAGATCCATCCTGTAAGAACAATTGAGCCAAACTGGCGGTAAAATTTTGAATAGCCCCCTTGGAGGCAGCGTAAGGTAGCAATGTCGGGTTGGGATCATAAGCATTGACCGATGTGGTGTTAATAATCGATCCACCGGGTGGAATATAGGACTTTGCATGCTTTACCATATAGAACATTGCACTCATATTCGTTTCGAAGGTCTTATTCCATTCGTCGGCGCTAATCTCTTCAACACGGGAATAGGTCATTTGATAAGCCGCATTGTTTACCAAAATATCAATTTTTCCAAATTGATCGACACAGGCTTGAACGATAGCTTTACAATGATTCTCCGAGCGTATATCACCACGGATAAGAAAACACTTTCTACCGGCCTTCTCCACCCAATCGCGCGTGTCCTTCGCGTCTTCATCCTCGACTTCATCTTTATAGGCAATAACGATATCCGCCCCCTCTCGTGCCATTGTAATAGCAATCGCTTTTCCAATGCCGGAATCACCTCCGGTAATGATAACTGCCTTGTCTTTTAATAAATTATTTCCTGTATAAGAATCCTCTCCATGGTCGGCTTTGGGTTCTAATTTACTCTCTACCCCCGGAATTTTCTGATCTTGTTTTTTAAAAGGGGGAGTTGGGTATCTTTTCGTCTGATTTTCCATTTTCATGTCCATCCGTTTATCTATTTATAGAATAACAAACAGGATGTCCAAAAAGTTGTGCAATAAATAACAACAGTTATAAACAGGTATTTATAACCTCAATTACCAGAAGGGTTAAATTCCAATCAAATAGGAAATAATTTGAATTAAAAAAAACTATTAGCAAGCGGACAGGTTATTACTAGTAGCAACTATCGCTATCAATCACCTACTCGATCTATTTTATTCGTTAAGATGTTAAAAAAAAGGACAATTATAATTTCAAACAGACTCCCCATACGTATCGAAAAGCGTGACGGAGTATTACATTTTATGCCAAGTGAGGGAGGACTGGCTACAGGCCTTGGCTCTATTTATAAACAGAAAGAAAACGTTTGGATTGGATGGCCTGGGTATATTCCCGAAAACGACGAGGAAAAGAAATTTATCACCGACGAACTTGCTTCCTTGAATTTAATCCCTGTGTTTCTTAACGAAGAGGAATTACAAGGATATTATGAAGGTTTCTCGAATGAAATTTTATGGCCTATTTTCCATTATATCCTATCGTATGCGGTTTTCAACAAGGAATATTGGATGACTTATAAACACGTCAATCAGATTTTTTGTGATGCGGCACTAAGTCTAGATCTGACCCTAAAGGATGAAATTTGGATTCATGATTATCAACTGATGTTACTTCCCCAGTTAATCCGTCAACATCATGAACTGCTTTCCATCGGTTATTTTCAACACATACCCTTCCCTGCAGATGAAATATTCCGTTGTATTCCTTGGCGGGATGAACTGCTGGAAGGTCTTCTTGGAGCTGATCTCGTGGCCTTTCATACCTATAATGACTCGCAACATTTTCTAAATTCTTGTATCAATATCTTAGGGCTTTCTCACACCAACAGTAGTGTACAGGTACGGGACAGGAATACATATGTTGAAGTATTTCCTATGGGCATAGACTTCGATAAATTTAATAAGCTAGCCCAAGACACAACCATAGTAGAGAAATCGACTGCCCTAAAACAACATTTCCAAAACCGTAAAATTATCTTGTCTATTGACAGGCTAGATTACAGCAAAGGTATTATCGAAAGATTGGAGGCTTATGAGAACCTGCTACTACTCTATCCGGAACTTCGGGATAAGGTCGTACTCTATATGCTCGTGGTTCCTTCTCGTGACACAGTACCTCAGTATAAAGCTTTACTGGACGAAATCGACCGGATGGTAGGTCATATCAATGCGGTCTATGGCTTTAATGAATGGACCCCCATTGCCTATTTTTACAACTCCCTTCCCATCGAGGATCTCGCTGCATTATACATTGCGGCCGATATTTGCTTAGTAACATCGCTTCGCGATGGCATGAACCTCGTCTGTAAGGAATATGTCGCTAGTAAAGCACGGGATTTAAATGGTGTATTAATTTTGAGTGAACTTGCTGGTGCAGCCAAAGAACTTACGGACAGCATACTCATCAATCCGAATGCTATCGAAGATATTACGCAGGCTATCCATCTGGCTATCTATATGCCTTTGGAGGAGCAACGGAAACGAATGGAAAAGAATGTGGAGATCGTCAAAAAATTTAACATCTACCATTGGGTGAAAATATTTTTCCTTCGCCTTCGCGAGATAAAAAACATACAGAAAAAACGTATCACCCGTAAAATACACGGCGAACTTAAAGAGCGGCTATGGCAAAAGTATCAATCAAGCCGTAAGCGTCTATTTTTCCTGGATTATGACGGCACCCTTGTCGGTTTTAAAAAAGATGCCGAAACGGCTCGGCCGACTGATCGAATCTATGAGCTATTGGATGAGCTACAAAAGCCGTCGGCCAATCAAATTGTTATTATCAGTGGCCGATCTTATACAACATTAAATCAATGGTTTAACGATAGATCGTACTTCTTGGTTGCCGAACATGGGGCATGGAGCAATTATCCTACTTACCAATGGAATAATAAGCATCATCTATCTACACGATGGAAAACACCGGTGAAACGTATTATGCATAAATATCTTAACCTTACTCCGGGTGCGTTGATTGAAGAAAAAACGTATTCGCTCGCTTGGCATTATCGCAGAGTTCAGGTAGGATTAGGACAGATGCGTTCTCAAGAACTGATAGAAAGCTTAAGATACCTGTTACCACAATATAACCTACAACTTCTGATGGGTGATAAGGTTATTGAAATTAAAAGCAGCGAATTGAATAAGGGGAAAGCAGCGATTGATATCGTCAATCACTTTAAGCCTGATTTTATATTTGCCATAGGTGATGATTCAACAGATGAGGATATGTTCTATGATCTTCCCGATACCGCTATTACCGTCAAAGTCGGAAATAAAAGTTCGGCGGCAAAGTATTATGTAGAAAGTCAAGAGGATGCTGTAGACTTGATTGGCTACTTTGTACAGCCAAAAGTAGAAAACGAATAATCTTCTCCTACTAATCTATAGAAATGAGCACAAAGAAACATATGTATGATAGTGGGATTATAGGGAATTGCGCCTATATTGCCCATATTGAGAAAAATAGTAATATCAATTGGCTTTGCTGGCCCTCTTTTGAAGATTCTTTTGTCTTTGGCGGTCTACTCGATGATGAAAAGGGGGGTGAATTCAGCATCTTGCCCCAGGGTGAGATCCAACAATCAAGCCAATATTATGTCGAGAACAGCAATATTCTATGCACGAAAATCGACAGTGAAGATGGCAGCTACCTGATTACCGACTTTGCCCCCCGCTTCGAACAGTATGAGCGTTATTATAAACCCTTAATGCTCATCCGGAAAGTTGAACCGTTGTCGGGCCATCCTAAGATACGTGTCACCTGCACCCCCACCTACAACTATGGCAAACAGCGGTTGGCGAAAAACAGGGGAAGCAATCATATCCAATTTGAAGGAACACAAGTCAAAATGAGGCTGGTTACCAACATGCCCATCAGTCATTTTTTTGATACGTTCAGTTATTTATTAAGTGAGCCCATTTACCTGATACTCACTTACGGCAGTTCGTTCGAGGCACCTATTGCACATACTGCGGAAGATTTTCTGGTCCGGACAAAAGCTTATTGGAATAGGTGGGTTAAAAATGCTTCCATTCCTTCCTTTTATCAAAGAGAGGTTATCCGATCGGCACTGGTACTCAAATTACACCAGTACGAAGATACAGGTGCCATTATCGCTGCGAGTACGACAAGCCTGCCCGAATATCCCGGATCTGGAAGAAATTGGGATTATCGATTCTGTTGGGTCAGAGACAGTTACTATGTATTGACTGCACTAAGTCATATTGGGCATTTTGAGGAGATGGAAAAATATGCCTCTTATATTGCCAATATCACACAATCGGACTCGGGGAGGTTACAACCACTATATGGTATTATGGGCCAAGCAAAACTTACCGAAAAAACCTTGGACTATCTTAAAGGTTATCAGGGCAACCAACCGATACGCGTAGGGAACCAAGCCTATGAGCACATCCAAAATGACGTATACGGGCAAGCTATGATCGCACTCCTCCCACTATTTACGGACTATAGATTTCGTTACCAAAATATCGCTTCAGCCAAAGAATGGACAACATTTATTCTGAATAAAATAACATTGACCATTGATGAGAAAGATGCCGGTATTTGGGAGTTTAGAAATTTCGAAAATCGACATTGTTACTCCAATTTATTTCAATGGGCGGGGGCTACAGCAGCACTGAAAATAGCCAAGCAATATGGTCTCAAAGAGATTGAGGATCAAGCTCTTCGAATCCGGGAACAGGCTGCTGCACATATAGAAAGCTGTTATGATATTGAAAATGAAGTTTATACCAATGCCACCGAAAGCCAAAATCTTGATGCTTCCACATTACAGCTGATCATGATGAAGTATCTTGATCCCAACTCTATAAAAGCGCAAAAACACTTAGCGGCGTTAGAAAAAGAATTAAAGGGAGAACAGGGTTTATTTTACAGGTATCTCCATAGAGACGATTTTGGCAAGCCAAAGTCTACATTTTTGGTATGTGCATTTTGGTATGTGGAAGCTTTGGCTTGTGTAGGAAGACTCGAAGAAGCCCAAGAAGTTTTCAAGCAATTACTCTCTTTTGGAAACCATCTCATGTTATTTAGTGAAGATATAGACGATCACGATGGTAGTCAGTGGGGCAATTTTCCACAGGCCTACAGCCATGTCGGTTTGGTCAATGCGGCATATAGAATTGCCATGAAACTGGATAATCCTACTTTTTTTGATAATCTTAATGAATAAAAACAGCAGACAAGTCTTACCTTGTCTACTGTTTTTCACTCACTAAATTGAACTAGATTGCTAAATTATTTTTTACCCTTATTGACACTCTTCTTTGCAATGGCTGTCAGCAGTTCATCAGTCATTTTCTCTTGGTCCAAGATTTCCCGCAATATCCGCGCGACCTCGTCATGTTGCATCAACTCTGCATAGGTAGCCATACAGCCATATGAAGCAATCTCATAATGTTCTACTTTTTGAGCCGCCGAAATTAATGCCGCATCCAACGCTTCGCTTCCCTCGAAATCGGAAGCGATTTCGTCAGCTTCTTTCAGTAAGCCTTCCATCGCCTTACACTTTTTACCGCGGACAGGTATGTCGAGATGTCCAAAGACTTCTTTAAGTTTTTCAATATGGGTGTTGGTTTCTTCATGATGCTTATTAAAAGCTTCACGAAGATCCTCATTCATCGCCGCTTTAGACAACGACGCTAATCCTTTCAATAATTGACGCTCCGCATTTAACATGTCCTTCAGCTCATCAACTAACAATTCATGCAAATGATGGTTGGGCATATTGCTCTTGTCCGGTTTGTTTTTCTTTTCCATAGCATTTTTTGATTTATTTATGAATACTTTCATTCATCGTTGTTTGTTCGAATAAGGAACACCGCGATCACAGAAATTGTTCATTTTATCTTCAGAGCAGGTATTAATCCCTGACATGAACATCATTTGGATAAAACCCCTGGATCATACGACGATATTCTTTTTGAAAAACAAGTATTTTCTTGTCGATTACGGTCTAATTTTTGAATACTTTATACTAAGTATAGAACAAAATTGTAATCTTCTGCTATTCCAACTTGAGGTTTGCAAAAAAAACACTTAAAAATATTACATCATGACAAAGAACCATGGAAAACAAATTAAAGATGACGCAAAATATGAAGCATTGCGTCGCGAAGGTGCCAGTAAAGAAAAAGCGGCACGTATTGCTAACAGTCCTGATGCAAGTCAAAAAGGTGGTAAAAGCAAGCCGCTAGACGATCGAACAAAAGACCAACTGCTGGCTGAAGCGAAAAAAATCGGAATTAAAGGTAGACATAGCATGACAAAAGACAAACTTAAGGCTGCGATACGCAACCATTAGTCTGGATTTCTGCCAGAAGTATCCTTGTTAATGCTGTCTATACCCGTGGAATCTAATGGATCGTATATTGTCACATCATTTGAATTCATATTATAGCGTTGCTTATCTACCTCCGTAACTGGGCCTGAATCCACTCCGTTCCCTTTGTCTTCTGTCTTTTGGTTACACGACGCTATCCCAAAAAAAGAAATTACTGCTCCAATCAGTGTAAATGTCAATTTATTCATAAATATTTTTGTTTTATATTAAAACAAACAAAAGATCGATACGTTCACATTAAAAAAAAATAGCGTATTTATACGCTCTCAATTTTTCTTCGTACGGAGATTTATCCGAATTAATACTTATTTTGCCGTGTACGAAAACGACCTATGGTGTATTGTATTATTTTTAATGCCAGAATCTAGATAATAGACGATACATCTAATAGCAGAGGGCCAGTAAATACCCGTAAAAAACAAAGTTTACGTATCTATGAAAGACACCAATCCATTTTCCATATCCTGTATACAGGAGTTTGGTTATTTAGTTGTGGCAAATACGCAGTTGACTATACTCGGGATAAGTGAATCCGCGCTGGTATGGTCCGGCGAGAACCCGAACGAAATTTTAGGAAGTCCCTTGGAAGTCTTTATTCATAAGATTTTCCATATTTCAAATTATAGCTTTTTAAAAATAATCGATGAATTAGTAGAGCATAAGATTCCCCGTCAAATTATTACGAAGAAAATCGATAATAAACTCTACTATTTTAAATTGGGCTTACAGAATGAGCTCCTTTATATCGAATGGGAGGAACAGCAAAAAAAGCATATTTTATCTTCCAAGATGAATGAGTTGGGGTTCCTATTCGATCATTCTTACCCCAATGATTGGAAATTTGTCTGTAGCGCATTGAATAGACTGCTCAATTTTGATCGGGTATTCGTCTTACAGGTATTGGAGACTGGCCGTAGTAAGGTAATAGCAGAACACACAGCCAATGGCAGATTGCTCTTTCATAAAAAGGAATTTTCGGAAAATTTTATGCCTTCCACGGTAATTCCTTATTACGCGAGTGAATCGTATCGCTATATACCCGATTTCTCAACACTAGCCCAAAAATTTTTTAGTATAGACCCTGCACTAGATATCTTATCGAGCCAGCTGGTATGCCCACCGGAACTTCACGAACTTTATTTAAAAAGTATTGGCGTAAATGCTGCACTCTTTTTTTCCTTGTATATGGACGGTCAGTTTTGGGGGCTCGTGATAGCACATAATGAAAAACCTAAAAAAGTAGATCTTCAGAAACGGAAGCTTTGCTCGTTCATCATTCAAAATACGATGAGCAAGTATGAAAATTTGATAAAACAAGGGCTTTTGGATTTTAACCATCAAATCGCACAAACAGAGGTTGCTTTAAAGGAGAAGTTAATAGCTAGCAAAACGGTAAACTGCGCCATGGTGAATGGAATGAATCTACTCATGGATATGGCCAAAGCGGAGGGATTGGCCATATACCACCAAGGTGACTTATTCTTTCACGGCCTATGCCCAACAACAAAGCAATTTTACGAAATCGTCCATTACATACAGAAGATTACCGATAAAACGATATTCAAAGATTATAATTTTAAACTAAATCATGGAAAACATATTTCAAGCAATCTCCCTTTTGCAGGCTTAATGTCTTATATGATCGGAAAGGATAAGGATCACTATTTAGTTTGGTTTCGTAAAGAAACCATTTCGACAATGACACAAATGGAGGTTCGGCTCAACCATACATTAAGTAGCTCCACCAAGGTATTGACACACAACTCCATTCATATATGGGAAAAATCTATTCGCGATTCAGCCATTCCCTGGGACGAAAGCGACCTGAATTTTGTCGAATGCCTCCACCGAATTATTAATGAATCGATCATCCATAAAACCAAGGAACGGTCATTATTGACCGAAGAACTTTTGGCAATGAACAACGAGCTTGAGATGTTTACCTTTACGCTATCGCACGATCTTAAAAATCCGTTATCTATTCTCAAGATGGGCTTGCAATTTTTAGAAGTAACCGGTCATACATTACCTGTTGAAAAACGGCTACATTGGTATAAAAATCTATTGGGTAGTATTCTCAATATTGAAGATATTATCAATAACATCGTTAAAGTGAGTCAAAATAAAACGACTGCTTTAGCAAAAGACCCCGTTCCCATGTCCTATACTATACGCAAGCTTTCCCGAGAGATGACCATGCTCCATCAAACGGAGCAATGTCAATTTCACTTTGGCACGCTATTTCCATTGTGGGGGGAAAAAAGCGCACTATATCAAATATTTTTAAATCTCATCGGAAACGCTGTAAAATATTCAAGTTCTAAGCAAAAGCCCCATATCTGGATCGATAGCGTACAAAACGGAAAGGAGGTATGTTATAGCATTAAAGATAATGGCATTGGCATACCTCCAAATTCGCTGCCCCATGTCTTTGATATGTTTTCACGTGCACAGAATGCACAACATTTCGGGGGCTCTGGCATCGGATTATCCTTGGTAAAAAGAATAATGGACCGCTTAGGTGGAAAAATCGAAATCATCTCACAGGAAGCTGAAGGAACAGAAATAAAATTATATTTCCCCTCGGTATCGGATTTTCCCCCATCCATGCTCTTAGAGAATTAAACGACTGATATACCTTAGTCCATGCTGTTCAGCCACTCCTCAACTTCTTCTTTTGTTTTACCTGTCGTCTTCTGCATACGACCTAATAACTCATCTTCTTTGCCCTCTTCATATAAGAGATCATCATCCGTCAAATCGGCGTATTGTTGTTTTACTTTTCCTTTAAGCTCGTTCCAACGGCCATTCCATGTTAATTTGTTCATAATATTTTCTCCTCATGTATGTTAATGTCTATTGTAAACACATCATATAACCTATTTGTTGGTCTATATTTAAAATTGTAGAATAATCGAGTATATACTAGCCTATCGTTGTTATTTATACGTAGAATAAAGGATTTATACGGGATTTGCTATTTCCCTGTTAAAAGTATTCAACCATATGCCCCTATCTATTGTTATTGAAATAATAAAACAGAAAACACGGAGAGATGGTTTCTTTATAATAATGTTACGTTCACGATTAATAAATAGACATGAAAATTGCCATAATAGGGACATACCCGCCTAGGCAGTGTGGTATAGCTACTTTCACCTGCGATCTCTACAAATCTTTAATACATTCTTCCGACGAGAAACCTACCATTGTGGCCCTATCGGATGGTAGTGAATCTTATTTCCCAACCGAAGTTTCAATTATCATCGAGAAAGATAAAATCGAATCGTATAGAAGAGCCGCTAAACTCATTAACAACAGCTTTGATGTTTGTATTATTCAGCATGAATATGGAATTTTCGGCGGAGAAGCTGGAAATTTTATATTGGATTTCGCCCAAGCATTATCGATTCCGATCGTAAGCAACTTGCATACTGTTTTATCCGAGCCTAATCCGACGGAGATGGAGGTTTTACAACAACTCGTTAAATGCAGTAACAAAGTAACTGTCATGACCAAACGCGCTATTGGAATGTTAGAGAGCATTTACCATATAAACCGAACAAAAATCGCGCTTATACCTCACGGTGTGCCACAGTTTAGCCATGAACACGAACAAGCGAAGAAAAACTTAGGACTGGAAAACAAAAAAATAATGTTAAGTTTCGGCTTTTTAGGACCAAATAAAGGTCTTGAAACGGCCATTGAAGCGGTGGCTGCTGTGAATTGTCCCAATTTCATTTATGTCATCCTCGGTTCTACACATCCCAATGTTCTACGAAATGAAGGCGAATCCTATAGACAATCTCTCCAAGAACGGGCCAAAGGATTAGGTATTGCAGATAAAGTTCAGTTTATAAACTGTTTTGCTTCCGAAGAACTATTAATACAATATTTGAGTGCCTGTGATATTTATGTCACACCCTACCCCCATGAAAATCAAATTAGCAGTGGTACACTTTCTTTTGCTATCGGCGCCGGAGCAGCGGTTATTTCTACGCCCTATTGGTACGCTAAAGATTTATTGGGAGAAGATAGAGGTTTATTATTTGACTTCAAAAATCAAAAAGCACTCTCATTATTAATCAATCAACTTTTGGAAGATCCTCAACTATTAGCGAAGTACCGAAAAAATGCGGCGAATTATGGTCGTCATATGAGCTGGACAAATGTGGGTAAAATGCAATTGCAGCTCCTCGCAGAGCTCGTACAGTTCCACGAGGCTAGAAAAAATACACGCTTACTCCCTACCTCAATTTCCGGGATAGCGCGAGATTTCCCCTTAACATTGAAATCGATCCAAAACAAGTTGTCTTCATAAATGGTAAAGTCTGCACCCCTCTTTGATATATGCTCGTTAAGGGATAGCATACCTGATCTTCCAAATATCGATCTTGCGCATATAAAACGTGTTAGCAGCCCTGTGGGGATTATCCAACAGCATTTAAAATCTGTACGCACAATAGCATACAGCTTAAATAGGTCTTCTTCATTATACACAACGATATGTTTACATCTTTTAATTGATCTTATTGGTAAGCAATACTTCCAAAAGGTCGTCTAAAGGCATGGTGGCATAAGTCGAAGCATGATCTGACATTGCGTACGGAATAATCAGGTGGCCATTGTGTAAAATCTGTCCACAGGAATAAACAACATTAGGTACATAGCCTTCTCTTTCTTCGGCATTGGGATAAAGGAGAGGCTTATTCAACTTTCCTATGACTTTTGTGGGATCATCGAGGTCCAACAAAATAGCGCCTAAGGTGTATTCTCGCATTGGTCCCACACTATGCGTCAATACAACCCACCCCATCGCGGTTTCGATAGGTGAGCCACAGTTTCCCTGCTGCACAAATTCCCAAGGAAATTCCGGCTCTTTGAGAAGGGTAATATCCTGGTGCCAATTAATAATATCTTCCGAAAAGGCGATATAATTGTTTTCACCATCCACTCTACATAACATCGCGTATTTTCCATGTATCTTTCTAGGGAAAAGAGCCGCGCCTTTATTGGCTATCTTTCCATTGATAGGCTGTACTTTGAAACGCACAAAGTCTCTGGTGGACAATAGTTTGGGTAAAATCGTAAGTCCATCATACGCGGTATAGGTCGCGTAATAAGTAGCTTTACCTTTTTCATTCATGAATTTAACAAACCGGGCATCTTCTATACCGTTCTTTTCCGTATCTGCTAAAGGGAAGATAACTCTTTCGGATAGTGAGGTATCCAGTGAGTAGGTCATTTCGTAATGTGAAGAAGCAAGCCACATGATATGCTTCATTAAGGTTTGGCCTTCGATGTCCAGATCATTTTCCTTCTCGATTTCGAATACAAAACGTCTGAGTTCTTCATAGGTGAAATTTTCCGTAAACTTGGCACTTATAATAGCCAACATATCTTGCTCGGGATCATGTATTTGCAATAGTTTTTCGATAAAATCAGCTTTTTGGTAGATATGATTTTTATATTGCTTCGGTTTCTCCAATAGCCTTCCGACCTCATCCAATTGTATATTCAAATGTTTGTCGATAATGGCGGAGCGAAATACGATCGATGAAACGTGCCCTTCACCGGTGGCACGAAAGCTAAGTATAATTCGTTTTTCACCATCTCTTAACTGACTTTGGTCAGGGGCCTCTACAATAGAGGGGTTAAAAAAAGCTGCTGCTTCCACCGAATATTCCATGGTGAAGTATGCGCCTATCAAGAGCTTATCATGGTAGCTAAAATCCCATTCTTTCAATTGGTCTTCAGACAAACGCCCAATCGTCCGTTTATAACTTTTTTTCCAGATATCAAGGATACTTCGATGACGCTTCGAAAAGTTGCGCAATAATTGATTGAGCGTCTCTTGCTTCTGCAACTTGTCCATGTTTAAAATTCGGTTGATAATGCGTACGGTACGCGGCAAGCTTAAGTTAAAATAGCGCGCCAACACGCGCTTGGAATCGGGCTTAAAGAATATGTTTTTCCGATTAACATGTAAAGTCATATGTAGATTCTTTCTTTAATAACGACATTTGGACAAATTTTGTTTGTTTTTTCTGCATTTACATTTCGCAAGTGGTTTATTCCTTGCAATAGCGGTATAATTCTCATACAATAAAGTATATATAACCTATTTCGTGCAACGAACACCTAAAAATTCGAAAATCAGAAAGATCTGCATTGTTTTTGTCTAACCATCAGCACATTAAAACACCTCACACATGGAAACTAGAGAATTAAACTTAAGTCTGATCCAGTATCGTATTACCTTGAAAAATCTTGCTTACAAATTCACAACCGATCCCGATGAGATCCAAGATCTCGTCCAAGAAACACTTCTGCGCGCATTGAAATATATCGACCAATTCTTTCAGAATCCTAAAATAATCTCTTGGCTATTTGTCATCATGAAGAATATATATATTAATCATTATCGAGACCGCCAACAACGAAATAAGTATGAAAACCATACCATGTATATGTTTCAAGCTAAGGGATATCAGGAGCCTTTTACAGAGAATAGTATTGAAGGTAAATTAATTCTTAAGGATATCAAGAAAGCTTTAGCACAATTTCCGGCAGAATATAATGATATGTTCACGCGTTATATCAATGGTTATAAGTACAGAGAGCTCTCTCTTCTATACGGTGTTCCAGAGGGTACCATCAAGTCGCGTATTCATATGATGCGAAAAAACTTACAAAAAAAACTAGCCTTATACAGATAATATTTTTGTCTATTATCTTCCAACAAATAGGGAGAATTCGTGTTATATATACCATAAAGTTCACATGATGAAAAGCATTATTCCCGAACAATTCACAGGCAAAACATTGGACTACCAGCAGTCTATAGATTTTACAACCAAGTCACAAGCCGATCATTTTTTTTCAAGAGCGCGAAATAGAATGATGGATGTGAACAATTGGCACCATGTCACTAAAAGCCTCTCTGCTGTTTTTATTGTAGTAGATGAAAAAGGACAACAGTTAGACAAATTGGTAGAGAAAAATGATTTTATAAAAATAGACATTCCAGGGCCTGGCCTACCCAGTAGCAAAGGGTACGATTGGGTTAAGGTAGAGGATATCGTGGACGAGCATTTTCCTGATCTGAAACGGTCGGCCATTATCCTTCGTCCCTGTGCTGACCCCACACATGTAGGAACAGATACCGCACATTTTTTCAAGAATATAGCGACTTCCACAATACTTATCAAACAAAAAGAGAACGAGGTGTGTTTACGATATGCTGGTCGGAACGAAGTTATTAATATCGAAAACGAATCAAACCTAGATAAGATTCGTAATTTTATAATAGGACTGGGAGCAAAAATGGGAGCTTCGTTTCCCCAATGGAAAGCACTTATTGATGGGCTAAGTATACACGATGGATTACGCAGCTCCGAGGAAGACGAAATAACACAATAAAGATGGAAAACAAAAAAAAAGAAAAACAGGATCGACCAAATACCGAAGTTGAAAGCGATACGGGCAAAAGACCAGAAAAAGACACAAGCCCATTACCGCCCAATCCGAATAAGGTAGACAATCACGACGAAGAAGAGCAAGATAAGAGAAAAAGAAAGCAGAAATAATAAAAATAACAAAGATAAGCTTCGAGAAAATCAGAGAGTTTCTCGAAGCTTATCTCATGCACATGCTTTATTATTAGTCATGTCCTTGCGTTTTAACGATCTTGTTATAAACACCAAAGAGTAAAAAGGGAGAAACCCACTGACCTACTAAAAGAGCAGTATGCTTATGGCCCATACATTTTAAAACTGCTGCACCCGCCATAGCAGAGAGTGCCACGCAAAGGAAAAACTTGGAAGGTATTTGAGCAGTCTTGCTCTCTATCTCTTTCGTCATTTCACCTTCTTCGAAATGTTCAGTTTTTTTGTTGTTTTCTACATTTTCCATACTGTTATACCTTTCCTAAACATTAAATAAATTATAAAACTCCTCAATCCATCGGCACACCCGGCAGAGGTGGTAATGGCGTACCCACCGAATCAATGCTGTCTATACGCATGGTATCTAATGGATCATTTCTTTCTAAATAAGGAGTCTCGGGGTCCACCGGATCATCCATCATTCTGTCGCTTTCATTATTTCGATTGCCTTGACAAGCACTGATACCGAACCATGTGAGCATCAACATATATAAACTCATCTTTTTCATATCTTTAAAATTTAGTAGATTTATGTAGCATAGTGTCCATGTAAGTTTTCTTCAACCCCTTCATCTGTTTTTAGCTGTCAGATGGAGCCTTTGATGACTAAAATAATCATTGCTTTGTACACTTAATAAGTATCTTAGTCATGTCGGGTTCATTTAATCATATAAGAAGAAAACGGTATAAGAGACAGATAGTTCAAAGATTTTTCGTTTTAGGTATTTAATAGCATTAAACCGTTGTAATACGTTCAGGATCAAGTATATTTCTCGTATTTTAAGATACCACAATAAGCTTTTGGATAGCTTGTAAAAACAGGTTATATAAATCCAGAATATATCGAAAACTAAAACCAAAAAGTATCGTTATGGTGTTACAGGTTTCTTGCTACTTCTTTCCAGAGAAAATTTCACCGTATGATGAATAGGAAACAATAATTTAACAGTCGTCCCTGTACCTATCTTACTTGATAATTGGATATCTCCACCCAGACGTTGCATAATTTTTTTTACCAAACAAAGCCCTACACCGGTTCCAAGATAGTTTTGTGTGTTTGACGCCCGGCCAAATACTTGAAAGAGAGAGGAAATATCTTTTTGGGGAATACCTATCCCATTGTCCCTAATTAAATAGGTTGTATATCGACCCGTTTCCTCACTGGAAATCTCGACCAAAGGTGTCGCTTCTTTAGCGGAATATTTTACAGCATTTCCAATTACATTAAGAAATATCTGATATAACACCCCACGGTCACCATGTACGGGTAATAGCTCCCCGATGTTAAAGCGACAATGTGAGCTATTATATAGAAGTTTGCTTTCCTGACATATTGTTTTTATTGTGTTAACAAGCGTGACACTTTCTATGGTATATCCATGAAGTCGTGCTTGATTAAGCTGCACGGTATGACTGATAATATTTTCAATATTAATAATAGCTTCCCATATCATATTCATCCATTTACCCTTCTCCCGTTGGACAAGTTCTTCGTTACACTGCATAAATTGAATGCCCATTTTTGCTATACTCAACGGATTTTTCAGATCATGAGAAAGTGTATGGGTCCACATCTCAAGATCGTTATTAAAGGATATTTTCACATCTCTCTCTTGAACCATTCGATAAGCAGAAATACGACTTGTTACATCAGTGGCTGTATGTACAATCGCATAGGTCTGCCCTTCGGTATCCAAAATTGCCTGATACTCAAAGTCAAAATATCTCGTTTCGGTATACCCATCGATTGTAATATCTGCCGGATACTCGTTCGCACGATACGTATCACCACTATACCACACCTGTAAGAGAATATCCGTAAAACCCTGCTCCGTAAATTCGGGAAAAACCTCTCCAAACGGATGTCCGACAATAGCCTGGGTGCGCCCCCAAATTTCCAACATGGCTTTATTGACGAAAGCAATATTAAGGTTGGAGCTGTCGTATACGGCCATAGCACTATTTGACTGTGCCAAGATATCTAAGAGGAGCTGCTTTGCGCTGTTCATTGTCAACCAGTTTTCATTCGGGTAGATATAGATAACAAACTAAAAGTCAGATTGTTTTAAACCGAACTCCCTAGTCATCCTATTCTTTTTGTATTCATAGCTATCGTCCATTTCTCCTGCTTACATCTTTCGCAGCTTCGGACAACATAAGATGACTGCTGTACAAAGCCACAATACATACAGGCAAGAGGGTGTCCTGAAATCTGGTCAGATCCTACAGGCTTATAGGCGGACGGAAATAAAGGAAGTCCATATTTCACTTCATCATCTGGATAAAACAGTATACTTAGCGTACCGTCAGTCTCTAATAGGGCCAATTTTACCTGACCCAGATGTTCTACCGATTGGTTGCGTAGCTCCGTAAAGAATTCCATTACCGAAAAATCGTTATCATTTTCATGCTTAATATCAAACACTCCCTTTTTCACGACCACCATCTCCTTACCTTCTAGGATACGGTGTATATACAAAGATTTAGAAGCAGACCAAGTTATAAGCTTATATATTAAAACAGTAGAAAAGAGCACGACTACGGCATATAATATAGGGATATCTTCTTGAAACATAGGATCACCAGCTGCTGAGCCCAGTCCCAGAATTATAGCCACTTCAAACAGCGTCAATTGCCGTACCCCTCTCTTGCCAGATAACCGCAAAACCAATATGATCAATAAGAACATAATAATCGTACGTCCAACGATTTCCAGGGCAAACTGCCATTCTACACCATCTAAAAGAATTTTTTCCATTGCTATCTTTTCACTTAGTAGCTAAACTCATTTTAAGATAAAAAGTTTCCATTATAGCTGATTTACTTCACTTTTTCCTCTTTTACACAAAATTATCAGCTTTGTAGCATATTCTCGTATGTCACAATGGGCGTATCTTTTGCATACTCGATTTCACGCCAGGTGGAAATTAGGGAACCGGAAACGATGACTCAACTATTCTAAAAAGACGATACAAAAAGAGGCTAACCGTGCGGTTAGCCTCTTTTATATCTTTCAAACTTGAACAATTTATGCATTGATGGCTTCCCAAAGCATATCCTTCAGCTGTATGATATGTTTACCCGAGACAGACGAGATAAAAAGATAAGGAATACCGGAAGGAAGCTGCTTTTTCATTTCTTCCTCCAATTCTTCGTCTAACATATCCGATTTGGTAATAGCCAATAATCTCGGTTTACTCAACAACTCTTCATTATAGGTCGCCAGCTCGTTCAATAATATATGATATTCTTCTTCTATAGTCCTATCCGTATCCACCGGAATCATAAAAAGTAAAACCGAATTTCGTTCGATATGTCTCAGGAAACGAAACCCTAATCCCTTCCCTTGTGACGCACCTTCAATAATGCCAGGAATATCAGCCATGACAAACGATTTATTGTCTCGGTAGCCTACAATACCGAGATTGGGCACTAATGTCGTAAAGGGATAATTTGCGATCTCTGGCTTAGCTGCTGAAACTACGGATAATAGGGTAGATTTACCGGCATTTGGAAATCCCACCAAACCCACATCTGCCAATACTTTTAGTTCTAGAATAATCCATTCCTCTATACCTGACAAACCAGGTTGTGCAAAACGGGGCGTTTGTTGTGTAGCAGACTTAAAATGCCAGTTACCTAAACCTCCTTTACCTCCAGCAGTCAGTATCTTCGTCTCTCCATCTTCTGTGATCTCAAAAAGTACTTCTCCTGTTTCGGCATTCTTCGCTACCGTTCCGAGAGGAACTTCTAGAATTTCATCCTTACCATTCGCTCCTGAACGCAAAGCCGCACTACCAGGCTGGCCAGCTTCTGCAATAATATGCTTCCGATATTTTAAATGTAACAAGGTCCAGTGTTGTGACGAACCTTTCAAAATAATATGTCCCCCTCGACCTCCGTCTCCCCCATCTGGCCCTCCTTTGGCCGTAAACTTGTCTCGGTGCAAATGGGCAGATCCCGGCCCCCCACGGCCTGAACGGCAACACACTTTTACATAGTCGACAAAATTAGAACCCTGAGCCATCCCTACAAATCTAAATTAATAATAAGCTAAACTACTTGATAGCTATCGATTACCTCCGTCAAATTGGTGAAAATGGTTTCAATCTCGCCTATTCCATCAACTTTGGTCAACTTACCCTGCGCTTCATAATAAGGTAAGACATGTATTGTTTTTCCAAAATACTCCTCAATACGTTTTTTCAATTTATCCGCTGCATCATCTGCACGTCCGGATATTTGCTGACGTTTTGCGATACGTTCAGTCAACTCCTCCTCCGTAACATCCAAAGCGATTACACCAGTTATTGATGTATTAATGCTTTCTAAAAACTGATCCAAAGCTTCCGCTTGAGCTACTGTACGTGGAAAACCATCAAAGATAAATCCTTTGGCTTGTGGATTTTTCTTAATCTCTTCTTCCAGCATAGCAATCGTTATCGAATCAGGCACCAAATTGCCCTCTGCGATAATCTGGCTCACCTGTTGCCCTAACGCTGTCTGATTTTTGATATGACTCCTAAAGATATCTCCCGTAGAGATGTGTACCAATTGGTACTTGTCGATAAGTTTTTCCGATTGAGTTCCTTTTCCCGCCCCTGGAGGGCCGAATAAAACTAGGTTTAGCATCATGTTGAAGTTTTATTATAGTAAAAAATAAAAGCCTAATCCAATGGACAGAATTAGGCTTTAGGAAACTTAAGTGCGCTCCAAGGGAGTCGAACCCCTAACCTCCTGATCCGTAGTCAGGTGCTCTATCCAATTAAGCTAGGAGCGCAAATATTAAACTTTAAGGAGCAACCCTTTCCGTTTTTTGATGATGCAAAGATATGTAAATAATATATTTTTGCAAATTTTTTTTCGAAGATTGTCTTCGTCTGTTGCAAAAGTTTTCATAACCAGAACATTAAATATTTCTGGACAAATAAGATTGAAGTTTGATTAATGCGACAAAGGGGCATCTACACAGACACGTGACCCATATTCATACGATTGTATCGTAAAATCGAGATTATTTTCAGTTGCGCGCTTCTTCATATTATCAATTCCGGAGTGCTTGATGTTAGGATCAGGATCCTTCCACTGTCCATTATCTGTCAGACAAATAAATACGCTATCTTTTAGTATATCCATCGTCAGCTGCACCTCATCACAACCCGAATGTCTAGCGGCATTTGTCATCGCTTCCTTAAGCATAAACACAAGGTGTCTTGACACAAACGGATCCAAGCAAAGTGTTGTCGGCTCCAATATTTGCTTACTAACCGAAAATGCAATATCAAATTGATTATAAAATAGCTGTCCAAACGATGTCAAATGGGCAAACAGCTCATGCGGATTGTCGCTATCATGATTGATACTCCATAGGAAATCTTTACTAGAAGCATATAATCGTTCACTGTTAGCGATAATGTTATCAATAATAGGTTTGGCTCTATCATGATCTTTAACAGCCAAGCCTAGGATACCTGCCTGTCGTGTTATAGCAGACAGAATATTACCTGTTTCATCGTGAAAATCCCGAGAAAGTGTGTGTCTCAATGAAAGTAGCTGTTGCGTTCGCTCCCGAACCGCCATATCCAGTTCTGCGATCTTTGCCAGCTGTTGTTCTCTGAATAGTCTCTTTGTCTCATCATATTGTTGATAAACCATCCAAAAGAAAATCCCAAAAAAAAACTGTAATCCCTATATGATACAATAGCGCCATCTGGAAACTCTCGGGAGTATAAGTGATATTAAACTCACTGGCAGCCGTCATTGTATCGTGGTTGCTTTCACTGTACAGAAACGATACTAATGCCAAATTCACAAAAATCATCGTTCTTCCTACACGTCGATCTGCCCAAAAACCGGTTAACAATAAAAGGTATAATGCGGACACTTGTATCGAAAGTATACCTCCGCTTTTTAGACAGTTTGAGACTATAATAATATATCCGGCCAGCATCGTCACGATCAGCATAAACATAAATTGACCTGTCATCTTGATGCAGACTAACGTGGAGACACATATAGCCAAAAGGATAATAATATATCGCCAACGGCGATACAATAAGCGATACAGATGGTATAATAATGAGCAATACTACAGACACCAAGTAACCGACAACCACCGTACACAATTGATCATACCGAGGAGATGTCCGATCGCAGAATTCGGCAGGTATAAAATAATGGTAAAGGTGTTCATAACAACGCTAATGTAACTATTGTAAAAAGAAATTGGCTAACAAAAATAAAAAATCCCCAAAAATAGGGGACACACTTATTTTGTTAACCAGTTAACTTTGTTGTGGTACCATATATTAATGAACTGAAGTTACACCAACCCTCTATTTGATCAAACAAATACCTCTTTCAACCTCAAAACTTGATAGTCCACCAACTTCTGTAAAGGCCCCGAAACCATCATCCTCATCATCATATTCAGCTCAGCTTCGATCATACATATAGCATTCGTTTCCTCGGCAGAGATGTCCTCCAATTTCCACGTCAGCTTCATAGCGAAGGGAACTTCCTCCATAGGAAGACAAGTTATCTCCCGATTTTCTACCCGTCGGCTAACCTTCAAAGCCAGCTTAGCCATGTTTTTTATTGAAAACCGTGCTTCATCTGTGGTAGATGACCAATTTTGAATATCGTCAGGCATCAGTTGTTCATGGTTATTCAAATCGGCCAAAAAAACGTAAACCTCCGTTATTGATTGAGGGATAATTATATTATTTTGGATTATTGTCATCTCGCCAAGATCATTAGTCTTCTGGAGACCATGAGGAAGGATTCTTGCGCCATTGCTCCAGCATTTCTATGTCGCTCTCCAAGACATAACTTTTTTCTACAGCAACTTTTATTAAGGCATCATAGTTGCATAAACTATACATAGGACATTTTGCTTCGGCAAAATTCTGGGAAGCTTCATCAAATCCATAAGTGAATATTGACACTAAACCTACTACATTACAGCCTACGTCGCGTAAGGCCTTCACTGCTTGCAAAGAACTCTTGCCTGTCGACACCAGATCCTCTAATACGACAACACGCTGTCCACTTACGATCTCTCCTTCTATCAGATTTTGTCTCCCATGACCTTTAGCACTACTCCGTACATAAGAAAATGGCAATCCTAAGTCTTGGGCAACCAATACCCCTTGCGGAATCCCGGCGGTTGCAACACCAGATATCATATCTACCGCTCCAAATTCGTCTTGAATAAACTGAGCCAACTTTTGGCGGATATAGGTACGTATTGGAGGATGCGATAATACAATACGGTTATCGCAGTAAATTGGAGACTTCCAACCCGACGCCCATGTAAAAGGATTTTTAGGTTGTAATTTTATTGCTTTAATTTGCAACAAGGATTCAGCAACTTTTTGTTCAACCTCATTTAAACTATTCATGGCACAAATTTATAAAATTTATATGAACCAAAGTCTGCTAATTATGGCGGATTTTGCCCCACTCGTTGAAAAGAATGTACAAACTATTGGTATCCAAGATGTTGATTTGGAAAAACTTTTCAACAGTATTCCAAAGAGCTCGGAGATGACTTATTTGTGCGTTCACCCTGAAATAAATAAAATGGTCAAAAACCTCCTCTCAACTTCTAAATTAATAAAGGCAGCTGGTGGGTTGGTCAGGAATGGTAATGGGGAATACCTGTTCATTCACCGTTTAGGGAAATGGGATCTCCCCAAAGGAAAGGTTGAAGAAAACGAAAAAATGCGGGAGGCCGCCGTGCGCGAGGTCGAAGAAGAGTGTGGCATCCAAATAAACTATCTCGGTAATAAAATTGCAACTACCTACCATACTTATTATATGCGGGGTAAATTTGTTCTAAAACAAACGCAATGGTATGATATGGGCGTCAATAAAGAACCTAAACTAACGCCACAAACTGAGGAAGATATCTCAGAAGCTATTTGGCTCAAGAAAACAGATTTAAAAAAAATAAAAGAAAATACCTACCCCTTGATTAAAGATATCCTCGCGACGATAGAGAATGTTTAAGATCACAGCAAACCAATTGGTGTTATGTTTGTTATTAGAATGCAACATCATTAACGGTATTCAAAAATGAAAAAAAAGATAGGTTTGATTGTGGGCAGTCTTCGTAGAGAATCCTTTAACAAAAAGGTAGCCAAGATTTTAGTGAATACCATAACCGAGAAAAGTCAACATACATATCATATTATTGAAATAGGGCATCTGCCCTTTTACAATCAAGATTTTGACGCAGAAGGTGCTCCGTCCGGTATCGACGAGTTTAGGCAAGAGATTGCACAGCAGGACGCTTTTATATTTTTAACCCCAGAATATAACCGGTCTATACCTGCTGTCCTTAAAAATGCATTGGATGTCGCGTCGAGACCATATGGTAAGAGCGTCTGGAATGGCAAGCCTGCTGCGATAATATCCGTTTCCATCGGTGCAATAGGCGGTTTCGGAGCCAATCATCACCTGCGCCAATGTTTGACCTTCCTCAATATGCCTGCATTACAACAACCGGAAATGTATATCGGTAATATTGCCGAACTTCTGAACGACGACGGAACATTCAAAGCGGAACAAACAATAGACCTATTCAACAAGTTTATTCAAGCTTTCGAAGAATGGATCGAAAAGTTTTAATTAGCAACTGCTGATATATTGCCCTGTTGTTTTTCCCAAGCGACCACGAGTTTCGCCATCATACTGTAACGCTCCATACCTTCCGGTTGGTTATTATGCAGAAGATATTGATTATAAAAGATATTTGACAACCGGTCAATCCAACCGCTATACTGCTTCCAAAAAGCTCGTTCATACACCAAGTCCCGCCTAATTTCGGGGGATAACATGGCTTTATACTTATCAAACAGTTCTTTATCGCTGTGCAATGGATAGAGCAAATATTGGATAGCCTCGTAATAGGCCGAATACTTATACCAACTATTTTTATGATTCATCAATTTGCGAAAAGCGATGAAATTACATTCATCCTCAAAGCCGATACCCATTTGGTGGGCTAGTTCATGTACATTTACAAAAGGATAGGACGCTAAGGGTATATTTTGATTGACCTGCACTTCAAGCGTGAATGGATTAAAGTATCCCGAAACAGCAAAATAAGAGACGACACCACTAGAAATCGGCGATTTTCCGTGAATCTGGCTTCTGGATAATATCTGATAAAATAAGGTGTCCTTGCTCATCCATTCCTTTAGGTCTTTACTCACTCCCCTCCTGTTCTTTTTATCCCAATCTAAACTATCCCTTAATTTATTCGCTATAAGTATGTATTTTTCAAGAGTCTGCGTATGTTCGTCTATATGTATGTTTTTCGTATCTAACCCAATCTGATCAGCCAATGGAATCCGATAATAGTTTAATCCCCAATTGATATAAAAGAATGTATAAATAATGGAGAAGAGAGCAATGGTTTGAATAACTTTTCGAACTAAAGCTTGCCATTCTTTTCGAAATAAGGCCTGTAATCCACGGAATACCAGCAGCAAGAAGAAAAAAACAATTATGCCATATAATAAATCACCTACACTAAAGGGTAGCCAAGAAAAAAGAACAATAGATAGATACGAAAATTTAGTATAGAATCCTCGCGAATAATAATGTTCTATCCAATACGAGTTTGTTTGCACAATAGTTATGAATAACTGAATCAACAAGCAAAGTACTATTATGCCAAGATAACAGGCATTTTTATATCGAAAAAGACTATTTTTTTTAACTTTCATTTTCGTAATACAACTTGTAATAATTCAACCCCTTATCCTCATCAAACCCATGCTCCAAATATTCTCTCTTCCCGTGTACATAAACATGAAAATTTTTGTCTAATTTGATGACACTCTTATAACTGGACTGCATTTTCTTGACTGCTGGAGATGCAATATTAAAGTTTGCTTGAAAAGGCTGATCAAATTCATCTGCAAAGGATTGTTTGTAATCATTGAATAAGCTTATTGCTTTGGGATTGCCTATTACCTCCTCCTCAAACTCAGTGCTATCAAAACTTTCTTTGGATTTGAAATAGTTCATGGACTTATTCATCAGGTCAATCTTGTCAGCTGTCTGCAACTCAAAAATATCATCTAACTTTTCATTCACAAAGTTTTTATACACCTTCATCAGATTACCGGTCTGTTGATAATTGTCATTTCGAGACTTCACTTGCAAGAAGTTATCTTTCCAATAGACCGCCTCAGAGGAATTTGTCTGATCTACAACCAATATTTTGTAACCTTCCTGTTCCTCATCGTTAACGATGATAACGCCTTTGTCCAACTTATTGATATTAATAGCATCTTGTTCATAGTTCAGTTGAAATCCCCCCTGATCCGGATATACTTTAAGATAAGTTTCCTTATTTTCGGATTTAAATATACCTACAGCATCCCTCTCCTCTCCTTCCATCTGTATATTTTTTAACCGAACCACATATACTTCACCAGCTTTTATTTTGGGATGCTCCGAAATATCATATAGATGTTTCGCAACTTGCTGACTATAGGTAAGAAATTCCATTTCTCCTCCAAATAACTTCTTCGTAAAATGATAAATTTCATTGAGGTTTAATTCGTCATTGGGATGATAGAGTTGATAGACCTCATTGACTTTAGCAAATGGCCGCAAAAAATAGCGCATCAACAAGTCCGGAAGCACTTCGTCGCTCCTGAGATCTATTGTCTGTTCAGATAATATATAAAATTCATCATTGGCTTTATTGCCCACATGATGTATCGATAAATTTTCTAAAATAGCATCTTGATAAAAAAACATATTTCAAAGTCAAAAGATAAAAGCCAAAAGTAAAAATTAAAAAAGTCAAAAACTATATCATGCGAAGAACTAAATTATTATTATATTCGAGTTCTAAATCACGCATAAATCTATATGGAAGAAATAAAATTACTGCCGCAATTAAATGCCGAAGAAATCCGTGTACTGGGTTCGCTACTGGAAAAATCCAAAACAACCCCAGAATATTATCCAATGACTATCAATGCATTACAGGCAGCTTGTAATCAGAAAACTTCGAGAAAACCTGTGGTATCTTACGATGAAGAAACAATCATATCAACCTTAGATTCATTAAAAAAGCGCGGTCTTGTCTCTACAGTAATTGGTGGAGGTAGCCGAGTAACCAAATACAAGCATAATCTTGCCATACAATATCCCTTAGTACCCGCTGAATTAGCAGCCTTATGTTTGCTTTTTCTCAGAGGTCCATTAACAGCCGGAGAAATAAATTCCAACTCAGGAAGACTTTACGAATTCGAAACATTGGATGATGTGCAGGAGCTATTGAATAAGCTATCGGAAGACGAGCCACCTTATGTCAAATTATTGCCTAAAAAACCAGGACAGAAAGAAGCGCGTTTCGTACATCTTTTCGGTGAGTTTAATGAAGAAGAATATGAAGCAGCATCCACTAGTGGCGTCACCAACAGTAGTCAAGTACAAATCTTGGAGGAAAGAGTCACGAGTCTGGAAGAACAACTTGCAACCCTTCGGGAAGAGTTCGACAAATTGCTCGCCGAACTTTCCTAACCCTTACATTAGGGAACAATAATCTATGCTAATCTTCCGAATATCTTTATTTTTTAGGAAGATTAGCAAATCTCCCCTCCGCTTTTGAAATAGCATGACCTCTCAATCGTTTTCGTAAAAATTTGCTTTGCTAACAAGGAAAGTCCCAAACTATAATAGGTATATTAGCTTAACAATGAAACAAGAAAACGAAAACTGGCCCCTGCATTGGACTAGTTTTTTTGTCTTCGAACAAGAACCGATAAACAAGTTAAACTATTCAAAAGTAAGAACATGAACAATAAATTATCTGTAAACAATGTAGTCATCTTAGGCTTGTTAACCTTCTTTTTGTTTAGCAATCCATTACATGGACAATCCAATAGATCTGATTCAGAATGGCTTGACCTATTCGATGGCAAAACATTGAAGGGATGGAAGGCCGTTGGTGGAAATGCACCCTATGCCGTAGAGGATGGTGCGATTGTGGGTACCATGGCAAAAGGAACCCCCAATTCATTTTTAATCACTGAACGGGATTATGGAGATTTCATTCTGGAATTGGATATAAAATTGGAGGGAAGTGAAACAAACTCCGGTGTACAGACCAGAAGCCATATAAACGACAAGGGGCGTGTATATGGTCGCCAGGTAGAAATTGATCCGACACCTCGCGCTTGGTCGGGAGGTATCTACGATGAAGCACGAAGGCTTTGGTTATATCCTGTGGATTTAAATGAAGACGCTAAAACGGTGTACAAAGCGGAAGAATACAACCACCTCCGCATCGAGGCCATCGGCGACGAAACAAAAACATGGCTCAACGGCATACCGGTTGCCTACGTGATAGACACGCTGGATCCAACGGGATTTATCGCACTGCAAGTACATAGTATTCCCGACCGTCTGGCCGGCAAAAAGGTCTATTTCAAAAATATTCGTATTCAGACGAGAAATCTAAAACCGCAAGATTTCCCGGAAACCATCCGTATCGTGAATTTAAAACCAAATAACTTAAGCTCAGCAGAGGAAAAGTCCGGGATAAAACTATTGTTCAATGGCCAGGATTCCGATGGTTGGCGCAGCGTGCGTGGTAAAGATTTCCCGAGCAAGGGCTGGGAGATCAACCAAGGACAGTTAACCGTCTTAAAATCGGATGGAAGTGAATCCACCAACGGGGGCGATATCGTGACGAAAGATCAGTATACGGCTTTTGATCTATCTTTCGAATTCAAATTGACTCCTGGAGCTAACAGTGGTGTTAAATACTTTGTAACCCTTAAAGAACAGACAAGTGGTTCTGCCATTGGCTTGGAATACCAAATATTGGATGATAAGGAACATCCCGATGCAAAAATGGGTCGTGATGGTAATCGGACATTAGCTTCCCTCTACGACCTGATCACATCCGATAAGAATGCCCGCGCTCGTCGGCCAATTGGCGAATGGAACCGGGGAAGAATCGTCGTAACGACAGACAATCAGGTTACACATTATCTGAACGGCTTTAAGGTGGTGTCCTACACCCGTGGATCGAAAGAATACAAGGATCTTGTGGCGATCAGTAAGTATAAAGACTGGGAAGACTTTGGCGGGGCTGCAAGCGGACATATCCTTTTGCAGGATCATGGAGATCGTGTCTCTTTTCGAAATATAAAGATCAAAGAGTTAAAATAACCCAAATCAACCATTATGGATAATGTATTCTCGCGAAGAAATTTTATAAAAAAATCAACAATGGCTGGAGGTGCTGTTTTACTCAGCAATAGCTTATTGGGACAGGTGAAAATGGCTACGCCTCAGGAACGCGTAAATCTAGCTTGTGTCGGCATCGGAAACCGTGGAGCAGAAATTATTAAAGCACTGTATAAAACAGGCCTCTGCAATATAGTTGCCCTGTGTGATGTAGACTTGGGAGCAAAGCAGACAGAGGAGATCTTAAACCTTTTTCCCGATGCTAAGCGCTTTCAGGACTTCCGCAAAATGTTTGATGAGATAAATTCCGAGATTGATGCTGTTTCTATTGGAACACCCGATTTCGCACACTTTGCCATAACGATGATGGCCATGGATCTTGGAAAACATGTGTATGTGGAGAAACCATTGGCACATACCTTTAATGAGGTTGAGCTGCTGATGGCAAAAGCCCAAAAACTTCCTAAAGTCGTCACCCAAATGGGAAATCAGGGACATTCCGAAGCTAACTACTTCCAATTTAAGGCTTGGAAAGAAGCAGGGATCATCAAAGATGTGACGCGCATCGATGCCCATATGAATATGCCTAGACGTTGGCACGGTTGGGATACCCATATCAAGGGATTCCCTTATCCGGAGCGAATCCCCGAAACACTGGATTGGGATCTTTGGCAAATGCACACAGTGGGCCATAGTTACAACAAAGACTTTATCAACGGACAATGGCGATGCTGGTATGATTTTGGGATGGGCGCATTAGGCGATTGGGGCGCGCACATTTTAGACACCGCACACGAGTTTCTTGACTTGGGACTACCTACCGAAGTCGAGGCCGTCATGTTAGAAGGCCATAATTCTTTTTTCTTCCCGATGTCATCGACGATAAAGTTCAAGTTTCCCGAACGCAAAAAAATGCCGGCTTTGGATATCAACTGGTACGACGGTTTGGACAACCTCCCTCCGATCCCTAACGGCTATGGCGTATCGGGTTTAGATCCTAATATTCCACCTCCAAGCACCGGGAAATTGAAGCCAGCGAAATTAAACCCGGGGAAAATCATCTATTCCAAAGAATTAACTTTCAAGGGAGGATCACATGCAAGTACGTTGGAGATCATCCCCGAAGAAAAGGCTAAGGATTTGGTCAACAAGTTGCCTCAGGTACCGGTTACTCCTTCAAATCATTTTGAGAATTTTCTTAAAGCCTGTAAAGGAGAAGAAAAAACACGTTCATCTTTTGCTATAGCAGGTCCACTAAGTCAAGTGTTCTGTCTCGGCGTCATCGCACAACGTTTGAACAGCAAACTCGTCTTCGACCCGAGCAAAAAGGCAATTGTAAACAATAAATTCGCCAATGCTTTACTAACTGGCCCCCCTCCTGCAAAAGGTTGGGAGCAATATTATAAAGTGTAAAATTTACCTCAATCAAAAGTATCATATTACTGAGACAGTTATTTCTCAAATATAATTGCTAAGAATGGACCGGAAATAAGAGATGGTCCATTCTTGTTTCTATTGGAAAGGTTATAGCACTTGAATAGTCGTTCCTTCTTCCAATGGGTGGGCTGTACAGATTAAACACCTTCCATTGTCAACCTCTCGATCTGTCAATACCTCATTGTAATCCATTCTCACGGCTCCTCTGACTACCTGCGAAATGCAGGTGCTACACATCCCTGATTTACAAGAGTATGGCAGCGGTAATTTATGTTCAAGGCCAACATCCAATATTGTTTTATTATAAGGTACTGTCAAAGTATGATTTATGCCGTTCAATCTCACCACAACATCATAGCTGCTCATATCGACCGGTTCTTCTTCCTTCTCGTCATCATCATCTTCTTCCTCTGGAAAATGAAACGTTTCCTTTTTTATATGTTCGTCCGGAATACCCATCCCGAGTAAGGTAAATCGACATAGGTCCATATAGAACAATGGACCGCAGGTATAATAAATAGAATCAATGCCCGTCTCCCTTTGCTCATTCACAAGTTGAATAATATAGTCCCTATTCAGTCTCGCTTTAAGAAGGTTTTTAGTATTTGACCAGATAAATTCAATCTTTAATCTATCCGGATATTTAGCTTGCCAGGCAAGTAACTCCTCGTAAAACAGCGTACGTTCTTTTGAACTATTGCTATAGATCAATACGACCTTGCTTTTCGCCTCCGCTACCAAAGCCGTCTTCAGTATGGAATACAGAGGTGTCACCCCAACCCCAGCTGCAAACAAGAAAATAGTACGAGAGCTCTCCTTCTGTGGATCATAGACAAATAAGCCTTGCGGATCCATGACATGAACGATATCGCCACTTCGCGTACTATGGTGTAGTAAGCGAGAAATTTCGCCATTATCAACACGCTTTACGGTAATTTCGTAGGGTTCCTCTATCATCGGAGAGCTGCTAAATGAATAGGATCTCCTCACCTCGCGCTCACCAAACAGAAAGGATAAAGTCAAAAATTGTCCAGCCTTGTATTTCGGAAAATTTCCGGTTACATCTTCAAAACGGATAGAAATATTTTGATTGGGTTGCTGAATAATCTCTGTAATTTTAAACTTGTGCATAGGCTTAAAGATATAAAAAAATCCTGATGTGCTACATCAGGATTTTCCTTCTTCTATATCGTCTGTTATAGTTTTTACAACTTACGTTTTACTTCTACTTGTTCGTAGGCTTCCACGATGTCTCCCTCTTGGATGTCGTTGAAACGATCTATATTCAGACCACACTCATATCCTTGAGAAACTTCTTTCACATCATCTTTAAAACGTTTCAATGAAGCCAGTTTTCCAGTATGGATGACTACGCCGTCCCGTATCACACGGATATCGTTATTACGATTGATTTTACCATCCAACACCATACAGCCGGCGATAGTTCCAACTTTCGATATCTTAAAGGTTTCACGTATCTGGACTTCTGCTACAATCTTCTCTTCAAACTTAGGTGCTAACATACCTTCCATAGCTGATTTGAGCTCTTCTATGGCATCATAGATGATTGAATAAAGACGTATGTCGATCTGCTCGTTTTCAGCAAGCTTACGAGCCCCCTGCGTTGGTCTTACCTGGAAACCGATAATGATCGCATCCGATGCGGACGCTAACAATACATCCGACTCAGAAATAGCTCCCACCGACTTATGAATAATATTCACTTGGATCTCAGCTGTAGACAATTTCAATAAAGAGTCTGACAACGCTTCAATAGAACCATCCACATCACCTTTCACGATAACGTTCAATTCCTTAAAGTTTCCAATAGCAAGACGACGACCTATCTCATCCAATGTAATATGCTTCGTCGCACGCATTCCCTGCTCACGTTGCAACTGAAGACGTTTGTTGGCTACCTGACGTGCTTCAGACTCGCTCTCCAGCACATATAGTTTGTCTCCTGCAGTAGGTGCTCCAGCCATACCCAATATCTGAACAGGAACCGATGGGCCAGCTTCTTTAACCCGCTCACCGCGCTCATTGGTCAAGGCTTTTACCTTGCCCGAATAAGACCCTGCTAATATTGGGTCACCAACACGCAAAGTTCCCCCTTGCACTAAAATAGTCGTCACGATGCCACGGCCTTTATCCAATGCTGCTTCAATTACTGAACCTACAGCACGCTTTTTTGGATCTGCCATTAGCTCCAACATCTCCGCTTCGAGTAAAACCTTCTCTAATAGCAACTCAACATTTTCCCCCGTCTTGGCCGATATCTCCTGAGCTTGATATTTTCCACCCCAATCCTCTACCAAGATATTCATAGCCGATAATTGTTCCCTAATCTTGTCTGGATTAGCTCCCGGCTTATCGACTTTCGTGAACGCAAAGACAATAGGTACATTTGCAGCTTGAGCGTGATTAATAGCTTCTTTTGTTTGCGGCATCACGGCATCATCTGCTGCAATTACGATAATTACTATATCGGTTACCTTAGCACCCCGAGCACGCATCGCTGTAAAAGCCTCGTGACCCGGCGTATCTAAGAAAGTCATTCGGCGACCATCGTCCAATTTCACAGCATAAGCACCGATATGTTGCGTGATACCTCCAGCTTCACCTTTGGTAACATTCGCCTTTCTAATATAATCTAATAAAGATGTTTTACCGTGATCCACATGTCCCATTACCGTTACGATAGGTGCACGAGGCACTAGATCTGTTTCAGTATCTGGTTCTTCGAGTTCAGCGATTTCCTCATCTTCTGGTTTGATAAATTCAATCTGATAACCGAATTCTTCTGCAACAATAGACAAAGTTTCTGCATCCAATCGCTGATTGATGGATACAAACATACCCAAGCTCATACATGTAGCGATGACTTCCGTCACAGGTACATCCATTAAGTTAGCCAATTCGTTTGCTGTCACAAATTCTGTAACACGCAATACTCTGGACATCGCCTCTTGCTCTAATGCAGCTTCTTCTGCCGATGAAGCTATATCGTCGCGCTTCTGCCGACGCAACTTAGCTCTTTGTGCAAACTTACCAGACTTACCCGCACCACTCAAACGCGCTAAGGTTGCTTTAATTTGATCCTGGATTTCTTTTTCTGAAAGCTCTTCTTTAGGTGTCTCGTTTCTTCCTCCCTTTCCCCTATTATCATGTCTTCCTTTAGCTCCATGAGGCCCTGGTGCAGGACGATTGGCATTGGGATGTCTATTATCTGTACGTACTCCTCCCGCTGGTGGAGTGCCTCTTCCAGGTCCTCCTTGTTGCGGACGGCTCTGATCAGGTGCTGACGTGCCAGGCTTATTTGTACGCTTTCGCTTACGTTTATTATCCTGATTTGGATTAGACGATGAAGCTACAGGCTTATCCTTTGGCTTGAACGTTGGCAATTCAATTTTCCCAATAACCTTCGGCCCTTCAAGTTTTTCATACCGCGTCGGAATCATCTCATCCTGCTCTCCACTCTCTTTGGAAGCTGGCGGACCTTGCTTAACAACAGGTTTTTCTTCTGGCTTCTTGACTTCCTCAACAGGCACAGGTACTTCTACAGGTTTAGGTTTTTCCTCAACCTTTATCTCCGGAACTTCTACCACTGGAGATGGGGGAGCAGGAGCAACAACTTTTTCTTCTTCGACTATAGGTTCTTCTTTTGGCACAGGAATAGGTTTGCTTTCCACTTTCTCAACGGAAACTTTCTTTGGTCTGTTTTTATTAAAACTATCCAAATCTATCTTACCAACGACTTTCAAATGCCCTGTTGATGGGTGCTGTTCCTCTACCTTCTGCTCTTCTTTTTCTTCTGTTGGAACTTTCTCCACATCAGCTGTCGATACATTCTTAATCAATATCTCGTCGCCACCTGCAAACTCTTCATTTTTAGAAGAAATAGACTCCTGATCTGCAGCAGTATTTTCCAAAGTAGGTTCATCACGACGAATCTTACCAATGATGATTTGTTTTGCTTCGTCCTTCGCGTTTTTATCTCCTTGGAATTCTCTCAAAAGAACTGCGTACATATCTGAAGACAATTTGGTATTAGGTTTTGATTCTACATCAAACCCATTTTTACCCAAAAAGTCTACAGCAGTACCAATCCCTATATTGAGTTCTTTTGCTGCTTTAAGTAAGTTTATGCTTTTACCTTCTGTCATTTATATATTACCTTCTAAAAATCTAGTCTTTACAAAAATATGTTTTTTTACACGCAATTAACAATTAAAATAAGAATATCTTTATACTCCATTATCGAAGATTATTCAAACTCAGATTGTAAAATACGCACAATTTCCTGGATGGTATCTTCTTCCAGATCTGTCCGACGAACGAGTTCTTCATAAGACAAGGCTAATACTGCTTTAGCACTATCGAGACCTACTCGTTTGAATTCATCGATGATCCAACCATCGATTTCGTCTGCAAATTCTTCAATATCTACATCCTCCTCTACTTCATCACTTTCACGGTACACATCTATTTCATAACCGGTCAATCTACCGGCCAATTTAATATTATGCCCTCCACGACCAATAGCCAGAGAAACCTGATCAGGCTTCAAATATACAGCAGCGGTCTTATTATCATCGTCTATTTTAATAGAAGAAATCCGTGCAGGACTCAATGCTCGAGTGATATACAGAGAAAGATTAGTCGTATAATTAATTACATCAATATTTTCATTACGCAGTTCACGCACAATACCATGTATACGAGATCCTTTCATACCCACACACGCTCCTACTGGATCGATACGGTCATCGTAGGATTCCACAGCAACTTTAGCACGCTCACCAGGTTCCCGCACAATTTTCCTAATCATGATCAAACCATCAAATATTTCTGGAACCTCAAGTTCAAACAAACGTTGTAAAAACTCCGGTGCTGTGCGCGATATAATAATCTTAGGATTACTATTCAGCATATCCACTTTATGTACAACAGCACGAATACTGTCGCCCTTTTTGAAATAATCTGCAGGAATCTGTTCAGTCTTTGGTAAGATTAGCTCATTACCATCTTCATCCAACACCAAAATCTCCTTTTTCCAGATTTGATATACTTCACCGATTACCAACTCTCCTTCGCGATCTTTATATTTTTTAAAGACCTCGTCTTTTTCCAATTCCAATATTTTAGAAACGAGCGTTTGACGAGCGGCTAATATTGCACGACGGCCAAAACTCTCTAAGGTGATCTGTTCAATATAATCGTCCCCCACTTCCAAATCGGGATCGTACTGATGTGCCTCGGTCAACTCGATTTCCAATTCATCGTCTTCGGAAAAACCATCGTCCATCACGACACGTGTTCTCCAGATTTCCAAATCCCCATTATCAGGATTCACAATGACATCCACATTTTCATCTGTACCAAATCGCTTACGTATCATGCTACGGAATACTTCTTCAAGAACCGTAATAACGGTCGGACGATCGATATTTTTAAACTCTTTGAACTCCTGAAAAGAGTCTATCAAATTTATATTACTGCTCATTTTACTTAAATGAAATTAAAACTTTTGTTTCTTTTATCTGATTCATCGGAAATTCGACAGTTTTTAATACTGCTTTTTTCCCTTTTTCTTTTATCTTTTGTTCCAATACAATGACGGTATCTGTTGCAGACAAGAGTGTCCCTTCTACTTTCTGTTCGTCGACTAACGTCACCCGTACATCCCTTCCAACATTTTTTACATATTGACGTAGTAACGATAAAGGCGAATCGACACCGGAGGAGGAAACTTCCAAACGATATGCTCTGTCAATTACATTCTCCTCTTCTAAATGAAAACCAACATGCCTACTTACCGCTACACAATCCGCAATCGAAATACCTGTATCTCCGTCCAATAATATTTCGAGAATACCATTATTATGCATTTTGATACGAACAATAAACAAATCTTCTCGATCTGCTAGTTTTTCCTCAACTAATTCTTGAACTCTTTGCTCAATGTGCATACTTTTAAAATTGAATTAAAAAAGGGGGCATACGTTGCCCCCTTCCTCTCAGAATACACAAAAGTATAACTTTTTTTTCATATATTAAAATATCGCATTTAATTTTTATTATCCACCACTGCATTAATCGTTTTTTGCATTTGTGCCATCATAGATGTCAGCGACTCCATTGTTGGTTCTGCAGTCGGTTCCGGGAATTCCGTAGAAATAAATGCTTTCGCTTTCCATATTTCCAAAAGATCTGCCGCATCTACCCAATAAGGCTCATATACCTTATTATCGGACAGCAGTTTCAAACCTTTGTCTTCTTTAAATCTGGCACCAATACGTTTATATACGACCCCTTCGGCTTTTGAAATAACAACATAAGTTTGACCAAATTTAATATCATGCCAATTCTCTACATACTCGCCTATAATAATACTGCCCGAAGGTAATGGCAACATCGAATCGCCTTTAATCTCAAAAGCCCGGTAAGTTCCCTGATTAAACATCGGTAAACTAAATTTAGGCAACTCCTTTACGTATTCCGGATCAGCATAACCATTCAGATAGCCTGCACTAGCTTTCACGGGAACCAACTCGATATTCTCACGATCTTCCTGATCTACCGTTATGCTTAAAACCCGCAGATTCGAAGCATTACTCTTCGGAGTGGGTTTCCATTTTTCGTCAATCACCTCATTGACTAGTTCATCCATAGATAGTTCATAATAGTTTGCAATTTTTTTTAGCAAATCATATTTAGGTTCTGCCCTATTCTCTTCATAAGCTCCAACAGAAGCACGTTTAATCGCCATAATATCAGCAAACTGCTGTTGGGTTAAATTACTCTTCTTACGTAGAAACTTAAGATTAGACGAAATATTTGACATATTTTTCAATTTTATTTGTAAATACTAATTTTATTAGTAATATTGTGCCAATAAAATTAGTAAATATTTTTTTCGCAACCAAATATTTTAGTAGCAATATGAAAAGACATATCATTTATTTAGCGACAGATGCCAATAGGATAAATATAGAGGTTGGGTATTGTAATAATATAATTGAGCAGCTTTTCCCCCTCCATATTGAACTGAAAAGAATGGTTTATATGGAAGAATTCCATTCCTTTGAAGAAGCACAAAAAAGAAAGCTTGCGCTTTATACATACACGCGGATGATGAAAGAGCGTATTATTCGGAAACACAATCCCAATTGGTTAAATATCGCTACGACAGTCACTGGGCTACATACCCCTAAAAAAGTCGTTGCCCACGTTTTTTAAGCGCAGGCAACGACCTTAACAACCTCAACATATATCGCATATGTAAAAGTTAGACTACCAACCTGGCGCAAAGTTTAATCCAAATGTTCCGAATTTAGCTCGTGTTTTTTGGAAAGGTATCGCATAGTAGGGTTCCAATATCATCGCACCAAATAGATTAACCCGTAAAGATACACCCGCACTGAATACAGGAACACGAATGCTTGGATCATACTCCATTTGTGGCAGCCTCGTAATCGGGTCAGTAACAGGATTACCATCAATATCTTTCGAAGGCACCAAATCCGCATTTGTTCTATTCATTTTTATCGTATTCCCCTTAGACCAAGCAACGCCCCCGTCTATAAAGAAATTCAAATCCGAAAAAAGAAAGCCAGATTTTAATACGGCCAATTTCTCTGGGCCAGTAAAAGGTATCCTAATTTCCAAATTAGCAATCGCCATCCGAGATCCCATTAAATCAGAAAAGCTCACCTCACCTCCCGAGTCAAAACTTCCACTTTCGAAACCCCTAATCATATAAGGATATCCTATATATAGCGGATAAAGCGCACCATCGTCTTTACCTACACGCATATATGAATAAAACCTTCCGGCAATTGTCACGGGTTTATAGCGATTGTATTTCCTTAAATCAATATTCAATGCCGTAAAGTTGAAATCGCCAAAATATTGTTCAGCCCCTAGTCTATATCTAAACCCTTGCAATGGAGCGGCGATACCGAAAATGGCATTATCACCTACAAAACCCGAATTAACCTGCTGAATAACAAAAGGCTGCATATTTCCAAAACCCAACTGTGAGGCTTCTTCATTGGTCACTTTCTGACGATCGCCATAATAACCATAATAGCTTTGCCGCCATTTATCTACACGATAACTGTATCGGGCAACTGCTCCCCCGACTTCAAACCGATGATGACGATTGAACGGATAGGCTACAAATCCTTCAACCTGTGTCTGGAAAGTCCGAATAATATAAGTATTAAGAGATAATTCGTCTCCATTACCGAAATCTTCCAAGCCGTAAGAATTAAATCCCGACATATAGGGAATATGCGAAATAGCACCTCCCCAGTTCCATCGACTTCTTTGATTAATATAAGCAACCTGACCTCCAAAATCGTATATCTCACCATTGATATTTAAAGCGGCGAAGATTTGATTATAGCCCAATATATCCGAAAACATACCTTGGATACCACTTGATATGCCTGCGCCATACCGTGAACCTACCGACATACCTACCCCACTGTTGGCCAGATAATCTAACTTAAATTTTGGCTTATAGGCAATGTTAGTGATCTGGTTATCATGAATCCGTTCAAAAACATTAAAATTACGGAGATTGGTATTGACCACATTTACACCCCTATTTACATTTGGCGGCAATATAGCTGCATTAAAGTCTGCCACCGATGCATCCACTATTTCTGGAGTAAACTCGGAACTTTTTGCCTTATAAATGGTGTATTGATTTTTCTTAAAATAAGAATACACAATTTCGTCATCATTCGATATACTCATTGCCGGTGAATATTCCGTAATACCACTGATACCTGTGAAATAATCCGTCAGACGTTCTACAGTGCCGGTAGCTAAGGTATATCTGAACATATTACGGAAACCATCACCATTCGACAAAAAGTAAATTTGACTGCCATCTGAAGAAAAATGAGGGTTTAAATTATTCGCTCCTGGAAAAAGAGGTAAATTTCTAATTTCTTTAGTGGCTACATCGATAACAGCAAGGCTCATCGGAATATCTACTGCTCTGGAATCGGATTGCAACGCTACCCGATCTGTGCTGAATACGATAAACTTTCCATCTCTCGAGAAACTCGGTTGAAAGTCTGAATACATATCATGGGTCAATTGATTCAGCACTTTAGTTTTCAAATTATAGGTATAAATATCGCTATAACCATTTTTCAATCCGGAAAATGCCACATTATCACCGTCTGGTGCCCAGGTGATATTTGTAAATTCTACGATATCTCCCATAGCCTCCACGAAAAGCGTCTTTCCGCTTGCTACGTCGAGCACCATGAGTTTATTTTTACCCTCACTAAAAACAGAGAAAGCGAACTTCTTACTATCAGGAGAAAACGATCCGGCAGATTCCAGAAAACTGAATTCATCAATATCTTTGTTCGTCAGTCGACTGCCCAGCTTACGTATCACTTTACCGGTATTGGCATCGGCCAGATAAAGATCGATACTAAATAAATCCTGTTCCGATAAATAGACAATGTACTTACCGTCCGGCGAAATAGTAGGAGAAACATTCATCCTGCCTGCATTGGAAGAATTGATCAGTGACATGCCTATAGGCCTGGAGGTGGTATCCTTATTCAAACTGCGATAGGTGTTTTCCATGGTATTCTTCCATAGGGTAGACATCGTCTGTGCATCATAGCCGAAAACTCGCCGCATGGCATATTCATAACCATATTTAGCGGTTTCGATAAATAATGGCATGATGACTGTATCACCATAAGTAGAACCAATAAATGACCAAAAAGCTTGTCCATATCGGTAAGGAAAATAATTATACGACTCTTCAGTCAGCTGCTTAAGGCTGGGAATATCCTGATTGGCATAGGCATCCCGCATCCACATCGACGTAAAGGCATCCTTTTTACCGATCGAAAAGTACTCTGCCATACCTTCCACCATCCATAATGGAATATTGGCAATATTTTCCAAACGCGTCGAATCGCCCCCCTCTATCAAGACCCTATACTGGAAAGCGTGGACCAACTCGTGTCCCAGAACGTGTCTGGTCTGTTGGTTGATCTGCATGATCGGCATAACGACCCGCTGTTTAAAAGCTTCGGTAACACCACCTGTTCCAACACTTATTTCGCCCGATATTGCCGTAGTTTGTTGGAACTCCGGATGATTATTATACACAATGATCGGATTCTTTCGGGCAAAGGTGTCCTGAAACACCTGCTGGTGCAGTTCGTACCAGACTTCACTCTCTTTGGCCAACCACCTCATTAGTGTATCATTATCGGAATAATAATAAAGGTTGAAATGTGGTGTATCGTACACTTTAAAATCAAGTTTCTTATACCGCATCTTATTTTGACCAAAATACTGCGCATAAGCTGTTTGATTGACCAGAACTCCTATTCCGATCAAAATCAAAAACTTCCCCAATATATTTACAATCTTCATATTCATCTCATTAGATTAGCTTTCCCAACTTAATTAGTATGTTCTTTTACAATAGCACTTCTATTTTATCTTCTGTTTGCTCAGGATTTACAATAACCGGCCTTACTTGTGGCAAATCTGGCAATTTAAATGTTGGGCTTCCCGGACCTACATCCTCACTATCGTCGGTCGTATCAGGTTGCACCAATATTCTCGGACTCGGACATTTATAGGATTTTTTGATCGCTATCGTAGGCTCGGGAAACTTACCGAAGGTCACCCCTAATTCCGGATGTTTATATAGCTCCTCCATAAATAAGGCATATATCGGTAATGCTGTTTTTGACCCTTCGCCGGTAGCTGAATTTTTAAAATGTATACTTTGCTCATCACATCCGACCCACACACCAGCGACCAAATCCTTCGTCAATCCCATATACCATCCATCCACATAATCGGAAGAAGTACCCGTCTTTCCGCCTATTTCATTATTTTCTTTAAATAGATTCCACTCCCATAGTGCTTGAGAGGTACCATTGGGTTCTTCAACCGTACCTCTAAGCATGTAGGTCATTAACCATGCATTCTCTGGATCAATGACCTGCTTAGGTTCAGATTTAAATTCCGCTATCATGTTGCCGTCCATATCCACGATCTTTGATACCAGTACAGGTTCCACTCGTTTGCCTTGATTCATAAAGGTACCATATGCTTTTACCATTTCAAATACCGAAACATCGTTTGAACCTAATCCCACCGAAGGTACAGATTCCAATTTGCTATCGATACCACATTTATAAGCTGCGTCCACTACTTTATCCCAGCCCACCGCTTCAGTCACCTGTGCCGTAATCGAATTGAGCGAGCGTGCCATCGCCCAACGCAAGGACATATCTTGGTAAGAAAAGTTCCAATCGGCGTTCTTCGGCTCCCACACCTCATGTTCACCTTTCTTGTTGACGAATTCAATCTTGACGGGTTTATCTACAAACTTGTCACATGGATTCATCCCCGCTTCTAATGCCGCCAGGTAAGCAAACGGTTTGAATGTAGATCCCGCCTGCCGCTTTGCTTGATTGACATGGTCAAATTTATAATAATGATGGTTTATGCCTCCTATCCACACTTTGATCTCACCGGTGTAAGGACTCATGGCCATCATACCCATATTCAACATAGCGATATAATGTTCCAACGAATCCATCGTAGAATAATTTACCTTTTCTAAGCCATCCCAAGTAAAGACCTGCATGTCCTTTTTGACATGTAAGACTGCGAAGACACTATCCTCTACGCCATTATATTTTTCCATCAGTTCTTGATAGATAGGCAATTTGCGTGCATGGTTCTCTAAAAAACCAGCTATCACATTTCCCTCTTTATCACGCCATGGTTCTTCATTTCCCCAAGTATTATCCAATCGACGCTGTAATTCTTTCATCTTACGTCCAGCAACATCTTCCGCAATTTTCTGCATTCTGGAGTCTATTGTAGTATATATCTTCAATCCGGATTTATAAATATCGATTTCATTATCCTGGCTCCATTTATCCAACCACCGCTCCACCGCTGTCCTTAGATAGGAATCACTTGCATCTCTTGTCTCTTGGTAATTCAAGTCTAATTTCAAGGAATCTTTTGACAGCTCGGTTACCTCATCGTTGCTCAAATAACCTGCTTTCTCCATTTGACTCAAAACCACATTTCGACGTTGAAGTGCGTTTTTAGGATTTCGGATAGGATTATACATCGTTGTACCCTTCAACATACCTATTAAGATTGCACTTTCGTTGACCGTTAATGTACTAGGTAGCTTGTTGAAATACCGTAACGATGCTGATTTAATCCCGTATGCATTATTATTAAATGATACCGTATTTAAGTACATCGTGATGATCTCATCTTTAGAATACTTACTTTCTAGTTTAAAAGCAGTCATCCATTCTTTGTACTTCGTCACCAAAATACGAATCCCAGGAATTTTACTTAGATAACCTTGCGCATGCGCATAACGTGTACGGTATAAGTTCTTGGCTAGTTGCTGCGTAATTGTACTTGCTCCACGAGGGTCACCCTTTAACGTAGACACTGCGCCTGCTATTAATCCGAAAAAGTCTACCCCTGAATGCTCGTAAAAACGAATATCTTCGGTAGCAATAAGCGCTTGCAAAATATGGGGAGAGATGCTATCATAAGGCACCGGATCCCTATCCTCTTCAAAATACCGGCCGATTAAAACGGAATCTGCTGTATATACTTCGGAAGCCACATTGAGCGTAGGCATCACGATATCTTTCTTCGTCGGGGAATATCCAAATAAACCAAAAAAATTAAGTTGGACGGCACAAGTAACTAAGACAACACTATAGGCCAGTATCAATAGGTACCGTAAAAACTTATTTTTAACACGTCTAAACATACGGTAAATATGAATAAAATGTTTCGAAAAACGATGAACAAATAGTGCAATTAAATCCCCGAAAAATAAAATTAACGATTTTTAACATAAGTTAATAATCCCCTGAATCTCATGATAAACAAAATATCTTTTCATCGTAAAACCTCCAGAAGCAATAAAAGTTGTAAATTGTTAACTAAATTAAATCAGTATTATTCATTATTTTTACGTTGGAAACAATGCTATCATGCTAAAACAGACGTTACAACATAAATTATTACAAAAATTATCTCCTCAGCAGATCCAATTCATTAAGCTTTTGCAGGTGCCCACAGCCACTTTGGACACTAGGATCAAGGAGGAACTAGAAGAAAACCCTGCTCTGGAAGATGGTAGTTTGACCAATTTGTCTGATCCCATAGAAGAATACCCCGACAGGGATACAGAAGAGGATTTCTCTTCTTCAGAAGATTCATTCGACGAAGAGTTTAGCGTAGAGGAATATATACAGGAAGACGATTTTAAAGATTACGGGGGCAACTACAGTAATGATGATGAGGAACAACAGAAAGAAATTCCCATCGCCGTGCAGGATTCTTTTTTTGAAAAACTGCAGAATCAATTGGACCTTCTTGCGCTAAGTGACAAAAAATACCTCATTGGCAACCAAATAATAGGCAGTCTTGATGATGATGGCTATTTGCGAAGACCAATCCTCTCGTTGATAGATGACTTGGCCTTCTCTCAAAATGTAATCGCCGAAGAAAGTGACGTAGAGGATATGCTAGCGGTCATTCAAGAATTTGAGCCAGCAGGTATTGGTGCCCGCGATTTGCAGGAATGTCTTTTAATTCAATTACGAAAGAAAGATCAAACTAATCCCATTATCAGCAAAGCCATGGAAATTGTCCAACAACACTTGGATGAGTTCACAAAGAAGCACTACGATAAAATAGAAAAACAGCTCAATGTTGATTCGGCAGAGTTGAAAGATATTATCCATGAAATATTAAAATTAAATCCCAAGCCTGGCGATTCGGGCGCTGTAGCCGGCAAACAGTTACATGTCATTCCTGATTTCCACATCACCAACAACGATGGAAAATTAATTCTTACTCTGAATAGCAGAAATGCACCAGAGCTTCGTGTCTCCCGCTCTTATCAAGATATGTTTGAGCACTACGAAAAAACGGAAAAGACGGATAAAAAGATGAAAGAAGCCGTTCAATTCGTCAAGCAAAAGCTCGATTCGGCCAAGTGGTTTATTGACGCCATCAAACAACGTCAACAAACGTTGCTCAAAACGATGAATGCCATCATGGAGTTTCAGTACGATTACTTCCTAACTGGTGATGATCGTATGCTGAGACCGATGATCCTTAAGGACATAGCAGACAGAATAGACATGGACATTTCGACGGTATCTCGTGTAGCCAACTCTAAATACGTACAGACGGATTTTGGGACTTTCCTACTCAAGTCATTTTTTTCGGAAGCCATACAGACGGAAACAGGTGAAGAGGTTTCTAACAAAGAAGTCAAGAAAATCTTAGAGGAATGTATCAATAACGAAAATAAGAAAAAGCCCTTAGCCGACGAAAAGCTTACCGATATACTGAAAGAGAAAGGGTACAATATTGCCCGACGTACCGTTGCTAAATATCGGGAAGCTATGAACATTCCTGTTGCCAGGTTGCGCAAAGAATTGTAAAGAGCTAGCCCCCGCGCCCTCTATTGTTATAATGCTGAGCAATGATTGTTACCACAAAGATCTGAAAAGCATGGAACAACATAATCGGTAAAAAATACAGCCCGGCATAAGGGTTATTGACAAAGAGAAACTTTCCAAATACACTCCCGTGTGTGAGGGACTTCTTCGAGCCACAAAACAACGCGGTAATCTGATCCGCTACGGTAAATTTAAAAGCATACTTTACCAACCCCCATATTAATACGTAAACCAAAAAAAAGAAAACCATAACCCCGACAAAAACCCAAATCAGATAAGAAGTGCTAACCTGATTAAACACACCACTCACAAAGGACTCTGCAAAGCTGCTATAAACTATCAGCAATATAATGGATTTATCAAATAAGGTTAATTTTTTACTGTGGCGCGTCGCCCACTGACCGAAATAACGTTGCAACAGTAATCCCAAAATCACGGGAATAATAATTTCACGTATGAGTCCCCAATACACATCTACAAAAACATTCTCCGTATGAAAATCTAAAAAAAGGCTCATCCATAATGGTGTAACGACCACACCGATCAAGCCGGAAATACTGGCATTGAAAATAGCCGCCGGAATATTACCCCGTGCAATCGATACCATGACCACAGAAGAAGAGACTGTCGAGGGTAAAACTGCTAAGAAAAAGAAAGAGAGCCAATAGTGCTCTTGTTCGACAGTATCCACCAATAAACGGAACGGCAACAACAGTAATGGAAACAGCAGAAAAGTAGCCAGTTGGATAACGAGATGTAACCTCCAATTGCTCAAACCAGACTTGATTGTCGAAAATGGAAGCTTTAATCCATAAAAAAAGAAGATCAGTGATACCCCAATTCCGGTTAGCAATGCCATAAACTGCCCATCCTGATATAAGACACCCTGAGGAAAGAAGTAAGCCAAGCCTATACAGCCAAGCAATGCAACAATAAAACTATCAAACTTCATACGTTATTTTTGTTGAGCCATTATTCTAAAGCTATCTTTATTCAAAACTTATTTGATTTTGATTTTGTCAAATTTTTACCGTTGAAAATAAAGTTAATGTAATATATTTGCAGTACCATGAGCACAACATCTTTTTTATCAAACAGGATCAATAATTTATCCGAGTCAGCTACATTAAAAATGACCAAACTAGGTCGTGAGCTGGCTGCCAAAGGCATCAATGTCATCAGTCTGAGCGTAGGTGAGCCCGACTTCAACACACCGGATCACGTTAAGCAAGCTGCGAAAAAAGCATTAGACGACAATTACACCAGATATTCCCCTGTTCCGGGATACCCTGATTTGCGCCAAGCTATTGTCAACAAGCTCAAGAACGAAAACAACTTGGATTACGATATTTCACAGATTGTAGTCTCTACCGGTGCTAAACAGTCCCTATCCAATGTCATACTGACCTTGATCAATCCAGGTGATGAAGTTATCATCCCCACACCCTACTGGGTATCCTATTCCGAAATGGTCACCTTAGCGGAAGGGAAGTCGGTATTTATCGATACGGATATTGACAGCAATTTTAAAATTACACCCGAACAGCTCGAAGCCGCGATAACACCTCGGACGAAGCTTTTCATGTTTTCTTCCCCTTGTAATCCAACAGGATCGGTTTATAGTAAAGAAGAGCTAGCTGCGTTGGTTCAGGTATTTGAGAAATATCCCAATATTTTCATTCTATCGGATGAAATATACGAACATATTAACTTTGTCGACAGCCACGAGTCTATAGCACAGTTTGCAAGTATAAAAGACCGCGTCATCATTGTTAATGGCTTTTCTAAAGCCTTTGCAATGACAGGATGGCGTCTTGGTTATATTGCTGCCAATAAAGAAATTGCTGCTGCCAACGATAAACTACAGGGACAGACTACCTCAGGAACCTGTTCTATTGCCCAACGTGCTGGCATTGTTGCGTACGAACAGGGCTTGGATAGCGTATATGAAATGAAAGAAGCATTCGTCAGGCGTCGACAATTAGTATATGATTTATTAAATGATATACCAGGTGTAAAAACCAACCTTCCTGAAGGCGCTTTTTATTTCTTCCCCGAAATTAGTTCTTTCTTCGGTAAAAAAGATCCAGCAGGCAACGAGATTAAAAATTCCAGTGATTTAGCGCTATACCTATTAAATTACGGACATATCGCTACTGTTGGAGGAGACTCCTTTGGCAACGACAACTACATTCGCCTTTCTTATGCCGCTTCGGATGAAAATCTAAAAGAAGCCTTAAGACGCATGAAAGAAGCCTTAGGTAAATTAGTCTAATCCCCTTTCCTGCACAAGGACATCCCTCTTCACATGTCCTTGTGCAGGAAGAATGGAATTGAACGTTATTAACTATTGATATAGCTTTGCAGATGATTAATTGTCTGCTTCTGGTCTTCGATAATATATTTCACCAGGTCACCGATTGAGACCATACCGATTACCGTATTGTTTTCCACTACGGGTAAATGCCTGAAATGATTGATTGTCATCAATTCCATACAGTTTTCAATTTTTTCATCCTGCATGACGGTACGTGGAGAACGTGTCATGACTTCATGTATCAAGGTATCTTTGGACGATTTTCCATGCAGAATTATTTTTCGGGCATAGTCACGCTCCGTAAATATGCCAATCAACACTTCATTTTCAATAATTAGCAATGCACTGATATTTCTTTCCATCATGATTTGTAAGGCATCCAAAACCGATGTATTTTGACTTACGGAGTAAACACCAGGCGCCTTTGTCTGGAGGATGTGTTTTACGGTTTTCATAATTTTTGTATGTTAGTCTTAACGCTAATATACAAAAATTATGAAAATAAATAAACTTACAACATCTTCATACCACCTACTCGATATCTCAGACTTATCTCATGCGTATTGTTGGAGATCCGCTGATGAACCGTACGACTACCGACGTTAAACTGGTAACCATAACCAATACCCAAATCTCCGATATTGCACTGTAACAATCCTGACAGATTCCCTTGATTCTGTAGGCCGAGCCCCACGCCAAATTTCTGTGCAAAGAACGTGAGCACATTTACATCGTAACCAAGGTCCATATTTTCCATATGGCTAACGACAAAAGAAGGACGGATGTGAAAGCCATCGTCAATCCGAAACAGTGCTCCACCTGTAAGATAGTATGCCCGGCGGAAATCATAATCCAAATCTGATTCACGTGTATTCAACAGAAAGCGTGGGACAGAAACGCCAATATAGTAATGATTTTCTCTAAAATAAGATGTACTCACACTGACCATACCCCTATTATAGCGCGTATCATTGCGGAATGACGGATCTGTCATATCCAGTTCCGAAAAATTACCCGCCTGCATTAATAATCCGCCTCCCAGAGAAATACCTAGAAAGTCGTTTTCAGAAAGCCGTACCGCTGACGCGACGTAGCCACTCAATTCGCGGTCGCGCACTACACCTATGCTAGCTTGTTTTATATCAACGCCCACCGTCATCTTAAGCCGATTAATTCCTACATGTCCGCCTGCTTGATAAGTTTGTGGAGCTCCGTCAATTCCAACCCACTGCAAACGTCCCATTAACGCCGCACCACCATTCGGGTCCATTAAGCTCAAGGAGTTATTAAATGAATTACGTAACCGCTGAAACTGGCTATAATTCAGTCCGTGTTGCCCATATGATCCATACGAAAGACACACTATTGTAACGACCAACAACCAAAAGTTTAGATATTTTACCATTTTTTTATAAGGTATTACGATGTACGTTTACTGCGGCAGGCAGATACCGACATCTGTTTATTAATCAAATAACCTGTTAGAGACACCTATCAGTTCCGCTTTACATTAAAAAATCCCTTGGCTTGTTTACGTTGCCCGTTAACTGTAATTTCCAGATTGTAAAAATACGTACCGTCTTTCACGTTATCGCCCGTGAAAACGTTCTGTACATTGTCATAACCCGTTACATCGAAAACAATACGTCCCTCTCTATCGTGTATCACCAACTTGTTGTCCGGATAATCCCGAATACCATCGATTATCAGAAAATCGTTGATACCGTCACCATTAGGAGACACCGCAGGATGCAGCCTCACAAAGGCTTCCAGCGATTCCTCCACAACTCGGATGACCACTTTGACCGGAATAGCTTCTTCAAAATTACCGTCTCCAGATTGTGTGGCCGTGATACGTATCGCCCCCAGACTATTATGCACGTAAAGTTCAGTGCCATCCAATATTGCTTTAGCAGGATCTTCGACTATAAGGGTAACAGGAAGGCCACTGCTGGAGGATACCGATAGTGGAATCCGGCCGATATCGCGGGATACTTTTTCCGGTGCAGTAAATTCAATTTGCTGCACAGCCTTTTTGACCTTTAATGTCTGTTCCACAACAGGTTTGTTTCCATAGTTTGGATTTTCCACTACAGTTGCAGAGATTGTAGTTTCTCCTACCCCGATGATCCGTACCACATCGCCTTCGACAGTAGCCACCGATGAATTACTGCTGCTAAACAACACCGGTTCGCCGGTACTGGCTTCAGCCTCCAAAAGAAAGTCTTCATCTCCGTAGGCCTTCTCCGGTAACACGTCAAAAGTGATTGTCCGTTGAGTAAGTTGAATATTCAACGTAGCCGTCAGCATCCAATCATTGTAATTATTTCCACCATTGACCGTAGCGACAACCGTATAAATACCGACATCTGTTGCAGAATTACCCGAAACAGCAGTACCAGCATTTTTGCTGATCGTATAATCCACACTTACGCCAACAGGCTGTCCATTCACAAAATTGACAGAAAGTATCTTTGTCATACCATCGTAATCATAAGTTGCATCCTGAAAAGCAATATCATCGTTGGTAAAGCTAGCTTTATCGATGGTCAGTATCGCATTCAGGGTATGGTTACCATAGTCAGTTCCTCCGTCCACATCAGCCTGAACGTTATAGATACCAACATTAATTACCTGGTCCGCAGGGATCACGTTGCCACCGATACTGTAAATATAGGTCACGGCTGCACTCGACGGAAGTGCACCTGATATGGACAGGGATTTCGCTGTACCGTCATAAGTATAGATATCATCATTAAGCATTACATTATCCCACGAAAACGGTGCTATTGTGAGTATAGCTGTTAGCGTATGATTTTCGTAATTATTGCCTCCATCAATATTAGCTGTGATCGTATAAACACCCACTTCAGTAGCGGAGTTTCCGGGAACAGCAGAATCGCCATTAGCGCTGATCGTATAATCAACACTTACCCCAGCAGGCTGTTCCTCCACAAAATTGACCGCAAGAGAATGTACCGTCTCATCAAATGCTAATTCGATATCTTCCATACGCACATCCAACGTTCCCTTGTTTACCCTCACCGTCACTGTAGCAACCAAATTATCCGTATTAGTAAAGCCCTCGGTTATCAGCGGAGCGGAATATACATAATCGCCGGCCGTACTGCCGTCATAGCCACCTTCCGTACTCTCCGGAGAGGAGGTCAATGTCCAATCGGTATAAGCGGAGAGCGGTACATTAACAACCGTCCCATTATTCAGCTCTACTTCTGCTTCTGCAGGCAATACAATATCTGCCCAAACTGTACCGTAATCCACGGAGGTCACTTCTGGATTTGTGACATTTACAATATTAAATATATTAAATTCATAAGCACCGATATCAATACTCGACCCATATACCCGTGGATTCCCAGCAAGATCTTTGGTCGCGGGATCTAAGTTCGGGAACACGTCATCATTACCTGCATCAATCAATGGGTTACTGCCAGATTTTAAGGTATAGTCTCCGTTAGCAGGATCGTTAAAAATAGCATCCAAACTTAATTCTGGAGTATTTGCAGGGATATTTCCATCTGTATCGACATTTCTGCCTTGTATAAGGCTGTTTTCAATGACAGTATTAACCGTAACCGGAACATTACCATTTCCATAAACCACACTATTACGAATATGTGAATAGGCGGCAGCATGCCATTCAGGACTTGTTGATGCTGTATTGCTACTTATGGTCGCATTAATCAGCGTAGGATAACCTGTTAGGCTAGTCGTGGTATAGAGCCCTCCTCCTTGGCTAGAGTTCCCTCCAACAATTGAATTATTAGTAATCAACACATTGATGAATTGGGACATGGAAGCACCATTTTGAAACAAGCCCCCTCCAAATGCATTAGTACCAGCGCTTCCGATATTGTCCCGAATAGCTACATTTGTAAACACTGGAGAAGACGCTGTAATATACATTCCTATACCATAAGCAACCCCAGCAGATGAAGTTGCTGTATTATGGGAGATAACGACATTGTTTAACTTCGGGTAATTGGAAACATCGTTATTGGTCGCAAAATAGATCCCAGCTCCATAGGTTGCCCCTGATAAGGCCGATATCTCATTGCCTGTGATACAGACATTGGTCAATTCAGGAAAAGAAAGACCTGCGTTATATAGCCCTCCGCCATAGGCAGGAGTAGTCCCTGTAGAAACAATCTTATTAGCATATATACTCACATTAGATATCTTGGGAGATGAGGCCGTATGATAAATACCTGCTCCGAAATTTTTCGAAATGGAATAGCTATTTACGCTTATGCTACCTCCTGTATCTCCTGCATGTCCCTCGGTAATAACAAAGCCGTCCAGCAGGGCCGTACCAACATTTCCTGAACTAACCACCACATGGTAGACGTTCCCATTATTCAGTATGCCGTCATTATCTACATCTCCACTCAATATTGTGGCATCAAACGGATTCGCATTATTCGCACCTGGCAAAACCCGAGTATGACTTAGATCGTCAATACCATTATCCGGATCAAAACCTCCATAGAGTTTTACATCCGACACCAATACAAAGGCATTGTTTCTGCGTTCTAAAGGATCATCACTGACATCCACTAGGTCGCTGGCACGGTATAACGGTTTGTAAGTACCCTTGGCCACCCAAATTTCTGTGATAGTTCCCGGAGTAGCATTATTTAGCTCCTTGGCTGCCTTAAGGGCATCAGCCAGTTCCGGAATTGCATCACTCCAATTTTCGCCGGTTCCATTTCCTGTTGCACCCTGCCTCACGAAGATCACACCGTCCCCATTGGACGTTACTTGTGCCAATGCCGATGCACTCAGGAGCAACAGGCTACTTAAAAAAATTAGTACTATTCGTGTACACATGGCTTTCAATTTGATTAATAAGGTTATACAATTAATGCCTTTTTATTATTAAGTCTTAAAGTCTTAGACTTTCCGTAAAAATAAACTATATCACTGTTCCGAATTTGTATCGTTATATATAAGACCTCCAAACTTTTAAAAGTCCCATCGTCAACACATGAATTTTATCAAAATTTTTTAATCGATAGAATGAAATACCGATAGTCATTCAACAAGGTTTCATATTACAGTTTATCTATACGATTGATATAGGCATGAAATACCTGAAATGCAATCTCCAAACAGTCTAAAGGTACATGTCGAGCATCGTCGTCAGGCCGGTGATAAAGAGGTAACGTCTTTTCGTCGTACCCTCTACTGTTTACATGTACTGCTCTCGCTCCAGAGTCTCTAAAAAGAGAAGAGTCCATCGTAAAACCATCACTTTCCTTAAAAATAGGTGTAGTATTTATATTCAGATCTTTATGGATAGTATGAAGTATCTCCTTCAGCTCGTCGTCAAAGGAATTGAACCATAGATTCGGTCCCCAAGCTAACGAATCAAAATTGACAACATACTTGATATTCTTCATCGTACCTTCTTTTGTACGTTGTTCTGCATAATGTTTAGCTCCAAGGTAAGTGTATTCTTCCGCATCAGTAGCTAAAAAGGTAATGGTATGCTTAAACTTCTTACCGGCTAGCGCATGAGCAAGCATAAGCATCACAACCACAGATGCCGTGTTATCGATAGCTCCAGGTGAGCTGTACACAGTATCAGCATGTCCAATGATTAAAATTTCATCCGATGTTTGCCCTGGGAGTTGTCCGACAGCATTGATTCCTTTCGAGTTCGGAATAAAACGTACCTGGTTTTTTAATTTAACAGTTATCTGCTTTTTTAAAGCGTATTCTATTAAGGGAAGATCTTGTTTACCTATTCCAAAAGCAGGCACATTCAGCCCTTTGGCAGGCCCTCTGTGGTAGTTTACAGGAATTGCTCGCCCATAGCTATTTACCGTAATAATTGCTTTGTATTTCTTGGTGTCTGGATCTAGCAATGCGAAAAATCCATGTTCTGTCTTTCCTAACACACCACTAAGCCCAGATGCTGGTGTCGCGGGAGTACCAGCTGCAGGATAAGTTTCGATATATTGTCTACCAACAAAAAACTCGGGCTCACCGATCAATTCCCATTGCTCAAACTTATATTCATCGAATCTAACCAGCGGTAACGACCGCTCCATCTCTTTTTTAATGATACGGATCCCCTCCGCATATTGAGGTGTACCTGTCGCTCGAGGGCCTATATCCGTACACAACCTTGTTAATAGATCCAGCGCATATTGCTCCCTATCGTCTTCATTCTTCAATAACTGTTGTGGCGCTAAAAATGAATAATTGGATAAAGCAGAATGATGTATTGTGCCAACCAAAGCCGTACTGCCTGCTAATTTCAGGAAGTTTCTTCTGGAATAATCGTTTAATTTCTTTTTCATAATTGAGAATTTATTGCAGATCATCACGAATATCTGCTTATGCTTTTAGGATTTTTTATTTAAAAAACTTTTGATATTTCAATAACCTCGCTGTAAAAGGAAGCGTTTCCTCTTCCCTATGCTCATATATCTCTTTCCCCGCTTTAGCTACTTCCGGCACTACTTCCGAAAGCGCGAACCATTGATAAATTGCTCTAAAATAGGCGTTATTGTTGTCGCCCGATCCATCCACTAATTTGGTGATGCTCCTCCTGTCTGATCTGAGTGCATTTTTCAAGAATGTATTCGCAAACCTCCTCACATCGGTTTCATCAAATCCGATACCCATACGATATGCTTCCACAACCATCTGGATATCGTGTCCGCCGTGAGAAAGATTTTCTAGAACGGTCTGTTTTATATATCTTCTGGTATTATGGGACAGTTTATCTTCTGGCAACCATCCTATTGTAGTCACAGGTTCATACCAATAATACCACACATATAGATCTTTCTCCTCATCGTATTGAAGTCTATTTTTGAACAGATTGATCATTTTTGTTGAACGTTCCAGATATTCCGGTTTATTGGTCAACCGATAAAGAGCAAGCTCCGTACACACATGCTTAGCAAGGTAGTTGAAAGGTTGCCCGATGTTGTCCGCTGGTATGGATTCTCCTTTCTCACCCATCACATAATATCCTTCATCCTTTTTTGGTCCATTGCGCCAAAGTCTTTTTGAGATGTCGGTATAGGTCTCTTCAGCCGCCTTGATGAATAAATCGGCATCAGAAACAAAATCTTTTAATGACGGGTCATTTTTAACTATTTCAGAAAACCGCATAAGAGGACGATAAATTACGCCCAAATAACCAGCAAAAGCTATAGGTATAGGCGTCAGGGTGATCTTTTGATTGGTCAGTACTCCGTCTACGTTTGATTTTATTTCTTCGATACGTATTAAATTTGAAGCTTGATTTACGTAATCTCCTGCACGACAGGAATAGGGAGCTAATGGATCGTTTATAATATGTTCTATATATCTTGAAGAAAATTTCATCTTCAAATTATTGAAAGTCTCCTGTCTTTTTCGCTTTTCATTGTGGACTAACAGTGTAAATGTCTTCGAATCTTCCGAAAGGATTACCTCGACTGTTGTCTGATTATTAAAAGAAGAATTTGCAGATCTTATTTTGACCATCTCTTCTCCGGTGCTGCTTAGAAGTGTACCTTCGGTAACCACAAAAGGTCCCCCCACACTCCATGCCGGACGACTATATCCAGAACCATCCGTCACACCCCGATAATCATCGCGGTGTCCCAACATTCTTTTTCCTCTACTCGCCACTTCTTGTAGATACTTGGGATCCTTTGTGGCTTCATACAGATCCACAAAGGCATCTATGGTATATGATTCTCCCCATGCCAGTGTACTACCTTCTGGATTTTTTACCCAAGGATCCTCTTTAGGCAACTTGGCGACCAGCACTTCCGCACTTTGTACACTTACTTTAGGTGGGTCATCGTTCTGATCTGTTCGTTCGATTGCTTTGACAGTCTCCTTAGCTAAAAAAAAGAAAAATGTGATATAGATAAAAATTCTCATGTTATTAATTGAATAGTGAACTTAAAATTGTTTGTTTCTAAAGTTTTCGTCATAAATCTTTTTATATTTCAATAACCTTGCAGTGAAAGGAAGCGATTCCTCTTCCCTATTCTCATACATTTGCTTCCCGGCTTTCAAAACTTCTGGCTCCACTTCCCCAAGTGCAAACCATTGATAAATTGCCTTGAAATAGGACGAACTACCTTCTCCTGACCCGTCTACGTACTTGTTAATATCCTTCCTATCCCGAGAAATAGCATTCTTTAAAAACGTATTAGCAAACCTTCTGATATCAGTTTCGTCAAATCCTATACCCATGCGATAGGCTTCCATAATCATCTGGATATCGTGTCCCCCGTGGGAAAAATTTTCAAAAGATGGCCATCCCCGATATACCTTTGAGTTGTAGGATGCATTGTCCTCTGGCCACCATCCGGTTGTCGTCATTGGCTCATACCAATAATACCATATATACAAATCCTTTTCGCTATCGTAATTTAGTCTGTTCTTAAACTTGTTGATCATCTTTATAGAACGTTCGAGATACTCTGACTTATTGGTCAAACGATAGAGAGCAAGCTCCGTGCATACATGCTTAGCAAGATAGTTGAAAGGTTGTCCTATATTATCAGCTGGCATAGATTCCCCCTTTTCGCACATCAGGTAGTATCCTTCATCCGGATTAGAACCCGTCCGCCAAAGTCTTTTTGAAATATCATCATAAGATTCTTCAGCGGCCTTTATGAACAAATCAGCATCAGAAACAAAGTCTTTTAATGCTGGATCCTTCTTAACGATTTCAGAAAATCGCATTAAAGGACGATAAATCACTCCTAAATAACCAGCAAAAGCTATAGGGATAGGAGTCAACGTGATTTTTTGACTGGCCAATATACCGCTCACTCCACCTTTTACCTCCTCTATGCGAATTAGATTGGACGATTGATCGATCGTACTATCTGATTGGGCAAAATATTCGGCTAACGGATCGTTTATAATATCTGTTAAGTATCCGTGTGAAAATCCCATATTTACATTATCGAATCTTTCATATCGTTTGTAATGTTCATTACGCACTAATAATGTAAATGTTTTCGAATCTTCTGATAGGATTACTTCTACTGTAGTTAAATGATTGAAAGAAGATACTGTAGACCTTATTTTTAGCATTTCCTGTCCGGTATTACTTAAAAGTGTCCCTTCAGCAACCACGAAGCGATCTCCCACGCTCCAAGCTGGGCGACTTTTTCCCGAACCATCCTTCATCCCTCGGTAATCATCACGGTGGCTCAAGACTCTTTTCCCTCTAGCGGCGACTATTTTCATATATTTAGGATCCTTAGTCGCTTCATAAAGATCCACGAAAGCATCTATCGTATACGACTCGCCCCAAGCGAGTACACTAGCTTCGGGGCTACTTAGCCAGGGATCCTCTTTCGGCACCTTAGCAATAAGTCTTTCCGCCGCTTGCAAACTTATTTTAAGTGAATCATCATTATTGAGTTCATTTAAAGCACCTTCTGATCTAGCAGGATTCCAACATATAAGAACGATAAGTATGAAGCAAAGGAAATTTTTCATGACGTGTCTATGGTTTAAAAACAAATAACAATTATGCTATCCATCAACGGTTCGTATATATCTAATTAAAGCAAGGACCTGTATTTCAGCAACCTTGCCGTAGTCGGTAAGGTCTCTTCTTTTCGATACAAGTATATTTCTTCAGCGGCTTTGGCCACTTCAGGATTTACCTCGGCCAATACAAACCATTGGTGGAGCGCATTAAAATATGCTTGATTATCTCCCGATCCATCCACAAGCCTGGTAATTTTCGTCCTGTCCGGTGTAAGCGCATTTTTCAGGAATGTATTGGCGAAGCGTTTCATATCGGCCTCATCAAACCGGATGCCCATCCGATAGGCTTCCATCACCATGCGTATATTATGTCCTGCGTGAGAAAGATCTTCGACATAGGCCCTCTGTTGATAATACTTCACATTGTAAGAGATATTATCCGCCGGTCCCCAGCCCTTGGTCGTCACAGGCTCATACCAATATAGCCAGGTATACAGATCATTGGCTTTATTATAGGTAAGTCTGTTGGCAAAAAGATTGATAACGCCCGTAGCACGTTCGAGGTATTCGGTTTTTTTGGTTAGTCGATAAAGGGCGAGTTCGGTGCAAACATGCTTCGCCAAATAATTGAACGGCTGTCCGACATTATCGGCAGGCATAGACTCTCCTTTTTCACACATCAGGTAATAGCCTTCATCTTTCTTTGGTCCAGAACGCCACAAACGTTTTGACATATCTGCATACGATTCTTCAGCGGCTTGGATAAACAGGTCCGCAACAGGAGCGAACTTGCTCAAGGCAGGGTCTGCTTTGACAGTTTCACTGAATCGCATCATTGGAAAATAGATTACGCCTACATATCCGGCAAATGCCAATGGAATAGGAGTCAGCGTAATCTTTTGGTTGGCAATGACGCCCTTTGCCTCCTTATTAACGTTTTCGATACGAATCAAATTTGAGTTTTGGTTTAGGATCTCTCCCCTTTTTGCACCATAAGGCGCCATAGGATCATTGACTACCGTCTTCAAATAAGACGGGGAGAAATTAAGTCGCAAATCATTGAAAGTCTCAAATCGTTTGTAGTATTCATTGCGAACCAAAAGATTGAATCTTTTAGCACCTTCTTCATAAACTACCTCTATCGTTGTTCTATTGTTGTTGGAAGAAGGGGTTGATCTAATCTTGACCAATTCCTCCCCTTCGGTGCTTAGCAGAACACCTTCTGCAACCACATATTTACTCCCCACACTCCAAGCTGGTCTGCTTTCTCCCGAACCATCCACAACACCCCGCTTGTCATCCCGATGCGTGAGTAACCTCTTGCCACGCTCAGCCACAACCTCTAGGTATTTGGTATCTTTTGTCGCCTCATAAAGATCCATAAAAGCATCTAATAAATAAGATTCTCCCCAAGCTAAAGTGCTGCCTTCTGGAGCACGTACCCAAGGATCAGCTTTTGATAATTTGGCAACTAGTTGTTCCGCTCGCGCTAAACTAATTTTTTCTAGTGTAGGTTCCCCTTGATTCAATGTTCTGGGTATACCATTCAGTTCTCCCGTTTTACAACATAGAAGCAGAACCAGTCCTATACAAATATTTTTCATCTTTCTCATTTTTCTCAATTTTAGCAAATACCTGACGCTATAAATCAACCTGGCTGATTGGTAGGTCGCAGCAGAATTTCGTTTACATCTACATCATCCGACTGACTGACCGCATAAGCTATAGCACGCGCTATGGAGTCAGGAGAAATAGCTACATTTAGTAAGCCTTGCATATTTTGTTTGATTACCGGATCGGTTACACTATCAGGCAACTCTGTCTGTATCGCTCCCGGAGAAATGATCGTCGTCCGGATATTGTACGCTTTAACTTCTTGCCTAAATCCTTCGGAGATGGCTCTTACTGCAAATTTGGTGGCCGAATAGATACCACTACCGTTATTCAACGGTACGCGATGTCCGGCTACAGAAGCGACATTGATAACATGACCGCTCTTCTGCTGCTTCATATAGGGCAATACGGCACCTATTCCGTACAGCACTCCTTTGATATTAGTATCAATCATACGGTCCCATTCGTCGAATTTTAACAACTCAATCCGAGAGAGTGGCATGATACCGGCATTGTTGATTAGCACGTCTACCTTCCCGAATGTACTTACAGCTCCTGTTACTAGTTCTTCGACTTCTATTCTATTGGTCACATCGGTTTGGAAAGCTACAGCCTGACCGCCTGCCTGCTGAATATCTTCCACTAGCTTATCCAATTTATTTTTTCTTCTGGCACCCAACACGACCGATGCACCAAGCCCTGCCAAATGCTTCGCCGTAAATTCACCAATACCACTACTCGCTCCAGTGATGACGACTACTTTACCGCTGATGTTGTTTCCTTCCATATACAATTAAACTATCTTTTTTCTTTAATTAATGCTTCCATTTGCTCTACAATAGAACGATTATATTGCAGAAGACCATCCAATGTTTCTTTTTTACTCCAGTCCAATATTCGCTCTAAACCAAAGAACTCTCTTTCAAAAAGCATCGCATGTCCACCCCATGCGGCTTCGCTTTCCGAGCGTCTGATCAATTCCGCAGAAGCATAGGCATATCTTTTAAGTATCGTATTTAGCTCAAAGAGGGTCGAATGTCCAGACGGATCAGATGCTCCCCCTTGAATGATTTCTTTCAGTACTCTTCCAGATCCCCCATCTTTGTTTGGGATATCTACGTTCATTAAAGCAGCAATTGTCGGTACAATATCGGTAAGATCCGCCCATTCAGACACTGTTCCTTCCCTGACTCCTGCGCCATGGAAAACCATCGGTGTGAGCCATCCTTGTTCGTCGAGCATCGCATGCCACCCACATTCGGACTGTCCGTGGTCACCCAAGATGACTAACAATGTATTTTCCAGCTCTCCTCGTCGTTCCAACGCCTCAACCAACCTACCCAACTGCCGATCGGCCTCTTCGGTTGCTTTCTTGTAAGGCGATTCCGAGTGCCATATATCGCGGAAATAAGGCTTATCTTCCGTTGCTAGGAATGTTTCATAACCTGCCGTTCCAGGATCTTGTAAATGAATCCTGATAAAATCGACTCTCTTATCCAACAAGTTGATAGCTTGATCTGTCGAGAAAGCATCGTTACTTGCCTGTTGTACCACAAACTGATAGCCTTCCGTAATGGACTGATAAGCATTGGTGTTGGCTATGAACGCACTTTTATCAAAACTGTGCTGCAGCATCTTTTGACGAGCCGTCAGAAACACTGTACCCGTCATCATCACAGGATTAGGATAAGAACAAGTGTGTATATCCGCATACCTTCCATGAGTGGGGTGGTGTGGCATGATTACACAAGTTTTTTGAATCAAGGCTCCCTGCTTCGCTAATTTATTATAGTTTGGCATGTTAAATAAGCCTGGTGCTCTCGTATGAAGACCATCTATGACAACCAAAATCGCACGTTTTGGCATCTGACTCGCTATTGATATATACGGCATAAAAAATAGGATAACAATTAAAAAGTTTAACTTCAACTGGGCCATTTATACTCCTCCAAAGACTGAAAACCCTCCATCTACGCAGATCATCGCTCCTGTGACAAACTTAGAGGCATCGCTCAGCAACCAGACCAATGCGCCCTGCAATTCTTCAGGACGGCCATATCGTTTAAAAGGTGTCTGCCGAATGACTAGCCCGCCTCGTTCTGTGTATCCGCCATCGGGGTTTATCAGCAAATTCTTATTCTGTGAAGTCAGGAAAAAGCCTGGCGCTATAGCATTCATCCTGATCTTGTCTCCGTAACGATTTGCCAGCTCTACCGCAAACCATTGATTATAACAATCCACACCAGCCTTACCCATGTTGTACCCTAATACTCGTGTAATCGCTCTTTTCGAATTCATCGAAGAGATATTGACAATACTTCCTCCCCCCGCAGTTTCGGCGATGGCTGCCCCGAATACCTGTGTCGGGATAATTGTCCCCCAAAGGTTAAGCTCCATCTCACGCTTCATCGCCTCGATATTCATATTAAAGACGTCCTGTTCCGGTAGCAACGTAGCCTGTCCAGAAATCCCACCCGCGGCATTGACTAAGCCATCAATACGGCCAAATTCAGCCAAAATTTTGTCTTTAGCCTTTATCAATTGCTGCTCGTCCAAAACATCTGCTGTCAATGGCAGAGCCCGCCCCCCTTTTTGTATGATGTCATTAGCTCGTTCTTCGGCAATATCTATTTCCCTACCCAGAATCGCTACAGCTCCTCCCGCTGAAACAATACTTTTGACAAAGGCTCCTCCCAATATTCCTGTACCTCCGGTAACCACAATGACTTTTCCTTGTAATGAAAAATGCGCTAACATTTGCTTTTGATCTTTCACAGTTTATACTATATTTTTATTTGGAATAAATAACCATGTCTTTAAGAAGACCAGAGGCAGCTAGGCCAGCTGTTCCCCGTAATCGAACAGCTATATGTCCCCCTTCTATCGGATGGTCATCCTTCCAAGCTATGATCTGCTGTCCATCGACCGACAACCATAATTGAGATCCCTGCCTTCCTACCTCGATATCATAGTAGATCCCTGCCACCATACGGTCTTGATCTGGAGCGACAGTCTCTATCGTAAAACCCGGATTCTTGGCGATATAAGGAGTCCCTCCGTGTGAAGCATTCTTAAAAGCAAAAAAATAATTTGCTGCACCGTCGACCCACAGGTTCATTCCTCCGTCATAATCTTCAGGAATATCCAACATAGGGGCTACAGTATCTGTAGCCGACAACATGGTTACAAAGACTGTAGCGCCTGTCAAGGCCAATGCTTTATACTTCACAACGACATCGCCCTTATAATATGTCGGGCTCAATAGCACGACACCTTGAGAGCTTTCAGACTCCATCAAACAGGTTTGTGCATTTATCGTTGTGAACACCTCTCCCTCTCCAAGCAACCTCCAGTTGGCTAATGCTTCGTGGGTGACCGAATCGACCTGCCAATCTGTGGAATCAAAGCTCTCCGTTAGCTTTTGAGTTCCTTGATCACTTGCGGGAGTTGTACATCCAATCAACAATAACCAAAAAATAGCAGTAATCAGTACAGGTAACCTACAATATCTCATGATCATTTGTTTTTATGTTAATTGATATTACTTTATAACAATTGTTTGTTTTCCTACTTTCAGTTTTATCCGTAGTTCCCCTTTTCTAGCATCATACTTCCAGTCCTCAGCTACAGTACCGTTAATAAATACGTTAGAGACTTTCTGACCATACGTAAGTGTTAACTCGAGCGACCTCGTTGGTTCAGCTTCCACTGTTAAACGATCCGATGTCCACGCCGCTGCACAGGTCAGTGGTGATGTAGCCCATAGGGAAAAACCTGAGATAGAGAAAGAAGAACCATCGAGATACAACTTTTCTAATTGTTCAGACATATTATATGTCACAGAGAACTGCTTAGCATCAATGGTAAAGCCAGCTATAGATGAAACTCCTGAAAGCTTTCCAATTTTAGGAAAAAATCCGTAGTCTACACCACCCTTTCGTTGAACACGGGCACCAATCCAAGTTTCCGTTTCCAGTTTTTCGGTTAGGGGCCGATCCCCGAAGCCTTTTTGCTCTGATCGTGATTCAGGTACGATCGTTGCAAAAAAGTGAATGTTATTTTGCTCCTCATTGCTCGTAAATGTGGCAAAGCTTTCTGGAAATTTAGCATCATTTATTCCTCGTATATTGGAACTACTGATGACCGGTCCAGTGTGACGTGCAGGCATATCAGCCGCAAAAGAAGGAGCTACCACATCCATGGTAAGTCGTGCATTTGTTCTATCGACCGTTAGTCGACTTCCCGAAATATGGATAGAACGTTCCCCTCCTTTGTTATCCGGCGCATGGAACAGCCAATCATATACTTCACCTTTTTGAGACTTACTTTTTACCTCATCGAACAAAAAAAGTGTCCCTCCCTTATTATAAAGTAAAGTCCTGTTGTAAATGTCCAACTTATCTTTATATACCGAAGTGAGGTCGCTTGTGACGACATCTACTATCTCACTATTGAATCTATGGATCATCCTCGGCCAATCTCGAAGAGCAGCGACGCCATTATCATAGTGTGCCGGGTTTTGACTTTCTGGATCATGATCCACCAACATCACGTTGTGTCCAATTGCTTGTATATGATAACTCAAATATTCTGAATTAGCGTAATATCCATTTGCACCGTACCCGGGATCAGTAAACAACTCCTCTCCGTTAGTCATTACTTGGAAACTACCCTGATCATAATGGTAATGATTGGAATTTGGTCCCACATGTGTCGTAACTACTGTTGATCGGTCGTCCCAGCCAGAACGCATCACCATACCTTGCGCATCAAAACTAGCGGACGTCGGCAACGTATTTCGAGATATGGGAGCGATATCATCCCGGTACCAAAGGTATCCCATATACCCTCCTTGCCCATTTTCCCAATAGGGTTTCAAATAATGGTAAAGATAAGGGTTAGCAGTACGGTATGTGATCCATGCAGCATGTACATGTGTAAAACCTTTATATGAGCGCCATTCATCACCATATATCTGTATTAGTCCATCATCATACGTAGCATATAGTGGATACCGATAAAAGGCACTCAAATTCGTTGTTGTTGTATAATCTACTCCAAAATTTCGTTCGAATGCAGCGATAACCTCCACAATAGACCGACTCGCCATGTCCATATAACTAGGAGGTTCGGCATAACTGCCATCTGCATAGTAAGTGTAATCTAGGAATGCCTTAGCTTTAGTCATAATACCCGACAGATAAGGTTCCAAGTATGGATCGTCTGGATCATCACCATAGATAGCTGTGGCAGCAAGCCCATGGCCTGCAACAATAACTGCTATATGATTAGTCTGCTGGGAAGGCATCCGATTCATCTCAACCATGTCACGGTAAAACAACTTGAGTCCTTTCTCCATGATGGCTTCACGGACAAACTTTCGTTCTTCCGCCGTCAGGATATCGTATAGCATATCATAGCCATAAGCTATAGGTTTTAACATATATCCTACCGGATAATAGGTGTAAAACTTACGTTCCAGCATCCAATCGTTATTCCACTTTTTAAAGGAACATAATTTCAATAACGCCTTTTTAGCCTGCAACGCTGCAGCCTTATCTCCTGTGAATGCATAACGAAAGCTCCCTTCCCGAATGACATTGCTTAATTGGACCCTAGGATTTCTCCATGCTCCAAAAACATTATATCCAGCTGTATTTTTACCATATAATGGCCCTACCAAGTCCTCTTCGGTACGATCAACCTCTTCTTCTATAGCATCCACATCAACCTTCATAAAAGATGTATCGGTCAATGCCTTATCCAGTATTTTCTTGGCGACCGGAGACGATTCATTGGCTAAACGGTGCTGTAGCTCCTTGGCAGAAAAGAAAAGTCTTGGGTGTTCATCTATGCTGTTTACTGGAACGAGAAACTTAAAAACCCCTTCTAGATAGGTGCCTTTTGTTGTCCACCCAGATAGCTTAATACTCCATTGTCCTTTATTGTCTTGATCACTTACTTGGTGTATAGCATGATTTATCCAATTTCCGTTCGCCGCTATAAACTTGATATTATCTTTGACCACTTTACCCTTCCCGTCCAATAGCTGTCCGCTAACCTCACGTAGCACAACGCCATCTTCTGGTTTCACGCTCAGGGAGATATTATCCCCAGCGAAATAATGTTTATTGAGAATAGAAGTACCTAACATTTCAAAATCAGTGGAAGTAGGGGAATTTGCCAAAAAACGCCTTTGACGCTCGCCATTGATCTGAAAATCGTCCATCAAGATTGTGTAGGTGTACAGGTAGGAAACAACATCATAACTTCCTTTTACAGTAACAACCTGTACATGCGCCCCAGCCTGCATAGCTTCACCGTCACAAAGGAAATCATGAACAGGAATACTCAGGTCAAGCCACTCATTGGCCTTAGGTTGATTAATCGTATGGAAAAAGCGTTTCCCATCAAACGTACCAAGAGATATTTCCAGATTGTCAGGATTTCGGTCACTTTGGAAATATATGGCGCAACGCAATACTGTTTCGGTGGTTGTCCAAAAATTAAATTGCCTGGTAAAACCATGGTATAGTTCATTGGAGTCTTGTGCTTTTAAAGGTCTGGCCAAAGCATATTGACTTCCTTTATAAGTCGGGGTATTCCTCGTAAAGTATAACGCATCAAAGGCGATATCTTGTGCGTACGGATAGGTTTCCCAACCAAAAAGCTCTCCTGTTTCAAAGTTATCTAACCGTATATAGGAAATCTTATCAATTTGTTGCCCTGATACGTAGGATAAGTTGATCAAGCTCAACGATAACACAAAAAGGAGGTATCTGAAAGACATCTTAACGCTAGTTATTACTTTGTCCAATTTCTAATTTTATATCCCCACAGGCCGTAAAAAAGAATGTAAATGTAGCAAGGCATTAATACCCAATAACCCATACGCTCATCAATCACATCCGCGAAATAACCATATGCCATCGGCAACACCGCATTGCCGGAGAGCCCCATCACAATGATAGACGACCCAACCTTCGTAAATCTTCCCAATCCGTCCAATGCCAACGGCCAAATAGCCGGTCCTACCAACGAGTTAGCCAGCCCCAACAATACCACAAACCAAATGGAAATATCCGCATGGTAGCCTCCGATGGTCACGTCTCCTCGGGTATAGATAATAGCCAAAGTCAAAATAGCTCCCAAAACTGCACAGACAATCAATGCATTTCTCTGGGAAATATATTTAGGAATACAGATTACCCCAATGAAATATCCGACAATAGAAGCCATTAACACATAAGAAGGAAAGGCTTTGGCATGAAGGAGGCCTATTCCCATCGTATCGGCATATCCTATAATGGTATCAATGGATACCACTTGGGTGCCGACATGCAAGAACCAGGCAAAAGCCCCTAAGATCAAATGTGGAAATTGCAGAATACTGGTCTTATTCGAGTTGGCCATAGCTAATTCTTCACTCTCGTGTTCGGTATCAATCTCCGGGAGCGGAGAAAATCGAATCAACAAACCAAAGATAATCAACGCAGTCCCCACAAAAGCATAGGGCACAACGACTCGTCCGATCAGTTCCGCGAGTGCTGCTTCTTTTTCATTACCCGTCATGGTGCTCAATTGTTCGAACAGCTCGGCATCCGACGCACGCAAGACTACTGCAGCAAAGATTAATGGGGCTAATATCCCTGCACCTTTATTGCAGATCCCCATGATGCTCATCCGTTGTGCGCCTCTCTCCTTCGGCCCTAAAATGGTAACGTATGGATTCGCTGCTGTCTGCAACATCGCTAAGCCGGCTCCTATTGAAAATAACCCCAATAGAAAGATCTCGTAAACCATGGCTTTAGCTGCTGGAATAAACAATAAAGCTCCAACGGCCATGGCCCAAAAACCTAACATCATCCCTTTTTTGAAACCTATTCGTTTCAAGAGAAGAGATGAAGGGACGGAAAAAATGAGATAGGAAATATAAAAGGAGAAGGCGACCAAATAAGCCTCTAGATGTGTCAACTCGAAACCTATCCGAAAGTATGGAATAAGTATCGCGTTGATCCACGATACAAAACCGAACATAAAGAACAGAAAGGCGATAATAAATATGCCTTTCATGGACTCTTTATAACTCAAGGCGCCTACTTGTACCGTTTTATCGAATTTTGCCATAATGATGAAATCCTAAACATTAATAATTAAACATTTATCTTAGATGCGCTGTCTATATCCACATATAACACTGCATGAGGATGTCGCCTCAAAATCGTGGATGGATAGCGTTCGGCTATCTCACTGTTCACCGTATGGTATATTGCATCTGCTTTCAGTAACGAAGGTACGATAGCATAGGCATATGGTACACGGAATAAAGCCGGAATCGTAATTGTAATGGCATGGGTAGGAACATCGCCAATTGCGGCAAAACATCCGTCATTCACTTGTTGCGTTCTACAGCTCTGATCTAGATCTACGACCTTTACATCCAATGGATCCTTGAAATCGGCAACATGAGGATCATTAAATGCCAAGTGGGTATTTTCCCCGATGCCCAGAAATACAATGTCTGGCGGATACTTTGCCAAAAGCGCCGCGTATCTTGCACACTCCTGCTCTGGATCTGAGGCATTTCCTTGCATATAATGCACCTGTCCAACCAGTATTTTTGAAAACAGCCTGTCCCTCAGGAAAATACCAAAACCTTGTGGTGCTTCCGGATCCAGTCCTATATATTCATCCATGTGGAAGGCGATGATGCGACTCCAATCAATAGGTTTATCGAGCAATGAAGCCAAAAACTCATTTTGGGATGGTGCCGAAGCAAAAATGATACTTACAAACTCCTGTTGTTCCAATAATTCATTTATTTTCTGGCTAATCTCCTCTGCAGCGGCAACGCCAAGTTCAGCGCGGGTATCATAGATTTTTATCTTTAATTTCTCTTTAATGATTTCTTGCATGATGATGTTATTTATCTTAAATAATTCATTTAAACTAACTTAATACGGATGCTCTTTTTCCGTTATAAACGACTTTTCCGTTGATAATAGTCTTTTCAACTTGTATCTCTTCGTTAAAGATAACGATGTCGGCATCCATTCCCGGTAACAATGTTCCTTTCCTATCGTCGACACCCAATATTCTCGCCGGTGTATGGGAAGCCATACGCACCGCATCCAACAACGGGACTTCTGCTATTTGTACCATCGTCCTCACCAATCTATCGGCAGTTGCGACACTACCTGCAAACGAACTCCTATCGGGTAACTTAGCCACCCCGTCTTCGACAATGACCTCCAGTCCATCGTGAAGACTTCCCAAGATACTGTTGCCCGGAGGCAGACCCGCTGCTCGCATCGAGTCGGTAATTAGTGCAACTCGATCACTTCCTTTTGTCTTATAAATCAACTTCAATAAAGGAGCTGGTAGGTGTACGCCATCCGCGATAATTTCCAAATCCATACCGTCAATCAGATAACCTGCTTCTACTGCTCCGGCATAACGAAGTGCATTTTTACGCGACACACCTGACATGCAGGAATAGAAATGCGTAGCCAGTGTGTACCCGCTTTCAAACCCTCTGACAACCTCTTCATAGGTTGCATCCGTATGTGCCAATGCCACCAATATCCCTTGAGATTTTGCATATCGGGCAAATTCTAATGCGCCTGGCAACTCGGGTGCAGCACTCCATCTTTTAACATCTTTTGAATAACGTATAATTTCATGGTATTCCCTAGGGTCAGGATGTCGGATATACCGGGGGTCTTGTGCTCCTTTCTGACTCATGGCAAAATAAGGCCCTTCAATATGCATCCCTAAAAATTGCGCACCTTCTGTGTTCCGTTTGCGCACACGATCATAGATGTCCAAAGTATGCAACAACTCTTTAGTTTCACTGGTAAGTGTTGTCGGCAACATACTTGTTGTTCCATATTGTGCGTGAGTCTGGGCAATCTCAAGAAAAGCTTCTTCGGTGCCGTCCATAAAATCATGACCGCCTCCTCCATGAACATGGATATCTATAAATCCGGGGGCTACATAACGCCCTTTTACATCCATTTCCGTTGCTCCGGGTATATCTATAGGACTATCCGAAACTTCGGTAATTTTACCATCCACAACGACTACCGTTCCTCCCTTAATCGTACGATAGGGCGTCAATATCTGTCCGTTTACTATTTTAAGGACATCTCCTGATTTATACATAAATTAATAAATGATTTAAATAAAAAGTTCAACAACACTATTCTATATTCTATATTCTATATTCTATATTCTATATATAAAAGACCTTTAATTCATAAAAAATCCCATCCGAGCTGTAAATTATTTTTGTTCAAATTCATGAACTTTGATCACAGGCGGATTATTGTATTTTAACGATTCGGTCTCAACATACTTTACAAATTCCTCTTCTTTGTTATTGACAGCACCAAAGCTCCATCCATCGACGACCATATACTCATACCGATGGTCAGCGGTAACAGGCATTTTAAAGATATGATTACCTCCATAATTTTCAATCGCATGGTAGCTCGGTTTATAACGATCTTTCACGACCAATCCGATACCCTGCCATGGCACAATAAGTACATCTTCACCGACATCCTCATCCGGTATACGTGCTTCGATATCCTTACCCATAGAAATGGCTATCCCTCCACGATTGATCGAGCGGTACTCATTCATAATCTTACGCATACCAGCACCATACATCGCACGATCGGTAGGTGGCAAAAACTTATCAAAAACCACTTCTACGGTACTCCAACTCTTATGTGCATACGCCGTATAATATTGACGGAGTTCGTAAAATCCCGTTCCGGAGTTCCAATTTGTGGTTTTCACTTCTATAACGCTTCTCAATGGCCCATTACACACGACATCAAACGTATACCGCGTATCATGAAAAGGCCCCTGATCTTTGAAAGAAGAATGGTAAGCGCGCGCGGGATTCTCGACATCTTCGGGGTTTTCAAACACACACATTCCACCTGCACCAAAGGTCTTGGCTACGGTCATGATATCCGTTCCCAATTCAAAAGGCATGTAATATCCTGAATTATTAGTAGAGTATTCGTAATAAGCTGTGAGCCTCGGATCTCTTTTACCATGTATATCGAGGTCATGTGGATACCAAAGTTTCCAGCCCATATCTTTGGATTCCCAAAACGGAACAGTATGACGTCCATAATTACCTATGTTGGCATGTACATGGTGTTCGTACATCCCCCGTTCATAAAATCCGATATAAATATAGAAATCACGGGTTTCCTTAGGTTGTAAATTGGTAATAAAATATATCTCATCCCAAACCCCATCCTTATCCAAGTCATCTACCTGCAATACAATAGAATGTCCATTGCTTTCTTTTCTTCTCAAATAACCACTCATCTGCTTCAACTCTTCAAAAGTCGGCTCCTTGTTGCTGGGTAATTGAGGATCAATGACAGCAATCCAGCGTTCAGGAATATTCTGTACGGGCAGATCAATACGCTTTACGACGACCGGTTGATCAAGCAAAGGAATATCTAGGACATTGGTAACCGATATACGCACGCGTTGTTCAGGGGCAAAATCATGTCCTTCGGTATACCAACCAGATCCAGACTGTCCACGACTATGCCACACCACTGCTGCGACAAAAACACACAGCAATATTAATTTTCTATTCATTGTTATAAAAGTTTAAGACGTATTATTTGATTATATTTTTTGTAAAAAATGTGCAGGAATATTGTATTTTGGCAATCGCTGTATACACGGTTTTATTACGCTCAAAGCGTTGAGTCCCAAAATTCTTTCTTTGGAGGCCAGTGGTAACTTCGAGAATACGACCCAGCCCAATTGCTGTCTGGGATCTCGCATAGGAAGATCCGATCCGTAAAGAATACGATCATCCCCAAGATGCGCTACCAGATATTCGAGAATACCTAAAGGCACGGGCGTCAATGTAATTTCCGCGTACACATTACTGTATTTCTTCATCACCTCGATAGCCATATCCGCCATCGCATAACTGCCGCCCGCATGTGCAATCACCCACCTTACGTCCGGATATTTAGGAGCAAGTGTTTCTACCTCCAGCAAATCCTGTCTCGTAGGGTGAATCAACGCATATAACTTATGTTGATTTCCGTATTTCCACCAAATATCATATGAGTGATGGTGATATTCTACACCATAGAAATGATAAGGTTTCATACCAATAAAACGACCATCACTATACAGCTGAGGAATCAGCTCCCCTAATTGCTTCTGCGAATAATGTGTAGGGTCAAAAGTACCCAGGCCCCAAAAGCCGGAAGGACAACTATCAAGTGTTGCTTTAACCAACCTATTCCCCGCCACCGAGTCATTGCTCACGACCCCGTTCCAGCTCATGAACCCTCCCCCAACACATCCAATTCTCTCCATCTTGGCAAAGATGCCCTTTGGTCCTCCGTTTTCCATCCGATACCCTAAGCCACCAGCCCCGTTAAGGCCCTCATGTAGCATATGCATATGCATATCCACCACAGGAACCGGAAGCGGTTTACCCTGTCTTACTGCACGCATCAAGATATCTTCCTCCTTATTGACGTGTATTGCCGGAGGGCGTAACCCTTTCAACAGTCGAATCAGGTTTCCCCCCGCGACCTTAGCCCGGTCTTCCTGGGGAATGCTCGCTAAATCAACATATGTGCGATGTGCTCCAGCGGACATAGTAGGCGTATCTGAAGCAAAAATCAACTGATCCACATGCCCCTTCTTGTAAAAGTATTCTAAGCCGTCGTTGATCTGGAAGTTATCGAAACTGATATGTAGATTGGAGTGGCCTTCAACTAAAGGAAGCAGGTGACGTTGGTCCAGCCAATGCGCACCACAGAAAAGTACAGGTATTGACCTATACTTATCTAAAAAATCGTTTAATGCATACCACCCTCCCAACTCATTGGCACTCGTGATGACCAAGACTTCATTTTGATTCAGCCAATTGAGCAACTCCTCACTGGATTGCTCCCGCCAATCCCAACCATTGGACAAAGGGTTCAGCGTAACGGCGCGGATATTATGTTCGCGCATTGCTACAGACAACTCTGCGACAGGTAAGCATTCACCTGTCTGATGAGGCAAGACATTCCATACCGCAAAAAGGTGCGGATAAGGTTTTAGCATCTGGCTCAACTCCAGATTAGAATACATCGCATCATAGCTGACCGACATTGTAGAGGCAACCATCGCTCCGGAAATGGAACAATGTGCGAGTTCTTTCACCAGATCTTCCAGACGCCATTGTGCAGCAGGATGTTTATATCGGCGGGGCCCTATCCGTGTAAACGCATCGAAAAAAAGCGTATCGGGTAATCTGTCCGCTTCTACATCAAAATCCCCCGCCATTACACCGGGTAAAAAAGCAGATCCCAGCAACATAAGGGAGTTCTGTTTGATAAAGTCTCGTCTCGAATAATTCATATAGCAATTCTCAGATACTGATTTTTGGATAAATACGACCTAATTTATTGTGGGTAACCGTAATTTTGTTCCAGTTTCGGATTTGATTCACGTGCGGATTGCGGAAATGGCTTTAGCTCGCTTTTGTTCGGCTCAAACCACCTTCCCACTCCTTCAGCCCAAAGTTGAGTGAGCGAAGCCGTCCAGTTTATTTTTACATAGCCTGCCATAGTAGTAGGAGATGGTTCATAAAATGAATTGCCCCAAACCATTTCATTTTCACCCTCTTTATAAAACATATGCAACGGCAATTGATCATACGGAGCTTCTCGGTTGATGATCTGCATATATTTTGCACGTGTTTCAACTAGCTTTTCCGCCAAGAGATTCCATCGGATTAGATCGTATTTACGTATACCTTCCCCGCCAAATTCCAATAATCTTTCATTGACAATTGCATTGAAAAAACCAAGATAATCTGTAGGAGTTACACCGATATGCTCTTCATTACCGACAAAAGCTCTTTTTCTGACTTTTTCAAAGGCGGTAATGGCGTCAGCAGAGGGCCCCGCTCCCTCACTCAATTCGTTATCGGCTTCAGCAAACATAAGCAACACATCAGACAGCCTGAGTAATGGCCAGTTTAATCCCATGTATGCGGTAATGGTTGTTCTGGCTGGAACGATCCAGTCCACCCTGAATTTGGCACTGCTGATATCGCGTAAAATTTTTCCTGCTTTTGTGTTATCTATATTCATATTATAAGGAGCGAGCGTGACATCCCTACGCGTATCCAATGGATCGAATGAATAGAAATAAACTGGGGTTCCCTTCACTGAATTGTTTCCGCGCTGCCCCTCTACACCCGGAACATAAAAACGTGGTCCATTATAATATCCCAAATAACTGTCAAATTCCTTACGCATACCTACTTCAAAAATCATTTCTCCCAAGGGATCGACCTTGTATACGCACATCACATCTTTAAACAAGGATTGCATATGAGGATGAAGGTTATGAATATCCGTTCGTTGCATAATATCCCAACATTCGTCTTTGGCTATTGTATAAAAATCCCGATAGTTCTCCGGACGCTTCATTACATTTCCACGCAATGAATACCCCCCACGATATAATGCGATACGCGCACGCATTCCTTTTACTGCAGCTTTGGTAATACGCTCGTCGAGATTTACGCCCTCTTCTCCTTTCCAAGGTACTAAATCGGACGCCAATGCCAGATCCTCCAACAAATGGTCATATGTGCTATCCCTATTGGTATTGGGGATAAACAAATCCTCCATATCAATCGATGGCTTAAACTGTGCTGGCACATCTCCCCAATTGCGAATCAACTCCAGGTAATATTGTGCTCTCAGCGTCAATGCTTCTCCATGCAATCTGCGGAGTTCTCGCTTTTGTGCATCGGACCCATTCTCATATAATGCCATCTCAGGGATATGTTTGATGCAAATATTGGCGTACTCAATACCTGTATACATCATGTTAAACGAAGGACTCAATGCAAGGTTAGCTGGAGAGACATTATATTTAACCAAATCACTAACATTATCATCTGATGTGATCGTAGCTCCTGATCCATTGATCATCTCATCTGAATCAAAAGGATACATCATGCTCAAGCGACTGCCATAACCAGTCAATGGAGACATTCTGGAATAAGCAGCCATCACGGCACTTCGGGCATTCTCGACAGTACCGAAAACAAAGTCTTCGTCAAATGAAGATTTAGGTGAAAGATCAAGCGTTTTCTTACAAGAGCTAGGTATCAAAATAAGAAGGAAACCTGCTATCAATATGTTTAGTCGAATTAATTTCTTTTCCATAATATTTCTGTTGATTGATATATCTATAATTTAAGACTAACTCCTACCACATAAGTACGACTTCTGGGATAAGCCGAATAATCAACTCCCGGTGTAATAATCCTCGATGCCCTCGCGTCTACATCCGGATCGTATCCCGTATAATTAGTGAAAATGTGCAAGTTATTCACCGTACCATAAATTCTGAAGTCCTTTGCTTTGAGTAGATTGACAATCCTTTTCGGGAAAGTATATCCTAATGTAATATTATTGATACGTAAATAGGAACCATCTTCTATATGCCATGACGTGGGTTGGAATTGTCCAGTACCACTGATAGGCATCCAAATCTTTGCTTCCCTGTTGACCTCGGCCAACTCTTCAGGAGATACACCTCTCAACACACGTTCACCGCCTACGGTAACAAATTGCTGCACGATATTACCATTATCATCCATGGTCTTCCACCGATCTTCCATGACAGCCAACATATTGGTAAACCTCGTAAAGCCATTGGTAAACTCCATTTTATTGGCATTGTAAATACTATTTCCATAAACAAAATTGACAAAGACACTAAGGTCAAAATTTTTAAAAGCAAACTGTTGATTCCAACCGCCACTAAATTTGGGAATTCCATAGCCCGTGATGGCTTTATCGTTCTCATCTATAATGCCGTCTTTATTCAAGTCCTTGAGCTTCATCCAACCAGGCTGGGGAGTTCCGATAGCCGTAGATACATCCACAACATTATCTTTCAGCGTATATATTTGTGTGTCATAATCATAATCAAAATCATAGACACTATAGAACCCATCCTCAACAAAACCGTACATCGCTCCGACAGGTTCGCCAACCTTAACGATATAATCAGCAGCCTGCCCACTAACGAAAGTTGCCGCAGGTGGATTCGCCAAAAAATGATCCATACCGCTGGCTAATTTCTCGACCTTGTTTCTGTTAAATGCTATATTGAAATTAGATGTCCAAGAAAAATCACGCTTTTTTATCACCGTCGAAACCATCTGAATCTCCAGTCCCTGGCTTGACGTATTCCCTACATTTTGTAGTTGTGTAACATAACCAGACGATGAAGGTATAGGTACCGCCACCAATAGGTCTTTGGTATAATTACGGTAGGCGTCGATTACAAAAGACAGTCTATTCCTGAACAAACTAAAGTCCAATCCTACATTTGTAGAATAGGTATTTTCCCAAGTGAGCTCCTTATTTGCAAGACTAGTCGGAACGAATCCAATTTGATCTGCTTCATCCAAACTATAACGTACCGTCGGTGAAAAATTTGTCATGTACAAATAATCTTGTATCCTATTATTTCCTGCCATACCGTAACTTAACCGTAGTTTAGCATTAGAAACAACCAGGAAATCTCTCATGAAACTCTCATCCGAAAAGCGCCAGGCAAAAGCACCGGACGGAAAGTATCCCCAACGGTTTTCGCTTGGAAACTTCGATGAACCATCCGCCCGGAGATTTGCAGTAAATAAATATTTGCTTTTAAAAGAGTAATTGGCTGTACTAAAAAACGAAAACAATTTGCTTTCGGTCATATTAGACCGGGGATATCCGGATACACTCTCTGCAAGACCCCATTGTGCCCAAGCTTTTTCTGCCGTAATACCTACAGGAAACTTAATCAATTGATTAGTAGTAGATTCAGTTTGAACAGCATAATACTCTTGCCCGACGAGAACATCAAATTTGTGATCGGATCCGAAATTCTTTTTATAGTTGAGGGTATTGGAAAAATTAAATCCCTGATGTCCATTTGTGTTAGCGAAAACAAGTGGCATCCCAGCTCCAATCAATCTCGAAGTAGGTGTGATCACATCCTCAAACCTATCACTAATACCTTTGTTGGATGAGAATCCCAAAGTAGAACGTCCTGTTAGTCCCTCGGTAAAGGCATATTCTAAATATCCTCCCAAGTTTAAATAATTATTTTTACGTTGTCTTGGTTGGCCATTGCTCAACAAAACAGGATGTAGAATCCCTAAGGAGCTGTTATTCGTTTCTGAAAAATAATCTTCATCAAGAAGCTCTTCCCAATTATCGTCCTCTTGCTGCCCGGGTATCGGCCGATATTTTATAGTATGTCTCAACATATTGTTGTAGACTAGCGGACGATCTCCTTGAGATACACCGGCCCCATCTATCAATTGATTCATATACCTCAAATTAAAACTAATTTTCAGTTTATTTCCTGTATCGTGGTTAAATCTGACGTTGAACTGTTTTCGACTAAATTCTGAATTAATCATGATTCCGTCTTCATCATTACTCGTAAAACCAATATTGAAACGAGTCTGCCGTGTGCCGCCTATTACCCTAACAATATGGGTCTGCATGCCTGCGTTTCTACCAAAGATTCGATCCTGCCAATCAATGCCCTCTACGTCTTTATATCTACCCAAATCTGCCCATTCACCATAATCTGTTAAAAATCGCTGTTGATCACCAAGGTTTCCGCGAGTGGTTTCATATTGTCGTAATACAAAATTATAAGCATCCATCACCGGTAATTTTTTTGAAATTTTACCTTGTCCATAAAAGCCATCATACTCCACTCGCGTTTTCATGATTTTACCTCCTTTGGTGGTCACCAAGACTACTCCATTTGCTCCCCTAGCTCCATAGATAGCTGTCGAAGCAGCATCTTTTAATACATCGATAGACTCTATATCACTGGGATGGATTCCCATCAATCCGGTTTCCACCATTATACCGTCAATGATGTACAGCGGTTCGCTACTTTGAGTAATAGACGTCCCTCCACGTACGATAATCTTGACATCAGATCCCGGACCTCCCTCAGAAGACGTCACCTGTACTCCTGCCAACCTACCCGCCAACGCCTGTTCGGCAGAATTGATTGGAACATCTTTAAGTTGTTCGGCATTTATGGAAGAAACGGCTCCTGTTAAATCACTACGCTTAACCGTTTGGTATCCAATCACCACCGTTTCATCCAACATAGTCGCTTCTTTGGGAAGTATAATGGTTAGCTTCAATTCTCTTGATCTCAAGTCGAACGAAGACCTCACATTAACTTGGTACTCCTCATTGGCTACATGTACCGAATAATCACCATTATCAGCCCGCGCAAAGGACATACTCATCCCCACGCTTCCCAACGCCGACACGTCTAACCCAGATGTAGTTGGCACATTCGACAATGTAAAATCACCCCGTTCACCGGAGGTGGTTCCATTATTGGTTCCTCGTACCCTGATGCTGGCACCAGATATAATATTACCTTCATCATCGACAATATTACCCGTAACCCGTATCGGATTTTCCTGTATGGTCTGTTTATAAGCACTACCTGCACCCGCCGAAACGAGTGTACATGAATAGCAAATAAGAAAAATTCCAATCCCCACCATCTTCTTCAGCGGGTAAATATTTTTGCAAAAACTTTTCGTACGCAGCTTTACATGCGCTTCCTTTTTTGTCATAAGTTTAGGTGTTAATGATAAAAAACCAACTGATCTCATCATAAAGTATCTATTCGCTTAATATATTCTCTTAATACTTGGAAAGAGCTTTCCATACAATCCAACGGCACGTGCCGTGCTTCATCATCCATACGGTGATAAAGAGGCAGTGTCTTGTCGTTATACCCCCTGCCATCGACAAGTACAGCTCTTGCATCAATGCCCTTAAAAGCAGTTACATCCAGGATAAAAGCATCTTTGGATTCAAATACTGGCGTAGTCTCCATTTTAAGATCGTTATGAACATCACGCGCTATATCATGCAGCTCACTGTTAAGTGTGTAAAACCATAGATTTGGCCCCCAAACTAAAGAATCAAAATTGATGATGGTCTTGATATTCTTTATCGAACCGTCAGCCATACGTCGCTCTACATAATTTTTGGCACCAAGATAAGTGTATTCTTCAGCATCGGTGGCCAAAAAAGTGATCGTATGTTTGGGTTTACTTCCTGTCAGTTCATGTGCGAGCATAAGCATCCCAACGACAGAGGCTGTATTATCTATAGCTCCCAGAGAGGTATAAACCGTATCCGCGTGAGCCAAGATCAATATTTCGTCCTTTGTTTGCCCCGGAATCTGTCCAACAGCGTTAATACCCCTGCGATCCGGATTGAAACGTACCTGTGCCTTGATATTGGTACTTATCTGTTTCTCTATAGCCCTATCAACAAGAGGTTTATCTTGCTTTCCAACACCAAAAACCGGAATATTCAAGTCTTTGGCAATCTTCTGCCGATGAAAATTACCAGAAATCGCTCTTCCGTATCCGCTAATCAGAATCATAGCCTTCTTTTCTTTCGTGGATGGATCCACCAAAAAATATCTGTTGTCAATTTTATCAAGTACACCCGTAGCGCCGGACAGTGGAGTAGAAGGACTACCATGAAAAACACGAGTCTCAATATACTGCCTACCTATAAAAAACTCCGATTCGCTGATCGACTCCCATTGTTCAAACTTATAGTCCTCGTACCGTACGGAGGACAGTGAACGCTCCATCTCTTCTTTGATAATACCTATCCCCCGAGCGTATTGCGGGGAACCCGTAGGTCGAGGTCCTTCTGCACAAAGCCTTTTCAATAAATCCAACGCATATTGTTCCCTTTCATCTTCATTTTTTAAGAACCGTTGTGGAACTGCCCAAGGAGAGTTTCCCAAAACGGGATGATGTAATGCGCCGACCAAAGTTGCACTGCCTGCTAATTTCAGAAAATCTCTTCTTGAATGATTATTTATAGGTTTTCTCATGATGTTAAAAATTTAATAGAAGTCTATATATCGCCCATCTATATTTAATAAGACCCACAAGTCCGGGAAAATCCCATCGTAGTTGAAAATTTTATAAATTTTGGTTGTTATGTTATTTCTTAAAAATTTGTCCATCCTGCAGAACCACCCACAGCGTCTCCGACGCTGGGCATGTGAGTACATTTTCAATATTGAATGAAAAACGCACTGTCTGGTCGATCTTGCCATTCGGATCGATCAACAGTAACTTGCCGTTATCCAATCCGGCCAGATAACAGCGTATTCCATCTTTTTGAAATGTCCTGACCCGTTGCACCCTATCTCCTGCGTAGGCTCTCCATTTTATAGAGCCATTCCTATTCAATACGTACATCTGATGCCCGCTCGAACCAACCAGTATTTCGCCCCCTCCCCCTTCGCCGATGACAACGAGCATATCGTTCACTTCTCCTCCGACATTCGTAGCCCATTGTTCTTTTAACGTATTCTTTTCCTTTTCATAAACAGCATAATGCACAATATGCTCTTTAGTGCCTAATAACACCCCCTGAGCCTTACCCTTATTATCCGAAAGTGTCCTCACTACTTTCCATCCTGGGCCCCTCCCTATTCTAAGTACAGGAGCAGGACGCTCCGCTATACTCCAGAATAATGCAGGATAAACATATTCCATGCCGAGCACCCCCATATCTTTTCCATTACCCGCATAATCTGCAAATTGCATATCTATAACACCATAATGGGTAGCTTCCCGATTATAAAGCTCTTCACCCTTAATGTTTACGCCATACAGGTCATTAAATGCTGCTCCCACCATGAACCAGGGTGCCTTACCCTCTCCTTCGATATTTGCGACTCTAATATTGGTAATCCCCATCAGGCTACCCTGTGAGGGTGGACGGGTAGATTCAAATTTCTTCTTCCAGATCTCTTTACCTTCGGTATCGAGTACTTGACCCGTCCAATCTTCATTAGCAATCGTGACTACGGTACGATCTTCATATTTTGCTACGGTCAATTCATTGACACGGCTACCTGTTTCATACGTCCACAATACCTTGCCGGCCGTACTGAAAACCTGCACTTTGCCGGAGACCGTGCCGACAATCAACTCCGCTATACCGTCTCCATTTAGGTCTCCAGATGTCGAACTTGTAATTTCCTCACCGACTTGATTTATCTTGTTCCAGCCGTCCGGACTACTATGTATCACCTCCTTCACAGGTTTTTCCGGAGCATTTCCTTCCACAACCATTTCGGACTTTAATTTTTCAAAATCCTGTGGACTGAGCTTATGTTTTCCAGTAGAAACGATACGCTCCTCAATGGGGTTTCCATCCACGTTATATGTCTTCATCCCTGTCTTCACAGAGTACGCTTTCCATTCCCCTTTTTCCAAATCCAACCGCAGCAGTACCGGTTCCTTAAAACTAAGTTTCAACGATCCATAGGTCAGTCTTCTCATTCCGGCTACAGCAAGAATTCCTTCACCAAACAAGAAAAATTGTCCATCTGTCTGAAAATTAGAACCCTTTACCGGAGGATGCCAGATCGCTAACCATTCTTCCTTTCCTTCGATCAACCGAAAAGCGTTCTTACCGATTTTTTCAGCCTCCACTATTGCTTTGTCTTCAAGAGAACTCGATAACACATTGACAAAAGTAAAAGAGTCTCCTGTTTGATATGCAGTTTCTTCCTTTACTTCGCGCAACACATTTTCCTCATCTGCATATGGATAAGGTACCTGTCTTCGATAATATTGCTTAAAGTGATGGTACCGATCGTTGGACCGCAACTCCGATTCATCCAAACTTTGCAATGTCATGGTCACACCTTGCTGAACGACTTCAAAACGATCTTTCTTGATCGTCATATCACCCAAGGATTGCCAGACATTTTCTAACATGTAGTTTCCGGCTTTCTTGATCTGGATATGGTCAAGAATTAGGAAAAATCTGCCTCCCGGACTGATGATCGCTCTTTGCCAATCTGCACCGTTATAATCCGGCAGTTCCGTCTGGCTCAACGTAATACCACCTATATCTCCTACCCAATTCACTTTGGCAAGTACCGGTTTTGATTCCTGTACACCATCTTTCACCACAATCATCCCCGTTTTGTGTTCAGGTCCACGTTCTAAAAATTCCCGGGTATCCAAAAAGATACGGCTATGTTCCGAATAGCGTAAGATAGCATTTGCATCGTGGTGATTATGTGCCCGGCCGGCCGCATTGCCATCCACCACCAGATATGCATCATTGACACCAAGCCCTTTACGAAAGGCTAGTTTGTGGAAAGTATCCGGTTGAGCCACACTAATTTCCGTTTGGTCATAGGCCCCAATAGCTTGGTAGATCCCCTCATCGATCGAATTGCCTTGTACTAGCGAATGATTTACATTTTCTTCTGCCGATAGATGTGAAATATCTGTCCTATAAAAATGCAGTGGACGTTTCAAATCAAACATCGCCTGATTAGGGAACGGTCCGTTCTTGACTCTTTCCAGCATATGCTGATACTTCGGATCACGATAATACCAAGATGCCGCATACAAAATACGGGAATGTCCCCAATGATAAGTACTGCTATTACCAAAAGGATATCCGTCCCCTCCTCCAGCCATCACGCCCAGATTATCGAGCAATGTGGTTTGCAGATCAGCGCTAGCCCGCAAACCATAGTTCAAGAAGCTCATATCACCCATAATGAATGAATAGTCCAGAAGGGTCTGTGGCGTGTGCATCATATAATCAGATCCGTCATCCCTGGAGATAATAGCAGTATTATTGGTAAACATCTGTTCTGCAGTCTTGTACCAAGGTTTAACAAAATAATCCAGATAGGAATAATGGTCTAAGAAATAGATCGCACCGCACAATAATGCTCTGGCTGGATATGTTTCATGATTGTTTCTGGGTGCTTTTTTAACCGCACTTTTCAGGTACCAATCCTGGCTATTTGCCTTTAGTACGATATAGACAGCCGATACTATCCTCCTACGTTCCGCATCATTGAACAACGGCGAGGATTCAGCAACATACCACCCCGCATAAAAAGAGCTTCCGTGTGTCCATATATTCCTGCTTTCATTCAAATGACCCATTGCTTCCTTAGGATTCGCATTGACGAAATCTGCAAAAGCCAACATCGCATTTTTGTAAATTTCACCTGCTTTCGGATTACCTGTAAGGTGGTAGTTTTCCGCGGCAATGCCTAGACGGTTAAACACATTCAGCGTGTTTTGGTAATTACTCTTTTCTGGCGAGAACTTTTCCAACAACCCATCCAAGCTAGCAGATTCAGACAATACCTGCTTCACTTCATCTGCAAGCACTGCCTCATTTAACCACGGCAATTGTGGACTACCCGACTTCTCCAAAATTGCTTCAAACCGAAGTAAACCTTTCTCTAAACCAGTCACATCACTTGCGCCGATAATAATTGTATTCCCTCCTCTTCCAAAAGGATCAACTAACGTCTGCAATTGATAACCTGCTTTCCCGGGATAATATGCATCCACAAAAGTGTATCGCATCGCATACAATCTGCTGAAGTAACGATTGTTGCCCAAATTACCGATCAAAATCGTATTGCCCGACCACAATCCAGGAAGTGCAGTAGCTGGGGCAACCTTTAGCTCAACAGTGGAACCGTATTTCGTTTCTATGGCTTTCTTCAATCGATCGCCCGACTGTTTCCATATTTTATCATCCGGAACAACAATATTTAACGCTTTAAGGTCAGTTTCACGTTGCAATGTACGAGGGGTAATACTCACCTGTTCAATTTGTTGTGCTATCGCCACGCCCCCTACATCCGGACAGAAAAAAACAATTGCGAAAATTGTCCATAATAATATTATTCTCATGGCATTCTATTTTAATATTGCCTCGACTTACGCAGACGAAGCGGTTCATATTCAAAATACTCCATCGAATTACTGCCTATTGCTGCAAAACGATAATTTCTTTTTTTATTATCTTTCAGGAGGTATAGTTTTTTATACGATTGATTGTCTTTTGAAAAGGATCCTTGCAAGGTCAGCTGATGGTCAACCACACGGATACCGCTTTCGGTTGCTACTACAATGTCTACATTCCCCTCTGCATCGACCATCACCAATAAATCCTGAATCTGACCATCAAGCTCAATCCGGGAAAGAAGTTTACCCGCTACATCATAAAGGAGCAGGCTTCCGTATCCATTGGCTATTAACAATCGCTGTTTTCCCGTCTGTCGGTCAATAAAGGTTTCCATCCGAGCGACTTCATCTCCGACATTTGCTTCCCAGATCTGTTTTCCATCGCCCGCATTTATGGCGTATATTTGATTAGAAAGTGTGCCGAATACAATATCCTGCTCACCATCTCCGTCGGCATCTAAAAATACCATATCGGTGAGATGGATACCAAAATATTCCGTCGTGGATATAAATTCGCTTCCCATTTCCTCCCAGGTAAAATAGACTATTTTACCATTCATAGCGTCGATCACATTGACCGGCGTTTGATACTCTGTACCGGCTACTACATAGTAACGTGAATCTCCCCGATCGAGAATGCCTACTTTGGTAATCTCGTGATAAAACGTGAGGCATTCCCATCGAATATCTCCATTCGGCCGGATCGCATAAACTTTCCAACCACCCGTACCCACCACCACAGTGGGTTCCCCACTGGTATCAATTTGCCCTATAGCAATGTCTTTGACAGAAAAGTTGGCTCCATAGTAAGAGGTCAGTATATGTTGCCATTTCAACGATCCGTCAACTCCATAGCAGTATAAGTGTCCAGCTGCATCTCCCGCGACCACTTCCGGAAAACCACTTCCATCCAAATCTCCTAATGCTATTGTCGTGATTTGCATCTTAGCAGGTGTGGCCCACTCCTTAACAAGATCACCATTTCTAAAATAAAGTAGGTTCCCACTCGTATCTCCCAGTACAAAATCACCACTACTATTGCTAAATCCTGAAACATATCCAACTAAATCGTGTCTACCCACAGCCCTGACAGCAAAGTCCATCGGCTTTGGGTACTTGTCAGATGGCGAAATCTGTTGTGCTTGAGATTGATGAATTTCCCTATGAAGCGTTTCTTTGAAGGATGCGAATTCCGCGCTACTAAGAGTCACTAACATATTGTTTTCAGTATCAAGTATATTGCCCCTAGTGAGATCAATAATCATGTGGGTAGATTCGTCTACATCATATAATGATTTATTTCCTACACGCAGATAAGACCCGTTAATGAGATGTAGTTCATGCGCATCCAGCCAAAACAGCTCCGCATCGGTCGATATTCCTGCATGGATCAACGATGATGAATTTAATCCAATAAACACATTATTATCTTTGTGGGACACCTTATATAAATTATCATCGATTTTCAGCAATTCATATCCAGGATCTGCTAAATCATCCGATGCAACCAACAAATTAGCAAATACATATTCCTCCCCTGCATCCATATAGGACTCGTTCAGTGCACTTAATACTTCAATACCTCCCTTGCCCCACGGATAACTGCTCCAGTTACTCCTCGCGTTGTCCGATTCAAACTGTAGCGTACGAAAAGCTTTATCCGCACTTTTGATGAACAAAGCTTTATCACCTTGGGTGACTTTCAATGTATTATCTTTAAGTACCACATCACCCCTCGTCCTCCATCGACCATCTAGGCGATAATCGCCAGCTTCATTTGCCTTTATACGATCAAATACCAAAAACCAATTTCCTTTGTTCCAGACAATTGATCTCTCCCAATCTGCACCATTGTAGGACTGCGATGTGGACTTGCTGACACCGAATCCCTTATGATCAACAACAAAATCCAATCTGTTCAGCATAGGGGGGTCGAACTGCTTACCGTCACGCACAACAGTTACGCCGTTATGGAATTTGGTATTGAGCTTGAAGTAATCCATATCGAATAACCAAATACGCTCCTTCCAATTGAGCCGAAGTATACTGTTGCCATCGTTATGTCCGTGAGACAGTCCCGAAACACCATCCAATAATAAATATTCATCATTCGGATCAAAGCTTTTTCGGAAAGACATTTTATGAAAATAACGATCGCCACGTAACGGCCCGCCATCCATGAGCGTTTCGCTACGGCGTGCAAACCAAGTCAATGTAACGCTATCAAGTTCCACTGCTTTTATCCCTGTAAATCCCTCGGCATAAGCACTCTCCATATCTCTGGCATATACGCCTGTATATAACCGATCGATGAGAAACTTGGAGGATCCGCCCAACCAATTATACATCCATTGGTATTCGGGTTTTTTATGAAAATTGGCCACCATGGAAAAAAAGTTAGCATCTGCTGGATGTCTTGGCGTATGGGTATAAGTTCCTACATCGCCAAAACTCACTTGGTTACCAAAATTATCAAAGGTGACTCCGGTCAAATCCGCGGCATTAATCAGGTGCCCATTTGTTACATATTCCTTGTTTCCTTTTGCAAACATATAAGCGAGTGTATGCAAAGGTGCATACTTTAGATAGGCGCCGGCATCGTCATTGGGTATAAATGTGTTAGACTGTCCGTCTTCAAAGCATCGATGCACCTTTTCCATCATTGCTCCGAGATCTTTCATGCCATACTTTTCAGTGTAATAGCGATACGAAAAGTATAGGCTTAACCCTAAAAATGTAGTATGGTTTTGTTTCATCTCTCCACGGATGGTCTGGTCGGCATCAAGATTCGGAAGCCAGTCTACAAAAACCATATAACCCCACAAAACTTCATCGATTACCTTCCGGTCTTGTTCGGTAAAAAACGGATCATCATCAATATTATCCCATACGAGCATGAATTTCCACAGGTTGAAGTAGATGTTAGTCCAAGGCTCGGGAATCCATTGACCATTAATCCGCGCCCTTTCGTACAGCATATACATGGCCGCCTTGAAATGTTCGGCCCATTTTTTGTCTCCGGTAATGCTATAATACATCCCCCAGTCTGCAATTGAACCATAAGGAGCCCCTTTTAACCGAGCCTGCGCTAGCGCAGATTGCAACGTTTTCTCCACAGTTTGAGGAGGCTTAGGAACCGGAAGATTGGTGTGCAGCAACCTGATTGAACCCATATATCCGCTTTTAACAGGGATATTTTCCATAAATGCCATAAATCCTTTGTCTAGGCTTTCTAAGCTGCTGGCACCAACCACAAGCACATTGAGATTCTGGTTCCAAATGGAAGTGGCGGGATGGATAACATAACCTCCCTTTCCGGGAAAATATGCATCTACAAAAGTCCGGCGCTGCTCATAAAGTGTCAATAATACAGAATTGTTATTGATGTCTCCCAACAATACTATATGACGGGTAGACAGTTGACTTTCCGATACCGTATTTGCGTCTACAAACACAAGATTTACGCCCAGACGTTCATTTATCAGTTTTTGCCATGCGGATATCCTGGATGTCGCTTCCGTTGGATATACCACCAAAACCCGATCGGCACTTATAGGTATGCGAAAATCCGATGAAATTACAGCACGTGGAAAGGCATTTGCAACATAAGTATTATTATGCTTATATCTCATCTCGACAGTGTCGGGGTGAACGACTTCTATCGTCTTTCCCAGACCTGGATAAGGAATTAAAAAAAACAGCAACAAGCAAAAAACAAGGATAAGGCTTCGATTCATGGGATGAATAACTATAATAACAAAAATGTCGTCAAATTAGCTTACAAACCATCTGTCAATCTATTCAATGCCAACAGATTCAGCATAAGATGTCGCGGATGGTGGTAATGCTCTGCCCGGTTCGTGGGAAACTCTTCGACCTTACGGTCTGCTCCCGATACCCAAAATTTGTATTCCGTATGTGCAAATTTTTCACACACGTAATTATAGGTTTCGGCAAAACATTTCTCTGCCCATTCATCACCTGTTTTTTCTATGATAAAAAGTGTTCCGATCAGAATTTCCTCCTGAAGCCATAGCACTTTGTCTGTTTTCCATGTATTGTTGTCCACATGATCCAACGAACGGAAGTATCCGTCATATACAGCATCCCGGGCGACCATGATGTGGCGCTTGAATAACGCGATAGCGCGATCTAATAAGGCTTTGTCCTGCCGGCGTTCTGCTTCAAACATCACCATCCATAGTGTTTCAATGCCATGTCCGGTATAGGAGAACTGATTAAATTCATTGTCAGGAAGACTAAAATCATAGTTCAAGCCCTCATTCAGTAATTGGTATTCATCGTTCAGATGATGGGTCATGATCGCCTCTATACAGCGGTCTGCTACTGTTGTAACCTCCATATCGCCCGGCGAATACTCCAGCATTTGAGTAGCTGCCCGCAACAATACCATCCAGTGTCCAAGAACTCTGGTTCCAAGAATAGCCGGGGCTTCGGATGAAAGGTAGTTAATACGATAAACATATTCGGGATTATCGTAAATGGCAAGGCAATCTTGCATCACACTCTTGGCAAGGTCATAATATTGCCGGTCGCCCGATGCTTTCGCATATTCGGCCAGCCCCTCAGCCATGAAAAGTCCACCATAGATGTCGCCACCACTAGTTATCCACGGGTTTCCGTCTCCGGCGGCCCCCAAAACCTCCCCCTCTCTTGTATAGGAGGAGGGCCAAAACTGTCCTCTCTCAGGTCTGTGCTTGAGGATGAAGTCTACCGATTTTTTTGCTACCTGCAATATCTTCTCATCTTTCAACAAATTGTTGTACAGAAACGCATACGTCCACAACCCTCGCCCTTCATACCATACCCTTTTATTGCTAGACAACAATTTTCCTGTTTCTATATCTACCGTACACATAAATCCGCCATATTCGTGATCGATCACATATTCATCCATATTGGGAACAAAGCGTTCGAAAAGCTCCTTGGCATACCAGTCACGAAGCTCTTTCATACTTTTACCTGTAAGATCCTGAATTATCTTTCCAGCGGGCACAACCTTGTTTCCCGGTGAGGTACAAGCACCTAACACAGATGGTACCATAATGGCACCCACTGCTGCTACCGAATTTAATTTTAGAAAATCTCTACGCGAATGATTCATTTTGGTTTATATTTAATGCAAGCTAGCACCTAGCTTGGGGTTAAAATTCAATTATTATGAGCTTACCTATAGGAACTGCTGAAGCCCGCCTTTTACATGCTCTACTGCTTTTCCCAATTGATTCTGTACAGTCTTAACCGAAATACCTAGTTCCGCAGCAATTGCTTTAGTCTCTAGATCATCATGATGTCTTAATCGAAATATCACCTGTCGCTTCGGGGGCAATTTAGCAACAAACTGTTGATAAAGCGCATGAAATTCCTTTTTACGCACCTTAGCATCGGTTTGCGTGACTAGAGAAGGAGCTTCCTGAAGATAAGTAAACGAATAATTGATATTCCGCTCTTTAGCCCTCAATTTAATTACCTGATTACGGACCGAGACACGGAGATAGGCAGGGAAGTTTTCAATCAGGTTTTCTTTACGAGACCATATATTCACAAAAATGTCCTGTGCGATATCCTTTGCTTTGTCTTTATCCTGTAATCGCTGATATGCTTGCGAACAGACATTACTCCAATACTTTTCATAAAGTTCGCCGAAAGCTACTCCATTACCTAAAGCAACCTGCTTCAACAGCTGCTCATCTTTTTTTCCTTTTACGTGTGGGAAGATCATAATCTTTATTTTAAACTTTTGTTAAAAACAGGTTTCTTCGACTTAACCTCACTAAATCCTCTGAAATCATATAAAACTTTTGCTTCCTGTGGCTACCTTTATTAATCCACGATCAGCATGTATCAACAAAATATCATTTGTCTACAATCGGTACTGTGCGCGGACACAATTCAATCGTGCCCGCACACAAAAATACTATTATATTTTAAAAGTCAAAATTTATTTAATCTTTTTTATGAGGTAAGCTCTTAAAAGAAGAGACTTAATTGATTGGAGTGGAAGGTTCGTAGCATCTCAAAAATGCCGCAAAAAGTGATCACTTTTTGGGATTTAGAAACTCCTTTTTCAGAAAAAGGTATACACATTTCGCTTCAAGGAATCACTGATTCGAAACGACTGATTACCTTTTCAAAAAAAAGTAATCAGTCGTTTCGAATCGGTATTCTCTTGTTGTGAAAAAGTGATCGGTATTTTGGAAAGCGTGGTGCCGTCAATTACGATAGAAAGTGTCGTTCTCTCTAGTAATAATATCAATGGGCATAAAAATAACCTTGTCAACCTTGGTGTCAAATGCTAAATATTGATACAACAGCAGCATACCTTTATAGGACTGTTCCTGTGGTTTCTGGCAAATCAGAAAATCGATTGTTCCTTTTTTTAAATATTTAATATTGTCCGGCAAGAAATCGTATCCAATGAGAAGCACATCCCCTTTACCAGTAGTTTCGAGATACCGAGCTACTGTAGATACACGTGAATTAGTAGCAAAGATCACCTTAATATCCTTGTGCTCTGTAAACAGCTTGGACAGATATCTCTTAGTGGATGGGTAATCCGGCTGCCTGATGTCCGCTTTCACAATAGATACTGATTTTTCATTTTTCTCAAAATAAGCTCTGAATCCTTCCTCCTTTCGCAAGGTATAATGATAGTGTTCCAGTTCTTTTGAAATATTGACAATCAATATTTTTGCCTGTTGGTCCGCTACCAGATAGCTAATAAGATGTGCTACCAAGTATCCACTATGATACAGATTAGGTCCGATGTAACTCAGACTTTCAACATTGGGTATATCAGAATTAATAAATACATAAGGTATACCGAGCTTCTTACAAGCATCTGCAAAACGGATGGATTCTTCAATAAAGATAGGTGTCAACAAGACCCCATCAATATTGCTCTTGAGCAATATGTTGACTTGATCATCAAAAGAACGCTTATCATTTTGGTCGAAGAAGAATTTCTCTACACTAACACCGTAAGAGGCAATCTCCGTCTCTGCTTGCAAAATGCCATCCAACAACACTTCCCAATAGGCCGTTTCAGCAGATACCTGAGGAGTCAACGTTGCTATACGAATGCGCTTCATAGAGGCTAGCCGCCGAGCAACCAAATTAGGTTGATACCCCAATTCATCGATGATGGCATCAACTTTCTTCTTTGTGTTTGCAGATACACCTGGCCTATTATGGATAACACGATCTACCGTGCCCACGGATACATTTGCTCTTTTTGCAATTTCTTTTATCCTCAACAACGGCGTCTGATTGGCTTTTTTTTTCATTATACCATCAATACAATACAGCGGTTTTAATATATATCCCTAATTCGTAGTCAATAACAAGTAAAAAGTGAGATTTGCAAATTTAAAGTAATTCCGAGTAATTAACAACTGGTATCTTCTTCTATTAAATCTGATAATGTTGATTGATGATAAAGGTTAAACTGACAAAAAACGCTACAAACGCCTTTCAAGTTCTTTGACAATCCCCTTCCCCAAGTCTTTATCCACTGTGATATACCCTGGATAATAATAGTTCTTCCCTCCTATTTTAACCGATGGTTTGATTTTTAAAGCTAAAAAAGCGTCACTCTTGCGTGTAAGGATATCGCTCAATAATCTGTCAAATCCATTTTCTTTAGCCACACCAAATATATTTGCCCTGAACGTCAACGGGATTACCATACTCTCATTGGTAGCAAGGCGAATGTTTTCCTCTACAGATCCTTCAAAAAGAGGTTTCCCTTGAATTTCAACAATATATTTAAACTCATTAATTGAAGTTCTGGTTGTTGTCGGATTAAAAACCTTCAAGTTTATTTTTGCTTCGAGCGGTAGATCCTGTTGCAACAAAGCAAAAGCAATAGCAGGTAACGATGCTAAGGAAACACCTTCCGACCCTTGAAACGACTCAATACTTCTGCCTGCTACCTTTACCTGATCCAGCGACTCAATAGTATAGTTGAATTTGGCTAAAGCTTCCACCTGTGCTCGATGGTTCATCGCACATCGAGACAACCCCACAACTGTTAAACAAAGAACTCCTAAATAAATTAATCGCTTTTTCATATCACCCATGCTTACTTTCAAAAATTATAGGATATACCTAATGTGAAAACCGCATTCCCGGCCTTCAGATATTTGTTGTTGTTCAAACCGATATTAAACCCTGATGTATATTGCAATTGAAAACCATTTATCAATTCTAACCGAGTATAAAACACAGGTTCTATAAAAAAGTTTTCTTCTTCTTGACTGTCACTGCCATCCACTTGAAACTGATCCATCGCGACTCTACTCAGACGAATTGCAGTACCATAGTTTAATTCTTTTTTCTCACCGAAGATACTTATTTTTTGCTTTCTTGTGGAAGAATAATTAATCTGGGCAAAGATTTTATTAAAATCCATCTCCCTGTTTTCTACAGCCTCATATCCGTTTATAGTAGCACGCTTATCCACCTGTAAAGCATTTCCTAATCCATAACCACCATATACCTCTAAAACTTGACGTTTACTTTTGCCGATTTTCGTAAAGTAACCCAACCCTCCTTCAATTAACCATTGTTTGAGATAATTATTGGAATCAAATCCCTGATCTACAAAAGAACCGTTACCCAAAATAGCCACATGATCAGTTGCCGCTACAGCTATAGATGCACTGATGTTACCCTTTGGATTGACATGAGCAGCTAGATAACCTTCTCCTTGCTCCTTTAACATAGGTGTAGCCGGAACATTGGGCATATAAATAGACGAACAACTGGAGCAGAAGGCCATCAAAAATAAAACCTTCGTATAATCTATCAAGCGTCTCATATTTCTGTGCGCGTAACAATCGGGGTTAAAAATCATAAATCTAATTGTACATAGCTTAAAAAAAGCCATTCTTTATCTTTTTTCATAAAGAATGGCTTCAGAATATTTCAAAAGAACTATCCGGTTAAGTTATTGTATATCGGAAGGAACCTGTTCAGTTTCAGGCGCTTTATCGATCAACTCCATAAATTGATCCAATTTGGGCGTGATAATAATTTGTGTACGCCTGTTACGGGCTTTACCGGCCACAGTCGTATTATCAGCAATCGGATTATATTCCCCTCGTCCTCCGGCAGTAAGGCGTTTGGGATCTACGCCATATTCATTTTGTAAAGCTTGTACTACAGAGGAAGCCCGCAAGGCACTCAAGTCCCAATTGTTACGAATATTCGCTTTGGAAATCGGATCCGTATCTGTATTACCCTCAATCAATACTTCATAATCCTTATAATCCATGATGATCTTGGCAATCTTACTCAATGTAGCGCCTGCTTGATCGGAAATCTCGTAGCTACCTGACTTATAGAGCATATTATCAGACAATGAAATATAGACTACGCCTTTTAAAACTTGTACGTCAACATCTTTTAGTTCTTCCCGACTCAATGACCTGGTCAGGTTATTGGTTAGCACCAAATTCAAAGAATCACTCTTGTTCTTCGTATTCACCAAATGCTGAATATATTTGTTAGAGGCGTTGATCTCATCGACCAATTTAGAAATATTCACATTACCTTGGGAATTCTGATCGATACTCTTATCTAAGGATCCCTGTAATCGGGCATAAGCTTCCTTTAGTGTCGCATTATTCTTACGCTCATATTCCAATTGATCTTCCAAGCTTTTGATTTTCGCTCGGCTTTCTGCTAGATCCAGCTGTCCTTTTTGATATTGTTCAGCCAAATCCCGGTGTTGGGTGGCTAATGCCGTATACTTCTTATTGCTCACACAACCCGTCATGAATGTCCCTCCAAGCAGGAGAGACACAAGCAATATATTACGCGATTTTACCATAGTCTTTTTTGCTTTTGCTATTCTTCTAGCAAAACAAATGCCTAATGTGTAGTGTATAGGTAAATTTTAAGATCAATTTAACATTTCGGTCTCTTCGAAGTTCTTGGATTACACCTTTTTCCTTTTATTATATTCCTCAACGACGAACTGTAGTTGCTCTTTTTGGGTCAGGTTTGAGTTATCCAGTACGACGGCGTCTTCAGCTTGTCTTAATGGACTTTCTTTACGTGTACTATCTATGTGATCCCGGTGGGCAAGATTAGCCATCACCTCCTCCAAAGTAACCCGTTCACCCTTGCTTACCAACTCATCATATCGTCTTTGCGCCCTCACTATAGGACTTGCTGTCATAAATATCTTTAAATCCGCATCCGGAAAAACGGTTGTCCCTATATCGCGACCATCCATTACTATATTTTTTTTGGCCCCTAGCTGCTGCTGCTGAGCCACCATGGCTTCACGTACCTCCTTAATAGCACTAACTTCACTGACCTTATTCGATATTTCCATCAAACGTATTTCTTCCGAAATATCTTCATTATTTAAAAGGATTTGTGTGCTGTCCTTCTTAGGAATAAAATCGATATGGATATTTGCCAGAGCCATTAGCACCTCTTCGATGTGGCTAATATTAATATGATGACGCAGAAAATAAAGTGTCACAGCACGATACATTGCTCCACTATCCACAAAAACAAAATCCAAGGCCTTCGCTAGTGCTTTAGCAACCGTGCTCTTCCCGCAGGAAGAAAAGCCATCAATCGCAATGATGAAATTATCTCGTACCATACTCCGTTAACTATTGCCGCCTATCAATACTCCAGGTTTATTTACTAAGGGAATCTTGGAAAGATTATCATCGACGATACTTTCAGGCAGAAAAATATACTTCTTATCATAAATAGTACCCGCAATATAAAAACTCAACCAATACTCATTCGTCAGGCCAAACACCTGATGATCAATAGCTTCAACTTTCACAGCACTCCTAGGTTGCATATCTCCGATAAAATGACGCAAGGTAGTCGTTTTGACCTCTTTATTATCTTTCATACCGTAGCCTTTAGAAGTCACAAAAACATTATTTATGACATCACTCTTCTCATTGATGAGATAAACCAGCCAATTTTTAGAATCGGGTGTCTCACCCTCCAATACTATGGCGATAGAAATATCCTGAACGATATTCGGTGGTAAGTCCTTTTTCATGTTTCATGCTATTTCTTTTTCGCCGTCGCCTTTTTTGTACGCCCTTTACTAGATTTTCCAGTTTTGCTGTCTTGCTCAGCCCACATCAAAACGTCTGCATAAGTAATTTGTCCAACATCAGTGCCTTTGGGAATTTTGAGATTCTGTTTTCCAAAGCGTACAAACGGTCCCCAACGTCCATTTTCAATTTGTGCCTCTGGGTTCTCGTCGAATACCCTGATCACCTTTTCGATATCTTTCTGACGTTTAATTTGGATAATTTCAATTGCCTCCTCCTCGGTCACATCCAAAGGATCCAAATCTTTAGGCAAAGAATAGAACGCCGAGTTGTGTCGAATATAGGGTCCAAAACGGCCAATAGCGACTGTCATCTCCTTATCTTCAAATGCCCCTATTTTTTTAGGCAGATTAAACAAATCCATCGCCTCTTCAAAGGTGATGGTTTCAATCATTTGTCCTTTACGTAAGGAAGCAAATCGAGGTTTTTCTTCATCCTCTGCAGATCCAATCTGGACCAACGGACCGAAACGTCCTACCCGAACACTTACCTGTTTTCCTGTGGCTGGATCTACACCCAATGCTCGTTCATGTGTAGCACGATCGGCATGTTCCAAGGTATCTTGTACCTCCTCATGGAATGGGCGATAAAATCCTTCCATCATGTCTGTCCAATCTTTCTGTCCCTGTGCGATCTCGTCGAATTCCTTCTCTACTTTAGCAGTAAAGTTAAAATCTACAATCCCTCTAAAATGCTCTACCAAAAAGTCATTGACCAATACACCAATATCTGTAGGAAACATCTTGTGGCGCTCCACACCGGTCATCTCCGTCTTAATCTGCTCCTTTATCGCAGCGTTGGACAATGTCAACACCCTATAATCACGGCTTTTGCCATCGCGATCCTCTTTGACTACATAACCTCTATTTTGAATGGTTGATATTGTAGGCGCATAAGTCGACGGTCTACCTATACCCAATTCTTCCAATTTTTTCACCAAAGAAGCTTCTGTATAGCGTGCCGGAGGTCTGGAGAAACGCTCGGTAGCCGTCATCTCATTCAAATACAAGGGTTGCCCTTTCTCCAGAGGAGGTAGCAATGTATTGTCCGTAGACTCCTCATTCCCTGTTTCCGAATCTTCATCCGTAGACTCCATATATACTTTAAGAAAACCATCAAACTTCATGATTTCGCCAGAAGCATTAAGAAGTTCAGAACGCGTTGATATATTGATCTTCGCAACAGTTTTCTCAAATTCAGCTTCACTCATTTGCGAAGCTATAGCACGCTTCCATATCAAATCGTACAACCGCTTCTCCGAATTATCCCCACCTATAGTATGCTCTGAAAAATAAGTAGGCCGAATAGCTTCGTGCGCTTCCTGTGCACCAGCCGACTTTGTTTTATATTTACGAAGTTGATGATATTCATTTCCGTAGGCCTTTAGGATCTCCGCCTGAGCTGCCTGAATAGCCGTGTCCGACAAATTGACCGAATCGGTACGCATATAGGTAATATGCCCAGCCTCATATAACCGCTGTGCTACCTGCATCGTACGCGCTACCGAAAACCCCAGTTTTCTACTGGCCTCCTGTTGCAACGTCGAAGTGGTAAAAGGTGCCGCGGGATTTCTCTTTGCCGGTTTTTTCTCCAAACTGGAAACTTCAAATTCAGCTTGCAAACAGTCTTTCAAAAATTGCTCTGCATCTGTCTTTTGTGCAAATCGCTGTGGCAATTCCGCTTTCAACGATTCTTTGTTCTTTCCGGTTTGAAATAGTGCAACAATCTTGTAGGATGCCTCTGCATTAAATTTATTGATTTCCCGTTCTCTGTCTACAATCAAACGTACGGCCACAGATTGAACCCGTCCTGCAGATAGTGAAGGCTTCACCTTCCGCCATAGTACAGGCGACAGTTCAAAACCCACCAATCTATCCAATACCCGTCTGGCTTGCTGTGCATTTACTAAATTATAATCTATTCTACGTGGGCTCTCTATAGCTTTTAGAATAGCAGGCTTTGTAATTTCATGAAAGACGATCCGTTTGGTATTATCTTCTTTCAATCCCAACGTTTCATACAAGTGCCAAGAAATCGCCTCCCCCTCTCGGTCCTCATCGGAAGCTAGCCATACCGTTTCTGCAGCTTTAGCCAGTTTTTTCAACTCACTGACTATAGCCTTTTTATCAGAAGGGACCTCATATTTTTGTTCAAATTTATTAGCAGTATCTATCGCATCGTCAGTCTTCACCAAATCCCGGATATGTCCATAACTCGACTTTACCAAAAAATCACTACCAAGATAACCTTCTATCGTTTTTGCCTTCGCAGGCGACTCTACTATTAATAAATTTTTAGCCATTTAATTTTTTAGATTTCTGCAAATATTAGTATTTCAAAATGGAATGACAATAATTTTTGTCACTTATCTTATAAAAAGCCTCAGTATTTTTAATTTGTGAACCACACATCCAATAGATAAAAGCACATAAACAGCACAGAAGCAATACCATTTGTTGTCATAAATGCTCTATTAACCCGGCTTAAGTCTGTCGGATGGACGATGCGATGCTGATAAATCAAAAGCCCAGCATAAAAAGCCACGCCCACATAATACAAAATACCCACCTGCATAAAAAACAGAGGTACTGAAATAAAGATAAAAGACAAAACATGCAATATTTCCGAAACAAACAAGGCTCTCCGAGCTCCTAAATAGGCTGGAATGGAATGCAAACCATGTTCCCGATCAAACTCCTCATCCTGTAAGGCATAAATAATGTCGAAGCCACTTACCCAAGTTAATACAGCGAACCCATACAATATAGGAACGATGTGAAACGCTCCCGTTACCGCCAGATAAGCGCCAACGGGAGCTAATCCTAATCCCAAACCCAACACCAAATGACAAAGGGGCGAAATTCTCTTCATATAAGAATAGAATAAGATGACGAAAAGTGCCACTGGTGACAAAACCAAACACAACGGATTAATAAAGTAAGTTGCTCCCACAAAAACTATACAATTGACGATCGTAAATGTCAATGCATTCTTCGCTAAAATACGTCCTGCGGGGATATCCCGTACAGCCGTCCGCGGGTTTAAGGCATCAATATCCCGATCCAGATAGCGATTAAAAGCCATAGCTGCATTTCGGGCAGTGACCATACAAAGCAACATCAATAGAAACAATTTAAAGCTAAAACCATGTGTCGTCGTCGTGGTAGCTAAGACAAAACCGATAATCGCAAAAGGTAGTGCAAATATGCTATGTGCAAATAGCACTAATGACATGTACTTCTTCATGGAAAAACTAAGCAATAACAGGAGGCTCAAAATTTGTATTTATCGAATCAATCTCTGCCAAGATGTTCTCTATACCCAATTTAGTTTCAGACGAGGTAAGATAGCAGGTGGGAACTTCTTCAAACCATTTCAACAATGCACGTTTAAATTTAGCTATATTTTGATCTGACTTCACGGTGGATTGTTTGTCCGCTTTGGTAAAAACCAACAAAAAGGGCAACCCTTGTTCCCCCAACCAACAGCAAAACTCTAAATCGTTCTTCTGGGGTTCCAGCCTGCTATCGATCAATACGAAAATACACTGTAGGTTTTCACGTCTAGTCAAATATCTACGAATGAAACGCTCCCACTCGGCCCGATTTTTTTTTGAGGTCTGTGCAAAGCCATACCCTGGCAAATCTACCAGGTACCAATTGCCATTAATAATAAAATGGTTTATCAATTGTGTTTTACCTGGCTTTTGGGAGATCTTTGCCAATCCTTTGCGGCTAGTGAGCGCATTGATTAAAGACGATTTCCCCACATTAGAGCGCCCGATAAAGGCGTATTCCGGCAATGTAGGTTGCGGCAATTTATTGATTTCTGTGTTACTGGTGACAAATTCGGCAGTTTTTACAAGCATAAAAACAAAGGTAGGAATTTTTGTTAATCCCGAAACGTCTATCGTAGCACAGTGCCGCAAATTTCTTGCTATTCGAAAATTATCTCACCAAAATACTGAGGTAAATGGAAATTAGGCGTTGGGTTCTCTATATTATTCCAGGCTAAAAAATGAGGCTGCGGCAATTGATCGCCACATTTGTAAAAATTAGCAAATGCCCGGCGACCTGACGCAAGGTCTTCAGAAAATATAGTTTTAGGGATACCAAGAGTGATACTCCACTTCTTCTTTCCTGCTACATTCGACACCTGTGTGAAAGTGTGAATCTGTTCTACAACAGTAGGGTCAAGACGTCGACGATCTGTCTTCACAGAAGTACCATACCCTATTAAACCTGTCCCTAACACATTGAATTCAAAATTATAATAGGTCTGTTTGTTGTCCAAAGAGATAAAAAACTCGACGCAGCTATCCTCCCATACATTTTCATTGGGACGTATATATTGCGCTTTCACAAACTCCTCCTCCACTTCATAACGGATATATATCATGCTGTCCGAATGTACAATTTGGAATTGTACCTGAGGTTTATAGGGAAATGTGCCCTGCCAAGGAGATTTATGAATAGGATACCACGGGAACGATGAAAACAAGGTGTTCACTTGATCATTCTCCCAAGATATATTTTCTTCTTTGACTTTATTAACGGTTAAAATGGATGTCATAAACAAAGAAACAAAGAATTATTGGCCTACCAAACTCTTGTTTAGAATATTTGTTAGCATTTCCTCATGACTTTCCAATTCTTGCACTAATTTCAGTTGCGCCTTCGTACGCACAAGGTTATGTGCAGGATAATGAATCTTATAATATGCATCTCCCTCTAGGTAATCCGTCAAAAACCTTACCGCCTGCATATAGGGTAGCAGTAGCACGCCATACATTAACGAATCGATTTCTGTATCTGTCAAAAACTCTTTAGCTTCGCTAAGATATCCTTCCGCATAAGCTTGGAACAATGGGATATTCAACACAATCTTATGGAGATCCTGTTCATCTTCAGCAGCAGAATTAATAATGGTACGGATAGCATCGCCGAAATCATACGCTACATAGCCGGGCATTACCGTATCGAGGTCGATGACACACTGCACGTTATCATCCTGATCCAACAATACATTGTTAAACTTTGTATCGTTATGGGTAATACGTAATGGGAGCTGTCCACTTTTTGCCAATTTGATAATTCGACGCATTTTGTCTTCACGCTCAAAAATATACATCAAAATATCATTCACCTCAGCCACACGCCCTGCAATATCCTGACTTACTGCATTGTTCAGATTGCTTAACCTAAAGTCGATATTATGAAAATTCGGCAGGATTTCGACCAACTTTGTTGCATCCAACGTAGCTAGCTGTTTTTGGAATTTACCGAAAGCCTGTCCTCCGGAATAAGCCTGTTTGGTAGTTTCAACAATATCATAACTCTTCGTGCCGTCCAACAGGACAAAGATACGCCAGTATTCGCCTTCAGGCGTAACATAATACAGCTTGTTGTCTTTCGTAGGGACAATCGTTAGGGTATGCTTATCCACATCTGCGACAGTCTGCTTCAATATCGTTTTAAGATGGTTGGTTACCAAAGATATATTGTTCATCAATCCGTCTACATCTGTAAAAATATGATGGTTTATTTTTTGCAGAAGATAAGATATATCTGTCGACGAAACTACCGTTAGTTTATACGTATCGTTAATGTGTCCCGATCCAAATCGTCTAATATCTACCACTTCACCTTCGACATCAAACTGATTAGCTATAACCTTTATCGTTTCCTCTATGCTCACTAAAGACATGAAAATTCTATTTGTTTTTTAAAAAATGTAAAAATTGAAAGCAATATCTACAAAAATTGATACAGATTAAAACATTATTTGACAACAATCGATTGCGTTCAGTAAACTATTAGATGATTTACAAATGACTATGGTGTTTTATATAGATTTTTGCGTAAATTTAGAAGATCATCAATACCATCTTCATGATTACAGAAATAGTTATTATACTTTTATTAATTTTATTAAACGGAATCTTGTCTGCGTCGGAGATAGCCATCGTATCCAGTAAAAAAGTAAGGTTACAAAATCTAGGCGAAAAGAATGTTGGAGCTAAAGCCGCACTCAAACTGAAGGATAAACCTAACCAGTTTTTATCGACCATACAAATAGGCATTACGCTAATCGGCATATTAACCGGTTTTTTCTCCGGCGGCACTGTATCCAAACATCTTGCCTCGGTATTTAATACTATTCCGCTTCTAGCCCCTTATAGCGAAACCATTTCCATCATAATTGTAGTACTCGTCATTACTTACCTTTCGTTGGTCATTGGCGAATTGGTTCCAAAACGCATAGGAATGGCTATACCCGAAAAATATGCCTCACTAGTGGCTATCCCGATGAGTTTTCTGAGTAAAGTCGTCAAACCTTTCGTATGGGTCTTAAGTGTATCGACGGATCTGATGGTGAAGCTATTCCAACTAAAAACGGACAAAAATATGGTGACGGAGGAAGAAATTCGCGCCTTAGTAGACGAAGGTGTAGACAGTGGAGTGATTGAAAACTTTGAGCATGATCTGGTGGATAGGTTATTAGATATCGGCGACAAAAAAGTAATCAACATGATGGTCCACCGAAGCAATATCACCTATTTAGACTTGCAGAATAGTTTTGAAGAAAATCAAGAGTATATCCTGACTAACGACCATACAGAATATCCTGTGTGTGACGGAAATTTTGACAACATTAGAGGTATTATCCATGCCAAAACGCTCTTAAAATCCTACATCCGTCGAGAGGAGGTCGATCTGGAAAAGCTAATACAACCTATTCCCTTCGTCAACGAAAACAGCAGCATATATACTGTACTGGACATGTTAAAAAACACCAAAGTCCTCCAAGCGATTGTTGTCGACGAATATGGTATTCCACAAGGTATAATAACGATCAAGGATATTATGGCCACCTTAGTAGGCAACTCTGACTCAACCCAACATAGTCAAAATGGCTCCATACGACAACGTGAGGATGGTTCTTTTATGGTAGATGGGAGATGGCAGTTGGATGACTTTCTTGAAAAATTCGACATCGAGCTCTCCGAACAAGAGGATGACGAATTTAGTAATGTCACGACACTGGGGGGACTTGTATTCTTAAAACTCGATCGTGTTCCTATTGAAGGAGATTATATCCTCTTTTACGAGTATAGGTTAGAAGTTATTGACATGGATGGAAACAGGATTGATAAGATTTCCATTTCCAAGCAATCTGGGGCAACGGATTAAACATCTACCGATATACACATTAAGCGACATATTTACTGATAACCTGCACGATCTGTGATTTTGTCAAAAGACCACTTTGTCGCCATACCTGATTCCCCTCTTTATAAAGCAGTAGAGTAGGCACACCCTGTATTTTAAAATTTGTCGCAAGCGCTTGATTGCGATCCACATCTATCTTTATTACGGTCAGTCTATCCTGAAAATGTTTCTTCACTTCCTGCAGAATAGGAGCCAATGTTTGGCAAGGTCCACACCATTCCGCTGAAAAGTCAATCAGCACTATGTCACTCTTATTGATTATTTCATTAAAGTTCGCCATATCTTATCGCTTAAAATATTGATCTAGACTTCCTATTCAAAAGGCATGCACAACAGTTCCAAACTTTCCATCTCGCCATTGAACATATTCAAATCTACGAAACCTTTTATACCTTTTACATGACCTTTCTCTGAAAATTGCCAAAAATCCCAATGGTCTTTTGCTTTCTCTATCCAAAAATTATAATTCGCTATCCAGAGCGTATAGTCGTCGAATTCTTTTTCCAAGAAATCGGAAAAATAACTATCACCCGAATACACTATCGGCCGTACTTTATAGTGTTGCTCCACCCTATCCAACCATCGCTTAAGTCCAACACGAAGACTATCCATCGACTGACTTCGAGGTCGTTCTTCAATATCTAATACCGGTGGGAGATCACCGGGCTTCAGTTTTACAACTTTAATAAAATTTTCTGCTTGTTTAATGGAATTCTCATTGGGTCTAAAATAATGGTAAGCTCCACGTAATCGAGCAATTCGTTGCACACCCTTCCAGTTCGCAGCAAATTTCTTATCCCTTCCCCTTGTCCCCATCGTTGCTCTAACAAAAACAAAGTCAACCGGAAATTGTTCATGGATCACACCTACACTATCCCAGAGTATCTCCCCTTGATATTCACTGACATCAATACCGAAAATATGATCCGAATGGAGCGACATTAAAAATATATTACGTGCATCATGCTTACTGCGCTCCTTCTTATCCATATTCACTACAGCAAACAAGGTTTTCAAGTAATAATTTATCTCCTTTCTATAGTACCAGACCGCAAACAAAAGAATAAGCAAAAATGGAATGCCGACACTCCATAGCAGATACTTTCGTCGCTCATCTGCTACTGTTCGGATTTTTCTTTTGACACGTCTATTAGATTTCACCATATCGAGACGGAAATATAAATTATTTCACGAACAGATTTGTGATCTTTTCTTTAAAAAAATCCATCATCCTCATTTTCAATCGCCTAAAAAATAAGTTTTGGCGGCTCTGTTTATTTTTCTACTTTTGCAGCGGAGAGCTGGCAGAGTGGTCGAATGCGGCGGTCTTGAAAACCGTTAACTGTCACAGGTTCGGGGGTTCGAATCCCTCGCTCTCCGCACAACAAAATGAAGCCCGACGATAGTCGGGTTTTTCTATTTAACGGGTGAGCCAAGCTTGCTTGGGTGAAACCTGTTAAACAGAAAAACAAGGAGTGAAACGGATAGCTTCATTTTGATTTGAGCCCTCCCCACAAGGGATGCTTGCGGATATATGTGCTTCACTTTTTCCACGCCCCTTTCTTTGGCATTCTGTTGTCCGGCGCTTGTCGTTCTTCGGTCGTTCTTCGGTCATGACCGAAGAACGACCGAAGAACGACAAGAGAATGATGACGGAGAAGGTGAATGTGGGGAAAAGTTGGTGTTGTCCTCTATTGTATCGATTCGCTCTGCTGTTAGTTCTTTAACGAAGCCATATCAATGACAAAGCGATATTTTACGTCACCTTTCAACAGACGCTCGTAAGCCTTGTTGACATCTTCGATACGGATCAATTCAATATCTGCCTCAATGTTGTGTTCACCGCAGAAGTCCAACATTTCCTGAGTTTCGGCAATGCTTCCAATAGTCGAGCCAGCAAAGTTCTTTCGGCCGGGAATAAGGCTAAAGGCCGCGATGGGTAGTGGATGTTCCGGAGCTCCCACTATTGCCAATGTACCATCCACTTTTAAGAGCTTCAAATAAGCATTGACATCGTGTTGTGCCAAAAGCTTTTACAGTATGTGTATTACTCATTGTCTGAAAAATATCGTTTAATATACAAGATTTATATTATCTATCTCAAAAATAATAGTAATATTTCTTGTTCCGAAAGCCTCCTCTATACCAAATCGATTATATAGTAATATCTAAACGCAGCACATGTAAAACAATACTAAATTCTTTTTTGAACAACTATGAGTTAATAAAAAGTAAGTCACGTTATTATAACATAATCCATTATTAAAACCTTATCTTTAGAGAGTAGCATATTTTACAAAAGATAGTTCAATCAACGAGAAAAAGGTTAAGATGAAGTTAGAGGTAAAAAAGGAGGGACTATGGATGAATTGCTCCAAGAACTAGAACAATATATTGAGATAGATGTTCCTATAATACAATAATTCACATTAAACAAATCCTATGTCAACGACATCAAAAACGGGTATCGCATTTATATCGACATTTCCTCCTAGACCCTGTGGAATAGCTACCTATACGACAGATTTAATAGCTACCATACAAGGTAAGTTCAATGCATCCTATAATCTTATGACAATCCCATTGGAAACACGTGGTATGCATTATACGTATGACAATCAATCCGAATATATCTTGGAAACGGGTGATAGGCAGTCTTATCATTTACTGGCAGATCATCTGAATAACTCCAAAGCAATCGATATCGTATGCATCCAACATGAGTTCGGATTATTCAAGGAGCAGGAAGATATGTTTTCCTTGTTTCTGAAAAATATACAAAAGGACATAGTCCTTACTTTTCATACCGTATTACCTAACCCGGATGAAAAATTACGCACACAAGTATACGAGATGGCCCAGGCGTGTAAACAAGTGATCGTCATGACACAGGGCTCTGCAGAAATATTGATTGCCACTTATCAGATTTCACCCGAAAAAATAACAATTATCGCACATGGAACTCATTTGGCCCTCGCAAGCAATAAATCAGACATTCGAAAAAAATATGGACTCGTAGACAAAAAAGTGCTGAGCACTTTCGGTCTTTTGGGGCCGGGCAAAAACATAGAAACAACGCTGGAGGCTTTACCAGCTATATGTGCGAAAAACCCGGACATCATCTTTCTGATCCTAGGAATGACGCACCCAACTTTACTACAGGAGGAGGGTGAAAAGTACCGGAATAAGTTAAAAGATTTGGTAGCGAAAAATAAACTGACGGAACATGTTCGATTTATCAATACCTTCTTGTCCACGAAAGAACTATTGGACTATCTTTTGATTACAGATATTTATCTTTTCACCTCGAATGACAGGTATCAGGCTGTGAGTGGAACCTTTGCCTATGCAATCAGCTCAGGTTGCCCTATCGTCTCTACACCTATCCCACATGTACGTGAGGTCCTAAAAAAAGATATGGGCGTCATCATCGATTTTGAAGCTCCCGATCAATTAGCTCATGCGGTAAACAACATCTTGGCAGATCCGGAAAAAATGGAAAAAATACGTCAAAACAACCTGCAGAAAATGGTTGTTACATCTTGGCAAAACGTAGCATTGGCACATGTTGATCTTTTCAGAAAAATCCAGAAGCGGTCAGATCATTTACAATATACTGTTCCACCTATAAATCTGGAACATATAAAACGGATGACTACTGAAATAGGTATGCTTCAATTTGCCCAGATTAACACGCCTGATAGAAGTAGTGGATACACACTTGACGACAACGCTAGAGCATTAATCGCGCTTTTACACCACCATAAGATCTCTAGATCACCTGAAGATCTTGCCTTAATTGAAATCTATCTTAATTTCATCGCCTACTGTCTGCAGGATGACGGTATGTTCCTGAATTACGTTGATCAAGATCAAAAATTTACCGAACAAAATGATGAAGTGAATTTGGACGATGCGAGTGGACGAGCAATATGGGCATTGGGGGAAGTAGTTGGCATGAAAGATGTATTGCCTGGACATCTTTCATCGTTGGCTTTGCAGCTAATAGACCGAGCTTCTGTAAATTTTCCACGATACTATTCTACCCGAGCAATGGCTTTTATCATTAAAGGGCTTTATTTTACAGATAGTGCGCCTTACCAGATGGTAATGAAAATATATGCGGATCGGTTAGTTGCCATGTTTGAGCATGAGGCTACCGCCCAATGGCGATGGTTTGAAAGCTATCTGACTTACGGCAATAGCGTCCTATCTGAGGCATTGATTGCTGTTTATCAGCGTACGCAAGAGGAGAACTATAAAAAAATAGCCTACCAATCTTTTGATTTTCTACTTTCGAAGATTTTCTTCAATGATGAGATACACGTCATCTCCAACAAAGGATGGGCGCAAAAAGATGAATTAATACCAAAATCTACTCACGGCGGAGAACAACCAATCGATGTGGCGTACACCATTATGGCATTACATCGCTTTCACCAGTTGGACCACAATAAGCAATATCAAACTATGCTGAAGAATGCATTTGACTGGTTTTTAGGCAAGAACCATCTCAAGCAGATTGTCTACAATCCAACCACAGGTGGTTGCTTTGATGGCGTAGAAGAATCGTCCATCAACATCAATCAAGGCGCCGAATCCACGGTGAGCTATTTAATGGCCCGATTGACCATGAGGGAATATACAGATTGAAATAAATAAGAATATAATTCACTGAATATCAATTATTATACATACCTTTAGATATAAAGTCTAAAGGCATAAAACAAATACAGGCACCCCGTTTGATGCTATAATGAATCCGCTCGTCTAAAAGATACAATGGTACTCTTTAACTTTATTAAAGCCATTGCATTTTGTCACTAATCTTGCAAGAAATTTCACTAGAATACTTCGTTAAGTATATAAAAAACCACTAATTCAATCATCATGGGCAAAGAACAAAAAAAAGCCAAGAGCACGAAAGAAAAAGGTCAGTCATCCTATCAGAAGGACAAGGAGACACCATCGAAAGATTTACAATTAAATTTAAATAACTCTAATAAAAAGAAAAAGTAGTCTTCTAGCTACTATTTGCTTCTCCATACACACACATTTTGTATCTTTGCGGCAAATAGATCAGAATTATGCCAAAAATCTCACGGAAGGGCATCAACATGCCTGCCTCCCCGATACGAAAACTCACTCCTTATGCAGATAAGGCTAAAAAAGAAGGAAAGAAGATATATCATCTCAATATAGGGCAGCCGGACGTCCAAACTCCGGAGATTATGCTCCAAGCTTTAAAAAACATCGACTTCAAGGTTTGGGCTTATACACCTTCAGAGGGAACAGCATCCTACCGCAGCAAATTGGCAGAATATTATAATAAACTGCATTACAATATCACCCCTACGGATGTTTTGGTCACGAACGGTGGTTCCGAAGCTATAACAATCACCATGCAGGCTTGCCTGAATGCAGGAGAAGAGATTATTGTTCCCGAACCATTTTATGCAAACTACAATGGGTTTGCTTGTTCGGCAGATATCGTTATCAAACCCATCATGTCGCACATCGAAAATGGGTTTGCCTTACCATCTATAGCCGAGTTTGAGAAAGTCATTACCGAAAAGACAAAGGCTATTGCCATTTGCAGCCCTAATAACCCAACAGGATATTTATATTCTCGGGAAGAATTGGAGGCGTTACGCGAATTGTGTTTAAAACACGATTTGTATTTATTCTCCGATGAAGCATACCGCGAATTTTGTTACGATGGTCGCGACTTTATATCGCCTATGCACCTAGAAGGTTTGGAAGAACATGTGGTGGTTTGGGATACCGTTTCCAAACGCTATTCAGCCTGTGGAGCACGTATTGGGTGTATCATCACCAAAAACAAGACCTTGTACCAAACCGCACTCAAGTTTGCACAAGCCCGCCTCAGCCCTTCTCTTGAGGGACAAATAGCTGGTGAAGCAGCGGTGGATACTCCCGCTTCCTATTTTGAAGCTGTTTCCAAAGAATATACCGCGCGCCGAAACACCTTAGTAGAGGGACTCAATAAGATTAACGGTGTATTTTGTCCTAATCCCGGAGGAGCATTCTACGTCGTAGCACGCTTACCCATCGACAATGCCGATGCTTTTTGTCAATGGATGTTGGAGGAGTTCTCCTACGAAAACGAAACGGTCATGATGGCGCCGGCGACAGGTTTTTACAGTACTCCCGGAGCCGGTACGGACGAGGTCAGGCTGGCTTATGTCTTGAACCAGGTAGATCTTCGAAAAGCCCTCACTTGCCTTGAAAAAGGTCTTGCTGTATATCCGGGAAGAACCTTATAATTAAGCACTATTGCATCTGCGGATATGCACTGACACCATGTAACATCGCGCTTATACGATGTTACATGGCATTTATACTGTGCGAGCTATCTTATCATTTTACTTCTTCGGGCAGAAGAATAAATTTAAACAAACGATCTGTTTTCAGATACTTATTGGCAACTTCTTTAACGTCATCTACGGTTAATTTTCCAAGTTCATCCCGATAACGAAGGATATAAGTCGGATCCTCTTCATTTTGATATGCCCCGGCAATCTGTCCTAACCAGAACTTATTATCCCGTAATTGCACTTCCAACTGCCGTTTCTGTTCGGCAACAAACTTATCCAGATCGACTTGCTCAGGCCCGGCGACCTTTATCTTATTCACCTCATCTAAGGCTGACTGGATCAACGCTTCATATTTTTCAGGTCCTGTACCAAACCCAATCATAAAGCTATATCTTCCTTTAGGAAATTTACTTGCGTTTCCTCGAGCACCTGTGCCATATACCCCGCTTTCCTCTTCACGCAACCTTTCGATCAATTTGATGCTCAAGATACTTTCTAAAGCATCAAACTTTAGATTCTCAGTCTCCGAATACGCGTAATCACCATAATATCTAAGCTGTACAGTTACTTTTGCTTCCTTACCCTTATAAACCTGTTTATCAAATCCTTGTGCAGGTTCAACTATACCCAAATCCTTTGGTTCTTCCACCCTCTTTCGCGTCGGCAATGCCGCAAGGTATTGCTCTAAATAAGGCTTAATCTCTTCTTCAGTAAACGCTCCCACAAGGGTAAACGTGAAGTCCGATGCATCGTCAAACCGTTCTTTGTAAATCGCCAAGGCTCGGGCGCTATTTATCGTTGCCACTGCCTCTTCGGTAGGAGGAATACGTCGGATATTATCACCATAGAGGCTCTTCGCTACCTGATCGCCAAAGACAAAATCAGGATCAGTATCTCTGTTTTTCAATGATGACAAGATTCGCGATATGATATTCTGAAAGACATCTTCGTCCAATCTGGGTTCCATAAAATAGCCATAGATCATTTCAAAAGCCGTGTTCAAACCTTCCTTATCACTAGATCCGGAAAAACCCTCCGAGCGTTCCGAAATATAAGGTGATATATTGACCTGCTTTCCAGTCAGGTATTTACGCAGTTCTACGGTATTCAACTGGCCCAAACCACTACTCTTAATGAGTGCTGCAGCGTTCGATGCTGACATATAATCTGCATCCGAATACAAGGATGAACCTCCAGGACTACTTGCCGAAATCAGAATTTCGTTATTCTTGAAAGTAGTAGGCTTCAGTAATACTTTCACACCGTTACTCAAGATCAATTCTTGTGTATGGATGCCCGCTATTTCACGACTTGCGATTATGCTGCCTTTTACGGGCTGCTCTGCCAATAAAGGAAGCTCGGACGTCTTGTCCTCGTATGCCGTCAGCACTTCTTGATCAATCTCCCGGAGCCAAGAGTTTACTAAGGCCTCTGTCGGCAACAACTCTTTATCCTTTTCGGGACCCAATACGAGAATATCCCTATTATTGTCTACATAATACTTCTTCACAATAACGTTGACCTCTGCTAATGTCAGCGTAGGCAACAGTTGCTTCATCAATCTATAGCGATCTTCGTTACCCAACACTGGTGCCTCTTCCAAAAAATTATTCAGATACGAATTCACATAACTATCAGATTTCCGTTTGTCGCGCTCAATATAGGACGTCTCGTTGTTCTTTTGCAATGTCGCAATGGCACGATTAAATTCCGTTTCCGTCACACCAAATTTCTGAACACGATCCAATTCCCTAAAGACTGCCTTGAAGCCCTCTTCGACTTCTCCCGGCTTAGCGACAAAAAAAGCTGTCAGATTATCCAATCCACCATATAAAGAGCCAAAATGAACCGAAGACTGCAAGAATGGCGCATTCGACGACTGTACCAATTCGACCAACCGCCCATTAACTACCTGACTAAAAACATTCTTCAACAGCGAGTAGCGGTAATCCCGGACAGTTTTCACCTTTTCTTCCGGATATTTGATCATGATGTGCCCCACCGTTGAAGGCATTTCGGGATCCGTAACGACCAAATATTGATTTTTATTTGTTAGGTCAACCGTAAACTCTTTCCGTTTTACAGGGTCAGGATTGACACGCATATCGGAGAACAGACGTACAACTTCTTTTTCCATCTCTTGTGGGTCGATATCTCCTACGATGATAATAGTCTGTAAATCGGGTCTGTACCATTTATGAAAAAAATTGCGGAGGACATCCGATTCAAAGTTCGTGATATTCTCTTCTGTCCCTATCGGAAGTCGCTTAGCATACAGGGACTGGTTGAGCACTACCGGCAAAAATTTGTCCTGCATCCGTTGATTTGCCCCTCGCCCACCACGCAGTTCTTCCAAGATTACCCCACGTTCCTTATCAATTTCCTCGGTCGTCAGCAATGCATCCTGTGCCCAATCCCGCATCACCTGCAACCCATTTCTCAACAACTCCGGATCGTCCGATGGAATAGGCAGTTGATATACCGTTTGTTCGAAACCCGTATATGCATTCAGATCAGATCCGAATCGTACTCCTGCTTTTTGCAGATAGTTGACTAATTCATTTTTCGGAAAATGCTTCAATCCATTAAAATTCATATGTTCCATAAAGTGGGCCAACCCTAGCTCTTCTTCAGTTTCCAGAATGGAACCTACTTTCATCCCGAGGTACATGGTCACCCTTTTTTCGGGCTCGGTATTTTTACGGATATAGTATGTAAATCCATTCTTCAGCTTACCCACAATGACCTCTTGATCAAAAGGTAGCTGCGCGTCCCACTTTAACGTATCTTGTGTTAAAATTTCGTGCGCTTCGGATAATATATTAGCTTTGTCAGCGATTTTTGCTTCGGCCCAGACAAAGGTTGCGGGCACAAGAAATGCAACTACAAAAGGTTTTAATAACTTCATAATATCAAATGATAGTTGTTTTTGAAGCAAAATAATGATTAATATTTGCTTTTTCTGTATCTTGATAAAAATTACCTATCCCCATTGAATAGCATGTGGCATAATTTTATTCTGGATTTTAAACGATACTTAGAATTTGAGCGGAATCTATCAACCAACACCATACAGGCCTACCTCAATGATATCCGTAAGTTGCAGGTCTATTCGGAAGAACGTGCATTGGCAACTGAAAATCTAACACCGCAAGACATTCAAGCTTTCTTGGTTTGGATGAATACCTTCAATATCTCCCCTTTCACACAGGCCAGATTGTTGTCAGGGATTAAGGTCTTCTTTACCTTTATGCAGCTTGAGCATCAAATACCTTATAATCCAGCAGAACTTATTGAAGCCCCCCGGCTTCCAAGAAATCTGCCTGACGTCCTTTCCATTGAGGAAATCGATGCACTGATTCAGGCCATAGACCTTTCATCGCCTGAAGGTATGCGCAACAAGGCTATGTTAGAGGTTTTATACAGCTGCGGCCTCCGTGTTTCGGAATTGACGCAACTAAAGATATCCAACCTTCACCTTGAAATAGAATTTATCAAAGTTGAAGGAAAAGGTAGCAAAGAACGATTGATACCCATTGGTAGCCAAGCTATCAAATACCTCAAAATGTATATGAAGGAAATTCGGGTACATCAACCCGTCAAATCCGGTCAAGGGGATTTTGTTTTTCTCAACAGACGAGGTGCTTCACTATCTCGGGTCATGATCTTTATTATCATTAAAGACCTTGCTGCAAAAATTGGCCTACAAAAGAAAATAAGTCCCCACACCTTTCGACATAGTTTTGCTTCGCACCTAGTTGAAGGAGGTGCCGATCTGCGCGCTGTTCAGGAAATGCTTGGTCATGAGAGCATCACCACGACCGAAATATACACGCATATCGACAACGATTACCTGCAGTCGGTCATCACCCAGTACCATCCCAGATCTTAGATAAAGATTTAAAAAAATTCTATTTGCTACTTTGTTGCATTTACACTATATTTGCTCCCGATGAAAGTGGTACAAAGGGTTTCGGTTTTACTATTGTCTTGTCTATACCTGTGGGTTAGCGGAACAATTGTGTGGCATACGCATAGCCAACCCCATGATTGTACAGAAGATAGTACAGACCACCACCAACATTTACCGGACGAAGACAGTTGTTCCGTTTGTTTTTTCATTCATTCAGGTTCAGCAGCTCTCTCTACCCCCTTTATCAAACTAAGCATCTTTGAAAAGCCGTTTGGCATAGCGATAAACGATCAAATAACCATTCAATACAAAAGTCTGGTTATACGGCTTAGCTCCAACAAAGACCCTCCCGTTTCAGCCTAATATCAAACTCCACTTAGGTTACTCATTTTGATTTTTATGAAGAAATTTGGAATACTCCTATATTTCCTTCTACTGTCAATTTGGTCATTTGGACAAAGTAATTCTTGCAACATTTCAATTTCATGTCGGATTATCGACGGAGAAAGCGGTTTGCCCATCGAACACGTTCAAGTACAATTCGATGCATTATCGACCTTTCTTTCCGATCCTAAAGGTGAAGTTCAGGTTCATGATCTTTGTAAGGATGTATATCGTATATTATGCAAACACGCCAAATACCAAACGTCAGAAATAGAGGTAAATGTAACGAGCGACACGACGATAAGTTTATTGATGCAAGCTACTACACGATATATCGACAGTGTGAAGGTTGTCGGCAATAGCGCTATGCAGCACACGATGACATCACATCGTTTGTCTGCCGAGCAACGGGCAGCGAGTCAAGGGAAAAACTTGGCCGAGGTTTTGACGGATATTCCTGGCGTCACGCTCTTAAGGACTGGCAGCAACATTGCCAAACCGGTATTAAACGGGTTGCATAGCTCTCGCGTATTAATCGTCAACAACGGTGTAAGACACGAAAGTCAGCAATGGGGATCGGAGCATGCTCCGGAAATAGATCCTTTCGGAGCAGAAACGATCGTAGTCGTCAAGAATGCAGATGCTGTACGCTATGGACCAGATGCTTTGGCTGGTGTGATCTTACTGCTGCCGGACACTACCGACAACCGGAGGCCATTCACCGGAGCAGTCAATAGTATATTTCAGTCCAATGGCAAAGCCTACACCCTCCATGCCCAAGCAAAAGGATCGTATCAAGGATTTTCGTATCGTGCAGACATCTCAGGTGCTAAAAGCGGAAATGCAAAAACAGCGGATTATTACCTAGGCAATACAGGCGCAAATGAGCTTAATTACAATATGGCATTGCGCTATCAGCACCGTGACCATACTTTCGAAATAAGCCACAGCCGTTTCGCTACTGAATTGGGCGTGTTTATCGGTGCGCATGTTGGTACCAAAGCGGATATTCTTGCTCGGATAGCAGAGGGCAGACCGTACGACGATTATACCTTTTCGTATCGTATTGGTGCGCCTAGACAAAAAGTTTCGCACGAGATGAGCAGACTAAATTGGCAGTATCGATTGTCTGATCGACAAAAAATTGAGGCTACCTATAGTTTGCAACGTAACCATAGAAGGGAGTTTGATTTACGACGTGTACAGAGCGACGATACGCCAATGGCAGATATGTTGCTGACTACACAAAACATGGAGGTGCTCTATCAAATAGCACAAACAAAGTTGGGCATATCGGGCACACTACAAGTGAACAATAATGTGCCGGGAACAGGCACGACACCCATCATTCCAAATTTTGACAACCATACATTTGGCATATTTGCTGCACACAAGTTGAGCTGGACCAACAATGTGATGGAATTAGGCTTGCGTTACGACTACAAATATTTTGACGTCGCCGGTTATCGGTACGATTACCGACATCCTAATGCTGATGGATCGCTCAACCAATATCTTTTGCAGGATCAAAAACATTTTAACAACCTGTCGGGAATGATCGGCAACACGCTGAAAATTGCCAACTACTGGTATTGGAAAAGCAACATCGGCTTAGCCTGGAGAGCACCTTCAGCCAATGAACTGTACAGCGATGGCATACATCACGGTACCGGAACATATGAAGTTGGCGACCAAAACATGAAAAGCGAAAAAGGTGTAAAATGGGTCAACACTGTTCAGTTTGCCAAAGGACGTATCGAAGCCAATGCCGATCTATTTACACAAAGGATCTTTGACTATATCTATGCACAACCCAATCCGGATTCGGTCCGCCAAACGATACGGGGAACATTCCCGCTGTTTCAGTACGTGCAACAAGATGCATTGTTGTATGGCTATGACGTGGACCTTTCGATCAAATTGGCTAATCGATGGAGATATAGAGCCGGTATGTCGGCTGTTATCGGGATCAATTCCACAACAGATACATACCTTCCTTTTATGCCTTCGGACAGGATAGAGCAAAGCATCACGTATCGTTGGACTAAGAGGGATGCTTACGTCAAGTTAAACCACACCTACGTCACTGAGCAAAAGCGCTATGAGGAAGGGTCGGATTATGTAGCTCCGCCACCAGCATACCAGTTGTGGGGAGCTACAGCCTCCTATTCCTTTACTGTTCACGGCAGACAACAGCTCAATATTCTGGTCGATGTCGATAATCTATTCAACGCCGCTTATAAGGATTATATGGATAGGTTTAGATACTACGCACATGCGCGAGGGCGCAATATTGCCATAAAATTAAATTACACTTTTTAAGAAAAACACGATGAAAAACATATTTAACTATTTAACAATTGTCTTAGCATTGACTTTTACTTCCTGTACCAAAGATGATCCTACTCCCGAACAAGATCAGGAAGAAGTCGGCACAGCGACATTGACCTTTACTGAAGTCGAAAGGGAATCACACGGCGACCATTACCACTATAATGACATTGAAGATGCGGAAGTGGAAGAGATTAAATTTGTACCAAAGGATGGAAAGTTGTTGGCCCCTGTAGGCGCACATTTGCATCTTGAAGTTGGAAAAACCTACCGGCTCGAATTGAAAGCCACTGATTTTGCCGGCAGAGAGACCCAAAGCACTTTTGTTAGCCGCGCGGATATCCATCAGGCATTTCTCTTAGGTGCTCCGGTTGGTTCGTTGGAATATGTCTATGCGGATAAAGACGCAAATGATAAAAAGGTCAATGTAGGTGTGACGGGATATATTACAGTGGTAGAAGAATCAGAATCATTTGTATTCCAATATATCATGCGCCACCTCAACCCTGGTGTGAAGGAAAATATAACCGCAGCAGATTGGAATAATAAAGACTATGCGAAGTTCACAGGTGCCACAGATCTTGACCTCAAAATTGAGCTTCACTTGGTTGAAGAAGGTCATGGTGGTCATTAAAATAATACTTTCAGAAAAAAGTAGTTTGAGTTTCGCTTAAAAGTTCTATTTTTGCGAAACTGTTCCCGTAGTTCAATGGATAGAATTTCAGATTCCGGTTCTGAAGATAGGGGTTCGAATCCCTTCGGGAACACAGAAACAGTCGAAATATGCGTTTAAATACAATGGACGCATATTTCGACTTTAAAAACACTTCGCAGCGGTTATTTTTCCCGTGAGATGTGTTGAACTATCCAACATTGCTAAAAACCTACCGGGCTTATTGATTAAAATTAAAAAAGAGGCAGAGAGTTATGGTTTACATTTTAGGATAGAATCATTAATTAACCGACCAATTATAATATGAATTTCGTAACTATTGACTTTGAGACAGCTCAAGGAGCTAGAAACACGCCATGCGAGATAGGTCTTACTTTTGTTGAAAATGGCGAAGTAGCTGACACAAAAAGTTATTTAATAAAGCCTAAATGTTATCCCAACTTTGATTATTTCAATATAGATGTGCATGGGATTAGACCATCAGATGTAGAAAACGCCCCTGAATTCCCTGATGTGTGGAACAAAATATCGAACTTAATCGATGGTAAATTCATTTTAGCTCACTATGCTTCTTTTGATATCAGTGTACTCAGGTCTACACTAGACCTGTATCATCTCCCCTATCCAAATATTGATTTTTCATGCACGTACCTTCTTACTAAAAAAGTCTATCCAGAGATTGGTGTATACAGATTAGACTATTTGTCTCGTCAATTCCAATTGGGTGGCCATAATCACCACCGCGCAGCTGTCGATAGCTTGAAAGCTGCAAGATTGGCTCTTAATTTATTGAATAAGACAGGATCCGAAGGCATACGTAGTTTGCTAGACCATACTTCCATCAGTCATGGCAGTTTATCCCCTCAGACCTATAAGCCGTCATCATCTGTACGAACTTACCTTTCAAAAAACCAAAAATACGGATTGGATGCTCTTACATCGGATCCTGAAAAACACAATCCGGATTCTATATTTTATCAAAAAGAGATTGTTTTCACTGGAGGTTTGGACTCAATGGCGAGAAAAGATGCTTTACAATTAGTAGCTGATCTAGGCGGCTTTCCAAGCGATACACTCAAAACATCGACAAACTTTCTTGTATGTGGACGAGGAAATATCGAAACCATCACGCCCGAAAACATGACGGGGAAATTCAAAAAAGCTGTAGGGTTTGCCGCCAAAGGCTTCGATATCGAAATCATAGACGAGGAAGCATTTTTACAGAATATATAAACCAAAAACACGATCAATTATGAAAAAACTATTCCTTTTATTGACACTAACATTTACTATAGCCGCTTCAAAAGCTCAGGAATCAACAGAGCTTAGTAAAACCGAAGCAAAAGAAGAATACTGTATGATAATGGCTACTCAGAAATTATTAAGCACCAAGGTCAACGTTGACGTAGATTTTGGACAAGAATGGTCTTTTTGGGAAAATAAGAGAAAAATCACTGACGAAAATGGAAAGAAAATGGTTTTTAATAGCGTGATCGACGCGCTTAATTATATGTCATCCCAGGGTTGGGAATTCGTTAATGCCTATTCCCTTACTGCCGGACAACAGAATGTTTTGCATTACGTAATGAAAAGAGATCTTACAGAAACTGACAAAGCTAAGGAATAACGGACTTAAAAGTGGTTTTTTGTTTTAATCCTATACTATTTACGATAATAGAATTTTATTTCATTTCATGAAATTCATAACCTATCTTTGTGTTATGGTAGTCATATCGAAAAAGATCATCAAAGAATATGCAGAAACCTATCCAAAACATTACATACCCTTAGAACGTTGGCACGATATAACAACAAATGCAGACTGGAAAAATTTTGCAGAAATGAAAAGGGATTTTAATAGTGTCGATAATATTGGTAACAGTCTTTATGTCTTTAATATTAAAGGAAACGACTGCAGGCTTATAGCGAGGATATTTTTTAATGTGAAAACGGTTTTTATCCGTTTTATAGGTACACACAAAGAATACGATAGTTTGAATTTAAGAGGTTTGTAAGATGAAAATAAAAACTGAACAACAATACAGTAAAGCCTTGGATCTTGTTAATGAAATCATGAAAAAGGGTGAAGGGAACGTAACAACTCAGGAGCTTGAAACTTTACAATCCTTAACACACGAAGTCCGTGAATACGAAAATAAATATTATGCTTTTCCTGCTCCCAAAACTATTATCGAAATGGTGAAGTTAAAAATGTTTGAAAAAGACATGAGCCAAACCGAACTATCTAAACAAACAGACATTCCTCTTCCAAAATTAAACCAGATATTAAAAGGAAAAAGGAAACCCGATATTGATTTCTTAAAAGGGATTTATTATACACTAAACATTCCTGCAGATTTTATCTTTAGCCGGTTATGATTGCTCCTTATCTCATCTCCTATCCTCGACATTCCAAAAACTTTCTAAAAAAAACCGAATTAATCCGTAAATTCGCCCTCGTATGGAAACTGTCGTTAGTGGTATCAGAAGTACCGGAAAATTACATTTAGGGAATTATTATGGGGCGTTGGGCAATTTTGTGAAAATGCAAAATGAATACAACTGCTTCTTCTTTATTGCGGATCTTCACTCGTTGACTACCCATCCAACGCCACAGGATCTACAGTCTACAGTACGTAATGTCGTCGTCGAATATCTGGCAGCTGGTATAGATCCCGAAAAATCAACTATTTATATCCAATCGGATGTACCGGAAGTTGCTGAACTGTATTTGTATATGAATATGAATGCTTATCTCGGCGAACTCGAGCGGTCCACTTCTTTTAAAGATAAAATACGGGCAAATCCAAATAATGTCAATGCCGGGCTATTGACTTACCCTGTGCTGATGGCCTGTGATATATTGATCCACCACGGCACCAAGGTACCTGTAGGTAAGGATCAGGAGCAGCATCTGGAAATGACACGCAACTTTGGCAACCGTTTTAATCACCTGTATGCTGTCGACTATTTCAAAGAAGCCTTTGCTTTTTCCTATTCAGATAAGCTCGTGAAGGTTCCTGGGTTAACCGGACAGGGAAAGATGGGCAAATCCAATGGTGAAGCCGATTGCATCTACTTGTCTGACACACCGGAGGCTATACGTAAAAAGATCATGCGTGCCGTTTCTGACTCCGGGCCTACTGAACCTAATCAGACCAAGCCGGAGGCCATACAGAATCTGTTTGATTTGATGAAGGTCGTTTCGACACCTGATACGTTGGTACATTTTGATGATTTATACAACCGCTGCGAAATCCGTTATGGCGACTTCAAAAAACAATTGGCTGAAGATATGGTGCAGGCTACAGAACCGGTACGCTCCAGAATAGAAGAAATATCAAAAGATAATACGTATATTCAGAAAGTCGTAAAGCTGGGAGCTGAAAAGGCTCAAGCCAGTGCACAAAAAACTATACAAGAAGTAAGAGAAATCATTGGGCTAAAAAAGCTGTATTAAATTTTAAAGAAAATGCATATAGCGATCGTAGGAAATATCGGCGCCGGAAAGACAACCCTAACACAAATGTTGGCCCATCACCTCAACTATGAGCCTCAGTTTGAAGAGGTAGAAAACAACCCCTATCTGGAAGATTTCTATAGTGATATGAAGCGCTGGGCATTCAACTTGCAAATTTTCTTTTTGAATACCCGTTTCAAACATATTGTCGAATTACAAAGCAAGGACATCAATATGATCCAAGATAGGACGATCTATGAAGATGCTTATATCTTTGCAGAAAACCTATACGATATGGGATTGATGAGTGCCAGAGACTTTGAGAATTATAGTAGCATCTTTCAGAGCATTATTCATTACATCAAGCCACCTGATTTGCTGATCTATTTAAAAGCCTCTGTTCCTACATTAGTAAGCAATATACAAATACGGGGACGGGATTATGAAGCAGCGATCCGCTTAGACTATCTATCTAAACTGAATGATAAATATGACAAATGGATCAATAATTACAGCGATGGTAAGCTTTTAGTCTTGGATAAAGACAACCTAGACTTCGCCAACAATCCGGAAGACCTAGGCAAGATTATCCAAAAAATAGACTCCGAACTATTTGGTCTCTTTTAAAGTATAAATCAACTATTTTAGTTAACTTCAAGCAGCTATCCCATATAGTTGCCAAAAGTAGTCATTGTGCGCTAGCGGATAGGTAGAAACACAAATGATACTATCATCTTATGGATTTAAAATCAAACGAGCCCTTCTGGTTGATAAAAAATGGGCTGTTGGCCAGCTATCCTTCACTTCAGCATGATACGGACTGTGATGTACTTATCATCGGAGGCGGTATTACCGGCTGCCTAATCGCTCACCAATGTATTCAGGATGGCTATAAAACCGTATTGATCGATAAGCGGGAAGTGTGTAATGGCAGTTCATCTGCCACTACATCCATGTTACAATATGAGATCGATGTTCCTTTGAACAAGCTGATAGAAATGATTGGAAAAAAAGGTGCTGTGGCTAGTTACGATGCTTGCTATAAATCCATCGACAACCTAAGCAAGATCACCAAAAAGATAAAGTCCGAAGCTGGCTTCAAACTAAAAGACTCCCTATACTATGCTGCGCATAAAAAAGATGTAGCAGACCTCAAAAAAGAATGGATAGCAAGAAAAGAAGCTGGTTATGAAGTAGATTGGCTTGAAGAAGAGGATATCGTTGAAAAGTACGGAATCCGTCAATCATACGGCGGTATTCTATCTAAACAAGGTGCTAGTGTGGATGCCTTCCGCTTAGCACATGAATTACTGCACTATAATACGAAGAAAGGTTTAGAAATTTACGATAAAACGGAATTGATTAAAGTACAGTACAAAAAAGGATTTAATCTTGGTACGACCTCTACCGGTGCTACAATCAAAGCGAAAAAAATTATTTATTGTGTAGGATATGAAAGTACAAGTATCATCCGGGAAAAGTTTGTAAACCTACTCAGTTCTTATGCTATTGTTTCGGAGGTTAATGAAGAAATGTACCGCCCGTACAATGATGTGTTGATCTGGAATACAGATGCTCCCTATCTCTATATGCGCACTTCGGATGATGGCCGCTTCTTAATAGGTGGCGAAGATGAAGAATTCCGAGACCCTATCAAACGTGATAAGTTAATCAACAAAAAAGAACAAAAGCTCGTTAAAGCTTTCCATAGAATTTTCCCGGACAAGGAGTTCTTTGCTGACTTTGCATGGGCTGGGACATTTGGTGAAACCAAAGATGGACTACCATATATAGGCACACACAAAGATTTTAGAAACTCCTACTTTGTTTGCGGCTTTGGCGGCAATGGAATTACTTTTTCCGTTACAGGTATGGAAATGGTCTCGAATTGGTTACAGGGTAAAAAGCATCTGCTTTCGGAATATTTTAAGTTTGGGAGATAATCGTTGGATTTAACCGACCTTAAAAATTCCCTCTTCATAAAAAGCATAACAGACTGCCTTTTCTGGCAAGGATAAGGTATCCAGACCAGTAAACAAACTAAATGCGGGGAGAATAATCTGGCTTTCTGTGACGACATAGCACGGGTACCTTGATCGTTTGTTTGTAGGAAATTGCAACGTAATACCGGGATGAATATGTCCGCTAATGGTAGGTATACTCGTATTCCTATCATATTGATGGGAAAAACCTATACGGTCGATAGTCCATGTTGTATAAATAGCGTATACACCAAGCGCTTTCAATTTGTCATCCGTGAGTCGATCATGGTTCCCTTTGATAAGAATAAATTTGACCTGCGGCAATCGTGATGTCAAAGCAGCGAATAATTCTAACTCTTTATTTGCTCCTGCGTGTATCAAGTCACCTGTAATGATCACTTGCTCCGCGGCATAATGCATAATCAACTGCTCAAGTCTGTATATATCTTGTTCTGCTATTTGCCTGGGCATAGCAATACCGTTTTTACGGAAATGCGCAGCCTTCCCCAAATGCAGGTCGGACAATACTAAGGCCTTTGCCCGTGGCCAGTAGAGTACACGTTGATTTGTCAACGACATCTCTTCTCCGGCAAAAGTTATGGACTGCTCCATAATCGTCATCGTTTCCTCCTATTCGTTTTCTGATTGCTGTCCTGTAATTTTTGAACACGGGTCATTAGATCTTCGCTAGACAAGGATTGACGCAAGCTGTCTACCTTGATGGGGAAGCTCAACGGTGTAAAACCCGTGGCAAATTTAAGAATAATGTTACTCTTATTGATACGTTGGAATGCGGCCACGAGCCGATGTTCTTCCAATTGCTGATTAAAAACCTCCATATAAGCTTGTTTCAACAATAAGTTTTGGGGATCATATTCCTCCAGCACCTTGAAAATTATGCCCGAAGAAGACTGTAAGGATTTGTTACTCTTTTGTTGATCGGGATAGGTCTGCACCACCAAGCCTGAGATGACCGCAATATCCCGAAATTTCCGCTTGGCCATTTCTGTCGCATTGATGCTGCTCAGCACATCCTCCATTAAATTCCTTTCGCTCAAAATTTGATTCAATTGTACCTGATCCAGCTTGATTTCTGAATCAGAAAAGAGTTCAAATCCATAATCATTCATAGCCATCGAAAAACTGATCGGATACAAACGACTAAGGCGATAAGCCATCAATGTAGTCATGACTTCATGTACCAACCGCCCTTCAAAAGGGTACATAAATAAATGATACCCCTCTCGTGTTTGGATAAGCTCGACCAGAAATTCGTCCTCCGCCGGTATGTGCGAATGCTCATTTTGCCGTATCACCAATGGATGCAAAAATTGTAGCTCTTTGTCTTTAGCACCAGGATGAGTGGATAAAGCCAATTTCTGCCGTAAAAAATGACTTAAGTTAGAACTTAATGGTAACCGTCCCCCTAACCAACTGGGGGTTATAGCCTTCCCGGAGGACAACCGGACATATGCCGTCATCTCCTTCGTGCGTGCCAACTCCAAGACGCGACCAGCCAAGACAAACTTATCGCCCTGTTTTAGTTTGGAAATAAAATACTCTTCGACCATACCGATATAGCCTCCCGACACAAACTTTACCCGCATCATCGCATCGCTAACGATGACACCAATATTCATCCGATGAAGCATAGCGATACGTCTTTTCTCAACAACCAGCAGTCCATCCTCGCGCCTCACTACCTTATGGAATTCTTCGTAGTTCTTACCTATAATACCTCCAATAGTGATAAATGAGATACACCATTGCCATTCGGATTCGGACATATAACTAAAAGCATGGGTCTTTTTAATAACCGGATATAACTCTTCCTCACTAAAACCACCACCGAGTGCCAAAGTAACCAGGAACTGCACCAAAACATCAAAAGTCTGCACCAATGGTTCACGGTTTTCAATCGTCTGCGTCTTGACGGCCTCTTTCAGCGCAGCTACTTCGATCAATTCCAGAGAATGTGTGGGCACAAAGTATATCTTGGACACCTCAAAAGGTGAGTGACCACTACGTCCTGCCCGCTGCATAAACCGAGCAACTCCCTTACTCGATCCCACTTGAATAACGGTATCGACAGGTTTAAAATCTACTCCCAGGTCCAGAGAAGACGTTGATACCACTGCCTTCAATCTTCCTTCACCCAATGCCTCCTCAATCCATTGGCGAATAGGCCCGTCAATAGAACTGTGATGGAGAGCCAACTGTCCTGCAAAATCTGGATATGCTTCCAAGAGCAACTGATACCAGGCTTCGCTTTGGCTTCTGGTATTGGTAAAAACAATGGTTGATTTGCTCTGAAGAATAATCGGCACCACCTTATTCACCAATTTACTACCGAGATGTCCCGCCCAAGGCAGTACCTCCACCTCATCCGGAAAGACTGGAAGGATGTCTATTTGCTTTTTTTCTTTAGCAACTACTTTTATTTTCTTTTGGCTTCCGCGAATCAGTACGTCAAGGGCCTCGTCCAAATTACCAATAGTAGCTGTAATACCCCACACCCGCAACGTCGGTTGTCTAAATTTCAAAAAAGCGAGAGCAAGTTCGACCATGACACCACGTTTGCTTCCTAAAAGCTCATGCCATTCATCGACAGCCACAGCTTGCAATAACTTAAAAAAATTCTCCCTTCCCTTTTGGGCAAGCAAAAGATGCAGGCTTTCAGGTGTTACCAACAATACATCCGGCATCTGCCGACTCTGCCGCTGCTTTTGTTTGATGTCGGTATCGCCATTGCGTACACCTACCGTCCAATCTAATCCGATTCCGTCAATTGCTTCCTGCATAGCTTTTGCCAAATCTTTTGCCAACGAGCGCAACGGTGTAATCCATAATAGCTTCAGCCCCTTTCCATGCCGATCGGGATAATTCATAAAATCAATCAACACACCGAGAAAAACAGAAAATGTCTTTCCAAATCCTGTAGGTGCTACGACCATCCCGCTGTAACCCCTTCCATAATACTGCCATGTCTTTTGCTGAAAAGCAAAAGCTACATTACCTCTGGATTGCATCCATTCAGTTACAATTTGATATCCTGCTGTATCTTCGATTTTTTGTCTCACCTCAATGAATCAATCCTTTAATATCCGCAATATCATCGATATCTGCAGCTGTTTTATCTCTTCTCCAACGAACAATCCGTGGAAAACGCAGTGCCACACCTGATTTATGTCGGTTGCTGAAACCAATCCCTTCAAAAGCAATTTCGAACACCAATTCAGGTTTTACCGTGCGCACAGGACCAAATTTTTCGATAGCATTCTTTTGGACAAAGCGACTGACTTCTTGAATTTCTTTGTCGGTCAATCCTGAATACGCTTTGGCAATAGTGACCAACTGATCTCCTTGCTTTACCGCAAAGGTATAATCGGTGTAATACCCACTTCGCCGTCCACTCCCCTTCTGTGCATACACCAGTACAGCATCAATAGTCAAAGGATCGATCTTCCATTTCCACCAATCTCCTTTTTTTCTACCGGCATGATACCGCGAATCGACCTGCTTTAACATCAGACCTTCGCTGTTGATCGTACGTACATTTTCTCTAACCTGCTTTAGTTCATCCCAACTCGTACTAGCTATAATCTGTGACAACTGTAAATTTGTCGCAGCATTTCGCTTGAATAACATTTCCAGTTGTCCACGACGATCGCTTAATCTTTTCTCACGCCAATCCTCACCCCCCCACTCTAACAGGTCGTAAGCAAATACTACCACGGGAATTTCTTCCAACATTTTTTTGGATATGTTTTTTCTGTTCAAGCGCTGTTGCAATGCCGAGAAATTGAGTACCTGCCGCTCTTTATAGGCTAGAAGTTCACCATCGATCACAAAATCACCTTCCCACCGCAAAAGCTCATCCCTAATCTCCGGAAATTGTTCCGTGACCAGCTCTTCACCTTTTGACCAAATGAAGACTTCTCCTTGCCTTTTAATGAGTTGGCCACGAATGCCATCCCACTTATATTCCACCTGCCAATCCGCTATACTACCTAATCCCTCTGGTTCTTTCTCTACCGCATAGGCAAGACAAAATGGATAAGGTTTAGACAGCGTGGTCTCGGTATACTGTCCTTGGATCAGCTGATCAAAACTAACATCTGACATCTTCCAATCACCCATAATCGTATGTGCCACTGCACTAGGCTCCATATCGTAATACGTAGCCAAAACATTGATTAAGGTTTTTGAAGAGACTCCTACTCTAAAGCTACCACCTAACAATTTGTTAAAAATAAAACGCTCCGCATGAGGCAGGCTATCCCATGCTTCCAAAACAAAAGCCTTTTTTTCTTCCTCGGTCTTATCCTTCAAGCGAATAATCAAATCCATCCATTCGGAAAGTGTCCGGTCGATAGCACAGTTGGGAGGAGGTAAAATTAAAGAGATCGTTTCGCCGAGATCACCAACAGCGGCATATGCTTCTAAGAATAGCCATTCAGGGATTTGAGCAATTTCTATAGCCCACTGCTTCATGAAAGCCGTATTCACATTTCGCTTCGGACGTTTACCCGTAAACAAGGCCAAAAACCACAATTTATCCGATCCGTCAGCTTCGATCAAGTATCGACGGATAGCCTCCAACTTAAGCGTGGTTTTATTCGTGCTATCCAACGCTTGGATCAAATTAGCAAATGTCTTCATAAGCCTGCGGCTATTACAGCGTCTACTTCCTCTTCTTCCTCGCCAAATGCTGTTTTCACTTCTTCAGCATCGATACCTATTTCGTTCAAATACCGGGCAAATACGGCTGTTTTTCCATGTGTCACATATACTTTCTCTGCACCAGTGGCTTTTACAGCATCCAGTAGACCATTCCAATCGGCGTGGTCGCTTATCGCAAACCCCGCATCTGCACTACGCCACCGCCGCGCTCCTCTTACCTGCATCCAACCCGAACAGATCGCATTTGCCCTATTCGGAATACGACCTATTACATTTGAATCCAGTAGTGACGGCGGCAAGATGACAATCCCTTTATTTATACGTTTAATATCTTCACGCAGGTCTATAATTTCATAATCAGGCAGCTGAATTCCTGTACTTTCATAGGCTTTGTTAAGCTTGCCTATAGAATAATGCACATACAAAGGAGCTACTTCCTCCAAGGCTTTCATAATACGTTGTGCTTTTCCCAAAGAATAGCCTATGAACACAGAGGTCTTGTTGTTAGACTGATTCTGTGCGACCCATTGCCGAAGCTGTTCATTTTGCTGCGGTATGGGAGGCCAATTGTATATGGGCAAACCAAAGGTGCTTTCCGTAACAAACACATCACATTTTATGGGCTCAAATGGAGTGGACAGCCCGTCGTCCTGTATCTTATAGTCTCCTGAGATAACCGTTACTTTTCCTTTATATTCCAAACGCACCTGTGCGGACCCGATAATATGTCCAGCTGGGTGCAAGGATACGTTGACTCCATTGATCATCAGTGGTTCGTTATATCCAATACCCTGCACAGCGATTTCCGGACCAATACGGCTTTTTAATATGGGTACAGTAAAATGATGGCAAAGATATTTTTTCATGCCCCACCGTGCATGGTCAGCATGTCCATGCGTAATTATGGCCATATCAACAGGGAGCCATGGGTCAATATAAAAATTGCCTGGCATACAAAGAATTCCCTGAGGTGTAAAGTTGAGCACGCTCTACTTTGTACAAATCCCATACCAAAGGACCTTTTTGATACCGGTAATATAGGACTACCCTATATTCCATCTGTTTTGCTTATTAAAGACAGAAGCTAAACACCTTACCTTCTATTTTTATGGAGGTTTTGATGAAAATATTGCTGACTTCGTAATTTATAGGTATATTTATATACCTATTTATCGACTTATGAAGCAGCTCATACTTGTAGACAGTGTGAATATCGGGAATTTCACATTTCAGGGATATATTCTCCAATCTGCTAATGACCAAATTGCCTATGGTATATATGTAGATACCTTAAAAAATCCGCTCGTATGTTTTAAAAAAGATTCCGGGAATACCGTAGGGCTTCAAATCGACGAAGGACAAGTGGAATATATCAGCAAAACGAGTAAAGCTTCTCTCGAAGAGCGGGAGCATTACTTCAACACATTCCTCAATTTTGTTATTGAAAGTGAAAAAAAAGCTGCCTATATGGCTTTCAAAGGAGAAAAAATGGAATATCTTTCAAACAGTAAATACCTCGTACAAATTAGAACGATGTACCTGGCATTTGCAACAACTAAGCATGCTCCATTGACTTAAGCTTGATCGTTATAGGACCACGTATTCAGCCTTTCCTGTAAAATACGGGATATCTTGTTGAAATAACGCTTTTGTTTATACCCCATGACCCATTGGATACCCTGCACAGCGTTTGTACAAAAAATCTCATCGGCTTGATTCATGATTTCGGGTCCCATCTCCGCCTCCACAACAGGGATACCCTCACTAGCGGCTATATCCATGACCACACGCCTCATAACCCCATCGATACAGGCCTGATTCAGCGCTGGTGTATACAATGTCTTTTCGTAATACACAAACACATTCGACGTAAGCGCTTCACACAAATAACCTTCCTGATTAAGTATCAATACATCGTCATATCCTAATTTGTCTTTATGGAGACCTGCCATAACATAGAGCAATGCATTATTGGATTTCAAATCTGAAAGATCGCTATAGGGCTTCTTATATTCGGTATACAGACCCACAATCAATCCGACTTTCTTGTCGCGCTGTGGCTCTTCCAGTTTGTGTACCTGTAAAACAAACACTGGGTTATTACCTTGTGGGGTATATAACCCCCCACCCTCACGATAGACAATCAATCGTACACGAATTTTCTGTCCAATCATATTGTTTTTCCGAATCAATTCTTCCGTCATGCTTTTAACAAAATAAGCATCGAATTTATTGACCTGCTCCAAATGGATTTTCTGCATACTACGCTGTAAACGTTCGATATGAAACTTGAGGAAGCGAATCTCTCCATCTTTATAAAGCATGGTTTCAAAAATTCCGTCTGCATACCGAAAGCTCCTGTTGCCAACTTTCAAGATGGCTGTATCTTCGGACACCAATGTGCCATTGTGATTGATATAATGTATCGGCATAAATCTATTTGTTCAATTCCTTTCCAGATGCATAAGATCTCCATTTCTCTAATGCTAAACGAAAATCTTCGGGAATTGGTACTTCAAAATGCAAAATTTCCTTACTCTTCGGGTGTTGAAAACCCAATGACTTTGCATGAAGAGCCTGTCTAGGTAATAGTTGAAAGCAGTTGTCTACAAACTGTTTATATTTATTAAAAACTGTTCCTTTAAGAATATGATCTCCACCATAGCTCGTATCATTAAACAGCGGATGTCCAATAGACTTCATATGTGCACGTATCTGGTGGGTACGGCCAGTTTCCAGTTCACATTCGATTAATGTCACGTAGCCGAGCCTTTCCAATACCCGGTAATGGGTAACTGACCATTTTCCTTGATCAGCGTCATTATAAAGGGTCATAATCCTTCTATCCTTAAGGCTGCGTCCAATATAGCCGGTTACCGTGCCATCTTCGGCTATATCCCCCCACACCAAGGCTATGTATTTTCGGCTAATGGTATGTTCGAAAAACTGTTTTGCCAGATAGGTCATTGCCCATTCGCTTTTGGCAATAATCAAAAGTCCCGATGTATCTTTGTCTATACGATGTACCAAACCAGGGCGACCGGTATTCCCCGGTAAAGTTGGTAATAAGGAAAGGTGATAAGCCAACGCATTGACCAACGTACCGGAGTAATTGTTGTATCCGGGATGTACAACCATCCCCGCCTCTTTATTCACCAGCAATACATCATCATCTTCATAAATAATGTCCAACGGAATATTTTCAGGATATACTTCGGTATCTCGCGGAGGATCTGGAAGGACCATGGTTACAACATCGAATGGCTTAATCTTATAGCTTGCCTTTATCGGCTGATCGTTGATCCGAACAGCACCGGCATCAATCGCATGTTGTATACGATTACGCGAAGTGTTCTCTACCCGATTCATCAAAAACTTATCCACACGCAACAAGGCTTGCCCTTTGTCCGCCACGATACGGATATGTTCATACAGCTCCTGCTCCTCCTGCTCTTGTAATTCTACATCTTTTGCCATCACCACAAAAGTAAATGAATTCCATCAAAAACTAGTAACTTTGCGGGCCTATCTTCACATAATTCGAAAGATGACAAAGGACTTTTCTTTCCACAGCCCCGAGCAGCAGATCACTCATCCCCTGTATAGCGACAGGAGTGTCGACGTGTGGTTCAAGCGCGATGATATGATTCATCCTTTTATCTCAGGGAATAAATGGAGAAAGCTAAAGTACAATTTGAAAAAAGCGGAACAAGAGGGCAAAAGACATCTCGTTACATTTGGGGGTGCATGGTCTAACCATATTTTGGCAACAGCCTGTGCAGGAGCTACTTTTGGATATTCAACTGAAGCATTCATTCGTGGTGAAGTTGTCGCTAATCCGGTCTTAACGATATGCAAATTGTTTGGCATGAAGCTTCATTTCGTATCCAGAGAGCTATATCGTCACAAACACCAATTGTTCGTTGACCTCCCTTATGCAGACGAGGCTTATTTCATCGATGAAGGAGGATCAGGCATTGAAGCAACCATCGGCTGTCACGAGATTATCACAGAGCTTTCCAATACCTATACACACATCTTTTGTGCGGCAGGTACTGGGACTACCGTTGCAGGAATTGCTAGGGCCTTAGCTGATAACAACTTAAACAGTAAGTTGCATGTCGTCCCTGTGCTGAAAGGAGGAAATTTTATACTGGAAGAGATGAAAAAGCTACAGGCTCCGGTAACACAAACGATATTACACAGCGATTATCACTTTGGTGGGTATGCAAAGACAAAACCAGAACTGATTGATTTTATCAAAAATTTTGTGGCGAGAACAGGGATTATGATCGAACCAACCTATACGGGTAAAGCACTTTTTGCCCTTCATGATCTTATTGATAAAAATACATTTCAACCCAATGATCGTATCCTGTTCATTCATACCGGTGGTCTAACCGGGCTATTGGGATTGTTAGATAAATTTGACTAAAACAGCGAACTAAAAGCAATGGGGCAGCCGCAGGAACATATTTTATCGGACTTTAGTATCTCTACGCTATCCTTATACGATCTATTGAAACACTCTTCAAGCGGAGTCTTCGCGGAGCATAAGGATTTTCAGCAGATCTATCCACTCACCCTTGAAGTCAACAGTGGTGTATTTACGAAAACTACATTTGCCTTAACCTATCCTAAAGTTGCTGTAAGCCAAGTAGGCCTATCATTAATATCCACGTGCTCTTGCTCCAACCGTACAGACAAGCTTTGCGAACACCAAGCCGAAATCATTTGGTGTATCATGGAACAAAACACCTTTCGCATTTTTTTTGACCAAGACCTACGCCACCGCACGTTGTTGACAACGGCTAAAGATTACGGACTCGACAATGAGTTGAATCTTGACAGCTACTTTCGACTCGAATACCACAGAGGACAACTAGATATCTTACTTAGGAACAAAGAATTAATTAAGATAGATAAACAAATAATTAAGGAAGATTTATTACCTAAACGAAAACCCAAATGGGCTGAATTGGCAGCCTATCATCCAGATAAAAAACAACTGTTGGTCATCCGTAAGCACCGATATTACAACCAGCTGAACTTTTTGTTAATGGAAGCCTTCCCGACACAGTCTGGAAAAATAAAAAATCCGGTGGAAAATATCGATCCTATGCCCTTGATCTGGCAAACCGCTAATCCTGCAGAAATCAAGTTTTACAGTGCTTTGGTTGCTTTCCAGAACAAATATACGGAGGATCATAATGCAGCCGAATGGGAAGCGCTGAAGATTATTGCCCAAAATCCATTGGAATTAGCAATATATTATCACGACCAAAATGTTGCGGAGAACATTTCTGCACGATCGTTACTACCCGTGGAGTTGGATCTTGCACATGCAGAGATCCAACTGACCGTCCTAAAAAAAGAGCCCTTTTATGAAATCACAGGCGAGCTGCTCCTCCATGACAGCTCGTTGCCCTTTAAAAATATAGTCGTTAAAAACGGTTGTTTTGTATTGCATCAAAATACACTTAGCCTATTGGATAATCCCGATATGCTCCGTGTGATCAAATTTTTCAAGTCAAATAATGAAATCTTGCTTGTCCACTCCTCCAAATACGATGAATTCCTAGAGACAGTACTATCGCCATTGGGACAGCATGTCCATATTCACTACAGTTATATCCACACAGCCACTCCCGTACAATTGGTGGAAAAGAATTTCCAGATAGAACGTATTATCTATCTAAACCAAGAAAATCAGTTTGTCACGATCACGCCTGTTATGAAATACGGTGATGTGGAAATCCCCGTATACTCGCGCAAACAGTTATTCGATACAGACCAGAATGGCAACGTATTTAAGATTGAACGTCACAGAGAAGCGGAGATCCAACTCACGAAGATCATCATGCAACAACATGACGACTTCAAAGAGCAGGTTCAGGAATACGAATATTTTTACCTGCATAAGGATAAATTCCTAGATGACCGTTGGTTTTTAGCAGCTTTCGATGCATGGACTAATGAAGGTATAACAATACTGGGATTCAACGAGCTAAAGAATAATACCTTAAGTCCCCATCGAGCAAAGATCAATATTCAGGTCATTAGTGGTGTCGATTGGTTCAATGCCAAAATAAAAGTACGTTTTGGAAAAAAAGAAGCTACCCTCCAGCAATTGCACCGCGCCATCCGCCATAAGAGTAAATTCATTCAACTCGATGACGGCACGCGAGGCATCTTACCCGATGAATGGATAGATAAGATTGCATCTTATTTTCAGATTGGTACGATCGAAAAAGAAGGCCTAAAAATACCGAAGATTAATTTCACCGCATTGTCAACCCTGTTCGAGAAAGAGGTGTTGACTGCGGAGGTACAAGAAGAAATCAGCACCTATTCCAAACAGTTTTCGAATGTTAAGCAGATCCCGGAGGTAGTCATCCCCCCAGCTTTAAAAACCACTTTACGTCCCTACCAACAGCATGGTCTCAACTGGCTGAATTTTCTTGACAGCTTTAACTTTGGTGGTTGTCTAGCGGATGATATGGGATTAGGGAAGACCGTGCAGATTATTGCTTTCATCTTATCCCAACGGGAAAAACACGAGCACAAACACAACACCAACCTGATCATCGTGCCTACTTCTCTCCTATTCAATTGGGAGGAAGAAATAGCCAAATTCGCACCGTCTATCTCCGTATTGATTCATTATGGTACCGAAAGGCAAAGAGACAACAAGCAAATGGCGTCCTATGAAGTGGTGTTAACGAGCTATGGCATGCTACTCTCTGACATAAGCTTTCTGAAAACTTTCCGATTCAACTGTATTTTCTTGGATGAATCCCAAGCCATCAAAAACCCGAATTCAGAGCGATACAAGGCAGCGCGCCTTCTCCAATCCCGAAATAGGATTGTATTGACCGGCACACCTATCGAGAACAATACCTTTGACCTTTATGGACAACTCTCGTTTGCCTGTCCTGGATTGTTAGGCAGCCAACAATATTTTAAAGACACCTATGCATTACCGATCGACAAATTTGAATACAGCAAGCGTGCTGCTGAACTCCAACAAAAAATAAAACCTTTCATTCTTCGAAGGACGAAAAAGCAAGTCGCCCAGGAACTCCCTGAAAAAACGGAGATGGTCATCTATTGTACGATGAACACCGAGCAGCGGAACGTTTACGACACTTATGAAAGGGCGTTGCGTGAATATATAGAAACCAATGACGAGGAAGAAATTCACAGAAATAGCATGCACGTATTAACAGGATTGACCAAACTACGTCAGATCTGCAATTCCCCGGTATTACTAAAAGAAGGATATTCCGGTGCAAATGCCGTCAAGATCGAAGTTTTGATGGAACAGATCGAAAACAAAGCAAGCGAGCATAAAATTTTGGTCTTTTCACAGTTTGTTGGCATGCTCGACTTGATCAGAACGGAGCTGGAGCATAAGCATATTGCGTTCGAATACCTGACAGGACAGACCAAAGACAGAGGCTCCAAGGTACATCATTTCCAAACGAATGACAATGTTCGTGTATTTTTGATCAGCTTAAAAGCGGGCGGTATTGGACTGAACCTCACAGAAGCAGATTATGTGTACCTCATCGACCCTTGGTGGAACCCAGCTGTAGAAAACCAAGCTATCGACCGAAGTTATCGGATCGGACAAACCAAAAATGTCATTGCCGTTCGCTTGATTTGTACAGATACTATTGAAGAAAAAATCATAAACCTGCAAAAAAAGAAAACCAAACTTGCACAAGATTTGGTCAGCACGGATACTTCCGTATTCCGAAATCTATCGAAAAGCGACCTCCTGAACACCTTTTTCAATCAAACTCCATCATAACCGAGAAGCTCCTATATGCGAATGCCCGATCTAAATCTTTCCAAAATTAACTTGAAATCCGAAATCTTTGCATAACCTACAAAGCGTTGTCATAGGCAAAGGCGATCAATTCAGACATGGATACTAACTCTAATTTTTTGAAAATATTCTTTCGATGCGTTTGTACGGTATATTCACTGATAGACAATATGTCTGCTATAGTTTTTGAGGTATTCCCTGATTTTATCAACCTGATAATCTCTTTTTCTCTGTTGCTCAAAAGAAAAAAGCTGGACGAGAGATCCCCTTTTTTCTTTCCCAACTTTTCATTGTTCTTTAAATAAACAGTTTCGCCTTTTATTACTTTCCGAATAGCATCCTTTACAACCGCAGCATCTGATGTCTTGGGCAAAAACCCTTCAGCACCCACAAGTTGGCAATCCCGGATCACATTCGCCTGCTCAAACATGGAAACAAACAATACTCTGACTTCCGGATATCGTCTTTTAATCTCTCGGCATAACGATATACCATCCATACCCGACATCTGTACATCCAAAATAATCAGATCTGGAATCATTCTGTTCAGTACGTGTAATACCTCATTCCCTTTATTGAAGAACCCAGCAATGGTAAAATCAGGTTCGTCTTCCAATATACGGATCATGCCATCCAAAAATAGCTGATGGTCATCTACTACAAAAATTTGATATCGATCTACTACTCCCATACGTCAACTGATTTATAATGGTATAATAATGATACTTGTAGTCCCCGATGTATTACTAGAAACATGAATCTCTCCCGCTAAGCGATCAACTCTATCCTGAATATTTCGCAAACCCATCCCTTTCTTTTCCTCTACATGTATATCATACCCTATACCATTGTCTTCGGTAAGAAGCTGTATATGATCCACATCGACAATCAATTGGACTATTGCTTCGCTTGCTTGGGCATGTTTTAGTATATTGGATAGCAGTTCACTTGTGATCCTATATAGCGGCAGCAAAATGTTTCCCGGTATATCCATCTCATTTCCAACAGAAATAAAGGAAACTGCCATATTTCCATTGGCATTCAACTCTTCTATTCGTTCATCAAGGACAGAAAAAATTCCTTTTTCCTGCAAATTCATTGCCGTCAATTTACTAAAAAAATGACGTAGATCCGTATTGGCCTTATTAACCATAGCCGTAAGGTGCTTATCATCGCCATAGCTGTTTGTCGTGACCAGTTTGATCGCACTTAACGTTGCTCCTAAATCGTCGTGTAAATCCCGTGCAATCTGACGTCGCTCTTCTTCTTGTATCTGTAACTCCCGTAAATACGCTTCCCTATCATGGCTAGATTTCTCTTTAAAGAGGTCGTAATTCTGCTGTACTGTTTTTCGATAGCGCCATGCTATAAGCCCACCAAATACAATAAACTCGAGACACAATATCCAATAAAAATAATTAGGGTAAGTGATTTGGTAATAATTGACCAAGCCTTCGTAATTTAAGTAATAATTTGCGGGGTTGAAATAGATGGCTATACCACCAATAGTAAGATGCAGTAGCATATAGCCCTTTTTTATGCCTCCGAGCACGATAATCCCCGATATAATGGCCAGCATAATAAAAATAAGACAGACATGTACATAAAAAGCGTATACAAACAACTTGGACTGAACGGTAAGTTGTTCAAAACAAATAAAATACGCTACCCCTGCTACCAGTCCTCCACCTAACACACCCCTATTTATTCGCTTGAAGATGTCATAAAGCTTGCCATATAGCACATTGAAATTCAATACATAACAAACAATTATACCGTACAGCGACAACCCAATTAACGCCACATTGAGCGGATGAATATGGCTCGCAAGGTGGAACAGTGGATCCGGTAGAATAGTCACCAACAATTCTTGTGATAAGAGTAAAAATACAACTGTGAGCACATATAATGCATATATCCATAAGATTCGTTCTCGGGCAACAACGGCTGCAATCAGACTACCTATCAGGACAATCAAAAAACATCCTGCAAAAACACCCACTGACCAATAGAAATTCCGCTCCCACAACAGATTACCGACAGGCAATGTGAAGTCTGTAACAAAAGACTGTGGTGTCCTTAAATTGACAATTTTCACAAACAAATCACGGTTTTCAAATGGAGCCAAAGACAGGGGTATTGCTTGAAAACGCACACGAACCTTTCTTTGGCTTATCGGCCGTGTGTACGAAAGCGTGTCCGTACAGATAAAGTCGCCATACCCATTCTTCTGAAAAACAAGCACCGAATCCGCTTGATTATACAAGCTCCACCAATACTGCTTTTTTACGGTGGAAATATGCTTGAGATTAAGATGAAGCCAAAGTGGATAAGGATTGAGCCCCATATTGAGATCGGTATGCAAGGGCCAGCGCATAAAAACCTTCTCTCTATAAGCACTGTCAACTTTCACAACATCAGCGACCATACTGCTGTCCACCCAATAATGCACATATTGGGACAGATGCTCGGTATCTGACCCCAATAACTCGAATGTATCACGACAGACGATATCTTCTTTTCCATAGCCCGACATTACCGTGAATATAGATAGAAGAATAAAAAGGCCGACTTTGGATACGATCAATAACTGCATATATGAAATGACTAATATACAAAAATGCAGAATTAAACCTTATCGTGTAAATACCTGAAACTAGGTATTGCGATAGTGCCTTATATCATTCTATCTTTAATAGGCATTTATACGGACACCTGAAAAGCTCTACTGAAAATGGACATACCTATTAATCAAATATGAAAAAGAAACTGCCATGATAGAGAAATTATACCTAATATTCGCTATTACCGTCGTCATGACCATCGGCGAAGGCCACGTATATGCACAGGAAAAAACATATCCGGCCCGTGTAGTCACAGGTCCGAATTTTGCTCAGGATCTCTTCTATTCCAATGCAACGCAACAAATGATCAAAAGCAAAGTTCCTCATTTACAAAGTTTGGACGTGGAATTTGGACTAGCCAATTGGTATTGGACGACTAATCCTAGCGTGGCCGCAGCCACAACAGCTATCTACGTCGAGTTAAATATCGACTATGTAGGTTTCGTGATGAACATGCCAAATGGTGGCAGCCGGCGGGTAACCTTTGCTGAAGCCAACATTAGTCCTCCATCAGGTTATGCCATTCATGATATCGAACTGGACATAGAGTTTGGAAAAATCGGTACCAGAGCAACTGTTTCCACCGCGGTACAAGGTGCACGCTATGGAGAGCTTTCAAAAAATTCATGGGGACATATAAAATTCAATTCCAATCAGGATGAAGACAAATTCAACAAATTCATCAAAGACAACAAGCTACGTACCGTGAAAGACATCTTTGCAGCATTAGATCCACAGGTGTCTATCACCAATCTTGGAAAATGGATAGAATCGTCCTTTGTACTCGGAAAGATCAATACCTATATCCAAAAAGTATGGGCAGAGGGCAGCGTAAAAATAAAATTAGACAATCTTTTGGCCGATGCCAGAAATGCAGAAACCTTTGGCAGAACGGAGGAAGCCCTGCAGAAGTACGAAGAAGCCTATGCAATAGATGAAGATCCGGCCATCAAAACTAAAATAGATGAGCTAAAGAACAAGACAAAAGAACAAGAAACCTACCAAGTAAGCAACACCCAGAACAAAGCTACACAGCAGGAAGAAGAGAACAAAGGCCTTAACAGCACACCAAGCAACAGCACCAAACAGACCAACGCACAAGAAGCCAAAACCACCACAGCACAAAGTAACAATGGTGAGCAAGTTGAATTGGATTTCTGGGGCAATCCAGTCAAAAAACCTGCTAACACCACAGCTAACACCAACACAGCAAGCTACGGTGGCATGGAGGTTCAAGATAACGAACATTATCGTGCACAAATGGCACTGCGTGAGCGTAATGCCAATGCGGAGCGAACCCGGGAAGTCGAACGGTTAGTGGAAAGAAGACGCGTAGACGACCATAATAATACTGTTTACAATCAAGCTCAACAGGGAATAGCGCAAACGAACCGTGACATAGCGGAATTAGACAACTCTATTAAGCAACTGGATGTCAGCTCCGGTAAAAACCTCCTCGAAAGCAGTGGTAATCTCGCTAGAGCAGCCACCGCTACCGGGAATGTAGGTCAAGCCAAAGGCGCATTGATCGGTATGGGGGTAGGAACTGTAATGGCTATCGGCGAAGGTGCCGCAAAACGAAAGGCAGCTCGGGAAGCACGGGAAGAGCGGGAAAGATTGGAGAAAGAACGTACAGCCAAAGTGAAAGCCGCCTTGCGTAATGCCCGTACATCTGTTCTTAACTATTTTGAACCCGGTGAACTTCCCATGTCGTCCACCACATCCAGAGAGAATAACCTGTACTACTTTGTCTATGCCCTGGATCGTAGCCGGATAGAGGAAAATTCGTGCCAGGTCTATACCTCCAACGTATTCGCCGTCGGTCGCTATCCCGATGGCACCTGGCCCATGAAAACCAAGGTCGAACACGAATTAAATGCTTTAAGTCCGTTAGAAGAAACGATTCATGGTCCTTATCAAACTTTGCATGAAGCACAGAACAGCCGGCAGCAGTTTCTCCAATATGCAGAAAAGGCAAGAATGGAGGTTGTCGCTGTTGAGCACAAAGGATTCAATGTACAATCCGTCGGCAGCAGTCGCACATCCACGGGACCTACTTTGGATTTCTTTGGCAATCCGATCAATCCAAAGACTGCACCGACCGGAAAGGAAGCCAAAAAGAAAGAACCAGTCAAAACTAATAACACAACGCCCAAGCTGGACTTTTTCGGAAACCCGATCAAAGAATAATACAAAATACCTCATATGAAAACATATATCATAACTTTCCTGACTTTATGGATCACCTGTCAGGCGCACGCGCAAAACACCGTCGCCAGATTCAAATACGAAGATGCCGAAAAAGCATTTTACGACGGTAACTACACAAACTGCATTAGCCTATTGGACGAAACAGAGAAACTGCTCGGTAAATCTGCTCCTAATATCCTGCACCTGAAAATATTGGCACAGCACAAGCTATTTATTGTCAACCCCAGAGAAAGCTACGATAGATACGAACAGCTTCGAAACAATTGCCAAATCTATCTAACGAGCTATGATATCGCTGGACTAGAAGAAAAATACAGAGAAGTGTATGAAATTTCGAACCTGCTACCTAAAATATCCAGTCCGGAAGAATTGGCACAAATGAGAGACATTTCGCCAACCTTTAAATATGAAAATCATAAAGGTGGAAAAGCCGCGTTAGAGGACTTCACTGGTGAATATTTATATATCGACATTTGGGCTACGTGGTGCGGACCTTGTATTAAGGAAATACCTTCTTTAAAACAGTTGAACAAAGACTACAGGGATAAAATTGTATTTATCGGTATCTCGATTGACCCATTGAAAGATTATGAAAAATGGAAAAAATTTGTTACGGAAAAAAATCTTAAAGGTGTACAGCTTTTTGCCGATAACAGTTGGGATTCCCAATTCATAAAAGAGTACAAAATCAAAGGTATCCCTCGTTTTATAATTATAGCACCTGACGGAACAATCGTCGATGCTGATGCGCCAAGGCCATCCTCTACAGAAATCAGGACCAAGTTTGATGAATTGATAAATGCGAAATAAAAACACAAAAAACGATGAAAAGATACCTTATCCTATTATTAATATGTTATCACAAAGCTCATTGATTACTTCAGTAGTATGGTAACAATATCGACCACAGAAATGAAGTGAACGACAATTTGAATTGTGCCCACTTGACTATAAGTGCAGACCGGAAAGCACTCTAAAAAACGGGGCGACGCCGAAAAGCCATACGAGTAGGGTAACTAAAAAAATAGATTAAAAATGAAAAAGCTATGTCTGATTTTAACGGGATTTGTGCTTGTGACACTCTTCTTTTCTTCGTGCAAAAAAGACGATTCGGATGATGATTCCGACAACACCGCTATTGGTAGATATGGCGGCGTAATGGTGGGTTCATCAGGTTACTTCATTATAAACCTTGTAGTCGGAAACACAGGTACGGCCACGGTTTATTTTGACGGTGCTGTATATCACCTGACAACTGTTGTACAAATAGAAGAATACACAAGCTACGACGATCTGCTGTTCAGCACCGCCGATGGGCAGGTTGTCATGTATTTCACCGTAGCAGAAGACGGCTCCCACCCCACCGTAGAATTTGAAATTCCCGGACACAACATAACCGCGACGGTTGACCAATACGGAGCCGACGATTCTTCGCTGTCGCTCTATCAGGGTTCAAGCTACAGCTCCAGCGGGAGCTATTACATCATGTACACCTTCAACATTGCACTGAATTATTCCGACAATACTTTTAAAGCAATCAGCGCTGTTCGCGCCACCAACACTGCTACACCCATAGGGCAAACTGAAGTTACCAACGGCACATTTTCACTTTCGAAAAACAACATCACACTTAACTATGACGGACAAACGCTAAGCGGCACCATCGTTGGCACAAACATACAGTTTGACCAACCCAATTTTACCATGACCGGAAGCGAAGCAGGAGCAGGAGGAACAATAACCCCACCCACAAGCATTGTAGGCAAGTGGATTCCGTATCTATTTTTTAACAGCAGTGAAGAGGGAAGCGAAATAGAATTGGTCAATGTCAACGAATGTCCAGGTGGAAAATATGTTGAGTTTTATGAAAATGGAACATACTATGAACTGTGGTGGACTATCCAAGACGGTAAATGTGTAGACGCCAGTAATGAGATCGGTAACTACTCCATAAACGGCCATGAATTAACCGCTTTTGAAGGAGAAGTGCCATTTACCATCCTTGAACTTTCAGAAAACAAACTTATTTTAGAAGTATACTACGAAGAAGACAGACAACACTATTACTTCAAAGCGGAATATCACAGAGGGCAGTAGACACCGAAGCAGTGCCAACAGCTGCCATGTCGTTTACATTCCAAGTTAAAAACTAAAAATGAAAAAGTACCTTACCCTCCTATTGACATGTTTGATTTTTAGCCATACCCTGGCTCAAAACACCGTTGCCAAGTTCAAATACGAAGATGCCGAAAAAGCATTTTACGACGGTAACTACACAAACTGCATTAGCTTGTTGGACGAAACGGAAAAACTGCTTGGCAAGTCCGCTCCAAATATCCTACACTTAAAAATCATGGCACAGCACAAGCTATTTATGGCCAATCCTAAAGAAAGCTACGACAGGCTGGAACAGCTGCGCAACGACTGCAATGTTTATTTGACTAAATATGATATTGCAGGATTAGAAGAAAAATACAGAGATGTATATGAAATACAAAATGATATGGATAGGTATCCAAAAAACAGGCAAGAATTTAGTGACTTTGAAAAAGAAGCAAAAAGAATCTTTGAACGTTATCTCAATGCAAGAGGAGGAAAAGAAGCATTAAACAATATTAAGACATTGTACAGAAACGGAACAAGAGAAAGGTTAAACTCAAAATACGATATTGAACTTAAATACATGTCTCCTGATAAAAACAGTGAAATACTATTTGTTTCAAACAAAAAAAAGAAACTACATAGTAAAAAAGTCTTTAACGGATTGATGGGGTATTTTGAAAGCAGTGGCGATAAAAAAAAGATCGAACGAAAAAAAATAACACCGATAATCCCCGAAATGGACTGGGTAAATGCACATAATCCAAACTATTCTTTTGACATTTTCTTATCCTCCTGTAATGACAACAGGGAAGCTATATCGATAAAAGTAGTTTTTAAAGATGATGTAAAATTAGAATATTACGAAGAATTTCATATCTATGATCGTCACACTAATTTATTACAGTCAATAGATCGATTTAACTATAAATACGACGAATACTCAAAATCTTATACAATCGAAAGTGGATATAACCTAAAAATGAATAACTACGAAAAAGTGGGAGAAGTAATTTTTCCTCATCAGTTTATACACTCTTATATATTGAACAATGACGATGGTGATTTAGCAAAATTGAAAATGCTGAAGTACGGCAATACAAATATGGATTGCAAAGAAAAGCAGGCCAAAATAAACGCTATTTCTTCCCAATTAAGAACCACCAGCTATACCGATAGCTTTAGTGAAATCTATATTAATGATCATGTCGTCGAATCTGATTTTGAATAAATAAAAATACCTAAAAAAATGAGCGATAAAGTCGAAACCATCTATAACATCTGGCATTCCCACAATAACTATCTAGGGAAAAAGTCGATGGCCCCAACCATGACTGACGTAGCCCACTACTTTGCCAATTTATTCTGTCCTGGCGATTTTTACTACTACGTCATCGATTCTCCAACACTGACATTTGACGTGGTCAGCCCCTCTACAGAGAAGATGTTGGGAATCCCTCCTGACGAGGTCACATTACCCCGACTTATCAACCTTGTCCATCCGGATGATGCTACCTTCATGATGCGATGTGAGGATATAGTAGCTTATTTCCTGAAACATTGCGTGCCACCCGAAAAGATGGTCAAATACAAAATCACCTATTGTCTGCGTGAGCGTACGCTGCATAAGGGATACCGCTTATTTTTATTGCAAACCATTACGATGAAAACTACTGAAGACGGGGCTTTACTCAAAGTATTTGGCTGCCATACGGATATTACACACATCACAAAGGTCAACAACCATAAGCTCTCCCTCATCGGTTTGGAGGGAGAGCCAAGTTATATGGACTTGGATGTGTTTGATGACAATGTCTTTGAAAACTATGAGCCATTTGATCTTAAAGGTATTGTCATTAAATCGCCCTATTCCAAACGTGAAGCCGAGATCATCAAGCATTTGGCTTTGGGTATGACAACCGACAGCATTGCCGATAAACTGTTCCTTAGTCGGAATACCGTAGAAACTCACCGGAAGAATATTCTAAAAAAATCAAACTGTAAGAATACAGCTGAACTCGTTGCACAATGTATCCGCTATGGATATATCTAAAAAAACTAAATCAGCTTTTTTTACCACCTATTATTTTCCACCACCGGGAGGGGGTGTATTAGAAGCTGCTGCATCATCTTCCAAATCCGGATTATCATCAATAAGCAAATTTTGCGGCGTAAGCAGTATTTCCAAAGAATAATTATCTTCCCCTGTCTCCTTGTAGCTGATTACACCTGTTTGTGGATTCACGTTAGCAAGGAGCATAGTCTCTGGCGCTATGATACGCACCTTATCCTTACCCACCCATTCTATTTTACCGAGCTCGCTGTAGGAGTCATTTGGGCTTTTAGCCACAACCTCATATTTATCGCCCTTGATCGTCATGTTGTACGTTTCGTTATGCGTGTTTTGCTCGTAAGTAGATTTACTCCACCCTAAATAATTTTTAACTGATTTGTCTTTCTCTGACTTAAATATCGTGGCATTGACATGGGGATGATCGGGAATTTCCACTTCTACCTCAGGACTTTTTCCAGCTTTGTCGACGGTGAAAGTAATCAACACCCCATCCTTGGACAGCTCCACATCATAGTTCTGCTTTTCCGGAACGGGTGTATTACTTTGCATCTCATACCGCTCTCCATCAAAAACAACAACAGCACTAACGCCTCCACCGGTAACAAGTATATTGAAATAGCCTGTCGATCCGACAAGTACACCACTGTAGTGCCCCCAGTTACTGTCCACAAATTTTGGGTTGAACTGATCGTCGTCTTTCTGATCCGGGTCTTCTTTCGAGCAGCCAACCGCTAATAGCAGGACAAGTGCGCTGATGAGTCCTTTTACACCGTACCTATTCTTTTTATTTTCCATAGTCTATATATTGATTGGTTTTGGTTCTTTTGTTCTAAACAAAAATACATCACGCATGTATTATCCGGCAATACTTGAAATCAGGTATTTTTAACTGGAATTTTACAAAACGCCAACGGTATTATCGAAGTCAATATCGAGGAAGATCCGACCTATAGGGTAATGCCGGGATAATTTACTTTATTTTTGGGAGTATGAGGGGTAATATTCTGCCAAAATTCAGGAATACCAGAAAACTTTTTGGCGGAATATTACCCCTTTTCTTTGTCGAAAAAAACTTGTTTTTCTTAAAAAACATCGCTTTATAACGTTTTAAGGACGTTTTATACAGGTATGGAATTGCTTTTTCGGTTGGAGCAAACATCCTTGTAAAAGTAAATTACACGAATGTATTTTTGTTTTCCAAGCGGGTATCTCCAAACTACAGTCTTGTAAAAGTAAATTACATGAATGTTATTTTGCCTCGCAGCCAGGTATTTCTAAACTACAGTCTTGTAAAAGTAAATTACATGAATGTTATTTTGCCTCGCAGCCAGGTATTTCTAAACTACAGCCTCGTAGAAGTAAATTGCAAGATTGTTAATTTGTCTCACAGGTTGGTAATTCTAAACCACAGTCTTGTAAAAGTAAATTACATGAATGTATTTTTGTTTTGCAGCCGGGTAATTCTAAACTACAGCCTTGTAAAAGTAAATTACAAGAATACTATTTTGTCTCGCAGGCGTGTAAGTTAAAGCTACATCCTTGTGTGAACCACTCTAAATGTATATTTAAGCCAATACATCCCGAATATTAACATCTCTGTCAAACATGGATTTAGCATAAGGGCATAAAGGGACAATTTTTATATTGTTGTCACGTGCATATTCAACAATCCTATCCAACAATACACGGCCTATACCTTTTCCCTTTTCATCTGGATGAACTTCGGTATGTTCGATGATGATTTTATCACCTCCTGCCGAAGAGTAAACCATCTCCCCTATCTTCTTATTATCCTCAAAGGCTACAAAGGCTCCTTTTGTCTCCGTTATTTCATGTTTGATTATCATATTTAAAAGTTTTAAGACTATACCTTTGCACTATAAACAACATTAAGCCAATTAAGTTAATAAAAATTAGCGAATTTTTATAACATTTTTTATGCTAAGTGATATTCTCAAAACTTATGATTACTTTAGCTACACTTATGCATATTCCATCTTTTAACAATACGTTAAGCTGGGCTATAGGGTGTTTGGCATGCCTGTCATTGTCGAATCCGGTGTATAGTCAGTCCTCCATCGATAATTCTCAAATCACCCTCCAACCCGTTCAGGTCAAAGTTTATTTTCTGCAACAACCGTTGATGAGTGTAACATCTTCTACACAGATTATCGCTGCCAACGTGCTATCGCAACAAGGCACAAGCACGCTCACTTCTGCACTTAATACTGTTCCAGGTATACGGATGGAAGAACGCTCGCCCGGATCCTACCGACTAGCCATGCGTGGAAGTCTCATACGCTCGCCCTTCGGTATTCGTAATACAAAAATATATATCGATGAGTTTCCGCTGACCGATGCGGGAGGGAATACTTACCTCAACCTTTTGGATCCTTATAGCATAGCTTCACTGACTGTCGTCAAAGGGCCGGACGGTTCACTATTCGGTGCCAACTCCGGTGGTGTCGTCCAGATCGATCCCAAAGGTTTTGGAGCAGTACAGGACAACCTGGATATCCTGCTCACTGGTGGTTCGTTCGGTCTGTTTCAGGAGCAGCTGTCCTTACAGCAGAAACTCTCCGAGAAGTACCAGTTCTCCTTTGATCAGTCCTTTCTGCGTTCGGATGGTTACCGGGAACATACTGCCCTGCACCGCAAGACATTCCAGACGGCACACCAATGGCAGTATTCCCCGAAAAATCAGCTTCGCCTTTTTGCCCTATACACCGATCTGGATTATCAAACTCCGGGAGGACTTACGGAAGCGCAGTTCGCCGATAACCCGAAAATGTCGAGACCCGCAGCAGGCCCAAACCCAGGCGCTAAAGAGCAGCAAGCTGCGATCTACAACAAAACGGCAATCGTAGGGCTAACGCACAACGCCCAGATCAAAGAAAACCTGTCCCATACCGTCAGCCTGTTCGGCTCGAACACCGATTTTGAAAACCCTTTTATCACGAATTACGAATTTCGGGACGAAAAAAATCTGGGTGCCCGCACCTACCTTTCCTGGCATAAGGACAAGGCAGCTATTTCCTGGCAGATGCAGGTCGGCACCGAGGCCTACTGGGGATGGAATGAAAGAAAAAACCACGATAACGACGGAGGGACACCAGGGGCGACTCAGGATGAAGACCAATTGGATAACTTTCAGCTCAATGTGTTCTATAGGACAATGGCCCGTTTGTGGGACAGGTGGACTATCGAAGCATCCTTAGGTTACAACAAAAATACGGTACGTTATGTAGAAGATTTCCCTGTAGTGGCCGATCCGCGGGGAACGATCGATTTTGCAGGCATATGGATGCCCCGCATAGCGTCGTCTTACGCATTCAGCGACAACCTCACCTGGCGAGCTTCTATTGCAAGAGGCTATTCCACGCCGACACTGGAAGAGATACGTCCTTCCGACCGGATCATCAATACAGACCTGCAGGCCGAGACAGGAGTAAACATCGAGACCGGATTCCGGTATGCCTTTTCCGCCCAGCGGTTGCTGGTTGATCTCACGGCCTACCGGTACAATATGGAGAACGGAATTGTCCGTAGAGTCAACGAGCTGGGCGAAGACTATTACGTCAATGCTGGCGAAATGAAACAAAGGGGAATAGAAATGAGCCTATGGGCGAATATAATTGCACCGAAATCTAACGGCGCACTACGCGCGCTATCCGTACAATCCGCTGCTGCTTACCAGCACTACCGCTTTGGTGACTACCGTATAGCAGGCAAAGACCACAGTGGCAAGAAGGTGACTGCGGTACCGGACTGGACTTGGTCCAATGCGCTACAGATCCGGTTATGGAAACGCTATGATCTGAATATACAACACTATTTTATGTCCGATATCCCGTTGGACGATGGGAATACGGTCTTCGCAGCGAAATATCATCTGCTTCAGGCCAAACTGAATGTTGCCTTACCTCAGATAAAAAAGACAACATTCCACGTCTTCGCCGGAGGTGACAACCTGTTGGATGAAAGATACAGTCTTGGAAATGATATCAATGCTTTTGGCGGACGATATTTCAATCCTGCGGCAGGCCGCAACTTCTTTGCTGGTTTAAGAATGGGGATAAAGTAAATACAATATTTATTATACCGTGCTTACAATATATTATGCTTTCTCATTACTTCTAATACAAACGGTTCGATTTTTTCGACCATACGCATAAATCCCAGATCACTCGGGTGAGTACCATCAGTGGTGCCTTCATGGTCATGCCCCAACAAATAGTCATCGTCAAGGTAATATAAGTTTTTGATACCTTTAGCAATTAACTTATCATACTGAGCCTTCCACTGCGCATTTTGCTGGTGATTACGTTCTTTCCATGATTGATTGAAGAAACTCAATTCCCGAACCACAGATGGTATCATGATAATCGGCGTATTGGGATGCTTTTCGCGAAGATATTCTACAAAATATAACGTTCTACTTTTTATTTGTTCAGGGGACGAATTGGGTACACAGTCCAAAATATAAACATCAGGATTGAGGTCTGCAAACATATGTGCCATCTCCTTTTCTATTTTGGCGTTCCCACTCACGCCAAAATTGACAAAGTTAAACCCTGTCCTGCGAGATAGAATAGCAGGATAAGCCATACCCGCACGACTAGCTGAGGCGCCATGTACGATGCTTGAACCATAGACAACGATCTCTTTCTTAAACGGATTAGACAACGGTTCTATGCTATATCCACTGGAAACGCCTATTTGCAAACTCTTGGTCTCATCGTACAGTGGTAGGTAGACCAAAAATTCTTTCTCATCGTTCCCTAACTTTTCCGCTAACTTAAGTTCTTCACACTCCTTCGTAGTGCCCTTTGAGCTTGCATATTGCCACTGACCGTTCTCATTTTTAATATATACATCCAAGCCCTTATTAGCGATTGCCGTTAAGTTTAAATTTACTTTTCTATTCGTTACGCACCATTTTGCATAAATCTCCGGTGCACTGCTCTTAAAGGTGACGAACAATCCGGCGCTATTGGTATAAAGTCTTTTCACACTCGCTGGAATGGTATTATATTTTGCCGTATCCACACGGTGAAATTTTTGTGGCGTGTCAAATAGTTTACCGTGAACGGGTAATTCTACGTATTGTACAGCAGTATTCTGCGCAAGAGCAACATTAAATAGACATAAGGTGACAACGAATAATAAGGTGTATTTTTTCATTGGAATATAATTAATTATGAGTGTAAGTCTTCAATGGAATAAATGAGCTCGTTACACTCGATCCATTTTTTAAAGGTAATTACTAAAAAGAAAATACACAACAAAAAAATTCCTACCTACTATCTATTCCATAAACCTTTTTTGTCCGCTCTTGCTTTGACTTGCAATTTCTGCAATAAATCGACATGCTTTATATTAGGCGGAATGGTCATCACTACAGCATAACCTCTTTTGATCATTTCTGCATTGACAAACTTGCCATCTTGCAGGTAGACATAGGCTAATGTCCGACCATATCGATCCAATGAATCAACATCTCCTACCAACCGTACCGATTTCCCGGACAACAAATTCATGAGATACGCTTTAGCCTCCTCACCGTAATAACCGATTTCTTTTCTGCCGGTTTTTCGGGTTTCAGGTGCATCAATACCGATCAGACGTATTTTGACATCCTTATCCATACCGTTGTTTGCCCAAAACGTATCTCCGTCGACCACTTTAGTGACACGATAATAACTACCGTTATCCGCTGTACGGCTGTTGTTAACGCTTTGACAGGAAAACGTGAGAGCGAATAGCATGAGGATGGTTGATGTCTTTATTAATAGTTTCATTCCATTCTTCATAAAAACTCAGCCCGAAATCTATATTCATCCATTCAATACAATTTTCAAAGTAAAGATAATTAAATATCACACTAAATTAACTTAAGTAAATAACCATAAGCGGAGCGTTTAATCTTTAAGATTCCCGACCATTCAACAAGATATCATTGCTTCGCTTCCTGCAACATTTAGTCCTCCACCCATAAATAGGCTCTCCACAATTTGGACATTTTATCATTCTATCTTTTAAAGGTTTACCTTTTAGAGTTTGTAATCGTGCATTCACCACCATTTCAAACTCATCAAGGTCGACTCCTTCCGCTTCGGCTCTTTTAAAAAGCACTTATTTTTCTTTTTCATCCAACCGTCCTTCCTTTTTATATGCAATATACTATGCTATTGCCGCTGCTTTAGCAAAAAAATAAAATCGTCCACATTTTTTGACATCGTAATTCAATACGCTATTTTTTTATTATTTAGCTCTACGTTAAAGTTGACTTTCGCTCCTAAAGCATCGAATACTTTTAGAATTGTCGTAAACCGTGCATCTGTTGTACTGTTTTCAATTTTTGAAATCTGTGCTTTCTTCACACCAACAAGTTCACCTAACTCCTCTTGTGTCAAGTTACGTTCTTGCCGAGCTTGTTTGATTGCTTGTCCCAATAAGTCAAGACGAAGTTCGTTATCAAACTTGATACGTTTTTTAGTTCCTTCTTTACCGATGTATTTGTTGGTCAAATCTTCTAAACTATACGTCTTCATTTCTTCTTGTTTTTGTCGTTAAAGTATATTTGCCTTAATCTTTCAGCTTTTTCAATTTCACTTTTTGGTATTTTGTCTGTTTTCTTTATCAATCCGTGAGTTGAAATTATAACCGTATCGTTTTTATCTGTCTTGTCCCAAAAAGCAAAAAGTCTATAATAAAACCTGTTATATTTAGTTCTAAATTCCCAAATTTCATCTTGAAGTTTTTTAAACAGTTGTTTGTCATTAGAACTTCGGGCTTTCCAAATGTTGTAAACAATTTTGTCTCTCGATTTTTCGTCAAGCTCGTCTAAGAAGCCTTTAGCATCTTCTAAAAACTCAACCCGAAATCTATATACATCCATTCAACACAATCTTTAAGTAAAGATAAATGTTTCTTATTTAGGAAACAACCGTTTGAATGAAATTTCTTTCCGTCAAGTAGTTTTATATCCGGATTTGTTTAGTGTCACGCTTAACTATTGATTACGCAAACTCGGTAATCATTTTAGTCATATAAATACTCTCATAATCAGCAAGCATTTCAGCAATTCGGCCAAACTCGTTTGTGTATTCGTTATTGGCATCCTACCCCATTATGGAAGTGCAGGTAATATCCATGTGGAAGAGAAGTCTCCCAATTCATGACGAACCCTAAACTACAATTCAGATCCAGTCCTGGGGATATGAATTGTAGTTTTCATGATATATAGTTTTTTATGTGATTTATCTCTGCGGAAAGTCTTATTAACTACCACGCTTCATCCGGAGCAGTAATATCCAGTTTATATAAAACAAACTCACCATCGTTACTGCCGGCTATATAAAGCACATCTGCCTTATTCACAAAAAGGTTTGCTCCCTTGCCCTCAAAACCGGTTATCGTAATTTCCTGACCATACCATTTTTTTGTCACCGGATTGAATATTCCTAGCTTATTATTACTCCTTAGAAAAAAAATCAATCCTTGATGTACGGCAAGTACATGATTCATTGAACTGAATGTATTAAGATCACCCATAAATTGGGGGATTGAAAACTTCTCAACCGTCGAAGTCTCCGTATCGTATATATACCCCTGCCCACCCTTTTCATCTTTTATACCTGCAACTGCATATATCTTATTATTGTAAAAAACAGCGCTGGAGTTTGCATTATTCCACTTTTTAGTATCCAAAGCAGCTTTTTTCGACCAGCTTGTGCCTTCGCAAAAAAAGAGAGAAGTTTCGGTGTTGGCCGCATTTGTGCCCATGGTAAAGAAGCCGCCTTTTCCAGCAATAGATATTCCGATACTTCCAATCAACAAACCAAAATCTGACGGAATGGAGTGGGATGTCCACTTATCAGTAGCGATATCGTATATCTGCTGTTGACCTGCAAACGTATTAATCTTATCACCCGCACCGTACACTATTCGCCCAAAATTTATAGCGCCTACCGTTAATGTTTCCCACGTATTGTGTGCCAGATTATACGAGGTGAAGTTGGGCTTACTCAGTACATGATCGTAGGAGTATACATAAATCTTATTGCCAGTACTGGAGTAACACATCGAGGAAAAAGAACCCGAACTATTCAAAGCGGGAATACGTGCTGCTGTATTTATTTTGATAAGATTTACCGTAAATTCCGGCAAAACAGTTTTTGGAATAGCATCTTTAGTCTTAGAGCAGGAAAATTGTCCCAATGTGATAATGCAGAATGCAGTAATAACGAGGTAATTTTTTGCATTCAGGAGATTTAGTTTTGTTTTCATAATCGATAATTTTAAAGCATTTCAACAGCTTGAATTCAAAATTATCATACCTTTCGATATCGAAATAGGAAAAAAGGGACATTTGATGCCAATAATATAGTTATAGGTGAAATTTATAGACTTTCACGGTATTTTTAGTATTCAGAGGGCACAGAACCAATCTGGCTTCTCGCCTATTTAATCAGACTGTGCTGATAAACGGTAGGTGTATGCCCGGAAAAATACTTAAATTCGGCGGCAAAATGAGAGCTGTCGTAAAAACCGAATTGATAGGCAAGAGCTGTTAGGCTTTCTCCATTTTTTATACGTTCCAATTCTTCTTTTACCGTATTGAAGCGAACAATACGCGAATAAAATTTAGGTGTAAGTCCTAGATATTGAACAAAGGCTCTTTCTAGTGTCTTTCGAGAGGTATTAGTATGGCATTGGAGTTCTTGTATACCCATCGTACCCTTGGAGTATGCAATCAGTTGCAAAGCATTTTGGACATTGTCAATCCTGTAATGTAACGACGTATGCAGGTACTTGCTCCATAGAAATCTTTCGAGTACGCCGATCGCCAACTCCAGTGTAGGCATAGACTGCATCTCTTCACATAACAATTCCAACTCACTCCCCCACACATCTTCAACAGCAATAAATTGATCAGCCATATGCTCCATATTTATTCCGGTAACTTTAGCAATCCCCAGTGGCTTAAATTTCACACCCAATATATCCACGCCATTTTCGTTCGTCGTGATCACCCTAGGAGATGTAGGCTGTCCAAAGAAATAGGCTTGCTTATACAAGGTAACCACCTTATCATCGTAAGCATGACGCTCCGGCTGCTTCTTGAAGTTAAAGGTTAATCCTTGTAATAATGGGGTAGCATAATTTTGTACCGCAGCTTGTGATAATTCGATATTAGAATACCAATAATGTTCGATAACATCCGACAATGCCGGCATGGGACTGAATATACGGTAAATCATAGTAAAGAAAATTATACAATGCTTCTACTAAGTTACTCAACACGGATGACTTTTCCTACTCCATCTTCCCTACAACAACCCTGACCAGCTTGTCATAATCAAAATACCGGATAGCTATATCCTGTACCTGAGACGCGGTCATATTCGCAATGACATCAGCGTAGTAGTTGTAATAGGACAAATCCATATTGGAAAGGTACACTGCTTTAAATTTATCGACGTGCGAGTAAATACTTTCCAAGCTGCCCAGCATAACTCCCTGAAGATAACTGCGAACGAGATCTATTTCATCTTGCGTTGTTTTCTCCTGGCGCAGAATTTCAAATTCCTTTTCAATCTCCACCAAAGTGGCTGAAGTAACATCCAATCCTACTTCCGATGCTAAAGTGAAAAATCCCGAATGTTGGAGACTAACAATATTTGATCCAATACTATACGTATAACCTTTGTCCTCCCGGATATTTCGCATCAGCCGCGAGCCAAAGAAACCGCCCAGCAAAGTATTCACAAACTGAACAGCCGGGAAATCGGGATGTGTTCTATTAACAGTCAAATTTCCCATTCGGATAGCCGATTGAAGGGCTTCTTCTCTTTTCTCCAATAAGATCCCACCCTCTACTTGCTTAATATCTAGCTTGACATTTTTTGAAGGCTGCCCCGCGCCAGACCAAGTTTCTCCAAGATGATAGCGAATACTTTTTAATACCTGTGCGTCTACATTGCCAGCAACGAACAAGGTACAATTAGCGGGCTGAGTCTGCTGTTGGAAAAGTCCAAGCAAGCTCGTCCGATCGATACTATCGTAAGCCTCCACGGTCGGAACCGTACCGTACCTATTCGGGCCAAAGGCTTGTTGATAAAAAAGGCGACGTGCTACAAAATCATTTTTCTGCAACGAAATCTGTAAAGATTGCTTATTGTTCCGCACTACTGTATCCAGCTCATGTTGCGGGAAAATGCTGTTGTTCAAGATATCACTCACAATAGGCAATACTTTATCTACATACTTCTGCATAGTATAGATCGTCAAAGAAGTATAATCCATACTATACTCAGGCATAAGGTACGCTCCATAGAAATCGATCTGCTCCGCAATTTCTGCACTCGTCAAGGTAGCCGTTCCTTCGCGCAACATGGTCGCCATGACGGTATTACGTAGAGGAAATTCATCCTGATTAAATAGGTTATTGAAAACAAGCTCCAGTTTAATCAGTTGTAAATTGGGGTCTTGGAAGATAAATGCATGTAAACCGTTGTCGTATTCCACCTGTTCGGGATGGATTAAATTCAACGAATTAATCGGCTGAAAATCGGGTGCAATAGCTCTATTCAGCATGATTACCTCCCTTTGCTTTATAAATCAATGTCGATGAGTTTTCTTTTCTAAACAATGTCTTTGCCATAATTTGGATGTGTTCGGATGTAACTGACAAATACTTTTGAATTTCTTGATTATAGTCTTCCGCTGCATTGACTGCTTCGTAATACGCCAAATTCATGGCTTTGTCTAAAATTGACAGTTCAGCAAAAAGCAGGGTCGACTCAATCTTATTTTTGACTTTCTGTAATTCTTCTTCCCCAACCAAGTCTGCCTTGATCTTCTCCAATTCGGACCATAAAGCATGCTCAGCTTCTTGTATAGTGATATGGGGTAAGGGCTTTCCTTCGATGACAAATAGGTTAGTGTCTATACTTCCCATAACATAGGCATTCACTTCACTGAACAACTGTTGTTCCTTTACTAAAGCGCGGTAAAGTCTGGAAGAAGAACCTCGGGAAAGAATATCTGAGATCAAATCCATCGCCTCATAATCTTTAGACAATCTATCCGGTCCATGAAAAGCGATGTATAAGCTATCAGCTGGTACATCGGCTTCCACCTCTTCCCTTCTCGCTTCTGTCTGTTCGGGTTCAGAAGGAAGATTCCGGTGATACTTCTCTCCGCGGGGAATATCTCCAAACCACTTTTCAGACAATCGCTTTACTTCCTGGACATCGACATTCCCTGCTACGACCATAATGGCATTTTGAGGTGTGTAGAACTTGTTGAAAAAAGCCTTAACGTCGGCCATCTGCGCTTCTTCGATGTGTTTCAATTCTTTACCAATAGTTGCCCAGCGATAGGGGTGCTGTTTATAGGCTAATGGACGTAATCGCAACCATGCATCACCATAGGGTTGATTTAGGTAACGTTGTTTGAACTCTTCACAGACGACTTGTCGCTGCACCTCCAGACTTTGTTCGCTAAAAGCAAGGCTCAGCATACGATCACTTTCCAACCAAAAAGCTGTCTCAAGATTATTTGCGGGCAGTGTCAAATAGTAATTCGTGATGTCATTGCTGGTGAAGGCATTATTCTCCCCCCCAACCTGTTGCAACGGCGTATCATAACTCGGTATGTTGATGGAACCTCCAAACATCAAGTGTTCAAACAAGTGGGCAAATCCAGTTTGATCAGGCGATTCATCACGTGCACCTACCTTATATAAAATATTGACCACGGCCATAGCCGTCGCGTGGTCCTCGTGGACCAACACGGTCAATCCGTTGTCTAACGTAAATCTTGTAAAATTTATCATGAATATTATCTGTAAATATTATGCAATCCAATTGACACCCTGCTTCAACAAATCCAAGGTCTTTTGCTCAGGTGAATTTGGTTCGGCCTTAAAATCATAGAACCAGTTGGCTTGGGTAGGAAGACTCATCAAGATCGACTCGACACGTCCATTGGTCTCTAAGCCAAATCTTGTCCCGGCATCGTATACCAGATTAAACTCCACATAGCGGCCTCTTCGTTGCAATTGCCATTCTTTTTCTTGTTCAGAAAATGGTTGATGACGGTGGCGATTGACCAGCTCGGAATAGACAGGTGCAAATGTACGTCCTAAATCGCACGAAAAATCAAACAGTTGGTCGTAACTTAAACCTGTTTTGTCAGGTGTCAATTTATCATAGAACACCCCTCCTATTCCTCTCGTTTCGTTGCGGTGTTTGATAAAAAAGTAACGGTCTGCCCAAGCCTTGAAATCCTTGTAAAAATTCGGATGATGCCCATCGCAAACATCTTTCAACGCTGTGTGAAAATATATTGCATCTTCATCTATGATGTAATGGGGCGTAAGATCGATCCCTCCACCAAACCACCTCACTTCTTCGTTTAGCTCGAAATAGCGGATATTCATATGAATAATAGGCACATGTGGATTGTTGGGATGGATAACAATAGAAACTCCGGTAGCGAAGAAATCTTCCTGTTCGACACCGAAAGATTTTTTAATGGCCTCCGGGAGTTTTCCGTGCACAGCCGAAAAATTGACCCCGCCTTTTTCCAAAATATCACCGCCTTGAATAATACGTGTACGTCCGCCGCCACCTCCTTCTCGCTCCCAGATTTCTTCTTCAAACTTGGCTTTGCCGTCCAGTGCTTCCAGAGCAATACATATTTCGTCCTGGATTTTTTGGTATACTGCCGCAATATGTTCTTTATCTACCATCTCACAAAAAATTTTGCGCCAACTGCGTTACTGCTACGCCAGCAGGCTTATGTCTGTATAATACGTCGTATACCATCGTACAAATTGGCATCTCCAACTGATATTGCTGAATAATGCTTTGAATACATCCAGAGGCATAGTAACCTTCGGCAACCATATTCATTTCCAACTGCGCCGACTGTGCGGTATACCCTTTACCGATCATCTTGCCAAATGTCCTATTTCGACTAAATTGTGAATATGCGGTAACGAGCAGATCTCCTAAATAAGCTGAAGCTTTGATATCCCGATCGTGAGTTTCTATGTTATGGACAAAATACTCCATCTCGCGAAGGGCATTGGAGACCAATACCGCTTGAAAGTTGTCGCCGTAGCCCAGGCCATGACATATTCCCCCGGCCAGTGCATAGATATTTTTGAGAACTGCACAATACTCTATGCCTACCGTATCCTGGGAAAGGATGGGTTTTATATAGCGTGTTTCATACAAATCGGCCACATGAGCAGCATTTTTTTCGTCCTGACAAGCAAAGGTAAGGTAAGATAGTTTTTCTTGTGCCACTTCTTCGGCATGGCAAGGACCACCTATAACAATGATATTTTCAGCGGGAATAGCATATTCGCGCATCAGATATTCGCCGACAATCATATTCTCATCGGGAATAATCCCTTTTATCGCAGAGACAATGAGCTTTCCTTCAAAATCCTTGCTATCTATACCTCGTAAGGCTGCCTTCAGGTAAGTCGCCGGTGTATTGAGGACGATGATATCCGATTGTTGTATAATCCATTTGGCTTCTGAACGGATATTTTTTGCTTTAACTTTTACCTGGATTGCACTAAGGTAGGTTGGATTGTGTTTATATTGTCGAATGAAGTCGATGTCCTCTTTTTTACGTACCCACCAATAAATTTGTTTGGGATTGGTGTTATCCGTCAGCATCTTCACCATAGCCGTAGCCCAACTCCCACTGCCTATGATGCCGATGTGTGCATGTTCCTTTTTCTCCATGTTGGCCAAAGATAATTAATAATAAATTAACGTATATTGCCTGTTGGATTTAATTAAATAAAAATGACTTTTGTATCTTAGATAAACATGAGAGCGGATATACGATGAAAAGTGAAAAAGAAAAGATGATTGATGGCGAACCTTATTATGCCAACGAAAAAGAACTCAGCACCTTACGTTTAGAAGCTCAGCGTGCAGCACATCGGTACAATCAAATTGATCCCAAAAACTATCGAGAGCGGAAGTCTCTGCTTAAAAAACTGTTAGGCCAAACAGGGACGATGTTTTGTGTCGAACAGCCCTTTTATTGTGATTACGGGTTTAATATTGAAATAGGTGAAAATTTCTTTTCTAATTATCATTTGACAATTTTGGATTGTGCACCCGTAAAAATCGGGAACAATGTGATGTTCGGCCCGAATGTCGCTATTTATACAGCTGGACATCCCCTACACGCGGATATCCGAAATAGTGGCCTAGAGCATGCCTTACCCGTGACGATAGGTGATAATGTATGGATAGGAGGAAATACCGTCATCAATCCGAATGTAAAAATAGGAGCCAACACAGTCATCGGATCGGGTTCCGTCGTGACCAAGGATATACCCGCTAATGTCATCGCTGTTGGCAACCCCTGTCGTGTCTTACGGGAAATTACGGAAGAAGACAGAACGTATAAGTAGGATTTAAACCAAAAAAAACGCCTGAATAATAATTCAGGCGCCCTTTGTTAAAATAACATCTAAAAACTTAATTTTTCAAAGCTTCTTTAACGTTATTAAGTTTATCTTCCGCTTTCTGGCCGGCTTCTTTCATCTCATTAACAGCGTCCTCTCCTGCATCTTTCACAGCAGCACCTGTCTCTTTAGCAGCATCTTTAGTCGCATCGATGGCACTATTTACGCCATCAGCAACTCTCGTACCTGCATTTTGCACAGCCTCTTTCGTATTGTTCCAAGCTAATTCGGCATTTGCTAACGCTTTACGAGCAGTTTCTTCAGCTTGTTTATCACCTTTTGCGATAGCGGCATCCAAATCAGCTTTCGCTTGATTATAATCTGCTTCTGCCTTTGCCAACGCATCCTGCGAAGCCTGATCCACTTGATCAACGGCATGATCCAAATGTTCGCCTACTGTCGTCAAGCTATCGGCGTTGTTCTCCGTCTTCGTGGTGTTATTGTTGCATGACGCAAAAACGAATGCTCCTGCGATGACACCTAATAATGCAATTCTTTTCATGTTAATATAGTTTTTGTTTAATGAACAGTTACAATATTTATGCCAAAAGAATAACAGTATTAGGGATAGACTGTTCCTTTAGCTGCTTCCAGCGTATTTTTCAACAGGCCGACAATGGTCATCAGTCCTACACCGCCGGGTACGGGCGTGATCCAAGAAGCTTTTTTTGAAACTTCTTCAAAGTCCACATCACCGTACAGCTTATAACCCGATTTTGTTTCCGACGATTGTTCCCTATTGATTCCCACATCAATAACAACAGCTCCTTCTTTCACCATATCCGCCGTTACAAAATTCTTCTTGCCTATAGCAGCCACGACGATATCGGCGCGAAGTACTTCGGTTTTTAGGTCCTTCGTGCGACTATGGGTTAATGTCACAGTACAGTTACCGGGATTACTATTGCGTGCCAATAGGATGCTCATGGGCGAACCTACAATATTGCTGCGCCCTACCACAACAGCATGCATACCTGACGTATCTATACCGTAATGACCAAGCATCAACATAATTCCATAGGGCGTGGCCGGAATAAAGCAAGGCAAGTTGCGTTGCATTCGTCCCAGATTGATCGGATGAAAGCCATCTACATCTTTACGATAATCAATAGCCTCCGTGATCCGCTCAGGATCAATGTGCTTGGGCAATGGAAGCTGCACGATCAATCCGTCGATATTTTCATCGTTGTTAATTTCCTGTATTTTGGCAACCAACTGTTCTTCCGTGACGCTTTCCTCATAACGAATATTGGTGGAATCAAATCCCACCAACTCGCAATTCCGCATCTTACTAGCCACATATGTTTCACTACCACCGTCATTGCCGACCAAAATAGCCACCAGATGCGGTTTACGGCCTTTAGAAGCTGTAAATTCAGCAGCATCTCTTTTAATATCTTCTTTAATCTTCGCAGAAACTACTTTTCCGTCTAATAACTTCATTTTGTTTAAGATTTGAGTATTGAGACCTGAGATTGGAGACTTTAGACTTGGGATTTTAGATTTGAGTATTGAGACTTTAGACTGGAGACTAAATACCTCATATCTAAAGTCTCACATCTAATATCTCATATCTTACATCTAATATCTCATGTCTCACATCTAAAGTCTACTGTCTAACACCTCACGTCTAAAAATTAATCCAATTTAAGTACAGCCATGAATGCGGATTGCGGAATCTCGACATTCCCTACTTGCCGCATACGTTTTTTACCTTTCTTTTGCTTTTCTAAGAGTTTACGCTTACGGGAAATATCCCCTCCGTAACATTTCGCCGTCACATCCTTACGCAAAGCTGAAATGGTTTCACGCGCGATAATTTTCGCACCTATCGAAGCTTGGATACGAATCTCGAATTGCTGCCTAGGCAAAAGTTCTTTCAGCTTCTCACATATCTTCTTTCCAAAATCGTAGGCATTGCTTCGGTGTATCAAAGAAGACAGCGCATCGACAGGCTCATCATTAAGACGAATATCCAATCTGACCAAATCTGAAGTACGGTAGCCAATCTGATGATAGTCAAATGAAGCATATCCTTTAGAGATTGTTTTTAACTTATCATAAAAGTCAAATACAATTTCGCCCATTGGCATCTCAAACACCAATTCTACCCGATCAGATGTCAAGTAAGATTGGTTGATGATTGCTCCCCGTTTTTGGATACATAAGGACATCACTGGTCCGACAAACTCGGACTTGGTAATGATATTCGCTTTAATATAGGGCTCTTCGATCGAATCCAACTTACTTGGATCAGGCAGATCGGAAGGGTTATGAACGACAACTTCCTCCTTGTCTTTTGTCAAGAAAGCGCGGTAGGAAACGTTTGGAACCGTCGTAATCACGGTCATATTAAACTCACGTTCCAGACGCTCTTGGATAATCTCCATGTGCAACATGCCCAGGAAACCACACCGAAAACCAAAGCCTAATGCGGCAGAAGATTCAGGTTCGAATACCAACGATGCATCATTCAGTTGCAAGCGGTGCATCGATTCGCGCAATTCTTCATAGTCTTCAGTATCTACCGGATAAATCCCCGCAAATACCATCGGCTTAACCTCTTCAAAACCTTGAATAGCCTGTCCGCAGGGCCGATCCCTATGGGTGATCGTATCCCCAACCTTGACTTCTCTAGCCTCTTTTATGCCCGAAATGATATAGCCAACGTCCCCAGTCTTGATAACTTCCTTAGGTAACTGATTAAGCTTGAGCGTGCCCACTTCATCGGCGAAGTATTCTTTACCGGTAGCGACAAATTTTACCTTATCCCCTTTGCGTATCTCTCCATTTTCAACTTTAAAATAAGCCATAATACCTCGAAAGGAATTATAAACCGAGTCAAAGATTAATGCTTGTAATGGTGCTTCAGGATCCCCGACAGGTGCAGGAATACGTTCGACAATAGCACGCAAAATATCCGGTATACCCAGTCCGGTCTTACCGGAAGCGGGAATAATATCTTCACGTCTTCCACCAATAAGCTCAATAATCTGATCTTTAACCTCTTCAGGCATCGCCCCAGGTAAGTCCATTTTATTCAAGATGGGAATAATCTCCAAATCATGTTCCAATGCGAGGTACAGGTTTGAAATGGTTTGCGCCTGAATACCTTGGGAAGCATCAATAATAAGCAAGGCTCCTTCACAAGCTGCGATTGAACGGGATACTTCATACGAAAAATCCACATGGCCGGGCGTATCTATAAGATTGAAAACATAGGATTGTCCATCTTGTATATAGTCCATCTGAATAGCATGGCTTTTGATCGTGATTCCTCGCTCACGTTCTAAATCCATGTTATCCAACAGTTGCGCTTGTGCTTCACGTTGAGAAATGGTATTGGTGTATTCTAATAGTCTATCGGCCAAAGTGCTTTTGCCATGATCGATATGTGCGATGATACAGAAATTACGTATATGCTTCATACAGGTGTGTTGCCTTCTACTCTAAACGGCAAATATACTGTATTTCCACGAAGGTTTAAATCTTTTTTATTGCTGCCCGGACTATTGATAAGCTCTTGCTTTTTGTACCTGTTGGGTGATGAGGTTACGGGCTTAACGATGTTCCTTATAAACTAATTTAGGCAACGACGAAAAATAGCTTTCCACCCGTTCATCAGCAATACCAGCCAGCTCCGCATGGCTGTGTAACAACTGTTCCAACTGCTCCAATGTCCTTATGCCGGCTAACGCACTACTGACTACCGGCTTGTCGAGGCAGTATTTCAAAGCAACTGCCTGACGCGATATGCCAAGCTTCTTGCTTGCTACATCCACAAAAGCCTTTACTTCTTGAATGTCTCCGACGGTATGATCCAAATAACTTTTGGCAGGAACTTTATTCAGCAAGAGGCCCTGTGCCATGCTGCCCCTGGCGATAATGCTTACTCCTTTTTCTTCAAAATCACGAAAAGACTCTTCCGGCCGGGTATCCAAAATACTGTATTGCATCATGTTTGAAACAATTCCCGACTGTTGCAAGTATTTCCGGAAAACATTCGGGCGAATAGAAGATATTCCGTAATACCGGATCTTACCTTGTTGCACTAATAACTCAAAAGTTTCGACAATTTCATCAAAGTTATCCGCATTCGTACCACCATGTAACTGATAGAGGTCAATATAATCGGTGTTTAATCGCTTCAACGACTGTTCTATGGCCTGTAAAATATAAACTCTACTCGGATTCCACCTCCATCCCTCTACCCCCTCCTGCCATTGATTGCCTACCTTAGTAGCAAGAATAACCTTATCCCTCAACCCTTGAAGAGCTTTCCCAAGTAAAACCTCATTAGCACCACGATCGTACAGATCCGCCGTGTCAAAAAAGTTGACTCCGTAATCAAATGCTTGGTGAATAATCGCTTTGCTATTGCCGACTGCGTCACTGGGCAAAGACATACCTCCTATGCCAATTTCAGAGACGAGTAATTCAGAATTTCCTAGTCTGTTATACTTCATTCGGTTTTATAATATCTAACAACTCTATCTCAAAGATCAAGGCGCTGTAAGGAGGTATCTTTCCAGTATCCCTTTCCCCGTACGCCAGATTATAAGGAATATACAACTTGTATTTAGCGCCCACTTTCATCAATGGCAACGCAATTTTCCAACCCTCGATGACTTGGTTTAGGTTTAGATTTATCGGCTCACCCCGATCATAAGAACTGTCAAATTTCTCCCCATTGATCAGATAACCGGCGTAGTGAACCTTAACTTCATCATTAGAGTTGGGCTGGCTTCCTGTCCCCTCGACAAGCACTTCGTACAGAACACCCTCTGGTGTTGATTTTACAGTAGATTTGTTCTTTAAAGCGGCTAGGAATTCTTCCCCTGGCTTTCTAAGTTCTGCACCTCTCTTCTCCATCATCATCCGGATATTTCGCTGGATAACGGTAGTAACCTGCTCTTCGTTAAACAAGACCTCCTTTCCCTGATACGATGCAGTCAATGCTTTAGAAAGTACATCTAAATCAATTTCAAAATTGCTCGATTTCAACGATCGTGCAATATCTACTCCTAAAGCATAAGACAATGAATCCTGAGCACTTGACAAGGTTAAGCTATTTGGCGTTTGTTTCACCACTACCTGGGGTTGTTTTGCGACCTGAGCTTGCGCAACTGACATCGAACATAGTGCCCAAAAGCCCATAAAATATATCTTTTTAGTATGCATCATTGGTGGTTTTTTACAATATTATCTATTATTTTAAATGTATTATCGGGATAGTCAACTTTAACATGATTGGAGTCATTTAACCAAAGTTCGATTTCAAACTCATATTTTCTCTTTAGACTTTTAATCACCGGCACCCCCATATCGCTTAGGGCTGCAGCATTGAGATGCTGTTCATACTGATTTTTCATCGGTATCACCAGTAGTTTCTTATTGAGGTACAAGGCTTCCGCAGGGGTTTCAAAGCCAGCTCCGCATAGCACTCCTTGAGACCCGGCCATACTTTCAATAAAGGCCGAACTATTGATCGGATTTATGGTGATATTCCGAAATGTTAAAGGTGCTGCATTATGCTTTGAAAACACCTCCCATCGGACATCTTTGAATTTCGAGAGGTGGCGGAGTAAATGTGCATCATCATAGGCAGGGAGGTATACCGTATAATGGTCTCCATCGGTAGGCTCCATATCGCGGACTTCTTTACGAATTACGGGTGTAAAGATAGCATGATGGTATTCTTTAAAGTGGAATCCGTAGCCAGCCGTTACCGGAGCATAGTTTTTCATGATAAATCTACCCATAACATCACTTTCCTCCGGTTTAGGGCTATTAGGATGTAAAGCGCCGATCTGGTGGCTTAGTCCAATGCAGGGGATTTCACGTGTATGACAGGCCCAAGCAGTAATCGGCTCAAAATCATTCAATACCAAATCATATTTGTCCACAGGAATAGTATTGATCTCCTGGATAAACTTTCGGATCGTCGAACTCATAAAGGTTTTCCAAAAATCGACTCCCCCTGATTTGCCAAAAATAAAACTTAAACCGTGTAGCCTATACTTTATATCAAAAGGCAGATCAATATCCGCCTGAATGCCACTGATAAGCACATCAACCTGACCAAGCTGCTGTAAACAAGGAATAATATCCATTGCTCGACATAAATGGCCGTTGCCCGTGCCCTGTATGGCGTAAAGTATCTTCATATCTAAATTACAGTCCGAAAGTAGCAATTATTTTAACAGGGATAAAATAAATAATATTAAATTAAAATTAATTATCTTTACCAAACACAACCCAACCATTATGTGTAAAGCAAAAATACCTCTTCTATTGGCCTTGATCGTGCTTTTATGTTCGTCTTGGGGCTTCTACGCGCACAAAAAAATCAATGAAACAGCCGTATTTTTGTTACCTCCCGAACTAGCGGTTTTTTATAAAAATCATATACGTAGCATAACAGAACGCGCTACAGACCCGGACAAACGTTGTTATGTAGATACATTGGAGAGTCCGCGGCACTTCATCGATCTGGATCGATTTGACGACGATATAGACTCTATTCCAATTCATTGGTCGAAAGCTAAGGAAAAATATACCGAAAAAAGACTGTTATTAAGGGGTGTTGTCCCTTGGCAGGTTTGGCGTTCGTATCAAAACCTTGTGCAAGCATTCGTGAAGAAGGATATCGATAGGATTATCAAATATAGTGCAGATATAGGTCACTATATTGCCGATGCTCACGTACCTTTACACACCACGAGCAACTATAATGGACAGCTATCCAACCAAATCGGCATTCACGCTTTTTGGGAAACCCGCCTGCCGGAAATGTTTAGCGCACAATATGATTTGTTCATCGGCCCAGCTGTGTATATTGGGGATCCGCTACAAGAATCTTGGGATATTGTCAAAGAAAGCCACGCTCTTGTCGATTCAGTTCTAGCGGTAGAAAAAGATCTATCCACACGATTTAAAGAAAGTGAACAAAAAACCTACTTAACAAGGAACAACCAATTGATATTCACTTATTCCGATCAATATGCTACGGCTTATCACCAGGCATTAAATGGCATGGTGGAACGGCGACTAAGGTCCTCCATAGCTGAAGTAGCCTCCTTTTGGTATTCGGCATGGATCGATGCCGGTCAACCCAAATTAACGGTATCTAAGCCTGGAAACATTGTTGTCGAAGAACCCATTCTTTCTCCGGAACAAAAACCATTGGGAAGAGAGGAATGGCATTAGCATAATCTAAAACCTATATATTTCTCGTTTGATCAACACGGTTCCTTTCCGCACAACGGGCTTTTCATTGGCTTTCACTCCTTTGAAAATATAAAAATAGGTGCCCTCGGGAATATTTTCTGGAACCATCCAGTCATTTTTATAATCCGTGGAATAGAAGAGTCGCTGGCCAAACCTACTGATAACTTCCAATTCGACACGATCAAACTTGTACACACCAAGTACTTCGAAAGTGTCATTCTTACCATCTCCATTTGGTGTAATGGTGTTGGGAAAGAAAAAGCCCATCGTTTCAATGACCACCGTAGCTTCCGCCGACCAATTTCCGTTCTTTTCCTGAATGACATACTTCAACTCATCATATCCTGTATAATTCGGATCGGGAATATATTCGAGCACACCATTCCCCAGCACCCTGAGTTCGCCATGTGTCGGAAATGAGGTAACACGAAGTGTCTCTTTTAAGATCTCACTATGCTCTACATAGTCATTTTCATAGGGTTTGAACTTAATCTGATAGTTATACCCAACCTGATAATGATCATTTACTGCTATAGGAATAGTTCGCAAAATCATAATTTTCACCTCGGTAGGCTCCGTACTCAAACGGCTACGGTCCGAAACCCGATAGACGAATCGATCTTCACCAGAGATAAAATTGTTGATGGGTGTATACAATAATTGACCATTCTCCATAACCACCGATCCGGAAGTGGGTGATACCAAAACTTCAATAGAATTTCGATTGATGTCACTTGACCCCACCACATCATTTGCCAAGACATCAAATAGCTTCACCTGACCTTGATAGAGCTCATACGCATCTGCGATTCCCTTTGGGGGCTTGGCCAGCTCGACGACAGTAGGTTGATCGTCTTCAAAGGTTAAGCCACTAATGTCTGTCAGTAGGTTGTTATACTTTTGATCCTGACCCGATAATGTGGCTGTATTTTCAACCCTTCCTTGGCTAATATCTTCTGTTGTTATAACATATTCCAATCGATATGTAATGACTTCGTTGGAAATGCTACGAGACGTAACTTCATAGCTTTCTGCGGAAATCTTGGGGTCACTTATCCGAACCTGCTCTACGGGTATATCTCCTTCATGTTTGATATCAAACTGGTAGATTATTTTATCACCGATTGTAAACTGCTTATTTTCACCAGTACCTTGATTAATAATCTTTTTAAGAACAGTAAAAGTCGGTTTCGCATCGACATCTATACGTGTTGGTGTATCGTTGTCGAATTGTGTTCCCGATATATCTTTCACGTCAAAATTACGTGGATTTTTACCCTTTACAATAGCTGTATTTTCCACATATTTTCGTATTGCATCGGCCTCGGTGATGGTATAACTTCGGGTAGCAACAGTCTCTTCTCCTGGTAAGAGGGTCAATCGCGTGGGCAAAATAACCTGACTATCCAATAACGGATCGGTAATAGCGATCTCTCTCACCGGTACCTTACCTATATTCCGGACAACAAAAGTGTACTCCAATCTGTCACCGGCCTCCTGAAATCCCGATTGATTCACATCATTATGTTTTACAGTCTTCAGTAGAGCAAGCTGCCCCCGTTGATCGAATGGCTCCAGCAAGAAGACTTCACTGTTGATTTTAATATTGTTACATGTCATATTACCATCCGCTACAGAACATTCGTCAACTGCACTGCCCGGCGTCATACGTGTGAAATCCAAAGACGTTGCATCGGGATCCGTCACACCTAAAGGACGAACAATACCTGCCATAGCGTCTACAAAGCCATAGGTGTCATCGGGAACGGTGGAACCGGTCGTTGCTTTAATTTCGTAAGTCAAGGAGCAACCAAGAGGCAAATCAAGGTGCGACCGCAGCGCACTAGCAACAAATTGTATATCCGTGACTGCACCACAACTCGCCGTGATAGACCTTGCCTGCTGAATAAAAAAACCATTCGGCAAGCTGTATTCAAAGAGACTACCCACAGCATCCGAAGGACCATTATTTCTTACGGTAACCTGATAAGTCACCACATCCCCGAGCTCTACTGTATCTGAATCTACCGTGACACTGACTACTTCCAAGTCAGCTCGTAGGACAGTAATTGTTTCCTCTTTGATCTCGCGCATATGCGCAGCATAAGACCAGGTATCCATCGCCCGTTCGTTGCCAAAACTGAACTGTCCATAATTACCATTGTAGCTGCTTCCATATATAGCATATTCTGCAGCATCTTCTACCTTGTCTTTATTCGGCGCTGCCCTGTTATGCACCCGATAAGTTCCCCAGCTATGGCCATTAACATTACTCCTTATCCCATCCAGATTAACCCGCGGATAAGTTTCTTCCCCCGGTGCCCCGGGCGTAATATCACTATCGTCCCAATATACGGTCGCATATTCCTTGAAGGTGCCGTCCGTTTCCATACGCTCTATAAGTATCCCCTGGGGATTGATCTCCATATCAAAATAAGGAAAATGTATCTCCCCTTCCACCAGTGCAACCGAAATAGAAATGGGATAATCACCCACTGGTAGAAAATTTCCAGCGCTATCCAAACCATCCCATTTCACACGAGCTAGCCCTGTTATATCGTCTACATCTGCCATAAGCCGCCTCTTTGGAAAAAAGGGAGCTCCCGGCTTTGGTGCAATAATAACTTCGTACCGCCCGAGATAGTTGGTTTCAAACTCTACAAAAGCCCCTTTGGTCGTGACATAATTCTTACCTCCTCCAGAACCTTCGGGATAAGAAACCGAAATATTCTGAATTTCAGCAATCTGTGTTTCTCGATAAAGCCATGTACTGTCACCAGGAACCGCTCCTACACTCGATGCAGGCATGAGCGTATCGGGAATAGTATAGAACATCTTTTGGGTAACATGCAAATCCTTATCTGGATCATTGGGACTGTGATATGCTATATCGGCCCTTCTATGCGCTGCACCTATCCCCTTATTCGAACTTTTATAAGAGGGTATGCCGTCAGCATCCAACATACCCGAGCTATTTACAAAATAAAAGAAATTGATACCATTGCTTCCGTTGCCATCAACGCGATAAATGTATCCATCTTTCGTGAGCACATAATTTTGGCCATAGAATGTTCCGATATTGTCAGCCAAAGTGTTGGCCTGTACAAATAAATTAAGAACAGGCGCAAAAACTCTTCCTTTGACCCATTCGGTATCGGTGATATTGCGAACAGAAACATCCCAAGCAGCTATATAATAACTTTTTTCCTGTTGGGTCCAATTTAAATCTGCTCTTTGATTGCCAGGAGGACTACCGGCATCCTCATTATCTTCTACACGGGTAGGCATAAATTCCACTTTCCAAATCCCCTCCTGCCCAGGCAAAACGGGCTGTTCGAATGCATTGTAACCTATTCGAGGACCGGCTAGCTCGGCTGCACGTGTGGTATAACCCGGTTTTGCTTGAATGCGTCCTATTTCACTGTTTGGTTCCCCTGCTTTTTTTGTCTCGTAAATTGTCTTTCCGTCTGGTGTAGTTAAAATAATCTGCCCCACTCCTATACCTTGCGCACTGGATGCTACCGCAATGATTTCGCCCTCACGGGCATATACATAGTGAGCCGCTGAGTTAAATAAAACATTACTTGTTCTTGCCGTTCTGGAAATAAGATAGGCACGATTCCCTTTAACCCCCACTGGATACATGTCTTTCGATCCATCAGCATAGCTCGCAGTTATGCCGGCAAATGCGGCAACTAGAAAAACAACGAACCTAACCAACGATCTCATATTTAGTGTTTAATTGTTCAAACAAAGATAATATTTTTGCACAAAAATCCAAGTGCTTTCATGAAGGCTTCCGATATACAAATATTTCGTAACTTTGCACCGTAAAAAAAGATTGAATGTCAAATCAGGTCCCGGAAGACGGCTCTTTACTTCCCTTAATGGAAGAATTCTACACCATTCAAGGAGAAGGATATCACACTGGAAAAGCAGCATATTTTATTCGCCTCGGCGGTTGTGATATCGGTTGTCATTGGTGTGACGTGAAAGAAAGCTGGAATGCTGAACTGCACCCCTTGACATCCGTGGAAACTATTGTAGAACATGCGGGTCGTTATCCAGCCAAGACAGTCGTCGTGACTGGCGGGGAACCTCTGCTCTACAACTTGGATCTGCTTACCAGCCGCCTGCAAGAGGAAGGAATAAGAACCTTTATGGAGACATCCGGTGCATATCCGCTCAGCGGACACTGGGACTGGATCTGCCTTTCTCCCAAAAAATTCAAAGCGCCCAGAAAGGATGTATTGGATGCAGCAGGTGAATTAAAGGTAATTGTATTCAATAAAAGTGACTTTACCTGGGCAGAAGAACATGCCGCACTTGTTCACCCGGAATGCAAACTATATCTACAACCCGAATGGTCTAAAATGCAGGAAATGACACTACTTATCATTGAATATGTGAAAGATCATCCGCAATGGGAAATATCGCTACAAACCCATAAATATCTGAATATTCCTTAGCCTTTATTGGGTCGTTTCTACACTGTCATACTTCGATCTGTGCTTTGAGTTAGGCGTTTTGGAAAAATGGCTTAGGCCTTTTTAAAAAATCGCCTAAGCGCTTTCGTAAAAATGAGTACTCAATTTAGGTAAAATGAATACTCAATTTATACAAAACGAGTACTCATTTTTATAAAGTCACCTAAGTCTTTTTGTCAAATGGGTTAAGGCTCCTTTAGCATTCTCGCACGAGAGAAGAAGACATCTTCTAAAACGGTTGATTTTGACGGAATTATCGATTTTGTCGGAAAACTTTCTTATTTTTAAAATGCAAATTCCATCCCCATGAACAAGGTCGTATATGTATTGCTATTCTTCTGCTGTATGAACACCTTCTCCTCTCTTGTGTGGGGGCAACAACGGTCGAATAACAAAAAGGCACAGCAATATTACGACAATGGGGTCAAGAACTTACAGCTACAGAATTATGATGTGGCGATTGAAATGCTCAAAAAAGCCGTATTGGAAGATTATACTTTCGCCACAGCTTATCAGCAGCTTGGTGATATTTACCGTAAGCAACAGCGCTTCAGCAATGCTATACCGCACTACCAACAGGTATTGCGACTAAATCCCGGACTTACTACACTGACTATCTTCGGCTTGGGCGAATCACTGTTACGCACTGGTAGATATGCCGAAGCTCTCCCCTACTTGAACCAGTATCGACAAATCCCTCTTTCTGAGAAGAGCAAACGCCTGACAGATAAGTATATTGCAGATTGTCATTTTGCGATGAACACCCCCTCGATCGTACAGCTCGAGCTCCGCAAGTTACCTTTGTCTATTAACACCGAGAATGATGAGTATTTCCCTAAACTGACGGCGGATAATAGCACCATTATTTTTACCCGGAAAGAGCATAACCAAGAGAATTTTTACGAAAGCAGACTAACTGAATCGAATAATTGGACGGAAGCTAAAAAATTGATCGGTGAAATTAATTCAGAAAATTTTAACGAAGGAGCCCACTGCATCTCGCCAGATGGTAAGTATCTTTTTTTTACGGGTTGTAATCGTCCAAACGGACAGGGTAGTTGTGATATTTATGTGGCAAAAAAAGAAAATGGTCGATGGTCGACCCCTACGATTTTAGGTGCGCCGATTAATACCAAAGGATGGGAGGCTCAACCCGCTATCTCCGCGGATGGCCGAACACTTTACTTTGTCAGTAACCGTCCGGGGGGTATGGGAGGAAATGATATCTGGAAGAGTGAACTTGATCATAATGGTCAGTGGAAAGAGCCGGTTAACCTCGGCAAAAACATTAACACAGCTTATGATGAAAGCTCTCCCTATATCCACGCAGACAACAAGACTTTATATTTCGCCTCCAATGGCTGGCCTGGCTACGGAGGGCAGGACCTTTATATGAGCAAATTGGACGTCAATGGGAACTGGACAATCCCCACAAATCTAGGCAAGCCCATTAATAATGGTTACAATCAAACGGCGATTCATGTTAGCATGAATGGAGCAATCGGGTATTTTTCATCCCAAGATACAGCAACTTATCAGCTGGACATCTACGAATTTACCCTACCACAATTCATTAAACCAAATCCTGTAGCCTATATCGCCGGAACGGTACTCGACGCGGAGAACAGGCAGCCGCTATTGGCCAAAGTATCTGTGACAAACACCGATACGCAAGTGACTGTTTTTGAAGATCAGTCGGATTACCAAGATGGAAAGTTTATCGCAGCTCTTCCTATTGGACAAAATTATGCCGTACATGTGCAAAGTGCAGGTTATCTTTTCGATTCAAAACAATATGACCTTACTGATACGAATCTTGCCAACGAAAAATTTGCCGTTGAAATACTACTTTCTACGATCAAACCAGGCAATATTACGCGGCTAGGTAATATTTATTTTGCTAGCAATAAATATGATCTCCTACCGACTTCAACGAGTGATCTTCAGTTACTTTTAAAATTTCTTGAGGTAAATCCAACGGTTATAGTCGAAGTCGGAGGCCATACGGATAATACGGGGAGTAAGGACCTCAACAGACTGCTCTCGGAAAATCGAGCGAGATCAGTGACACATTATCTACTTAAAAACGGAATCAACAAATCACGTATAACGAGTAAAGGTTATGGAGATCAAGCCCCTGTTGCTAGTAATGATACGGCTGATGGAAGGCAATTGAACCGAAGAACGGAGATAAAAATCATAAAACAATAGTAACAATTCACTATCATTAAGATTAACAACTCACGACCATAAATAATATAACATCCTTAAAAACAACATGTTAAATATTTTAAACAAATAAAATCTAATTAAATAAAATAGGTTATTAATTTTTTTTAAAAATAAATTTGGATTATGTGTCATAAATACACTATATTTGCAGTATCATAATTTAGGTTTATAATTGGTTAGTAAAGGTTTTCATTCTCCCCGTTTGAAAGCCTTTTTTTATGCCATTAAAATCGTAGTTTTAAATCTTAACTTATTCGGACCTATCGATATTCCAACTGGGAAGATATCTCAAAAAAGACATAATTTTTTCTTTATAGATTTCTTTATTCAATTTAAAATAATAGGCCCCTCGTTTTGAATTGGTCTTATCTTTTTCCGGAAGTTTAATAAGAAGTCCCGAGCTGAGCAGTTTTCGGTTGAAATTCCGTCTATCGATCTCCATGTCGTAGGTCTTCTCGTACAATATCGCAATCTGTGGGAGTGTAAACTTCTCGGGAAGCAGCTCAAATAATATAGGATAAAGTGCTGCTTTGGATTTTAACTTACGTTTGGCAACCTCGATCATTCGCTCATGATCAAAGATCAAGGACGGATAATCACCTAAAGGAAACCATTTGGCTTCATACTCATCAGTGATGATGTGCTTATACTTATTGGTATCGATCAAAGCATAATAGGTAATGCTCACTACGCGTCGATAAGCTTCCCGGTGGGGATCTCCGAAAACCAACGATTCTTCGACATATATATCCTCTAAGCCAGTAAGTTTTTTTAATACACGAGCTGCTGCAAACTCCGGAGACTCATCGGATTTCACAAATCCTCCCGGTAAACTCCATCTGTTGATCTCTGGCTCTATGGCTCTTTTAAAAAGTAAAATATTTAATGACTCACCATCAAAACCAAAAATAACACAATCTACGGCTAATAAGACACTAGGTTCATTTTTGTAAAAATCCATATATACAAGGTTGGGGTCAGGGAAGCACTCAAACTAGAGTGAATACACCATTGTTCCTAAAAGGCAAAGATAAAATTGTTTCCCTGATTTAACGAAAAATCAGCTTATTTTAGGTCCAGATTAGAAATCAAATTTTATACGGGCCCGCAAACCCCATTCCGATACCAACGGATGATCTAAATAATTGAGACGCTTTACCATATCCACCCGTAATACCTTAAAGATATTGGACAAGCCCACACTTGCTTCCATATAAGGCTCGGAACCAAAGGTAAACGAGGAAACTTCACCTCTAGAATTGGTCTGCCAAGTAAAGACTTGATCACTATACGTTGGGTTGTTTTCATTTCTCAATCCGCCATAAATTCCTTTTAAACTGAAGACTTCCCGTAATTTGAGCTGCCGCAATAAAGGAATTTTATTGAGCAAAAATCCATTCATATAGTATTGAATATTCACCGCCACATGATGATCCGAAACAAATTCCAAAAAGTTCATCAAATTATAAGATTGCAATTGATATGCATAAGTTTGATTCGCGCGATGTATGGTCAACAAAGGAAATGGCAAGTTACTCCCCAAGATATAACTACCCTCGATATTTACGTCGGCGTATCCGAGCTGAGAAAGATATAACCGCTTGAAAACGCCTGCATTAAAATTATGGTAATTATATTGTCCTTCTAAAAACCCTTTGATACCCGACGTATAGTTCAGGGTGAAAATTGGATATTTATTAAAGAATGGTGTCCGGTACAACTTACCTTGGTAGTATTCTTCATTCGGAGCCCATCGCAAGCCTAAAGAAGCCTCTGTTGTATGGAGATCTCGTACAAATAGAGAGGTTCCATCCGCTCTAGGTAGTTCATATTTCAATACACCTGCCGGCTCCTGTCTCCACTTGCTTAATCCTGCTACAAGGGAGAGATTATTGTTGAATTCTACTTTGTATTCGACATGATATATATCGTTATAAAGATAACTTTCATTTTCTCCGCGTTTCAAGGACAGAAATATATTATCCTCTTGAATAAACTCTAAATTTTGACCCGGAATCTTCGTGTCCCGTTGAAAAGAAGCCCTTATATAGTGTTGTGGAAATGTATAGACCGATTTATTGTTCAACGAGTAGGTACCGCTGAGAAAATATTTCCACTTTTGATCTAGGAAGCCGAAGGCCGCATATCCTTCCGAATAAAACCGTGTACTCAGCAAATCGGTTGTACGTCCCCCTACCCGGAGACGGAACCCCTCAACAGGGTTATAACTGTAAAAGGTATTCACAGGACCTATCTCTACAGGGCCTGCTTGTTTGTATCCGGCAAGAACCAATGCTCCGATATCCATAACCCGACGAAAAGAAGGCATTAGTTGTAACGAATCAATATTGCGGTAGATATATTGCTCCTCCTTAGTAAGCGGTTCAAACCTCAGGTTGGCCCAATAATTTTCATTGTTCACTTCTACATCAGCAGGAGGAAGTTTCACAACCGCTTCGCCCCTATAGACACTATCGGGTTGCTCTTTTCCATTGATATAGTCTTTATAATAGACAATTCTATTACCTCGAACACCTTTTCCCTTTTCGGTCAATGCAAAATCAATTCCAAGGCTACTTTTGTTCAAGTAATATTTTTGAAGGTTATCCTTCGCAAATGCAAGCTCTATTTGAAGATCCCTCACGAAGTTGAGGTTGATATTTTCATTCACGGCCATTTTCGCCTCCTGTACCGCATATTGCCCATCGAGAGTGATATACAGTTTGCCTTGAAATAAAAGGTCATTTTTACTCCGAGGGAAGAAGCTCAGCTCAACCAATGTATGCTCTTGGGTTTTGATCGTGTCCGTGATATAAAAACGATAAAAAGTGGGTGCAGAATTGGCGATAGGGCTCAAAAACTGATTGGTCAGCAATGTTATGTCGTTGTCATAAATATCAATATGCTCATAAAGCTTATTGAAATAATTAGATAAACCATTGTTGTCCACAAATTTTGGATCAAACTCGGCACGTTGTTCCGCCAAAATATATTGCTTGGTTTTTTGAGGATCTTTACGGTAATAGATTTTAGAAACTTTTTCCTCGATATATGCCGGTAAAATATATTTTTCGTCCGACGATTCGTCATCCTTTTTAAAAAGAAACTGATATTTCTTAAATATTTTCTTGTCTTTGAATTTCGAAGAAAGATTACTTAAACCCAAAGAGATTTTTTCATATTGTTCATATTGTACAAATTGTTGTCCCTCTATCCTATTTTCATCCCGGTGTGCAATGACTTTCCTTATCAATTCTACAGCTGGGTTATCTTTATTCGAATATTTAAGCTTCGGCTTTTTGATCACAACCTCCTCCAGGACATTCTCGGATTGTAATAGAACTTGGAAGCTTGTGTTTCTTAAAGAAATAGGTAAATCTTGACTGGTATACCCTACATAAGAAACACGAACCTGGGATCGAAGATCAGGTATCGTCAAATTAAAATTGCCATTATCGTCTGAATATGTACTATGGCTACTCCCTACGACGGCGATAGTAGCAAACGAGATAGCTTCTTTTGTTTGCGCATCTAATACACGTCCTCGAATATCCACGGTCTGGCTATACGATTGGATATAAACAAATATAGACAGTATAGATAAAACAATGCGTAAAACAACTCTCATAGACAAATATGTTTTTACTTTTGACTTTTCTAATAAATAATTCAAAAGTAATGGCACAAAATAAAAGTATATTTCTCAGAAAATAAAATTCTCAAAAGCAGTTTTACTTTCGTATGATAAAGTGTTGTCACATCTTTATTTTTTCAAGAATTAGATGACAATCAATTTTTGTTTTTGCACGTTAAACACCATCCGCTTCATTAGGAGGGAATTACTAATCGTGGTAAATAATGTGTGTAAACTTTTTGGGATGAGTTATTCACAGCATAGCGATATTAATTCTTATTTGACTAATTTTGGTAGTGCACTAAAGAGGAACTATGTATATTATATTTGATACCGAAACCACAGGTTTACCTAAACGTTGGGATGCTCCGATTACGGATACGGACAATTGGCCAAGATGTATTCAAATTGCCTGGCAATTGCATGATGAAATGGGAAATCTTCTTGAACATCAAGATTATTTGATTAAACCTGATGGATTCAATATACCTTATGATTCAGAGAAAATACATGGAATTTCTACCGAATTAGCTACGGAGCAAGGCGTTCCCTTACCCGAAGTATTGATCAAATTCAATGAAGCTTTAGCAAAGGCGAAATTTGTAGTCGGTCAAAATATCGGTTTTGATATTAATATCATGGGGTGTGAGTTTCATCGCTATGCCGTTGAAAGCTCCATGGCCACCATGCCTGTATTAGACACCTGTACAGAAGTCACTGCAGAGTTGTTACAACTGCCCGGTGGCCGTGGCGGACGCTTCAAGCTGCCCACGCTTACAGAGTTACACGCCTATCTGTTTGGTGTTCCATTTGCCGAAGCTCACAATGCGACAGCCGACGTAGAAGCTACCACACGTTGTTTCTTCGAACTTGTCCGTAGGGAGATTTTTTCCGCTGAAGAGCTACAAGTTGACACCGGTTATTTCGTTGAGTTTAAGCAGCGAAATCCCCAGGTTATCCCGACAGTTGGGCTAACACATATCAATCTGAAGGCCGCCTCGGACGCAATACGTAAACGTGAACAGCCGGCAGATACCACCGTAGTGGATGACGCACTATTAGCAGCTTTACAAGATGCTTCATTTGCCCATTTACACAATCATTCCCAGTTTTCTGTATTACAATCTACGATCTCGATTAACGATTTAGTTCATGCGGCCATCAAAAATAATATGCCTGCAGTTGCTTTAACAGATCATGGCAATATGATGGGTGCATTTCAATTTGTAAGTAGAATTATCTCACACAACAAAGAGGTTGAGACTCAGCAGAAAGAGGCGGTCGAACAAGGAGAAGAACCGTCAGGACAAATTGTAAAACCAATAGTAGGCGGTGAGTTCTATGTCTGTGAAGACCGAAAAGACAAGAAACGAAAAGATAATGGTTATCAGATCGTCTTTTTGGCTAAAAACAAAACCGGCTATCATAACTTGGCAAAGATGGCTTCTGTGGCTTATACAGAGGGCTTCTATTATGTACCACGTATTGATAAAGAAATTGTTGAAAAATATAAGGAGGGTATTATTGTACTATCGGGAAACCTATATGGGGAAATTCCAAACAAAGTATTAAATATTGGCGAAAATCAAGCGGAGGAAGCATTGCTTTGGTGGAAGGAAACTTTTGGTGCTGATTTTTATATTGAAGTCATGCGCCATGGCCAAGAAGATGAAAACCGGGTAAATGAAACTTTAGTAAAATTGGCTGCAAAGCATGAGGTCAAATTGATCGCCACCAATAATACCTATTACGTTCATAAACCAGATGCCCACGCCCATGATATTCTCTTATGCGTCAAAGACGGCGAAAAGTTGTCTACACCAATAGGAAGAGGACGTGGTTTCCGTTATGGTATGCCAAATCAGGAATATTATTTCAAATCTGCGGAGGAGATGAAAAAAGCTTTTGCAGATCTTCCCGAGGCTATATTGAACATTCAGGAGGTACTGGACAAAATCGATATATATTCTTTAAACAGAGACGTTTTGCTCCCTAAATTCGAGATTCCGGATGAATTTCAAGATCCAAAAGATGAAGAAGACGGAGGAAAACGGGGAGAGAATGCATTTCTACGTCACCTGACCTACGTCGGAGCGGAAAAACGATACCAAGAGATTACCGAAGAGATACGAGAGAGACTTGATTTTGAACTGACAACCATTGAACGAACCGGGTATCCGGGATATTTCTTAATCGTGCAGGATTTTATTGCCGCAGCGAGGGCTATGGGGGTATCCGTAGGACCGGGTCGTGGATCAGCCGCAGGGTCAGCCGTAGCGTACTGTTTGGGGATCACGAATTTAGATCCTATTCAATATGATCTGCTATTCGAGCGTTTTCTGAATCCAGACCGTGTCTCCATGCCCGATATCGATATCGATTTTGATGACGAAGGAAGAGGACGTGTCATGCAATATGTAATTGACAAATACGGTGCATCTCAAGTTGCTCAAATTATCACTTACGGCACTATGGCTGCCAAATCTTCCATTAAAGATACAGCACGTGTATTGGATCTGCCACTTTCGGATGCGAATGAAATCGCTAAGCTTATCCCTAATCTGAAGCTAAGTAAAATCTTCAATATGGAAGAGAAAGCGTTAAAGGGTGTTCTGCGTACAGAAGAGTTTGAAGCAGTCAATCGATTAAAGTCCTTGGCAGATGGTGCCGGTCTTGAAGCCGAAACAATCAAACAAGCACGTGTCTTGGAGGGTTCCATGCGAAATACTGGGATACATGCCTGCGGTGTTATCATCACGCCGGATGATATCACTAATTTCGTTCCGGTATCGGTAGCAAAAGATTCGGATTTATATGTCACCCAGTTTGATAACTCGGTCGTCGAAAGTGCGGGTCTACTAAAAATGGACTTCTTAGGTTTAAAAACTCTAACGTTGATCAAAGACACCGTAGTGAATGTTAAGTTGCGGCATGATATTGATCTGGATCCAGATAATTTCCCCATCGATGATACATTAACCTACGAGCTATTCCAACGAGGTGAAACAATCGGTGTATTTCAGTACGAGTCGCCTGGTATGCAAAAGTACATGAAAGAGCTGAAGCCTACTGTTTTCGCCGATTTAATAGCCATGAATGCCTTATACCGTCCGGGTCCAATGGAGTATATACCGTCTTTCATTAAACGTAAACATGGGATAGAACCCATTACCTATGATTTGGATGCCTGTGAAGAGTATTTAAAGGAGACTTACGGCATCTCGGTATATCAGGAGCAGGTAATGCTTCTCTCCCAGAAATTAGCTGGATTTTCGAAAGGTGATGCGGACGTTTTGCGTAAAGCGATGGGTAAAAAACAAAAGGCCGTATTGGACAAGATGAAACCCAAATTCATTGATCAGGGAGCAGAAAACGGTCATGACGCAAAGATATTGGAAAAAATATGGACAGGCTGGGAAGCTTTTGCCAGCTATGCCTTCAATAAATCCCATTCGACATGTTATGCCTGGGTAGCTTATCAGACTGCTTATTTGAAAGCGCATTATCCTGCAGAATATATGGCTGCCGTATTATCCAACAACATGAATGACATCAAACAGGTTACATTCTTTATGGAAGAGTGCAAACATATGGGACTGGAGGTACTGGGACCTGATGTAAACGAATCGCATTATAAATTTACCGTAAATGAAAATGGTGCTATTCGCTTTGGCATCGGGGCTGTGAAAGGTGTAGGTGCGGGTGCCGTAGACACTATTGTACAGACAAGAACGCAAGAACCCTACAAGTCTATTTTTGATTTTGCAAAACGGGTCGACCTACGTGCTGCTAACAAAAAATCCTTGGAGAGTTTAGCATATGCCGGTGGATTTGATAGTTTCAAGGACACCCATCGAGCACAGTATTTTTTTAGAGACGGCGATGGCTCCACAGGGATCGAAAAAGCAATTAAGTTTGGGCAACGATTCAAAGAAAATGAGCAATCTGCTCAGGGAAGCTTATTTGGCGGAGGCGCTTCAGTGGCTTTGCCCGAACCGCTACTGACACCATGTCCTCCTTGGGGATTGATCGAGAAATTGAAATATGAGAAGGAGGTCATTGGAATTTACCTAACTAGCCACCCCTTAAATAATTATAAATTTGAAATCGAACATTTCTGCCAGAACCGCGTCTCAGACCTGCAGTTAATTAATAAAGTAAAAGCATCTGAAGTGGAGGAAGATGTATTAATTGACTTCAATCGGATTAAGAATAAAGAAATCGTCGTCGGAGGAATCATCGCAACCGCCGCTCATAAGGTATCCAAATCGGGAAAGCCATTCGGTTCGTTCATTATTGAAGATTATTCCGAATCGTACGAGATAGTCGTCTTTGGCGAAGACTATGTCAAGTTCAAAGGCTATCTTCAGGAGGGTTATTTTGTACAGATCAAAGGGATTGTTCAAGAGCGATTCAAGCAAGTGGGGAATTGGGGGTTTGAGCTTAAAAATATCCAGCTTTTGTCAGAACTACGTGATAAATTAGCAAAAAGCTTTACCATACAAATTGCCCTTCATAGACTAGATGAAGAAATTATAACCCATATCGACAGATTAGTTCATTCCACTCAAGTAGAAGGGGAACAAGCCAATTGTGCTTTAAAATTCAAAATAGTGGACATACAAGACGAATTCTCCGTAGAAATGCCAGCAAAAGCGACTAAAATTAAATTAACAAATGAGTTGTTGGCTGGACTGGAAGAATTGGAAGGCATTAAATATAGATTAAATTGATAGACCATAGATAATATCGTACAGGTATTCGGATTTCGTTTAGCAGGTTTTCCTTATATTTGTGAATATTTTTACAAGAGAGGATATTAATTATGGCATTAGAAATTACAGATAGCAACTTTGATGAAGTTGTTTTAAAGTCCGATAAACCCGTCTTAATTGACTTTTGGGCCGAATGGTGTGGTCCTTGTCGTATGGTAGGTCCCATTGTAGATGAGATCGCGAATGAATATGAAGGTAAAGCAGTTGTCGGCAAGGTAAATGTCGATCATAACTCTGATATTTCCGTGAAATACGGAATTCGTAACATTCCAGCTTTACTTTTCTTCAAAAACGGCGAAATAGTAGACAAACAAATCGGTGCTGTACCAAAATCTGTTTTGGTCGAGAAATTAGAAAAGCAGTTGTAGATTACAACTCCCAATTGAATTAAAAGAGCCTTTGGAAATGTATCCAAAGGCTTTTTTAATCGCTTCCTAAAAATTAATTTGTTGAATTATACTTCTGCCTATTTAACCCCCAACTTAGTCTTTACATCTTCCGAAACATCCTCTCCTCCTTGGAAATAAACGACTCCACCGGCAGCTATATCTAAGACATAAGCATAACCTTTTTCTTTGGCTACAGAATTGATTGCATTCATCACCTTAGTTTGAATAGGAGCCATTAACTCTTGTTGCTTCTTTTCAAAATCTTCCCGGGCGACTCGTTGAACCTCTTGAATTCTAGTCTGCATCTGTTGAAGCTCTTGGCCTAATACATTAACCTCAGCATCAATTTGATCTTTATTCGCTTCGCTTCTGTTTCTTAATTTATCATTTGCTTCTGTTTCTTTCTTTTGAAACTCTTGATACATGCCTTCCAGTTCTTTCTGCTTGGTCTCGCCTAGAGTTTTCAACTGATCTTGAGCAGTTTTGAACTCTGGAGTTAATTGAAAAATCTCCTCTACGTTAACGTGTCCGATCTTCTGTTGTGCGTGTGCAGCACTTGTCAGTGCAAATAATCCTACTGCGAATACCGCTCCTTTTACTAAATTTTTCATTCTTTTCATGTTAATACGCTGCAATTACTGCTGTAATTTGATTGTTTTTATGTTAATATATCAGTTTATTATTGTGGATTTTCGATCAAAGAAGGATCAGGTTTAAAACCTAGCTTCGTAATCACGTCGTCACTTTTGTCTAGGCGTGGATTGGCAAATAAAAAGGTAACCTCACTGCCTTTATCCAATATGAGATCCAAGCCTTGGGCTGCCGCAATATCCTGAATTGCTTTGGCAACGCGATCCTGAATAGGTTCTACCAACCTAACTCTTTCTTGGAAGAGTTCGCCTTGGTAGCCAAACTTTTGTCGCTGAAACTCTTTGACTTCCTTTTCCTTATTGACAATCTCATCTTCCCTCCGACGGCGCATATCATCGTTTAAAAGAACCTGATCATTCTGATAGGCCTTATACAATCTTTCGATTTCACCATACTGCTTGTCCACTTCTTCTTGCCATTGAACAGATAAATCATCTAATCTTTTTTGTGCAGAAACATATTCAGGGATGTGTTTCAAAATATATTCAGAATCAACATAAGCCAAGCGTTGTGCAAATACAGTGCCCGTGGCCAATGCTATAAAGGTAAATAATACTACTATTTTTTTCATGACAATGTCTTTTTTTTATGACGACAAAATTAACAAAAAGTTTAATGCTTAAAAACCTCCCATATTTTGTAATATACTAAATGTAAAGCTTTGCTTCCAATTACTAGAAGACATTCCTGGTATCGGATCGAAGGCATGTCCGTAATCAATTCCCAGCATACCGAATATAGGTAGGAATATACGAGCACCTACACCTGCTGCCCGCCGAACCTTGAATGGATTCACTTCCGAGAATTTGTTCCAAGTATTTCCGGCCTCAGCAAATGCCAACACAAATACTGTAGCTTGCTCATTTAACATAACCGGATGGCGTAGTTCAACCTGATATTTGCTGTAAATCGGACTTCCTGAATTAATAGCGATTTGCTGATAGCCATTCCCTGTCGACTCCGGAATAATCGTACCGTTCGCGTATCCACGCATGGCAATAATTTCCGAGCCCTGCAAGAAATCAAAACCTTGCATACCATCTCCACCCAATTTAAAACGTTCAAATGTAGAAGTAGGTGTGCGATCCGTATAGCTACCTAAGTATCCAAATTGAGCTTGTGTTTTAAGGACGAGCTTGCCCGCTATCTTAGTATACCATTGCGAGTCAAATTTCCATTTATGATATTCGGTCCACTTGTAACGGACATTATCTTCAGCAGTCTGATAATTGATATTACTCCATGAAGAATAAGGCGGTGTCAATTGTACTGTAAGCCTAATATGTGATCCAGAAGTAGGATAGATAGGAGCATCGACAGAATTACGACTGATCTCTTGCGTAAAGTTAATATTATAGGCAGTACCATCAGAGAACAAGAAATAATTTCCGTAATTCTGTAACTTATAACGTTGAAAGGACAATGAACTACTGATTTGGAAATAGTTGTCCGGCCAACGCAGGCGTTTACCCAAACTTGCTGTAACCCCGGTCATCCAAATACGGTTAAGCTCCGAATCTTTCACCATCTGTTCGCCTGTATAATAATTAAACCCTCCATAAGAAGAATTCGAAGTATAAGCACTTAATCCAAAATATATAGGTTTCTTTCCCCCCAGCCATGGCTCGGAAAATGAAAAACTATACGATTGATATCTCTTGCCGGAGGTCTGCCCCCGAACACTCAATTTTTGACCGTCACCACGTGGCAGTGGCTTCCATGCGTCTTTATTGAACAGATTACTTGTGGAAAAATTATTAAATGACAATCCTAAAGTACCAATAATCTGCCCCGCACCGTATCCGCCAGAAAGTTCCACTTGGTCAGATGGCTTTTCAACGACATTAAATACGATATCTGTTGTCCCCTCTTCATGGTCCATACTAGATGACGGTATGTCCGGTGTGATTTTTTGTTCGTCAAACATACCCAATTGAGAAATTTCACGGATACTTCGCATAATCAGCTCTCTGGAATACTTCTGTCCAGGTTTTGTATAGATGGACCGCAACACTACACGATCATTGGTTACATCATTACCTTTAACAATCACATTATTGATCGTATACTGTTTACCCTCACTGACCTGAATCTCTAAATCGATAGTATCGTTATAAATCTTTTTAATAATGGGATTAATAGTAAAAGTCAGATAGCCATCATTTTGATATAAAGCACTGATATCATCACTATTACGCGTAGGTCCCATTAATTTAGTATGCAGCTTTTCTTCACTGTACACGTCCCCCATTTCAATCCCAAGAAGTATATTCAGAATAGAATCTTTGTACCTTGTATTACCGACCCAATCAATATTTCCCACGTAATATTTGGGGCCTTCGTATATTTTAAAATCAATAGCAACCTCGTTATCGTCGTAACGATAGAGGCTATCGGATAAAATCTGCGCATCACGATATCCCTTATCTTGAAGCTTAGCAACCATTTTCTCTTTGGCCTCTTTATATTTATCATCCTTGAATTTTCCAGGTCCAAATATTCTATACCACTTACGTGGCTTTATACCTTTTAAATATTTGGTGAGCTGGGCATCTGTAAAGACTTCATTCCCCTCAAAATTTACTTTTCTAACCTTAATTTTCTTATTTTTTATAACAACGACTTCTACGATCTCATTGTTGGGTTGAGTAGTATCCTTCTCTGTCGATATTTTAATATCCGGATATAAGAATGATTTCTCTCTCAAAAAGCGTTTTATAGTAGCTTTCGTAGACTGTATTAAGTTTTCATTGACGATACGTCCAGCGCCTTCGTTCAGTCTCTTTTTAACCTCCTCTGTCTGTGACTTACTGAGGCCTTGAATATCTATTCGTGTCAATCGAGGCCGCTCTTGTACCTTAATTTCAAGGTAAATATTTTCACCATCAATGCGACTAGCCCATAACTGCACATCTTCAAAAAGATTTTGCTCCATGAGATTTTTAATCACATTTGCTGTGGCTTCACTAGGAACTTCAATATAGTTACCTATAGTTAGTTTTGAAATGGTCAATAATACATCTTCAACTAGATATTGGGCTCCAGTGATTGTTACGCCGGCGATAATGTAGTCTTTAGGTTGTAGATAGTTAACTTCATCAGGATCGGAAAGGTTAATAGGTCCACGATTTCTGATTTGAGAGAAACCATCTGCCCATATCAATAAAAAAAATACAGTCGTCAGAAAATATATTTGCTTCATTTATTTTTTATTATGGATGCTAAAGTACATCAAACTCTTGTTAATTTTTGTTAAATAGAAAAAACACTTAAACAGCTTAATACCAACGTATTATTAAATCTATTTCCCTGTTTTTCCAAACCTTCGTTCTCGCTTTTGATAATCAAGTATAGCTTCAAACAAATCCTCTTTTCTAAAATCCGGCCACATTTTGTCTGTAAACCACAGTTCGCAGTAGGCTAATTGCCAAAGTAAGTAATTGCTGATACGGTACTCACCACTAGTCCGAATCATCAGATCGGGATCAGGTATAGTGCTTGTGTACAAATGTTGAGAAAACTCTTCCTCGGTAATATTACTAATTGCTAATGATCCATCTTTTACTTTTGCTGCGATAGCTTTAGTCGCATGCAATATTTCATTTCTTGATCCATAACTCAATGCTAATGTGAGGGTACACTTGGTGTTATCTCGTGTCGCTTCCATGGCACTGGACAATGCAGCTTGGCAGTTGGTCGGCAGATCTTCTAGTTGACCTATGGCATTCAATCTGATGCTGTATTTTTGAAATGTAGCAAGTTCCTTGTTCAGTGAATGGATCAACAATTCCATTAGAGCTTGCACTTCGGTTTGCGGACGATTCCAATTTTCAGACGAAAAGGCATAAAGAGTAAGGTAAGGAACGCCTATTTCAATAGAAGCCTCCAGTGTTTCCCGAACAGCCTTAACTCCATTTTGATGTCCAAAAACACGTAACTTTCCCAATCCTTTAGCCCAACGACCATTACCATCCATAATCACAGCAATGTGTTGTGGCAAATTATCCTTATCAATTTTTTCTTTAAAACTCATTGTCCATAATTTCCCCCATATACAACCAATGGTATTACCACCAATAGCATTTTGTACTAATTAATGTATACGTCAAGGTAATACCCGCTGTCATATAACCATCTATATTTCTCCCGTTTCCACGAGACGAACCATCTTTCACGTCCAATTGACCAGTGGGGTCCGCCATATACGCCCACTCTTCTGGCAGTCTATTTATATCATATCGATAATATTTACTCACATTATCGATATGATCTGATAAAACAGTTCTGTAGGAGACCTCTGCTCCTATACTCCAAGGACCAGAAATATTATACTTAAATCCTGCACCTACAGGAACACTCAAAGCCCATTTAGCATACGTGACATCCGCACCATTATCGTCTATCTCGAGCGGATAATCACGCAGCGAAATTCGTTGGTTATTATAATAGACGTAAGGATTATGATAGACTACTGCCAAACCTGCCAAAATATAAGGCGTGTATCGATTTGTTGCTCTACCGGCGATATACTTGAAAAAATTAAAATCAGCGGTTATGGACAACTCTTTCAAATCATTATTGAACAACAGGCCTCTATTCTGTTGACCAGAATTCGAAAAATCATAATCATTTGCATAAAGAGGGAGATAATTCAAAGATCCCCTTATGCCCCAAGTAGGATTCAAGTTATATTTAACAAATATTCCACCGCCTGCATTTTTATAATAGAGTACATCGACAGGGTTAAGGTCTCCCATATACCCCGTTGCGACACCCGATATACCAAACTCGTATTGCTGAGCCTTAACCTCCCCACACATTAAAAAAAGCATAAGTGTCATTAATGAAAATAGAATTCTAGTCAACTTTCGCGAATTTGGCGTAAATATAAAGTTTTTAACAGAATTGTTAAGGCTTAATTTATGTTAAATGCATTATGTGCCTTAATTAGATCCTTAATAATTTCGTACATCCATCCCCCAGAGCAATTTCTCTCGTAATGTGCTGAAGTATCCATCCCCCTCTAATCGGATCAAATTGACTGTAAATGGTGCTTTTCTTACAATAAGGTTGATGGAAGTAGGCAACGCTTCACTTCTAGAATCACAGCTTAAAACAAACTTTTCCGTTCTACTTTCAATCTTCAATTCCAAGATCATACCCTCTGAAACGACAAGTGGCCTCACATTCAGGTTATGCGGCGAAATCGGTGTAATTACAAAATTGCCACTACCTGGCATCATAATAGGCCCCCCACAACTGAGCGAATAGGCCGTGGACCCTGTAGGAGTGGCGATGATCAAGCCATCTGACCAATAGGAGTTCAACTCCTCGCCATTCAGCTTGGCATGAATAGTAATCATCGAGGATGAATCAAACCTAAACACAGAAATATCATTTAGCGCAAAATTTTCTTTCTCAAAAAGTGTCTTACCTTCAGCTTCAACAGTTAACAATGCACGCTTTTGAATATGGTACTTATTGGCAAAAATCTGATCTAAGGCCTTCTGGATTTCGGTTTTCGGGATATTCGCCAGGAAACCGAGTCTTCCAAAATTAATACCTGCTATGGGTATATTTGTATCCCTAACGATAGAGACCGTAGAAAGCATTGTACCGTCCCCCCCTAAACTGAGCATAAAATCAACATCTCTTGGAAAATCTTCATACGATTGAAATGTCGGCAACCCCTCAGGACACGGGCCCATTGTTTTCAAAAAGTCATAAAACTCTTTATAGATACAGATATCTACATTCCGTACCTGAAGATAGTTGAATAAATCTTCAACAAAAGGATTGACCGAAGAATTAAAAACCCGGCCATATATGGCTATGCGTGTAGGATTCATTTTATAGAAGCAGCTATTCTAGAGCAAAAGTGCAAAGAAATGATTAGATATCTAAATAATTCATCAAAAGATCGTACCGGTCTTGTATATCAGACTGATCTCCCCCATCTCTAAAAGTTGCCTTTACGATATAGTCATTACGCCAAAGGGAAGATACCACAGGTGCAATATTGGTTTTATTAACTTTAATAGTCATTTCTAGTTTGGCCGAATCTGGAATATGACGTACAGCTGTACTCAAAATACCCGTATTTTCCGATTCGATAATCCGTGCAACATGGGACAATGCATTATCCCTTATTCCTAATTCCAAGACAATAATAGCACCCTCTTCATGTCCAAGGGTTTCATTCAAGGCTATAAGTATATCCTGCTTTGTCAACACACCAAGGTATTCATGTAGTTTATTAAGAACGGGTATAACACAGTAGTCATGCGATGATATCAATTGCAAGGCATCGTATATGTGCTGAAAATCAAATAGATAAACAGGGGTCAATTTGTAAGAAATAGATTGCACCGATAAATCCATATTATCTTGATCCAATAATACCTCCTGTGAAATTATACCATGATAAACTTTTTGGTCGACAACTGGTAAATAATTGCAATGGTACTCATCCATCTTGTCCAATATATAACCTATAGTATCTGTAGGAAGAACCTGGTAATTGTTAGATATATATTGACCGACGAACATAATAGTATTTATTAATAAGACAATAAAAATACAAAATCGTTTAATCTTTACCCAAATATATAACACTTATCCATTAATTCATCGAAAATAGCGGACATATTGGTAGTTTATAGTTTTCAGTTCAAATATTTTATTTATTTTTACCGAGGTAGATTTTTGCTAGAATGAGCTACCATGATTATGTCGGTCGAAGAGAAAAAATTTATAGAAGTTGGGAAAATAATTAGGCAGAAAAGCCCTAAATTGGCCAGATGGATTCCCCCATTTTTAGTTTCATTTTTACAAAAAACCATTCATGAAGACGAGATAAATGACATTATGTACAGACTGAGGGATCTACAAGGTCTTGATTTCGTGGATGCTTTGATTAAAGACCTCGGCATAGAAGTCTTATTAGAAGGCCCTGAAAACATCCCGCTCTCAGAAAGTATAATTTTTGCATCCAACCACCCTCTTGGAGGGCTTGATGGAATTGCTTTTATGCACGCAATAGGTCGATATCGGCGAGATGTAAAATTCTTAGTCAACGACATTCTTTTAAACATCGGCAATCTTGAACCGCTATTCGTTGGTGTGAATAAGATCGGTGGTCAAAACAAATCAGCTATAGCGGCTATCGAGGAAGCTTATGCCGAAAAGCATGCGTTATTGGTCTTCCCTGCTGGACTGGTTTCGCGTAAGACACAAAGTGAAATAGTCGACCTGGAATGGAAAAAAAGTTTTATTTCAAAAGCAAAGAAATATAAAAAAAATATTGTTCCTGTTTATATTGATGGAAAAAATTCCAACTTTTTTTATAATCTTGCAAACTGGCGAAATAAACTTGGGATAAAGTTCAACATAGAAATGCTATATCTAGCAGATGAATTCTTTAAGCAAAGAAATCAACGAGTTATAATTAAAATTGGTAAAGAAATTCCTTATTCGTATTTTGATAGCTCAAAAAATGAAAAACAATGGGCTAAAGAAGTAAAGAAGATAGTTTATAGGATGAAGTAGTAACAAAAATATGGAAGAAATTATAGCTCCAGTAGAAAGAGATTTGATAAAGGCTGAATTGACGAAAGAAGCTTTTTTACGGTATACCAATAATGGGAATAATGAGGTCTACCTCGTAAATTATCATACCGCACCCCATATTATGCGCGAAATTGGTCGATTACGTGAACTGACTTTCCGCGGTGCAGGAGGTGGTACTGGATTAGCGCTAGATATTGATGAAAATGACACCTGTGAACATAATTATGATCAACTGATAGCTTGGAATCCGGAGGAAGAAGAGATTATTGCGGGTTATCGAGTAATTAGATGTGGGGACGCCATAGATGCAAAAGGCAATGTATATTTGTCTACTTCACATTATTTTGAGTTTTCCGAAAAATTCAAAAAAGATTATTTACCCTACGCTATCGAATTAGGACGTTCGTGGGTACAACCTCGCTATCAACCTTCTGTTGATAATAGGAAAGGGTTATTCTCTCTCGACAATTTATGGGATGGGCTGGGAGCACTTGTGGTACTAAACCCGGATATAAAATATCTTTTTGGTAAGGTAACTATGTACCCTAGATTCAATGCGGAAGCACGGGATCTTCTTATTTATTTTATGGAATATTATTTTCCGGATAAAACGAATTTACTAAAGCCGCTGGACAACCTGTATTTAGGATACAAAACAGATACTTCATCATTTCAACGTATTTTTGACGGCTTGGATTATAAAGAAGGCTATAAAATATTAAACAAACGTGTCAGAGAGTTGGGAGAAAATATTCCGCCATTGATAAATACCTATATGAATCTATCACCAACGATGATGACCTTCGGTACAGCAATGAACGATGAATTTGGCGAAGTAGAGGAAACAGGGATACTTATTACAATAGCGGATATCTATAATGCCAAAAAGGAACGACATATCAATACATTCGAACGCGACAAAACATACGGAAGTCGCCTGAAACAAACAATGGGAGGATAAAAGTCCATCCCATTGTTTTATCGCATAGATCTCTTAGGAAAGAGACTGTTTAACAATTTCCGATATGGTTTTACCGTCAGCCTTTCCCGCAAGCTTCTGATTCGCTAACCCCATGACTTTACCCATATCTTTCATACCGTTGGCACCAACCTCCTGAATGACGGCTCTTATAATCTGTTCTATCTCCGATCTATCGAGCTGTTTGGGTAAAAACTTCTCAATAACTTGTTGTTCTTCAACTTCAATTTGATACAGATCGTCCCGCCCTTGGTTTTTGTATATCTCTGCCGATTCTTTCCGTTGTTTAACCAGTTTTTGCAAAACTTTAATCTCCGAATCGGATGTTAATTCATCTATTCCGGCCTTCTCAGTCTTCGCCAGAAGAATAGCAGCCTTAATAGCTCGTAGACCGCGAAGTGCGGCACTATCTTTGGCTATCATTGCAGCCTTTATTTCTTGATTTATATTCTGCTCTAAACTCATATTTTTATTTATTTATGTTATCTCTTTGCACAATTGTTACATTGGCCTGCGCAGTAGGCATGACCAATAAGTCATTGATATTGACATGAGGAGGTCTCGACAAGACAAAACTAACTATCTCTGCAATATCTTCTCCATTCAAAGGTGTCAATCCCTTATAAACTCCCTTAGCCTTTTCTTTATCTCCCTTAAAACGCACCTCTGAAAACTCTGTTTCTACCATACCAGGATTCACGGACGTAACTTTGATACCGAATGGTAAAAGATCTATCCTCATCGCTTTATTTAATGCATCTACAGCGTGCTTAGTCGCACAATATACATTACCATTCGGATACACTTCTTTTCCTGCAATAGACCCTATGTTTATAATATGCGGACTTTGGCTCTTTTTTAACAAAGGTATGGTAGCCTTAGTTACATAGAGCAGCCCCTTAACATTCGTATCTATCATACGATCCCAATCACCTATATCGCCATCGGCTATGCTGTTTAAACCCTGACTCAATCCAGCATTATTTATCAAAACATCTATATTTTTCCAGTCCTCAGGTAGCTGTGACAGTGAAGCCGACACTTCTTTTTCGTTCCTTACATCCAAGATAAATGTATAGATAGCACAATTCGGACAGGTTGTTAATATGCTTTTCTCGAGCTCCTTCAATCTGTCTAGCCTTCTCGCACACAATAGCAATCTATAATTGCCTTCCTGGGCAAGTATTTTGGCACAAGCGGCACCAATTCCTGAACTTGCTCCTGTAATAAGTACCGTACGCATCTCGTTATTGAAATATTAAACTTATATATACGTTTCTAATAAAGCCTTTTTCTAAAGGAGCCATAAATTTATTGTCTCTTGACAATGCATGATCAGGATCTAAAATTGACGTAAAACTTTGGTTAAACTTAATTTCTGGGGACATTTTGAAATACGGAAAGAAAATGTCCGCTCCTACCCCAACTTCCCAAGAAAGATAACTGGGTTGAAGAATCAACGATTGGACAATAACAGAATTTTCACGCTCCTTGAGTAACAAATCATATTCTTTATCGATACCGATAAAACGCGAAATCCGAGCACCTCCAATTAAATACCCACGATACCTGTTGATCTTATTCTTCAATATCTTTTCATCCGAACGAAACTTAATAGAAAAGGGAAATTCGAATGAATTAAAATTTGAACCTTCCACCGATGAATGTATATGTCTTGAACGACGGACCAACGTCTTTGAAGATAGATCTGCACCCGAAAGATCTGTTCCGGTATATGCGATACCTGAATTGTTTATAAACTGAAAAGTGGGATTAAAAGTGAAATAAAGATTGTTGTCTACGCGTATATCCACTGGAATACCTACCGCAAAGTTATGGCTGCTCTTAGAATGAATACCTTTTATAGCTCCCAAATCATGCATATTGTCACCGGGATAGTCTATTTCATAATTACTTTCCCAGTTTTCCTTGAGGTTGAGTTGGTAGTTCTGATTAATATAGCTGTATTGTAGTCCAACCAATATAACAGCATCTTCATCATAATTGGACGAAAAGGGTAATGACACCCTCCATTGGCTATGTGCAGCGACTCCTATAGCACAGAACAGTATACCTAAGATCAATCTTTTCATTTGACAGCTTCGTAAATCGTACAGAAACCAAACGTTTGTGGCATAACACGGGTCGACTTAAAGCCGGCCTTCTTTGTAAGAGCTGCAAAATGTTCACCATCCGGAAACTTAGAAACCGATTCGGGCAAATAAGAATATGCACTCGAATCCTTTGAGATGAGTTTCCCAATAAAAGGAACTATTTTATGAAAATAAAGGTGAAAAAGCTGTTTGACCGGAAAAGTCTTCGGATTGGAAAGCTCCAATATAACCGCTTGCCCTCCAGGTTTCAATACTCTTCTAATTTCAGCTAATCCTCGATCTAGGTTTTCAAAATTTCGCACGCCAAAAGCCACCGTGACAGCATCAAAGGTATTATCGTCAAATTGAAGACTTTCCGAATCACCTACTTGTACCTCAAATTGGGATTGTAAACCCTTTTTCAGGATTTTCTCCTTGGCAACTTCCAGCATACCAGCTGAAATGTCTACACCGATAATTTTTTGAGGGTGAAGTATCTGAATGGATTCAATCGCAAAATCTCCTGTCCCCGTGGCGACATCGAGCATAAGCTGAGGATGCGATGGTTTTAAAAGCCGAATAGCTTTTTTCCGCCAAATAATATCAATTCGCAGCGTCATAATACGATTTAACAAATCATATTTGGGAGATATGCTATCAAACATATCCGAGACTTGCTCTTTTTTCCCTCCAGCTTTGGACTTGTAGGGTTTTAATGTTGAAACTTCATTTGACATACGACAAAGGTAAGATAATAATTAAAAAGTTGGAAAGGCAAAAGAAAGGTATATTTTGTTAAAAATAAGTTAATGTATTGATAATGAAATCATAATATTATTTAGCTTATTGAACGCTTCACTAAAGCTATCGCGTTAGATATTAACATTGCTCAAAGTTATCCACATCGACACAACTTTTTGATTACTAAATCGTTTTGAAAATAGTGCACAAGTTTTCAACATAGCATGTGGATTATGGACAATGATTCAATCACGGTACCTACACTCGTGTTTGAACAAGTATCCACCGATGTTTAGAAATTGTCGCCCTTTGAAGAGCAATTTTTTATACATTTGTTTTCGCACCGATAAAGAGTAATCGGATGCTCAATTTTTAAAAATTTAATCTCGGAACTTTTATATATAATGGATCAGGAATTTTTAGGTCAATCGTCCAATTTGGGTAGAGGAAGTTTAAATAAAAAAAGAACTAGCCTAAACAATCTGGTTTCCGGATTAGGTAAACTTCCACCTCAAGCTGTAGATCTTGAAGAAGCCGTATTAGGCGCCCTCATGTTGGAAAAAAATGCCCTCACTGAGGTTATCGATATCTTAAAGCCAGATTCATTTTATAAGGAATCTCACCAAAAAATATTTGAGGCAATCTACAACTTGTTTCAGAAAACCATGCCCATAGATTTATTGACGGTAACCGCTGAATTGCGTCAAATGGGAGCATTAGAAATGGTCGGTGGAGCTTATTATATTACACAACTGACGGATCGGGTTGTATCCGCAGCTAATATTGAATACCATGCTCGGATTATTTCCCAAAAATATATACAGCGGGAGTTAATCAAAGTTTCTACCGAGATAATTAACGCATCCTACGATGAAACAAGTGATATCTTCGACTTGTTGGATCACGCCGAAAAAAGTCTGTTCGATATCGCTCAAAACAACCTAAGACGTGATTCTCGGAAGATGGACGATATCATGCGGGAGGCTATATCCTCTTTGGAGATGTTGCGTGACCGTACGGACGGCCTAACGGGTATCCCATCAGGATTGACTGCCTTGGACCGTATGACTTCAGGATGGCAACCTTCAGATTTAGTTATTATCGCAGCACGTCCTGCTATGGGTAAGACTGCTTTTGTCCTATCTATAGCTCGGAATGCGGCTGTAGATCACGATCGTCCTGTTGCTGTATTCTCATTAGAGATGTCTTCTGTACAGCTCGTCAACCGTCTTATTGCCGGTGAAACAGAAATTGAACAAGAGAAGTTGAAAAAGGGAAGTTTGGCAGACCACGAATGGCAACAACTACATTCCAGAATCGGCCGATTGACAGAAGCCCCGATTATCATAGACGATACACCAGCATTGAATGTTTTTGAATTCAGAGCCAAATGTAGACGCCTGAAAGCACAACATGATATCCAGATGGTCGTTGTCGATTACTTACAGCTGATGCAAGGAAAAGCGGATGGCAAAGGGGGTAATCGAGAGCAAGAGATCGGTAGCATATCCCGTGCTTTAAAATCAGTAGCCAAAGAGTTAAATATCCCTGTACTCGCCTTGTCGCAATTGAGTCGTGCAGTCGAATCACGCCCGGGAAACAGTAAGAGACCGATGTTATCGGATTTACGTGAATCAGGTTCTATCGAGCAAGATGCAGATATGGTTTTATTTTTGTATCGACCAGAGTATTATGGGCTCACCGAAGACGAGGAAGGAAGGTCAACTGTAGGTATAGGTGAAGTTATTATTGCTAAACACCGGAACGGGGAAACAGGCATAGTACCGCTACGATTCATTGGTAAATATGTCAAATTTGTCGACTTGGAAGACGATTTTGCAGGGATGAGCGACTCCTTTTCAGGAGACTCTCCTCTCGGAGGTTCCGCAATAATGCCCTCTTCATCTTTTGACGATTTCCGAGGTGGAGGTATCACCATGCCTTCTCGTATGAACGATATGCCGGATGACGCTCCTTTTTAATGATCAATTATTTTTAACTTTTCTAAATAAATAGGATGCGGACATAACATTGGAATATTCTCTATATTTGTTTACACCCCAAGTAATCAACTATGGTAAGTCAGGTTATCTTTGCTATTTTACTATTTTCTGCAAGCTTACTTTTTTATAGAAATGCCACAAAAATCTATAGGAATATCCGAATAGGCAAGGCTGTTAATCGCTCTGACAGACCTGCTCTGCGTCTTAAAACTATGCTCCTAATCGCTTTTGGGCAAAAGAAAATGTTCAAAAGACCGATTCCTGCACTCCTCCACCTATTCGTATATGCAGGTTTTTGTATTATCAATATCGAGATGATCGAAATTATTATCGATGGACTATTCGGAACACATCGCATATTGTCTTTTTTAGGTGGCTTCTATACATTTTTGATCTTTAGCTTCGAAGTCTTAGCTCTTTTAGTACTTATCTCATGTATCGTGTTTTTGCTTAGAAGAAATATGCTAAAACTAAAGCGGCTGAATCAAACAGAACTCAATCACTGGCCAAAAACTGATGCTAATCTCATTCTCATTACGGAGATTTTACTGATGACCGCGTTTCTTTTTATGAACGCAGCAGACCTTAAGCTATTTCACCTGGAAGGAAATCCAAATTTGAATGCTGCCGCTTTCCCGATTAGTACATTTCTGACTGGATTATTGCCCAATGCCATACCCGGTTTGGTTTTTATCGAGCGTTTCTGCTGGTGGTTTCATATTATCGGAGTTCTTGCTTTCCTAAATTACCTACCGATATCCAAACACTTGCACATACTTTTAGCTTTTCCGAATACCTATTTCTCCAACTTAGAACCCAAAGGAAAATTTGAGAATATGGCAGCGGTTACCGCGGAAGTAAAAGCAATGTTAGACCCGAGTCTACCTACTCCATCTGCGGAAGTGGCTCGCTTCGGTGTCAAAGATGTCCACGATCTGACTTGGAAAAACCTCCTAGACGCGTACACATGTACAGAGTGTGGCAGATGTACCTCTGTTTGTCCAGCCAATATAACGGGAAAGCTTTTATCCCCACGAAAAATCATGATGGATACCCGCGACCGTTTGGAAGAAGTGGGACGCCATATAGCTGAAAAGAAACCTTTCACAGATGATGACAAAGCACTCTTGGACGATTATATCACGCGGGAAGAGATTTGGGCCTGTACAACCTGCAATGCTTGCGTCGAGGAATGTCCTGTGAACATCAATCCGTTGGAAATCATTATGGGTTTACGTCAATATGCCGTCATGGAAGAATCTAAAGCCCCCACCAGCATCAATACGATGTTGAGCAATATGGAAAACAATGGTGCTCCGTGGAAGTACGCCCAAGCGGATCGTGCGAATTGGACAAATCAATAATAGACTACAAACATGGAAAATCAAATGCATATACCCACAGTTGCTGAACTCGTCGCACAAGGAGAACGTCCCGACCTACTGTTTTGGGTGGGTTGTGCGGGATCCTTCGATGAAAGAGCACAACGTATTACCAAAGATATTTGTAAGATATTATACCATGTAGGAATTAAATATGCCATCTTAGGAACAGAGGAAAGTTGCACTGGTGATCCGGCCAAACGAGCGGGGAACGAGTTCTTATTCCAAATGCAAGCCATGATGAATATCGAAGTTTTAAATGGATACGAAATACAGAAAATAGTTACTGCTTGCCCTCACTGTTTCAATACCTTAAAAAATGAATATCCTAGTTTAGGTGGCAACTATGAGGTTATACATCACACCCAACTCATACAGTCATTAATCGATGAGGGGAAACTAAAACCAGCAGATGGACACACCTTCAAAGGTAAGCGTATCACTTATCATGACCCATGCTATTTAGGACGGGGAAATGATGTGTATGAAGCACCTAGAAAGGTTCTGGAAACTCTGGATGCAGATCTGGTCGAGCTGAAAAGATGTAAGAGCAATGGCCTTTGTTGTGGTGCCGGAGGAGCTCAAATGTTCAAAGAACCAGAGAAAGGTAATAAGGAAATCAATATCGAACGGATAGAGGAAGTCATTGAATCGAGAGCCTCTATCGTGGCGTCTGCCTGCCCTTTCTGCATGACCATGCTTCGCGATGGTGTAAAAGTAAAGGAAAAAGAGCAGGAAATAGTGGTCTTGGATATTGCTGAAATAACCGCTAAAGCAAACGGCTTGTAATTGGGAACCGTCAGATTATTAAATCGCAAAATTTTAAAGGGTAAATGAAAAAACCTTTGCTTTCGCAAAGGCCTTTTCCGTTGTGCCCAGGAGCAGATTCGAACTGCCACACCCGTACAGGCGCCACCCCCTCAAGATGGTGCGTCTACCAATTTCGCCACCTGGGCTTGTGCTTGACAAAAATAGAGCTTTTTTCGATACCTCCAACGGATTTTATAATTATTTCTGAAAGTTTTTATCGATTAACGTTTGGATAATACCATCCACTAATCCTACGCGTGGTGCCACCATGTTTTTTAAGTGTCCCACTTTCATAATCGCTAAGAAAATCTCTGCTGCAGGAATAATGACATCAGCTCGATCCGACCGTAATCCTAATTCATGAATACGATCCCGGAGTGAAAATGAATTGAGATAATCATAAAGTGCCTTCAACTTTGCATAGGTCATCGGTTTATCTCCCTTTTCATTCGCCAGCCGCGACAACTTATTCATATTGCCTCCGGTTCCTATTCCGTATATATTTTTATAGCCTTTAGTTTTCTCCTTCAACCAACGTTTCATTTCATCCCACAATTCAGGTTCATCTTGATTGTCCAATACACGGATTGTCCCTAAATTGAATGATCTCGAAGCTACCAAAGAACCTTTCGCAAACAGAGAAATCTCCGTACTTCCACCACCTACATCTACATAGAGATAGACTTTGTTCCTATCCATTCTATCCTCAAAGTAAGCATTATAGATAATCTCTGCCTCAGTTCGTCCATCTATAATCTGAATAGCAATTCCATTTTCCTTACAAGCCGTGACCACCTCTGCCCCATTGTTCGCCTCCCGCATAGCCGATGTGGCACAAGCCCTATAATCACTTACTTTGTATACATCCATCAGATTACGAAATGCTCCCATTGTCTTAACCATATCCAGAAACTTCGTATCCGATATATGCTTGTCGATAAAAGCATCGTCACCTAACCGAAGGGGAACCCGTAGAAGTGTATTTTTCGCATAGGTAATGGTGCCATTTCTTTCCAATACATCTGCAATAAGCAGGCGTACAGCATTGGAGCCAATATCTATTGCTGCGTATCTCACCAATTTATTTGATATAGTTATCTATAATAAAACCCTCCATCCTAAAAGAATTTTCAAAACAAAAACAATATTAATCTTTTACTATTAATATAGTGTTAAGGATAGCAATAATTTATTTTGAGCTAGCGAGTATGTCCAGTTGCCATATGATTTGTTCAGGACTAACACCATAAGGGGTATTGTCGCGAATAGTATGATACACATCCTCAAAAAGCAACATATAGTCTCCTTTGAACGAAGGCACGCTAATATCCTCCCGCTGACCTCCCTCTATAATCGTTAATAATCCTTCTTCATGTTCATCTTCCAACCCATATATCGGATCGTTTGGTTTCATACCTGCAAGCAATTGCCTCTCTTGTACATCCGAACGGTCTTTGATATAACTGCCTCGATCGCCATGCAGCACAAAACTCTTTTGAGGATTAGCAACCAATAGACTGGTCGTGATAAAGACATTCAAACCTTGTTCATAACTCAGAATCAAGGTTGCATAATCGTCTACCCGAGATTGTTTCCGATGTTTTGATTTTATTTTAACGGCAGACTTAGGCTTTCCGAACAATGCAATACTCTGATCAAGTAAGTGGGACCCTAGGTCATACAAAATACCATTAGCCGGACGTTGACTAGCTTCTTTAAATATTTTAGGGCTTAATTCCGGTTTAAATCGATCAAAGCGTAAGTGTAGCTCTATCGGCTTACCCACAAAATCTTTTTCCAGCACATATTTTAACGACAAAAAGTCCGAATCAAACCGTCGATTATGAAAAGGAAGCACCTTTTTACCGACCTTCTCACCCAAAGCAAATAATTCTTTGGCTTCGGCCACTGTAGGGGAAAAAGGCTTCTCGATTAAAACGTGTTTACCTGCCAATAAAGCCTGTTTGGCATAGAGAAAATGCGTATCGTTAGGCGTATTGACGATAATCAATTCGATATCATCATCTGCAAAGATAGCATCGACATGATCATAACTTACAATATTCGGATAATCCGCCTGTGCATGTTTATGACTACGTTCAACAACCGCTTTGAGCTCAAAAAAAACACTTTGGTCAATAAACGGCGCATGGAATACCCTTCCGGACATTCCATACGACATAATACCTGTTACAATTGGTTGAACCATCAGTTATCGACTAATGATGGGCGTGGCCATGGGCCTCTTCTTTACCACCGATTTGAGTATACAATTCATTAACTGCCGATAGTTGCTTCTTCGCAAAGTCCTGCAAATCTTTGTTCGTATTACGGGTTAAGCGAGCTAACTGCTCTTTTATCAATACCACCTCATGTTGTGCATGATGCACATAATCTTCATCACTCGCTATACGAATATCTTCTACTGCAACCGTTGAATCAGCTTCCTCTTCCTCAATTGCCACATCCTCCTTTTCTAATGCTGGAATTCCCTTAATCGGAAAGTCCACATGGAAGGCTGTAGCTACACTATCTAAATGGGAAAGAAACTGCGCATAGAAAGTTTTGACTTTAGCAGCGACTTCCTTAGATGCCGCGTCTCCCGATGCTTCGACTTGTTCTGCACGTGCAACTCCAGTAAGTGCCGCTTCCCCTACCTTCTGGATAGCCGCAAAAGCATCACCATCTAGTATGGAAGTATGTGTATATTTCAACTGTCTTTCTCGTGCTGTTTGATCCACACAAGAAGTAAATAAAGCTCCAGCACAAATAGCGGCCGCAAAAAATGTATTAAATTTCATCTTGTTTCTTTTTTACGTACAAAAATATAAAATATCTTATAAATCCTACTACGAGCAGCTTGCGTTAAGCAAGATTACGCCCTGCATTGACGACCCCATAGAGGGTACGGCCAATCAATTTACGATAAACTTCTTCTTTTTCGGCTTCCAACTTACCACTCAAGATCTTTCGTATGGCATAATGCTGGATGATAAGCAAAGGTAGTACAATCTTCTCACGTTCCAAGACAGAAGATCTTTCCACCGGATAGTTCTCCATCAAGTGCTCCGCTCCACTCAGTTTCAGCAAATAATGCTTCGTTTTAATGTACTCTTCATGCAATATTGTCCAGAAGTCCCCAAAAACCTTATCGTCTTTCATATAAGCCGTAAGGTCAAAATTAGATTTCGTCATTGACATCATACAATTATCGATCAATGTATTAAAGAAGCCCGAGTCTTGATAAAGATTACGGACATAAGACCATTGATTATTCTCTTCAGCCCATTGCAAAGCTGTTCCTACTCCAAAGAAACCTGGAATATTCTGCTTCAACTGGCTCCACGAAGTCACGAAAGATATAGCGCGCAAATCTTCCAAACGCAATTCACGATCTGAAGTACGTTTTACCGGTCTACTGCTTATATTAATCGAAGAAAGCGATTTCAAGGGACTCAGCGTTTCCAAATACTTCAAGAAAAGAGGATGATGACGAAGTTCTAAAAACTTACGATGGCTTTCTGCAGCTAAATCATCAACGACTTGCTTTTGTTTGGTCGTCAACGTATCCCCTCCATTCTGTTTGATTTCGGAAATCAACCCCGCATGCAAGAGCTGTTCAATATTGTACTGGGCCGTATCCAACGAGCCATATTGACTGCTGATTGTCTGCCCTTGTATCGTCAATTGGATATGATTGTTTTCTATCTCACTCCCCATAGAAGCATAGAAACGTTGTGTCTTACCTCCACCTCGCGCAGGAGGGCCTCCTCTCCCATCAAAAAATATCAAATCCACATCATATTCACGTGCCAGTGCCGTCAACTCAATCTTTGCTTTATATATCGACCAGTTGGCCATCAAGTAACCACCATCCTTCGTGCTATCCGAAAAGCCCAACATGATCGTTTGTTTATTCCCACGCATTTTGAGATGTGTCGCATAGGCCTTATTGGCATATAACGTCCGCATCACATCCGAAGCGCGTGAAAGATCATCCACTGTTTCGAACAACGGTACAAAGTCGATGGTCAACTCACTTTTTTTCCAACCTTCCCAGAGAAACAACTGCATAAGACCTAAGATGTCCGATGCCTGCTGACAGTTCGAGATGATAAAGCGTTGAGCAGCACGCTCACTGCCTGATTTTTGAATACTCTTAATCAACCGGATGACATCGATAATATCCTTAATCAGAGGGTCCACGTTCTCCTTGTAGTCGAGCGTATGTTCCTCAAATCGAAAGGCTTCTTGTTTACTCGTTTCCGACTTAGAAAGCTGTTCTACTGTCACATTTATCTGATCGCCATATACCGTAGCCAAATAGTCAGTCGCGTTTCGCAACACACTGCTATCCTGCCGTATATCTAACGTCGTGAAATAGCAACCAAAAGTATTTACTTTCCGTATTAAATCTTCAACAAGTTCAACAAAAAGTCCATTATGATCTGTATTCAGTACATTTTTTATTGCCTGAAGGTTTTCCAATATCTTATTTGTTTCATCGACGGGATTTTCGCTGGGATTAAAACTATTGTCATAAAACAGCTTCTGCAAATTATCCAGATAACCCTCTACTCCCCGAAAAGTAATCCGACGCTTTACAATCCTAAAATCACGATAGTAGCATCTAAATAAAATAGTTCTCAACATCGAGGCTACTCGTTTTGTACCCTCCACTGTAACATTTGGATTCCCATCTCGGTCACCCCCCGGCCAAAATCCAAGTTCTATCAACTGTTTTACATCCTCAGCAGACACCTCTAGCTCCTTATCAATTTTAGACTGGATGCCCGAAGTCACTTTATAGAAAACATTTTCCAAGTACCAGGCTAAGCTTATCGCCTCATCTACCGGTGTAGGTTTCTCTTTGTTAATAAATGGAGTCTTTCCAAGTTGCTGCAACAATAAATGGATATTTGAAATATCGTTCGCTTTTATCGCTTCGATCAGGTCGTTGATAATCCCTAATACCGGACCTGGATAAAATTGAGTTGGATGCGCTGTAAGGACCAAGCGTATAGAAAAATTCCTTAATTTTTCTATAATTTGATTCTTTAAATTAGGATTGTTGTGCGCCATTTTGAACAGCGATTCCAAACCTCCGGTCTCATCCATTTTTCCGACTATCTGAAAAGCCGAATCTTCAATAGCATCAAATAATACAACTTGGCGTTCGATATACTGAACAATCCTAAACAGTAGATCCACCCGGTCTTCCTCCTGAATGTATTGTTCATATTGACCGAAAAAACTATCAATGATATCTTCTGGTCGCAAATGTTCCGCCACGCCGTTTTCACAATGTGTCGAAAAAAACGGCAGAATAGTACCCGTATGCCTTACCCTTTGAAAAGGAAGCGTTAGAAATAGACTTTTAAAAAGATCAAAACGCGTTAAAACTTCTTTTTCAAATACAGCTTGTTTTTGACTTAATTTCATTTACTAATCAATTTACGTTAAAGAAGTGAAGTATCGTTATGGGTATAAAAAAGCAAATTGTCTACCTACGGTAGACCAGCTTCGTTTCTCGCAATAACACTTTTTCAAAAAAAGGGCTTTCGCGCTGTACCCATCGTAATTGCGCCAGCAAAGATATAATATTTTTATTATAAACACACATTTTTTGTCAAAATCATATTTTTAAATCTTATTTTATCAAAATATTTAAAAAAATGACAATCCAATCGCTGGTATACAAAACCTCTCTAATCTTCTAATTTCAGCCCTTGTACTTAGCGCGAACTCAAAAATCTATCCCACACTTCACAATGGTCTCAAATTACAAAAAAAAGGAGTAAATAGGGTATTCGTTCGAAAAATTGTTAAATATATTATATAAAAAAGACCTGCTTTGATTACTCAGAGCAGGTCCCAATTTATTTTTTATTTTTATCCCCTACTATTATAATTAGGAGCTTCTTTCGTAATCTGAATATTATGTGGATGCGACTCACGCAATCCGGCACCCGTAATCCGAACGAACTGCGCTTCTTGAAGTTTCTCAATAGTCGCTGCGCCGCAGTAACCCATTGAAGCTTTTAAGCCACCGATGTACTGATACACCACCTCGGCTAAAGTTCCCTTATAAGGAACTCGTCCAACAATTCCTTCAGGCACTAATTTTTTGATATCATCTTCCACATCCTGGAAGTAACGATCTTTAGATCCTTTTTCCATGGCCTCTACAGAACCCATACCCCGGTAAGACTTAAACTTACGTCCCTCCAACAGAATAGTTTCTCCGGGAGCCTCTTCGACACCTGCAAATAAAGACCCCGCCATGATCGTATATGCTCCTGCTGCTATAGCTTTTGCAATATCGCCTGTCTGCTTGATACCACCATCCGCAATCAACGGCACGCCCGTTCCTTTCAATGCCATGGCAACTTCATAGACCGCATACAATTGCGGCACTCCCACTCCTGCAATAATACGTGTGGTACAAATAGATCCTGGACCAATGCCTACTTTTACGGCATCTGCTCCTGCTTCCGCCAAAGCCTTCGCCGCGGCTCCCGTTGCTATGTTACCGACAATAACTTGAAGATTTGGATATTTTGATTTGACTTCTTTCAGCTTATTAATAACCCCCAGCGAATGTCCATGTGCCGTATCTATCGTAATCACATCCACCTCCGCCTTCACCAACGCGTCTACACGCTCTAATGTGTCCGCTGTCACTCCCACAGCAGCACCTACCAGAAGGCGACCATGTTCATCTTTTGCCGCATTAGGATAATGCTTATATTTTTGAATATCCTTAAATGTAATTAAACCCTTCAGTACATAGTTCGAATCCACGACAGGTAATTTTTCAATTTTGTAATTCTGCAGAATTTCTTCTGCTTTTACTAAATCAGTACCTTCCGGAGCAACGACTAAATTGGCTTTGGTCATCAATTCACTGATGGGTTTAGCCATATCTTTTTGGAACCTCAGATCTCTATTCGTCACAATACCCACCAACTTTCCATCGATATCAATCACTGGAATCCCACCGATCTTATGTTCCCTCATGATACTAAAAGCATCTCCTACCGTTGCAGACTGTAATAAAGTGACGGGATCCTGAATCATACCGCTTTCCGAACGTTTTACTTTACGTACTTCGGCAGCTTGTTCTTCAATAGTCATATTTTTATGCAACATGCCCATTCCACCTGCTTGTGCAATAGCAATAGCCAGATCTGCGCCAGTGACGGTATCCATTGCCGCTGAAACCAAAGGTATATTTAATTTGATTTTCTTAGTCAGGTATGTACTGGTGTCTACATCACGTGGTAGAACTTCAGAATAAGCTGGTATCAATAATACATCATCGTATGTAAGACCTTCAGCTATAAATTTATGTGAGTCTAATTGCATGGCAAATATATTCTGGGTTTTCTATTTGCCAGTCAAAGTTACGAATTTCTACAAAATCTACAAAAGGGTGAATAGATTTTGTTTAGAAATGACAGCGAGATTATATTGCTGAAAAGTATAATCCTGTTGCCAAACTGATTTTGGCAAGAACTTTGCAACACCTGTCTATATAATTTATTCCGATGAAAAAAATAAGTATAACATTCGCAGTAGCTACATTGCTCCTATGCTCAGCACAGGCAACAAAAGCACAGGCCTATAAAACAGCCTTAGGAGTTGCAATAGATCTTGGTGACGGCCCTACACTGGCTGGTCCCCAGATCAAACATTCATTTGATGGAAAGAATGCGGGTAACGCACAGGTCTTATTCAGTGACAGACATACCGTAATTGGAGTAGATTACTCCTATAATGAGGCTTTCCGAGGTACAAACGGCTTGGGATGGTATGTCGGTATTGGCCCACAAATTGACATAGTCGATTTAGAGCCATTCGATGACAAAACATACTTTGGCATTCGTCCGGCAGCAGGACTGGAGTATAAAATCCCTACTGCCCCACTAGCCTTTCATTTCGATTGGAAACCTTGGTGGAATTTGACAAACGACTCCGACTTCGAAGCGTCAAGGTTCACCTTGGGATTTAAATTCACGTTAAAATAACATCATTATAGCTGATGGATACTATTCATCAGCTATATTTTAGATTCTAGTCCTGCGGAACATTCAACAAACTGTGCTGCGTAGCTGTAAATATATTTCGAAAGACGATATTAAGCTCATTATCCCGTTGCGCTCCAGCTATACCTACTAATGGAAACAGCGTAACGGTCTGCTCACGGATATCTTTGACGATTTCACGAGATTGCACAGCTATTTTTCCGATAACAGGGTCATCTGCTGTTAATCCCCCGGTTAGACATTTATCCCATAGCGTTATAATTTGTGTATTCATCGCTGTTCGGTTTGTTGCAAGCTGAACTTGATAAGTATCCAATAACTTAAATCGCTGCTTGCTGAACTTCTTTTCCCAGAAGGGATCTTTCGATTTCTCCATAAAATATTTCTCCACCAAATCCAAAAAACGTCTATACATTCCTATATAATTTGCCAGCAAAGTCACCTCAGCAAAAGGCATAAAAGGTAGGCTATACAACGGATCATCACTATATCGTTTCTCAGGTGTTATCTGAAAAGAATAGGCGGAATCAATCTCCACCTGATCTAAAGAAAAGCTGTGGCTTGCTGTACACTCCAAGCCAAATGTATCCCAATCGTAGTGTACCAATACCACATCCTTTGGCACAAAAAACGAATACACCAAAGGTTCACCCCCTTCTCCTTTACGCTGTATATCACCATCATACACATGGCAGTTTAATGTAAAATGAGTCAAATGCGGAGCACCTGTAGCAAACCTCCAGAATCCGGAAATAAGAAATTTATCACCCGTACAAACGGCTTTGCCTCCCACTCGCCCACTTCCACCCAAGCAAATCCTGGGATTCGAAAATACGCGTTGTGCCACGTTCGGGTCAATAAAGCCAGCAAACATATTAGCACCTGCACACAGCGTGATTGTCCACCCCAATCCACCATCCCAATAAGCAATTTCTTCGAGCAGAGAAACACCGCTTACCAAGTCCATTGCCTTGCCACCATAGTGCTTAGGCACCCAAATATTAAACCAATTGTTGTCATAAATCATTTGAAGCTGTGCTTCGACCAGTGATTTCTGAACAATACTTTGAGCCTGGTTATCCCTTATAATTTGAATTTCATTCGGTTTTAGCATAACACTCCCCTTTCATCCTTTATCCTCGTTCGCTGAATAAACATCAATTTACGCCACTTTAAGAATCCAAAGATGGCGACAACAAATAAAAAGACGGTTAGTGCGGCAAATAAGTACAAATCTTTATGAATCAGTAGGGGGATCGCGAAAGCATTGCTGATGTTCAATAGTACCCAATTTTCTATCTTTCGTTTGGCCAGCAACCACATGCCCGCCCAAGCCGTTGAGGATACCCACGCATCCCAAGCTGGTACATCGGAGTCTGTTATATGCTCCAATATAAGATATAGAAATACAAAGCCCACCAAAGATATTCCCAAGGTGATCACCCACTCCTTTCTACTGCACGCTGTGATAGGCTGCTCTTGCATGGACTTATTAGTTACCCAATACCACCAACCATATATACTCATCACCAAATAATACATATTCAATGCAATTTCAGCGTACAACCTAGCCCCAAACAAGACATACATTCCCGACAGAATAGCCAGTATACCAAAAAAATAATTCGAAACTTTATTGTTTTTGGATAGTAATACCTGTATGATACCACACAGGACTGAAAAACGCTCCAACCAAGAGGTTTGTTGGAAAGCGACGATTAGATGTTCAACGATAATTTCCATAAAAGTGAGTTAATTGACAAACAATTTACTCTTATGAAAATGCTATAAAGACGTCCTTTAGAAATTAATCCCTACGCCAGCATTACCTGGATCAGGTTCCTCCCACCAACAGGTGAGTGTGGGTATAATCTCAGCCTTACAAATAGAAATCAATCTATTTTTAGCACCCCATAAGTTTTCTTACCTATTTAATATTAATTTAATTTCAATATCCGATGTGTATGTTCACGAATTTCAGCACACAACTGCTCATTGTTATTCAGCGAACGTCCCCAAGACGGAATCATCTCCCGCAGTTTTTTACGGTACTCTTCCGACTTCGCCCGTTCAGGGAAACAGCGCTTAAGCAACTGAATCATAATCTCTACCGAGGTAGAAGCTCCAGGCGAGGCCCCTAATAAAGCCGCTATAGAGCCATCTGCACTAGACACCACCTCCGTACCGAATTCCAGTATTCCACCATGCTTAGGATCCTTTTTTATTACCTGCACACGTTGCCCTGCCTTTTCTATCTCCCAATCCTCCAACTTCGCCGTAGGCATAAACTGTTTCAAAGCATCCAACTTATCTTTTGGCTTTTTCATGACCTCGGTGATCAAATATTTTGTCAACGGTAAGTTGTCCAAACCGGCAGAAAGCATCGGCTTAATATTCGACAATTTGATCGAAGCGGGTAAATCGAAATAAGAGCCTTTTTTCAGAAATTTGGTTGAGAAACCTGCATAAGGACCAAATAATAAAGCCTGCTTGCCGTCAATATAACGTGTATCCAAGTGAGGTACCGACATCGGCGGCGCTCCTACCGAAGCTTTGCCATAAACTTTCGCATGATGTTGCTCAATGATTGCCGGATTGGTACATCTCAACCATTGCCCCCCTACAGGAAAACCTCCATAGCCCTTTGCTTCGGGTATACCTGATTTTTCCAGTAATAACAGGGAATGTCCTCCAGCACCTATAAACACAAACTTTGCTTTGATTTCACGCTTGTCGCCTGTCTTCAAATCCTTCACTTCCACTTCCCATCTACCATCATCCTCTCGTTCGATATCTTTAACCTCTTGGTGTAAGGAAAGCTTAATATTATCTTTTTTATCCAAATAGCTGAGAAAATCTTTAGTCAATGCGCCAAAATTCACATCTGTTCCGATAGCCATCTTTGTGGCAGCCATAGGCTCATTCTGCTTTCTGCCCTTCATCATTAAAGGCACCCATTCTTTCAACTGAGCCTTATCCTCCGTATATTCCATTCCTCGGAATAAGGTATGTTTCGTCATGGCGTCATAACGTGTTTTCAAGAATTTCACATCTTTCTCTCCAAAAACTGCGCTCATATGTGGTATCTGACGGATAAAATGTTCCGGATTTTTAATGACTCCCTTTTCGACAAAATATGCCCAAAATTGCTTCGACACTTCAAATTGTTCAGCAATTTTAATTGCTTTATCAACTTTTACAGAACCATCTGCTTGCTCAGGCGTATAATTTAGTTCACAAAGGGCTGAATGTCCAGTGCCTGCGTTGTTCCATGCATCGGAACTCTCCGCGGCGACAACATCCAGACGCTCTATAATTTCAATATCAATATCAGGGTTCAGCTCATTGATAAGTGCACCTAACGTAGCACTCATGATTCCGCCACCAATAAGAACTACATCGACTTCCGATTTTTGTTTTTTCTTACCCATTTTTATTAAATTCCATGCAAAATTAACATTCGTAATTGGTTATTGCGAATGCTTTTGTCAAAATACTTTCATTTAGTGGGTTTTATTAAAAAAATGCTAACCGATAAAGTCCTTTGTTAAAAATCTGAAATAAGAAATCTTCCAAATTAAACCGTAAATTTTCTTAACTTCGAATATCTAAGCAATTTTCTTGAAGACATCAGCTGCATCGATGGAGTACCGCGTAAACGAGAACTGTCTTCTCCTGAAATACCCTTACAGTTTCAGGAGAAGACAGAAAACTGGTGCTCAGTTCGATTACCAGGAGGCGTATCGCGAATACGGCGAAACAATCTTCAACGCCTACACCCAGCTGCAAGCACGATCCGAAAAAAGCTACCGCCGTGCCGAAATCGTCAACGAAGCGCTCAATAACATGTAACGGGAGCTAATGCAGGGAAAGGCACTCGATGGATATATTTTATATTTAGGATAAAATTGTGATATTTTAGGATATTTAACATCTTTGTCAAATATTGCGTGCTGCACATTAAAAAATTAAAATAAACAAATAGATGAAACTACTTGAGGGAAAAACAGCTTTAGTAACGGGAGCTTCTAAAGGTATCGGTCGTAAAATTGCAGAAGTTTTTGCACAACATGGAGCCAATGTCGCTTTTACCTATCTGTCTTCTGTTGAAAAAGGCCAAGCTTTAGAACAAGAATTGCAAGCCTATGGAACTAAGGTGAAAGGTTATCGCTCAGATGCCTCCAAATTTGATGAGGCAGAAAACTTAATTGATGCTATCGTTGCAGATTTCGGAACATTGGAAATCGTGGTCAATAATGCTGGTATTACCAAAGACGGACTGCTAATGCGTATGACCGAAGAAAATTGGGATGATGTCATCAATATCAATCTTAAATCTATTTTCAATATTACAAAAGCCGCTACCAAAACCATGATGAAAAACCGTAAAGGTTCGTTTATCAACATGTCTTCCGTAGTCGGCATACAAGGTAACGCCGGGCAAGCCAATTATGCGGCCTCCAAAGCGGGAATTATAGGTTTTACAAAATCGGTTGCCAAAGAATTGGGTTCACGGAACATTCGTGCCAATGTCATCGCTCCAGGTTTCATCAAGACTGAAATGACTGATGTACTGGATCCAAAAGTGGTGGCAGGTTGGGAAGCCGGCATTCCATTGAAACGTGGCGGGGAGCCCGAAGACGTAGCCAACGCATGTTTGTTTTTAGCTTCAGACTTATCCACCTATGTAACCGGACAAGTATTACCTGTAGACGGAGGCATGTTATAAAAGTTATGGAGTTTCCCCAAAAGTATCGGCTTTGGGGAAAACTCACAACAACAAAAGATAAATGGTGACTAAAGAACAGGTTTTTGGTATCTCTACTGCAGAAGATTTTAATCAATTAGCCTTAGATATTTTTCATTTCCAATTCCAAAACAATTTAGTTTACCAACAATATATCAACAACTTACACATCGATACTTCAAGGATCACACATCATACACAGATCCCTTTCCTTCCAATCCAATTCTTTAAAACACAAGATGTACGCGTCAAGAATTTGGAGCCTCAAATCACATTTACAAGTTCTGGCACTACAGGAATGACAAGTAGCAAACACCCTGTTCTCGATCGGAGTTGGTATGAAGCGAGTTTTAAAAAGGCATTCTATCAATTTTATGGAGACATCCAAGATATTGCTCTTCTAGCGCTTCTTCCATCCTATTTAGAACGCGAAGGCTCTTCATTAATCTATATGGTCGATGACCTCATCCAATCCTCCGGGCAACCCGAAAGTGGTTATTTTCTATACAATCACGATGAATTATACCACACCTTACTACAACTCCGAACAAAGGGTACTAAGACTGTCCTGATTGGGGTGACGTATGCCTTATTGGATTTTGTGGAAACCTACCGCATGGATTTTCTGGATCTTATCATCATGGAAACTGGCGGAATGAAAGGTAAGCGTAAGGAAATGGTACGCGAGGAGCTCCATCAAATTTTAAAAACAGGATTTGGAGTCGACCATATTCATTCCGAATACGGCATGACCGAACTATTGTCCCAAGGCTATTCGTATGGTGAAGGGATATTTCAGACACCACCTTGGATGAAAATTTTGATCCGGGACACGAATGATCCGCTAACATTACTAGATAACAAAAAAACAGGTGCAATAAATGTGATCGACTTAGCCAATTACTACTCCTGTTCCTTTATCGCTACCCAAGATCTCGGCAAGCTTTACCCGGACGGCACCTTCGAAATCCTAGGTCGTTTCGACAATACCGATATCAGAGGATGCAACCTGTTGGTACAATAATTTATTCATCTGCTAAAACAAAAGCATTTTCACGATCCCCCACCCATTTATATTTATAAATAGTAGTTTGTTGCTGGCCCTCTTTGGTTTTCTTATTATGCGAGATATAGAACAATCCATTACCCAACGGGTGCAAGCCAGTAGCTCCCCATTTGAAATGCCATCCCCGGATACCTGTTTTTGGGTCTTCTGGTCCAGCTTCCAATAAGGAAAGTGTTTTTACCTTTATCTTTTTATTGTCGGAATAAATGGTCTCCGTTTGTGATTTTTTATGTCCATCTATGACAAAGAGATCATAGTTTGGGTACTGAGGCTTTACCCCACGGTATACTGCTGCGAAAAAATTTCCCGTATGGGGATCATAGGCCAGATTTTGGATACCGTAGCGTGTACTGCCGGTTTTTACAAAATATTTCTCCATAGGTTTAGCCGGCCCCGAACGGTGTAATTGGCCTTGTGCTAAATGCTGTCCGTAACGATCCCATTTGGCGATATCATATTTCAATATCACCTGATGATCATTATCCTCCCGATCTGTATCCCCATATACACCGTAGGCCACATATAGATACCGCTTAGCATCCTTTTCCTTCCCAAAAGAAGGGCCAAAAGTCACGCCATCGATGCCAGAGCAGGCAAACCGGTGTGATTTGACCTCCTTACCGACCTGTACAGTAGCTTCATAGTCCTTCACAGGTTCCTGTAAATAAACGGTACGTAACAGATCTTCACTTTCGGCATTCATATCAGGACGTATAATTCGAGCGCCATCGAATATAGCGATATAAAAGCCATTTGTAGGAGTAGTTTCCACGCCCAGTTTATTACTGATACCCTTTCCAATGGCATCATTTTTATATTCCAATGAGCCATATATTTTTCCATCCTCCGTATTGAAATCCAGGTCTCCCAAGTGCCCTGAAAAACCCGTTACACTTCCGATCAAATTACCCGAAAGATCCATCTTGATCAATTTATTCGTAAAAGAGAAATACACATGGCCGTTGGCTTCATCGATAGCAACACCTTGTACATGGAAAGCCCCCTGCTTTCCAGAATAAATCGAATCAGGTAAAGCAATCGACTGGTTTATACGCTGCCCTTGAGCAGACCATGACACAACAACAAGAAATACAGCAAATAAAAAAAAGCTCCTCATATTTTATTTATATCGTTCAAAAGAAATGAAAACCAAAAATAAGAGAATTAAACTTTTTATCAAGCAGTTTTTAATGTTTTCTAAGAGTTTGTTGAGAAAGATGCCTATTCGAAATCTAATGTCTCCTAAATTTACCCTACTTCATAGATTTTACAATCTCACGGAAATTTTTCACACTCTGTTTGACATCGGGTGCATTATTCTGCCAGTTGTATTCGTACTCTGCCGAAATCATTCCTTTAAAACCTTGACGTTTTAATTCAGCTAAGACACCGGGAACATTATTGACACCTGTTCCCCAATGTACGTCATGCGCCTTTCTATTCCCCTTTTCATTTAAATCTTTAAAGTGAAGATGGTATACCTTGCCTTCCAGCTTTTGGAGACATTCCACCGGATCTAACCCCGACCTTACCCAATGCCCTATGTCAGCCGCTGCACCCATTTTCTTACTTCTCCCAACCAAGGATTTCAATACCACATCCGGATTCCAATAATGAGAAGGAATAGGGTGATTGTGAATAGCCGCCTGTATATTATATTTTTCACACAACCTCGAAACCTCGTCCAACATATTTTCCTCCGGCTCGCATGTAATTGTTTTTATCCCCATACTTTTGGCAAAAGCAAAGATTTTCTCCCATTCTGAGACATCTTTGGTGTTGATCACGCCATACGCCAGCAAGGTTATATTTTTCTTTTTCAACAGTTCACGAATGTATTTTTTACTGCTTTCAGACATTTTGTAATCCATTTTCTCTTCAATCCCTCCTCCTATTTTCTGTTGCGGATAGGCCTCGACATAACGAAGCCCACAGCTTTCTATCTTGTCTAAAGCTTCCGTAAAGGTAAATCTATTGAAAGTATAAGCTTGAGCTCCGAGATGCCAACCTAAAGATTCTTCGGGATTGGATTCAATTCGGAATGGTGCAACAGGCAAACCACTCTTGCTAAACAGGTTGGATATAGCAGTATCTGAAAAGGAGAACAAGACCGATTTTGGATTTTTCACAGCCGGATGAGATACAATGAGCTTATTGCCTTCAATTTTTGCATTAGCTTCTTTAATTATACCATCCTCACCGGCGATGAACAATTCTGTAACCTTATTCCCTTTTATCATCAAACCATTGTTGACGTGGTCAAACTCTACAATTACCTGACCTCCTTTAATTGTATGCGATTTATAAACTGGCGACTTATAATCCTGAAGATTTTTACCATAAACTTCTGCTAATGCAATATTTGCCAAACGGTTAGCCACCTCTCTTTTATAGATAGGATGTATATTTTTTACATCATTTGTTAAATCTGAAACAACAACCATTCCTGTTTTATGGAGCGTCAGCAGTTCGGCCTGCTGCTCCCGGAGTAGAGCACCCCGCTGCATTTCAGGTTTAGACTTATAGTCATAAGGCGCTATCTGTACATAATAAAAGGGAAGTTCCTCTCTCCACGCATTCCTCCAGGATTGAACCAATTTGGTCATCAACGTATTATAATTTTGGTACTTCCCAACATTCGATTCGCCCTGATACCAAAGAAATCCGGCAATTTTGTAACCTGCGAGGGGATGTATCATCGAATTCCATAATGCTCCCGGTATAGTAGGTTTACTTGGTGCTACTTTATAGGTCTTAACATCTGCTGCCAATATAGGATCATCGGTAACAACGGTATCTGGCATCCAAACTTCAGCTATTGTTCCTCCCCAGTTTGCGCTGATAATACCGATAGGGACATCCAGTTCTTTGTTTAATCTTTGAGCCAAAAAATACCCTATAGCACTAAATTCAGCCAATCGCTCATCGGTTGCTTTCTCCCACTTGTTGATAAAATTATCCTGCGGAGTGTCTGATGCTATTCTATTGACATGCAGCAACCTTATGTTGTCGTTATTCGCCTTAGATATTTCATCCAACATTTCTTGCAGCTTATTCTGTGCTCCCCACTCCATATTGGATTGTCCCGAAACTAACCATACTTCGCCAATCAACACATCTTTTAGAGAACTTGTTATCCGTCTGTTCACAAATTTGATCTCATAAGGACCTCCAGCTTCAGGAGTTTTCAACGTGGTAGACCACCGGGCATATCCGTCGCAGGTTACTTTTACCGTATCCTGTGACCACCCAGGTAAAATCCAGACTTCGCTGCCTCTTCCTCCCCACCCCCATATTTTTACATCCGCATTGCGTTGCAAAACCATATGATCGGAAAATACTGATGGAAGGATGACCTGGCTTTTAACTTGACTAAAGCCAATGCATCCAATAAGAAATAAAGAAAATTTGAAAAAATATTTATACATAATTATTTGAGTTTAGAATTTAAAATCCTACACAGTTTAACACAGATTCGAAGATAAACTTATATATCAAAAATATAAATATATTTCGAAACTATTAAAAAAGGTAGATTCATTTAAAACCAACTCAAATCTTTTCTATCATAGTAGATAAATGCTCCGTATTCTGTACCTACGATTAGATTAAGTGTCTTTCCGTCTCCACCTAAATAGCCTGTCGTATTTAATTGACACAGACTTATATCCTAAAAGCATCAGTAAGATAGATTTTTTCTTTCATAAAATAGGATACGGCCCGTCTCCACGCCAATCACCAGATTGCTTTTTCCTCCGATATCCCCTACCGATGGGGTACATTCATGCCCCCCTACGGATATATTCACGCCCCGGTGCTTCAACACCTTAGGAAACTCATATTCCGGCTGCTCATTCGTACCTATATTCTTCAAAAACAAAATGGTTGACCCCCGTCTGGGTTTCATGTTCAAAGGCAATCCTCGCGACGAAGTATCGGGAATAGATTGTTTACCATAAGTCCCGAGCAACAAATCATCTACACCATCCTCATCCCAATCCACGATTTCTACTTTACCGCGTCCTACGGTACCCCCACCATACTTATTCCCTCGAATAGGCTTTCCTTCTAACATTAATTTTCCACCGTCCTTTACATTATAGGCATCCAATTGCCAATACAAATGCAATTCATCATCTCGATCAAAAATCATATAAGCCACCTTATCGCCATATCGGGCAACACCGGGTTTGACACGCCAGGTACCATATAGGTTCATACCCTCTAGATACAACGATTTTTCCGATGCCAAGATCGGCTCCTCGCGGGTCCCGATATTTTTGTAGAACATAAATTTGCCCCGACTATCTCCGGTCAATATGTCCAGTTTACCATCGCCATCCCAATCAAAGACGCTAGGGCTGACATATCCCCATCGTGCCTCTCCCGGCCCTTGTATATCTTCCCGATACCCGGGCTGTATATGAATAACTTCATTATTTGCTTTTAAATATTCCGGGTCCCCGTACTTCGGATTTTCATTCGTTCCTTCATTTTTATAGTAAAAAATAAAACCCATCGAATTACCCACGATCAGGTCCACCGCACCGTCATTGTTCCAATCGACCAAACAGGGATTGACGAGTGAACCCGCATACAAATCGGGGCTGGACTGCAACAGATGTTTAGGTTTATCAAATACCAAATTCCCTTTGTCGTTGGTTTTATTCTTACCGGCATAATAGTAGATACCACCTTCACCAACCGTAAATATCCCTTGATGAGTGTCATCGTATTTGAAATAACCGACATATGCGTGAATGTCGGGATTCCGCTGAATTATATTATCTATGCCAACAACATATTTTTTTTCCTTCAAATTACTTTTCTCGCTATCCCATTCATATCCTTGTATATTTCCGAGTCGTGTACCACTAATAATATAAAATTTACCCCCAATCTTTGTTCCGACAAAACCATCAAAGGCATAATAGACCTGGTCCAACGAGGTGTAGGGCGCTACATGCACTTCCTTATCGTCAATATTGTGCATAACACCTCCAAGTATACCCATTCTCGGTATCTCATAAGGCCAGAATCCTTCGGATGTATAAGCGATTTTATGTGGGTGACCTGCTCCATTTGAGAACACGCCTTCTTCCCTTCTGGCACCGAGGAAAAGTATATTGCCATTTGGTAACTCAATTACCCCAAAATCCGAAAAACCAGCACCGACCACCTTGAACTCTCCTTTCGGCAGGAAGCGCATGGAAGCTTTATCAAACACCGTTCGTCGTATCGTCGTACCATATTTCCAAAAGCCATATATTTCGCCGTTACGAAGTTGCAATATGACACCCCTATTCTTATTCTTGCCCGAATATGGCGCATCTATCTCCAAGGGTGCATCGTAGATGGGAATACCATCTTCAGAAAACTTTTGAAAGGCATAATAATAAATTATCCCTAGGCTACCGTTTGTTCCCTGCAGGAAGAGATCTACAGGCTTCGTTGACTGCACAGCTGCAAGTCCCATTAAATATCCATTGTAAAATGGAACTGACATCCGGCCATAACCATTCTTACTCTCATTGCGAAGTGGCAAACCACTTTCCAAAGGAAGTGTTTGGGAATAAGCTGAAAACCAACCCAAAAACAGTAAGAATACGATGACCTTAGACATGACTGGTAATTATATTTTAATCCTAAATGGTGCAACAGGTAAACCGCTTTTACTAAACAGGTTTGATATCGCGATATCAGAAAACGAAAACTTGACTGATTTGGGATTTTTAATTGTCGGGTTGGACACAATCAGCTTATTCCCTTCAATTTTTGCATCCGCAACCTTGTAGACAAGGTCTTCACCGGCTATGAACAACTCCCTCACGGCATTTCCTTTCACTGCTACCCCTCCACTAACGTAGTCAAATTCCACAATCACTTCATTTCCTTTAACGGTGTGGGATTTATATACCGGAGACCTATAGTCTTGAAGTTTTTCACCATAAACATCAGCTAACGCAATGTTGGCTAAACGGTTAGCCACTTCTCTTTTATACGGCGGATGAATATTTTTTACTTCAGGAACTAAATCCGACACAACGACCATACCCGTCTTTGGTAACTTCAAAAGCTCAGTCTGCTGCTCTCTGAGAAGCGCAGCTTTTTGCTCGGTATTTGTGGACTGCTTGTAAGGATGTGGAGCAATTTGTACATAATAAAATGGCAATTCAGCATTCCACTCTTTTCGCCATGCATTAACCATAGTGGTCATCAATTTATTGTAATTTTTATAATTACTTACATTAGCCTCTCCCTGATACCAACAAAACCCTGCCAATCCGAAACCTTTTAATGGGTTCATCATGCTATTCCATGTCGTTGCAATCTCCGTAGGACGCGAGCGGTGAGGTGGATAGGTCTTGGCATCCGCTAATAAAGCCGGATCACTTTCAATATATCCTAGTGGCGTCCATACTTCGGCATTCGTACCTCCCCAGTTTGCGCTGATAATACCAATAGGTACATCCAGTTCTTGGTTTAGTTTTTGTGCCAAGAAATAACCTATCGCACTAAATTCTTTCAATCGTTCATTGGACGCCTTTTCCCAGGTATTGATAAAATTATCCTGTGGGGTGTCTGATGCTATTCTATTGACATGCAGTAACCTAATATTGTTGTTATTTGGTTTAGGTATTTCGTCTAGCATCTCTTGCAGTTTATTTTGTGCTCCCCATTCCATATTAGACTGTCCGGAACAAAGCCAGACTTCACCGATTAAAACATCTTTTAAGGAGGACGTTATCCGCCTGTTCACAAACCTGATTTCATAAGGACCTCCCGCTTCAGGAGTTTTCAATGTCGCTGACCATCGGGCATATCCGTCACAGGTTACTTTCACTGTATCCTGGGACCAACTGGGTAAAATCCACACCTGACTGCCTCTTCCTCCCCAACCCCAAATCTTTACTTCAGCATTGCGTTGCAACACCATATGGTCAGAGAAAACAGAAGGAAGAACAACCTGACTTTTAACATCAGTAAAGCCAAGGCATACAATAATGAATACTAAAAATTTTAAAATGTATCTACACATAATTATTTGTTTTTCGGGTTTTTAAGATAATAGAAATGACCATCTTCGGCACCTATCAAAAGATCTTTGTATTTCGATCCATACCAATTGACCAACGTCGGGCTGGTGTCATGTCCAGCAAGGACTAACGCAGCCACAGGATCTTGATTTTTATAGTAATTAAGCCCCTTTTTTGTCCGCACAAATTCCATGACAGTTGCATTTTTGCTGTTGACTATAATATCATTTTTACCATCACCGTTCCAATCACCTATCGTAAACTTACGCCTTCCGCTCTGCCCATGTTGCTTCGCATTCAGTCGCAATAGCCCTGCTAAACTGTCTACTACAGCATGCTTTTGATCAAAAGCCGATTCGTTAACCGAATAAAAAATCCGCTGCGGCTCTTTCAGCAATTTACCCGCACTCTTCACATCCCGTTCAAAGTATGCCAGATAACCTGCCGTATCCATCATGATTAAATCATTCCATCCATCTTTGTTCCAATCCATGGTAAACGGTGTTGTTCGCCATTGCGTAACCAATGATTGCGACTTTGGCGTCCACCATACCCAAGAAGGTTTCGGTACTTCGGCGGTCTTCCAATCCACCAAAACGGGTTTTGGCTGCGCCAGTACCGCTTTTTCTTTCGTTCCAATATTTTCGTACCAAATGACTTCGCCAAAAATGGAGTTCACAATAAGATCAAGCTTCCCATCGTTGTTCCAATCCGACACAGAGAGTGTCGTATAGCCCCATTTTTGCTCTGCCGGCCCCTGTATAGAACCATTATATCCCGCCATAATCCGAATTTCCTCCCCTTCTACTTCCAATAATTTTGGCTTCGCCCAACGCGGTACGCCATTGTATAAACCGAGGTTTTCGATAAAGGCAAAGCGTCCCGCCGAGTTTCCGACAATCAGATCCTCGTCGCCATCATTATCCCAATCGACACTGACAGGAGTAACCAACACACCAAATTTGACGTTATCAGCTTCCTGCTGAAAGTAATAGGGGGTTTCAAATTGAGGCATTCCGTTGATGATTTTTCCCGTATTCTTAATATAGGCGACCCTTCCGTCCTCGTCGCCGACAATAAGATCCACATGCCCATCTTTATTCCAATCCACCGCAACGGGGATAATCATCTCTAGATCCATTTTTACAATTCCCTGATTATTATAGACATATTGTCCCTCCTTAAATATCGGGTTTTCTCTCGTTCCGATATTTTCGAAATAGATCAGTTTATCCAAAAATTCGCCACAGATCAAATCCAAATCACCATCGCCGTCAAAATCGGCCATATTAGGCGTGGGAGCACCATATACATCAATTGTCTTCCCATATTGATCTTTCAATCGGCCTCTGTTCACATATTCTCCATCAACATTTTCAATCAAATATACGTATCCGTGTAATGGACCCATTGTCCACTGACCGTGACTATTGAACGCGTTATCCCAACCGTAATCTCCCCATTCATCTATTCCAATGATAACGTCTAGGTCTCCGTCATTATCATAATCCACGTGCTTCCATTGATTGAACCGAATACGGCCATTAATCTCGTCTTTGATCATATTCACGTCAAACACCTTTTTCTTCTTCTTGGTATAGGTATTCAGAAAATCCGTATAAATCACACCCGGACCGCTAAATACCGGCTTACCTTCGTGGTATGATATCTGGATATCTTTGACGGATTTATTCAACCATTTCGGTTTTGCAAATACGGGTTTCTCATCTCCTGATATATTTTCAAATAAATACAAGCCGTTAAATGGCCTACCTTGACTAGAAACCACTAAATCCATATCACCATCATTGTCGTAGTCAACCGGTAGCGGCCAAGCCCATAACCCTACCCCTAAATCGACAATTAGACCGGGATTATTATATTTTAGAAACTGTAGATCTTGTTCTTGTGAAATAGATTGGGATACAACTCCACAAGTTAGCGATAAAATTAAAAAAATCTGTCTCATTATAATGCTCTTCCTCCAATAGCTATTTGATCCATAAAATTTAACATGGCATCTTCTTCGCTCCCTCCTATGACGTAACATCGAAGAACAATCCCTTGCTGTGCGGCCACACTATTTAATGGCCGATAAACCTGCAAATATAATGTTGGTTCGGGTTGATAATCTTCCACCCCGTTTTCTACATTCAAAAGATACCTGGTGATGGGATCGAACAAAATACCATTCTTGCTATAAACCCACTTCAATTTCAGATTTTTGCTGTTGGTTATTGGAGTATAGTCCAAGGTCTCCACTGAAAAGTTTTTTATCTTTCTGTTCCTAATCTCTATCTCAAAGTACCGCTGCTGCTTCAATGCTTGTTTCTCATCTTTTGCAGGTTTGTCTTTCGTAGCAAATTTCAACTCACCCCTTGCATTTTGTACCAGACCTTTGCCCAGTCTTGTCACGATATCAAAATCTCCTATACGAAATTGGTCTTTCGTCAGATTCGCCTGTGGAATGCTGACCAATATAGGATGTTTCGTATAGTTTTTCAAATCTTCAGGCTCCATATTCGTATCGCTTTTCCTGAAATCCGCAATCCGATGAAAAGTAATCATATTCGCATCGTGGTAACGGAAACCATACCAAGACGTTCTACTCACAAAGGCAATATCGTTGTTATCAAAAACCCAATCGACATATTGAAAGCCAAACGTATCCCATGTCCGCAGATGGGCGCCTTCATCCCATTTTAATATTTTCTTTTTAATCGTCCAGTTCGTCAGATCCGGAGAACTCATCAGTACCAATACATTACGTTGGTGCCAGTTTCCATCATGTGTTCTTCCCAATGTATTTCTAAAAGATGAAATCTTATTCGTAATAGTCCAGTACTGTTTGGATATTGAATCGTAGCGGATCGTAAATTTGCTTTCTGCCCCCGGAAAATGCACAAAGTTTCGCTTCTCATTCTTAAAGACCATCTTCATATTCTTATCGTCGATATCAATAATCGCGGCTATTTCATCTCGAGGCTTTCCAGCTGCAGTTCCTTCTATTGTATAGTTAACACCTCTACCTATCCACGTTTCTAAGCGCATGAAGTCCACTAATTTACCTTCTCGGGTAACGACTAAATTTCCCTCCAACCAGTTGGGTCGTCTAGCATTGAGCCATTGCTCATTAAAACGGGTACTGTTCGTTCTTTCCCAACTTGAGGCTTTGAGCAAATCCGCATCTGCATCGGCACAAATTGCCAAAGCATGAAAATCCCGCCGGTCTTTGGCATCGAAGGCTTCTTCATAGGCTCTCCAAATCTTGCCCTTATGCTTTACAATAGGCACAGGTCCTGTATGAAACATTCCTTTGGCTAGTATTCCCGTATCCTCATCCTTCGGTTCAGACCATGTCTTACCTTGATTAGTGGATCGATAAATAACGATATTTCCCCATCCTTTGGACGTTCCCATGAGGTAGACGTTTCCTTTATGTTCAAAGATATTGGCCCAGATCAGCGGAGCAACACGGGAAAGCAAGCTCCATGTTTTTCCTTTGTCTTTGGAAACATGTACGCTCGTTCCCCTGTCAAAATCATGGGAAACCAAATAATCACCATTTTCCAAAATGACAATACTTGGAGAGGCTACTTTTTTAACAATAGGATCTTCTTCTGATTCAAACACAACCGTGCCTACACTTTTCGGAAAGGGATTAAATCGTTGTGCTACAGCTGTATTTAGCAGAAAAGTTGTACCGCAAATTATAACAAGGAACTTACAAATAACTATTTTTTTCATCATATTTTATCGTTTTACCATTTATTACCAGCTCAAATCATCGTATTTATAAAATAAGTAGGTACCCTTCTCTATGCCGACCACCAGATTTGGCTTGTCCCCATATCCAATTCGTCCTGTTGCAGGCACACACGAATGAGCACCGAGCAAGAGGGGTTTGCCTTTAAACTTCAACATTTTCGGATATTCGTAGATCGGATTTTGATGAGTTCCCACATTCCGCAAGAATAAAACAGAGGCGCCTTGATTCTTCGTCCCCCAGTTGTAGGGTAACCCATCGCTGGGATTAGGGATAGACTGTGCTCTACCTGTCCCTATCAGCAAATCCTTTACGCCGTCCCGATCCCAATCGACGACATGTATTTTTATTCGGCCTACCTGTCCTCCTGAGCGTCTGTTGGCCTTGATATAGGTACCATCTTCGAGTGTCAACTTACCTCCATCCCGCAAATTAAAATTATCCATTCGCCAATACAGGTGCAATTCATTATCGCGGTCCAATATGATATAAGCCGTCTGTCCGTCTAAATCGGCTATCCCCGGTTTGACCCGCCATCCCCCATACATATCCATGCCGTCCAGATACAACGGCCGTTCCACATCAAGACGCGGTTTAGTCTTCGTGCCCTTGTTCATATAGACCATAAACTTTCCTCGGCTGTCACCTGTTAAAATATCCGGTAGCCCATCCCCGTTCCAGTCAAATACCGTCGGACAAGTATACCCCCATCTTGATTCTCCCGGCCCCTGAATATCTTCCCGGTACCCGGGCTGCACATGGATAACCTCACCACCTGCAGTCAAGGCCACAGGAGGGAGATAACTTGGTGCTGCATTACTACCCGTATTCTTAAAGAAAAAGATATGGCCGGTAGAAGTTCCTGAAATAATATCTATTAGCTCGTCTCCATCCCAGTCGACCAAATTGGGAACGACCAGTGACCCACCATATAGCAACGGGTTTTCCTGCTGAAGTGGAACAGGACTATTGAACACAAAGTTGCCGGATTTATCTTGTTGCTTTAGGTTTTCAAAAAAATATATACCGCCCTCTCCCGACGTGATAATACCATCCCTACCGTCTGCCGTAAAATAGGCCGGATAGGCATTGACAGTGGGATGTCGGTGTAGGACGTGTTCAGCATCTACCAAATAGCCCGTTTCCTTAAGCTTCCCTGCTGAAGAATCGATACGATAAGTCCGAAGATTTCCTAAACGTGTTCCGCATACCAGGTAATCCGCTTTCTGGTACGACAATTTTGTAAAACCACTGATGCTGAATAATGCGACATCAAATCCAGTCAAGGCTTTAACTTCAACAGACCTGACTTGCTCAAAATCGTCTATTACACAGCCATAAATACCCACATATGGAAGTTCGTAAGGCCAAAAACCTTCCGGTGTATAAAACAAATTATCACGGCTTCCACTCGGATCGGCAAACATCCCTTTTTGTCTGACACTAAAAACGAATAAAAATTTATCGTTCGCTAAAGGAATAGCATTGAATGTAGCGTAGCCACTCGGTAAGTCTTGAACTGTAATGGTTTTCAGATTTTCAAAACTATTTGTCTGTGCATTGTACTTCGCGTACTTCATCGTACGGGAGAACCGCCAGAAGCCATAGACATCTTTATTGGAAGTTTGAATAACCACCCCTCTATTGGACCCTTTGTCTTCGAAAGGAGTCTTGACATCAATAGGCTTTGAAAAGACAGGTTGACCATTTGCTGTAAAATGCTTGAAATGGTACAAAAACATACCTGGATTCAACTGATCTCCATATAGAAAAAGAGAAGGTTTTTCTTGGTTTTGGATTTGTACAACCCCCATCACAGCCCCTGTCAGAGAGGGTGGTGCAAAATTACCTACAGGTGTTCCGCTAGGAATAGGCTGTCCGCTTACCAACTGTTGGGAATAACCTATCGTATAAGTAAACAGTACTGCTATATATATCGCATGAACAACTATATGCCAATTTTTTTTCATTTTTTGTATTCCTTACATTTTGAATATATTAATTATTCGCTTAAAACTCTTCCCCCTATGACGATATCGTCAATAAAACTTAATGTTGTCCCTGTTTTATTTCCTCCTATAATATAGCATCGCAATAGTACACCGGTCTTTCCATTTATTTGATGAAGGTCATCATACACTTTCAAGTACAAGGGAGGGTCATTTTTCACGTAGTCAGGTTGTTCGACCACTAATGGGAAAGCATATCGTGTAATCGGATGAAAAGAAGTTCCGTCGACACTATACATCCATCTTAACTGGATATCTTTACGATTTATCTTAGGCAGATAATGCAAGGTCTCCACAGAAAAATCACGACCTGTTCCTGTACTGATGTTGAAATCAATATAGCGTCCAAGCTTCAACGCTGCTTTTTCTTTCTTTGTAGGCATAGGCTCTAACGCAAACCTAAAATGCCCATTATCAAGCTGCCTCATGCCATCTCCGAGAATAATTTTCACATCAAGCCCTTCCTGATTAGTAATTCTATCAAATGGGCGAATGCGAATTAATGTCGGATGTTGAGTATATTTCACCCAATCTTCGGGTTCTCGATCACCTCTGGTTGTACGAAAATCAGCAATACGATGAAAGGTAATCATATTCGCGTCATGATAACGTAATCCATACCATGATGTTCTACTCACGAACACAATATCATCATGCTCGATCTGCCAATCCGCATATTGAAAGCCAAAGGTATCCCAAGTCTTCAATTGCGCGCCCTCATTCCATTTTAAAATCTTCTTTCTGATGTCCCACTTTTTCAAATCCTTAGAACTCATCAGAATCATCACATTCCGTTGGTTCCAATTTCCATCATATGTTTCGAAGGAAGAAGTAAAAGAAGTGATTTGGTTCGTAATTGTCCAATATAATTTTGAAACCGAATCATACCGAATAGTGAATTTACTTTCTGCTCCCGGAAAATGAACAAAATTACGAGATTCACTCCTGAACGTTATCTCCATGTTTTTTTCGTCGACATCTATCAGGGCTGCAATCTCATTACGGGGTATTCCGGATGCTGCACCTTCTATCTCATAATTTATACCTTTCGCTGACCATGATTGTAATCGCATGAAGTCAACTAACTTTCCCTCAGGCGTTACCACCATATTACCTTCAAACCAATTAGGACGGCGTGCGTTAAGCCAAGTTTTATCAAATTGTATGCTATTTGTTCTTTTCCAGCTCGATGCTTTCAACAAGTCTGCATGCTCATCTGCACAGATTACAAAAGCATAAAAATCCCGACGTTTTTTTTCATCAAACACTTCTTCGTACGCCCTCCATATTTTCCCGTTATGCTTCACAATCGGAACGGGTCCGGTGTGAAACATTCCCTCAGCCAGTAAGCCCGTATTTTCATCTTGAGGGCTGGACCAGGTCTTCCCGTTGTCTTTGGACTGGCTAATGACCATATTCCCCCATCCCTTCGAAGTTCCCATCAAATAAATATTTCCTTGATGATCAAATAGGTTAGCCCATATTATTTTATCTACATGTGAAAGCGGACTCCAAGTTTCTCCTTTGTCTTTAGAAATATGGATACTCGTTCCTTTATTGTAATCATGGGACACCAGATAATCGCCATTGGACAAAATAAGGATGCTTGGGGAAGCCACACGCTTTTTTATTGGGTCGTTCGTTTCAAAAACAACTTTTCCAGGAAATGGGTTGAATGTTTGGGCAACACCTTGACCAATTCCAAGCACGATGCAATATAATCCGATAATAAAACTACATCCTTTGCGTACTAACATCATAAGCACTTGTTTCTATTTTTATTTACTAATCTCCTTGCATTTATGGCAGAACTCTTCCCCCTATAGATAACTTATCGTCAAATTTCATATATATACCTGTGCCATTGCCACGAACAATAGCACACCGTAATATGACTCCTTTATCACCATCTACAGCATGCAATGCTTTATAGACAGGCAGGTACAAAGGCGGAGTAAATTTAATTCCTTCAGTACTTGATTCAATGTTCAACAGATAATTGGTAATCGGATGAAATGTAACACCATCTGTACTATACAGCCATTTTATCCGAAAGGCATTGGTATTTGCAATCGTTATAAAATCCAACGTCTCCACCGAAAAATCTTTTGACTGATCGTGGGTAAGCTTAAAATCAATATATCGATAGGCCTTCATCGCTTGGATTTCATCATTGGATATCAGTTGGTTTTTCAATGTGATCTTGCCGTCTTCCCCTATATGGATACCTTCTCCTACCGATATCGTCACAGCTAAGCCCTGAAACTTCAGACTACCATTTTTTATTGCCGTAGCGGGTATATCAAACAGCTTCGGATGCTGTGTATATTTCAACAGATCTTCCGGTTCCTGACTAGAGGTATTTCTAAAATTTTCAATACGATGAAACGTAATCATATTGGCATCGTGGTAACGCTTGCCGTACCAGGATGTACGACTCGCAAAAACAATATCCTCTCCTTCAAACTGCCAATCCACATACTGGAAACCGAAAGTATCCCAAGTTTTCAGTTTTGCTCCCTCATTCCATTTCAATATCTTTTGTTTGACTTCCCAATTGACCAGATCCGTAGAACGCATCAAGACCAAAACATTGCGCTGATGGGTACTCAGATCGTGTGTGCCTGTCGTGTTGACAAAAGTCGTTATTTTGTTGGCGATAGTCCAATACGACTCAGATACAGGATCATACCGTATGGTAAATTTACTCTCTGCTCCGGGGAAATGAACGTAGTTTCTAGGCTCGTTCTTGAATTCCACCGTCATATTCTCCGCATCGATATCCAAAAACGCAGCCACCTCATGCCTTAGCTTGCCACTTGCGGCACCCTGAATTTGATAGGAAACGCCTGATCCCGGCCAGGTTTCCAATCGCATAAAGTTGATCAGTTTGCCCTCTGGTGTGACGACAATATTCCCCTCTAACCAATTAGGGCGACGGGCATTGATCCAGGATTCATCAAAACGAAGACTATTGGTACGTTGCCAACTGGATGCTTTCAACAGATCGGCATCTTCATCAGCACAGACCGCAAAGGCATAGAAATCCCGACTTTCCGCCGAATCAAAAATTTCTTCATAAGCCCTCCATATTTTCCCATTATATTTTACTACCGGAACCGGAGCCGTATGAAACATACCTTGGAATAAGAGACCGTTGCTTTCATCAGTCGGGAAAGACCAGGTCTTCCCCTGATCTGTCGATTTGTAAATAGCCACATCTCCCCGCCCACCCTTTGACGTTCCCATAAGATATAGATCCCCCCTATGTTCAAACAGGGTAGCAAAGTTCGAAGGAGATACCCGGGAATGTCGCTGCCAAGTTTTTCCTTTGTCTTTGGAGACATAAACACTGGTGCCTCCGTCATAAAAAAACGAAATCAAATAATTCCCGTTTGGCAATACGACGATACTCGGTGATTGGGCTGTATAATCGCTGATCGGATCATTTACCTCAAAAACTACCGTCCCCGGGTAAGGATTGAACTTCTGCACAGATGCGGTAGACTTTCCTCTATCGGATGCTTCTGTGTCTTTCTTTTGGCAGGCAAATACAAAAAGAACGGAAACAAAAGCAGTTATAAAATATAGGTTTTTCAGCATAATTTTATCCGATATAGTAACACGACACGATTCATAACGAATACCTACTCGGTAACAGTCACGGTCAATGTCTTGGTTATAGGCTCATCATTTGTATTCTTTCGAGCGGCTATAAATACCACTTCATACACTCCTGCCCGTGTGTAGATAAACTCATGTGTTGACCAAGTTCCATCGTTCTTTGGAACAAGGAGAGTTGGCTTATCCTTACCTGCATTAAATTGGGGCAATTCGAGCGGAGCGCTGATCGCATAGCCTTCTTTAAATTGTCCTAAAAGTGGATGCTGTTGTGCAGGAGTAGTATTCGTGCTTCTGTTGTTGAATACACCGTGCCATTGCAGTTGTGTAGAACTCATAAGAGGCAGAAAGCTAGCCGGCTGATCAGCTGCTGCAGGGTTCAACACCCATTGAAAATCAAGTTGACCTTGTGTATACAACTCTTCAGATAAGGCAGCATTATCGATAACCACACCTTGAATGCTCGAGCCAATAACCCTAAACTGTGCTCTTGCAGATTCGGCTTGGGTCGTGCAATGCCAAGCTAAATAAACCGGCCCACCTCCTTCAAAGATGTCAGAGATGTCTGCAACTTCCGAATCCACATATACAGCAATACTCTTAGGTGCTTCGTCTCCCGGCGGCAACTTAAATCGACCAGTAATAGGGATCCATGTTGCTGCTTTCACACTAGCATAGGCATCCGGGCTACTTCGGTCTCCATTGAAATCAGTGGAGTATCTTAATTCCGCAGGTTTCCAATTGTCTGGAGTAGAATTATCAGGAGCCGTCGCGGATCTAAAACTTAGATTAGCCAGAACATCGTAAAACCGGTCCTGATCCTTATAGGCATACGCATTACCAAAAGCACCCGAATAGAAGTCGATCAAATCAGCATTTCCTGAGATGTCAAAATGCACGACATCTCCTACCTTAACCTCTACGTTTTCCTCCAATTGCACATCAAACTCCAAGCTCTGTACCGCTGTGGGATCTTCCACATCAACTTTCGCTAGCTCCACTTTTTGTATTTCATCTTCACATGACCCCAATAAAATGATCATACCTAGTAACATAAAATACCTGTTTACATATCTCTTCATAACAATGTGTTTTATTCTTGAATTGTTATTTTTATCTTTTTGACTGCTTCAGAACGATCTGAAAAATTGATGTTATACCCGACAAAAGCGACCTCAAACTCTCCGGCTTCCTCAAACACATATAAAAACTCTGTCAGATTTTCAGTTTGAATACTCTTAACCACGATAGGTAGATCCGGTTGCAGCACAACTGACTCGGGCAACATAACGGGGCCGCTGATGGCATAGCCTTCTTTTAGGGGGCCTGCTAAATTATTGAATATACCATCCCAGGTAATAAGTGTGTTAGTCACACTAGGCAGGTTTGATGCTTGTCCGGCTGCATCCGGGTTCAAAGACCATTGAAAGCCAAATGCCGGCTGCGAATAGATGACGCTGGATACCGATGGATCATTGACATCCACACCTGAGAATGTAAAATCCCCTATTGCAAATCTTGTGCGTTGCGAAGCTTCATTCGTCTTGCAATGCCATGCAAAATAGATCGGCTTTCCCTCTTCAAACAGATCCGAGATATTCACGGTACCTGAATTCGAAAAAGTGGCTGAAGTACCAACAATAGGTGGTATCGTAAAACGATCCGAAATATTGATCCAATTAACAAGCTTCACATTGCTAAAATCGTAATTTTCATTGAATTCTGTTGTGTACAAGAGCTCTGCGCAGTCTTCATTATTACCGGCATACTTAGCCGAACGAAAGCTTAATATTGGTGTAAAATTGTAGAGCGGATCACGAGGATTCTCCCGGTATTCGTTGCCAAAGATGCCCGAATAAAAATTGATCATATCCGGACTGCCCGCTATTTTAAAACGAACAGTATCCCCAACCGTATATACCGCCTTTTCTGTCCACACGCTAAAGTCTGGCGCACTGGTTTCATAAGGATCCTGGCACGATGCGATCGTAAGCATAATGCCCATATAGATTAAATACCTTTTCATCATTACCATCCTGTATTTTGAACTAATTTTTTATTAACCCCCATTTCGTACGAAGGAATAGGCCACCAGGCGTCTCTACGTTCTACACTTCTGAAGTACCGACGTGCTCTGACATAATACGAAGAGGTGAATGTCTGCGGAGTCTCCGACTCCCGCACGATCATATTGTCATAGAATACGTTCCACCGTACGACATCATTTTTCCTTAGCATTTCAAAGCACATTTCCCGCGGCCTTTCGTTCCTTATCTCAAGCTTAAACTTTTCGTAATCACGATCTGTAAAATCTGATGCAACAGGCACCGTAGGATTTAACCCTAAACCTCTTCTTTTAACCATATTGAGGTATTCCAAAGCAATAGGATCTACCCCATTGTAATACTCGTTATAGGCTTCAGCATACATTAATAAAATATCCGAGTACCGCAGAATGGGAAAATTCTGAGGTGTTTGGGATTGCAACTTAGGCAATACCGTTTCGTACTCTCTCCTGAATTTCCCCGGATAGCGCTGATATTTCGAATCACTTGCCACCCATTCTACTTTAGTAGCTACGTCATCGGTATTCACATAATAAAAAGAGGCTACATTCCACATTCTGCGTTGGTCTGCGGTGGTATACAACCCATATATATAATCTGTAGTTCGTAATGCGCCAATAGAGGCACCGATTATATTATCAAATACCGGATTACGGATACCGTTGTTGCGACCGACCATACCCGCTGTAGGATACACACCAGTACCATCGGCATGGAATTCCACTTCGAAAATACTTTCTTTGATATCGTATTTGTCCTGCGCATAGTTGATGAAAACCTGTTGATACGAAGGATTTAACTCATGAATGTTCTCATTGATCACACGGCCTGCATAGACGATAGCATCCTTGTACCGTTCGTGCTCATTGTAAGGATATCCCGCGAGGTAGAGATTGACTCTCGCCAGCAGGCCCCATACAGCAGATTTAGACACTCGCCCGCCCGATACAACTTCACTGGCCGGTTTGACCCAAGCAGCAGCTTTTTCCATATCCGTTAGAATCTGTGTATACACTTCCCTGCCCGAGGCACGTTCCTGTTGCAAGGCTTCCATCCGCGCACTCTCTAATGGTGCCAAAATTAACGGCACGCCTTGAAAGCGCGTTACTAACATAAAATAGTAATAGGCTCTAAGAAACAGTGCTTCACCACGTATCTCATTACGTCGGCTATCGTTGATCTCAATATTGGCATTATCTACATTGGCCAACAAGCGATTGGCACGGTCTATCCCCGCATAGCAGGAGCGCCAATAATTAAAGATCTTCGGGTCCGTCGACTCCACATTGTAATCACCTACAGAGAAGTCATCCGAACCATAATCTTCATAGGCTTCATCTGCCTCCAAACCCATTCGTCCCAACATATTATTGCCGTAAAGATTACCGTCGGCCAAAGCCGAATAGACACCGTTCAACGCATAGTTCAATTCGGACTCCGTGCGGTAATAATTCTCGGGCAATAGCACATATTTGGATTCGTCGATATCCAAAAGACTACTGCAAGATGTCATCAGATAGAGAACGACGACAACAAGGAATTTATTTATCATATTTTTCATAACACGAGCATTTTAGAATGTAACCTTAGCACCGAAGGCGACGGTCAGATTTTGCGCATACGCCGAATAATCAAATCCTGGTGTGAGGATTGAATTTTTAGTAGACACCTCTGGATCCAGACCTGAATAATTGCTCCAGGTATAAATATTCTGCGCAGCCACACTCAAATCAATACTGGATACACTGCGAACCCACCATTTGGGCAAGCGGTATGCCAACTCTATGGTCTTGAGGCGAAGGAATGAACCATCTTCCAGCTCTCGGGTTGAATAATAGCCGGCCGGACCAGCCCCTCTGGTTTTGAAATATTCATTGCTAGGATTATCTGGCGTCCAACGGTTTGCGTAGGAAGCAAATTGGTTCAAGGAAATTCTGTTTGTTGAATTTCCCTCAAACATAAGTCTATTGGCATTCATGATATCGTTCCCATAATTCCACTGAAAGAATACATTCAGGCTCAGATTTTTATATTTAAAATTATTATTGAAACCACCATAATGCTTAGGTAGTGTGCGCCCCATGATGAGCTTATCTTTATCGTCGATTATATTATCTCCATTCGTATCCCTATACTTGATATATCCGGGTTGGGTTAAGCTTCTATCTTCATAGAGGGAAGGAACATCATCTTTGAGCACGTATGTTCCATTGGGCATTTGGTTAAAATCCGACAGTTGATAGACACCGTCCCATAGTAAACCATAAAAAGATGAAACAGGCTTACCGATTTGGGTAATGTATAGATTGGCTGCATTCCAAGTCGCTGTAAAACCAGCATTGCTAAACATCGTTTTTTCATCATCCGTCAACGCCAATACCGTATTTTGGTTAAAGGAAATATTGAAGCTTGAGCTCCATTTGAAGTTTTTCTTGTTTATATTGACCGAAGAAACTTCAATTTCAAGCCCCCTATTTCGCATAGAGCCAATATTTCGATAGATACGCTGTGTCCCAACCGAAGTCGGTACATTCGCATTGAGCAACAAATCTTTCGTATCCTTATTGTAGAAGTCTACGACAAAGTTTAACCGGTTTTTGAATAAGGACAATTCGTAACCAATATCCAACTGGTAGGTAGTCTCCCAACGGAGGTCTTCATTTCCGAAATTGGAAAGGGTCAGCGCGAAATCAGGGGTGGATGCTCCCATACCGATACCATAAAAATCACCCATATCCAGAATAGAAGCAGATGCAAAATCACCCACCCGGTTATTTCCCGTAGCTCCCCAACTCGCCCTCAGCTTCGAATCGCTGATGAACGAAATATTCTTGAAAAACTCTTCACGGCCTAGTCTCCAAGCTGCCGCAAAGGATGGGAAATACCCCCACCGGTTTTGGGGCAAAAATTTGGAGGAGCCATCGGCTCTAAAGTTAGCCGTCAACAAATATTTACCTCGGTAGTTGTAATTGACCCTTGCCAAGTAAGAAAGCAAGGTATTAGCCGAAGCGGTAGATACAGGGTCTTTGGGATAGCCCATACCCAATGCACGCATACTCAGCTCTTCATTGGGTATCTGTATAGAGGTGAAACCATACCGATCCGTATGTCTGCCTTGCATAGTCATACCCACTAAGGCATCCATTTGATGGCGCGAGTTGAACTTCTTGTTATAACGAAGCGTATTCTCATTCATCCAATCTGTCAACGTAGTTTCTCTAAAACCGCCATGTACACCATTGGCATTATTGGAAGAAGGGAAGCCTCTATATGTTTTTGAATTATTAAAATACTCATCCCGGGTCATGCGGGTACTATAACCGCCCCGCACATCTAACTTAAGATTCCACGGCAACGTATAGTCTATACCCAGATTGCTGGTGAAGAAGGTCCGGTTCTGCTCCCTAAATTCATTTTTTGTGGAGAGGATCGGATTGATAATAAGCAAGGTCTCTGTACCATCTTCATCGTCATCGACCAGGATCTCTTCCAGATTTCCCGTAGTGGATACCGGTCTATACCCCCATGTCCTATACATAATGTAAGTCGCATAAGAGTTGTTACCCGACGCCTGTTGGTTGGTCAGCTGTCCATAATTCTTATCTTTCGAATAGTTGAGGTTTAAATTGACCTTTAACTTCTTATTAATCTCTTGGTCTATCCTTGCTCGTCCTTGATACCTGCTGAAACCCGATTCAATAATTACCCCATCCTGATTAACCAAGTTACCGGAAAAGGAATACTTGGTTCCCCGACTGCCTCCTCGCAATGCCAGATTGTGGTTATGCATGAGTGCTCTTCTAAACAACATATCTTGCCAATCATGCCCTGCGATGCTTTTATAATCTTCCAACGTTCGATTTTGTCTATTAAGATATAGCTCTTCGTAATCCGAATTTAATTCCAATTGGTATTTCACAAACTCGTACGGATCCATCAGATCCATAAACTTAACGGGTTGCTGCATAGCCAAGTTCAAATTATAAGTGATCACAGGTCGACCCTCGTTGCCTTTTTTGGTCTCGATGATAACAACTCCGTTAGCAGCCCTGCTACCATAGATTGATGTTGCCGAAGCATCTTTCAATACACTCAACGATTCGATTTCTTCCGGATTAATCGAGGACAGACTAAATCCTTCTATAGGAAAACCGTCCACCACATATAAAGGAGAGTTGTCCTGTGTAATCGAATTACCCCCTCGAATGATAATGTCTGACTCTTCTCCTGGCTGGCCTGACAAAGCATTCACCTGTAAACCAGCGACCCTACCCGCAAGAGCTTGTGCAACATTTGGAACAGGCGCACGATTGATATCCTCTACATTCACCTCCGAAAGAGAACCCGTAAAGTCTTTCTTATTTACAGTACCATATCCTATCACGACCACCTCATCAATATTCGTTGCAGAGGGCTTCATGACAACTTGCTTAGGTATGGCTTGTGCCAAAAAATTGACCGTTTCATAGCCTACATAGGAAAAGGATACGATATCCCTCCTATAGGCTTGAATGCTAAATTCACCTGACCCATTGGTTCTGTCATTGAAGTTAGGTGTATTCGTATTCTGGACAACAACTCCCACCAGAACTTCATTCGTACTTGAATCCACGACCACTCCAGTGTATTGTCGTCGTTGCGCATACGAAAACGTTACGGTCAGTGTAAAGAACACGACCAATAACAACTGCTTATTCATCATAATGAACTTTTTAGTTTTTTACAACGCTGCCTTCTAATTTTAAGATGGGGCTATTATCCTTCACACTAGATTTACCAAATCCTACCGAAATCTTTCCTTTATCTTGCGAATTGTCATTTCCCCAAACATACAGCCTAAATGTCACCTTTTTATTCGATTTTATATTTTGCAAATCACCTGCTTTCTTCAGATCCAAGTTAGGCTGGTTTTTGCCGGAATTATTGAGATCACTCATATAAATAGGTTCTTCATGCAATTTCTTGAAATCATCTCCATTGAGACTATATGTCCATTGGAAATTTTTAGCAGAAAATTCTTGAACACGCAATTTAGCTTTCAAAAGGGACAATGATGCCGTATAACCCTTCTCCACATCTACAGAAAATTCGAAGTAAGCACCATCTTTGACGGCATCTTCAAATGTCCGGACGTTCTTGGCCAAATGCCCGCTAAATCCTCTGGCATTTCCCTGCTTGCTTCGTATTAAGGGTCCTTTAGACAAATCGCTGGATTTTAATCCTTCTTTAACAAAAGCTGGGGCAACGGATGCTTCTCTTCCTGTTGTCGGCGAAGGACCTCCTAGATTCCAGGTTATCAATTGTCCATAAGAAACTTGTACAAAAACGCTCAATAAAATAATTAAAACTGACCTCATAACGATTGGATTTATTTTGTGATTAAAAAATAAAGAAACATAAGTTCTCTTGGTATAAATCAAAGGTATGCATTTCTTAGGCTCGTATAGTCATACGGTTTATCAAAAACATCCAACATATTATCATGCATATAGGTATTTAGCCCCCTAATACTACGCAAAAAACGCAAAGATTTTTAGCTTCGCGTTTTTTTTTGAACGAACTTTACTCGCTATCGTTCATAGGAATGACTTTATTTTTGGATCTAAAGCTGTATAAGCTTAATCTGTATATTCTCTTGACCGGTCGTATTCACAAATTGGTTAAAAGCTATTAAATTACCTTTTCTGGAAAATACAGGAGCCCCTACAAGAGGAAGGTCCTTTTCCTTATAATCCGTCAATTGCTTAAGCTCCTTACCTTCTATATCAAAGATATACACGTTATTCTGTGCGATAAAAGTAATTTTATCTCCTTTATAACTGATGTTAATAGGTGAGTTAACCGAAAAATCAAATGCAGAGATATACTTAAATGCTCCTGTTTCCGTATTACATTGCACAATCTGATTTCTCTCTTGTTCATCTTTTGCCAAAGCATAAATATACTTTCCATCAGCACTGGACCGCAGCCAATGCCGCAAATCCGATAAGCCTTTAGCTGTATGCGACAGCCTTTTTTGCCGGATACCTTGTGGAACAAGGGGGCGTTCGCCTTTTTGACCAACGGCCTGTCCGTCGGATTTGATCAAATCTTCATCGATATCCACCAGATAAATCTCCGTGATAGTTTCTCCCTTTTCATTTTTGGTATGACCTTGAAAGGCTATAGTCTTAGCGGAACCTACCCAGCATTCATCAAAAGCTTTGGAGATCTCATCCGAGCCCCACTTCGGTTCACGAACAACTTCTGTGACAATCGCCACATACATTTCCCCGTCATTATTCGTTACGTTCTTCTCTACAACAACAGGACTATCTGCGGGCACCATAACCCCAACAGTTCGCAAATCGGAATCAACAAATTCGTCATTGTATGTAAAACTAATCATTCGCCCGTCTCCACTCCAGCAATGCGAATGCGTACCTCCACGCAAGGATCCCGGAGTATAGGGAAAGCTGACATCTCGGGCATCATAATGAAATGCCTGCATAGGTACGGTTATGTCTATCCCGACACCTACCCGCCTACTCATACCATAAGGCTTGACCGAATCAGCATTTTGCAGTCCGTGTATGAAAATCATACGATCTGCTGCGGGGCTGAATGACACCGCGCCAACTCCGGGGCCGTAGATCGTTTGATTTTGGGTTTGATAAACTATTTTTTCTTCCCCTGTCCGGACATTGACTATACCGATCGTAGAAGTTTCCCCAATTTTTGTATCATCGTTACGACCATCGAATACAATCCACTCATCATCCTTGGAAAAGGTATTGTTGTGGTGAATGGTATGGCCTTGCGGCGCAAACGTCAGCGTTTTTATGGCGTAGGTTTGCCCCGCCTTGTTATCTGTATGATTCATGCAACTTTGCAAACTAAAAAGTAAAAAGCTAAAATATAAATATTTGGAAAATGGACTATGCATATCAAGTCGCTGTTTTTTACAATCCTCTAAACCCTTCTATCCTATGAAAGGTCAAAAAGTTAGCATCGTGATTATTTTTCGCATCATTCTTACCATCATTATAGGCTGTTCTGCAAAGGACAAGAATATCATTTCCCTCAAATAACCAATCTACATATTGAAAGCCATGTTTCAATACGTCCTCATGTTCCAATATGACTTTAACATCTTCCCAATTCACCAAATCTTTTGATTTCCGAAGCATCAGTACATTTCTGAAACCGGATGCATTTCTTTTGGGATATTCCTTGCTGTACTTTTCAAGAATTGAATTGGTAAGCGTATAGTAATAATCCGAGGTTGCATCATATTTGATGACGAATTTTTTGCTTCCCCCATCGAATGGTATAAAACCGGCTGTTGGATCAAATGACAACTTTTTACCATCTTTGGATATCTTCACCATAGCTGCCTTTTCCTCATGAGTTGTTTTATCATCAACACGCAAGATATTCCACATTTGATTATTCTTGTCCACGACAAAATTACCTTCCAACCAACCTGTAAAGTTACCATTCAGATAAGTCGAATCATAAAACAAGACACTGCTTGTTCGCCATGATTTCATATCCATCAGATCTGCATCAACCGATGCTGACATGACCATAGCACCGTAACGTTCGCCCCATTTTAGAGAAGGGCCGTGTGCAGTTTCCATAGGACGCCACAGACGACCATTGTATTCGACAACAGGCATCGGTGCACCATGAAATTGACCGGTCAGGATCACACCATTTTGACGGTTGGTAGGTTGTGTCCAAGTCTTGCCTCCGTCTTTCGACCTGCGGATTAATACTGTACCATGATGTCTATCGGGACCTAAAAGATATAGATCGCCCTTGTGTACAAAAAGCGAACTCCAAAAAGCTCCGTTGACTGTGCTTATTTTCTTCCAGGATTTCCCGTTATCTTTTGAACGGTAGATAGTTGTGACCGCCTGTTGCCATTCTGAACTCTGCGGACCAAAAAGATCGTGAGAAGCCACGTAATCCCCATTTGGCAATATCACTAAGCTCGGCGAGCCGACGTATTGCTGTGTACTTGCCGGCTGATAACAGACTACCGTACCCGGCACATGAGTGAATTTCTGTGCCACGGAATAACTTACACAAGCCACTACTAACGTAAATAACAAATTAATCCTTTTCATACTATCTAATGTTGTTTTTAAGAGGTTTTAAGCTTATAGCTTACCGACAACCCTAACTGTTCGTAACTTACCAACAACTGATTCAGGCGCTGTTTGGTCTGCTCATCCAATTCTTCAATATCCTTTCTTCTACTGACTACCTGAATGGCATGGCCTAACTTGTTCAACACATATTTTGCAGAAGTTGGATAGGCATAATGCATCACATCCATATTATCAATCAAAAACTGCTGTACCTGAGCGACTTTCTCTTGTTTATCTGCATCATCAAAATTATCACACAGCCAAACCACTAGGTCGGGGAAGTAGTTACCCTGAATACACGACAATCCTGCAGAACCAGCCTTCAACGTTTCTACGGCGTGCGCCATATAGGCATCATACAAACCAAAATTTTCCACACCTTGAGCTGCTGCTATCTTCGCATGGATACTATGGATATCCAAAGAGGTATCCTTGTGATACTTAATTCGACCCGTTTTCACCAATTCACCTAAAAAGTCAGCCGAGAGAACACGCTTGTAGGGAACTGGGCATTCATAGAAACCCAATGGAGTATCACCAGTCAATGCCAGCAACTGTCGTACATTATTCTGGAAAGTTTCTTCGGTATCTTCCTCCTTGGCAAGCAAACTCGAAATAACAATCACACAATCTATTCCAGTGGCATATATATCTTTAACAAATGTTGCTTGGTTTTCTATGCTATCTTCAAAGGTACCGGTGGCCACAATCGGCACGCGTCCGTTAACTTTATTGACGATAAAAGAGACTGATTTCAACATTTCCTCCTTGGACAAATTAAACATCTCACTAGAAAGACAATTGGCAAATAAACCTCCTGCGCCAGCCTCCAGATAATATTCAACAAGCTCACCGAGCGCATTATAATCAATTGTTTCGTCTTCCTGAAAAGGCATAAGCATCACAGGAATAAATTTTTTGTTATTCTCCATTATTAACAGTTATTTATATGATGTTTGTGTAAGGGCAAAAGATATGCTGTCCCTATTTTTATATTATTTATTCGTTATTCATCCCCGAGGGGAAATCTTTTTATTTTTATTCTTTAATCCCTACTACCGACAGCTAGGTTTATTCCTTAATCTTTGTTTCTCGTCCTTAATCGCTGACTAACATTTCCTACCAACAGGATAGCAATTGTTCCGACAACAATGATCATGTTGGCGTGGAGCATATTTCGTAAAAAAGCATATTGCTCGGGAAGCATATACGAGAATGTCATCCATAAAATAACTGCTATTCCAAAAACGGTAGCGAGTATTGCATCATTATTGCCTACTTTTTTATTGGTAATACCCAACAAAAACAATCCTAGCATACCCCCAGCAAAAATCCCGGATAACGTCCACCATACATCGAGAATACTCTGTACACCGATCATGGCGATACCGGCGAACATGCCAACTGTGCCGAATACCCCCGTTGCGATTAGAAGAATACGCAAATTCCTCTTGTCCGAAACATTAGGATTGATATAACGTTTATAAATATCCTCGGTAAAAACCGTTGCCGAAGCATTCATGCCCGAGCTGATGGTACTCATCGCTGCCGCCAATATGGCGGATATAATCAGACCCAAAATCCCTACAGGGATATGATTGACCATATAATGTGGCAAAACTTTATCCCCATAATCAGCTGGCGTCAATGTACTTATTACGCCTGCGAGATCTGCATTGCCACTGCCTATCTTTTCTAATGCAGCCTGCTCTTTGATCGAATTCAGCAAATCCGGATTTATGTCATAATAAGCATATAAACAAGCGCCGATAATAAAAAACAACAGGGAAATAGGCATATACAACCAAGTACATAACCAAACCGATTTTGCGGCCTCCTTCGCATTTGGTGCAGCATGATAACGCTGCACATAGTTTTGATCCATCCCAAAATTGGTGAGATTCATAAAAAAACCATAGAGCAGAATGACCCAAAACGTAGAGGAGGAGAAATCGGTAAGGGAGAAGGACCCTAAACTAAATTTGTCGTCCCGTAGACCAATATCCACAATCGTACCCACTCCACCGGGAACGAGGTATATTAATGTTCCTATAACAATCAACGCCCCTACCGTCAACAATATCCCTTGAAATACTTCCGTCCATATCACGGCTTCCATTCCACCTAAAATTGTATAAATAATGATACAAACTCCCGTGACCAACATGATCAAGGACATATCGAGTCCCGTTAAGGCTTGAAGCGTAAGGGAAATACCAAAAAATATAGATCCCATCCTGGCAACCTGTGTCAATAGAAAACAGATAACAGCGTAACTTCTGGCCCACTTACCGAAACGGCTTTCTAAATTTGTATACGCCGATACTTCAGTATGTTTCCGATAAAATGGTACAAAATATTTTACAGCGATATAGGCTGCTACCGGCATGGACAAGCTAAATACAAAAGCATTCCAATTCGCACCATAAGCTTTGCCAGGTACTCCCAAAAAGGTATTGGAGCTCAAAAATGTCGCATAGAGCGAAATACCTATCGCCCAGCTGGGAATACTTCCGGCTGCTTTGGTAAATGCATCGGAAGTGGTGTTCTTTCTGGAAAAATAGACGCCGACTAAAACCATTGCCAAAAGATAGACGACTATCACCGACAAATCTATTATGGGTAAATTATTCATAAGGTGTATTATAATGTAGCTAGTGTTTTATACCTTTTGTACAAAACTTCATAAATCTTCTCGTTTGTCACATTTGGTCGATACGTGTTGACAACCTTTGCTGCCATAGCAGACTTTGCCTCCTGGATATTACTGTAGATTCCACTGGCTAGTGAAGCAAATATGGCCGAGCCCAATGCACAGGTCTGGTCACTATCCACCACTTGGATATCACAACCAAACACATCTGCCAATACTTGCACGACATAAGGTGACTTATTTGGGATACCTCCGGTAGCAATAACCGTTTTTATCGGAATATCAAACGCCCGAAAGCGATCGATTATCGCTTTAGAACCAAAAGCCGTTGCTTCGACCAATGCTTTAAATAGATGCCCAGCATGTGTAGATAAAGTAAAACCGTAAGCTGCAGCCTCTTTCGTATAATCAGCGTCAGGCGTACGTCTGCCATTAAAGTAATCAGTGAATACCAAATCGTTTTCGTCAACAGCTATAGAAGAAGCCTCTTTTGTCAGGTAGTAAAAGAATTCATCATCTAAGGTTTCCTTTTGTTCCGGGCTTAGTCGATCACCCAAGATGGAATATACTGGTTTTAAAAACATCTTCTTCAACCAATTGTAGACATCGCCAAAAGCAGACTGTCCGGCCTCAAAACCAATCATCCCGGGATCGATGGAACCATCGACCTGTCCGCATATTCCCTCCACCAAAGGGGGATTTTCATCTTTTGGAACCACCAGCATATCACAGGTAGAGGTCCCGACGACTTTGACCAAGGTGTAGGGTGCGCTTCCTGAGCCAACTGCACCATGATGGGCATCGATAGCGCCTACCGTAATAATCGTATCCGGATTAAATCCATATTTTTCGACAAATGTAGATGAGATATACCCAAAAGTTTGATCTGAAGTGTAGGTGGTCGTATAAAACCGATTGACAAGATGATAAAATGAGGGGTCTAAAGAACAAAGAAACTCCGACGAGGGTAAACCTCCATGTTCCTCGTTCCACATGGCTTTATGCCCCGCTGCACAGCGGTTTCTTTTTATCTCTGCGGGCTTTCTTATATCCGACAAATAAGTAGGTATCCAGTCCGATTGCTCTAACCAGGTAAAGGCTTTCTCTTTTACTTGGGGGTCTTTTCGGTTGATATGTAATATTTTCGACCAAAACCATTCGGAAGAATATATTCCTCCACTATATTGGGTGTAATCAATGGCCCACTTCTTTGCTAGCGCATTGATTTCATCAGCCTCTTTAATCGCTGTATGGTCTTTCCACAGGACAAACATCGCATTTGGGTTATCCTTAAATTCATCCAAGAGCGCCAAAGGTTGTCCGTGTTCGTCTACCGCAACAGGTGTTGAGCCTGTCGTGTTGGTCCCAATAGCGACAACATCTTTTACCAAAGCGGGATCTAGGGTACGAAATATACCTGCAAGGACTTCATCAATAGATTCTATATAGTCTAAAGGATGTTGCCTATATTGGTCCTTTTCAGGCGCACAATAGAGCCCCTGCGCCCAACGTTTAAAATAGGAAACAGACGTGGAAAGGATCTCACCGCTTCGAGGGTTTACCAATATCCCCCGAACGGAGTCCGTTCCAAAATCCATACCGATAACTAGTTTATTACTCATTATGTGTACTTTCCACTATGTTATATCCCGCAAAAATTAACCTTAATGCCTAAAGCATGCAGCGTTGCTGCTTTAATGCCTGCCGCTTTCCGCACATCATAATCGCCGTCGACATAGACCACCTGAATATGGTTCGCTTTATGCTTGGCCATCATCTGGTCTCTATCGACACCATCCAGTACACCATGCATGATCGGCCACTGCTTATCGGTAAGATTCCATCTCCGTTCGGTTTCTTCTTGAGGTAACTCCACCACTTTTCCGGTACCGATATCGCACCATAGTTCATTATTTTCAATATACACTCTACTCCAAACTATTTTTCCGGGTCTACTCACCCCGCGTAACGTACCCCCGCCTTTTTTGAAGAACATGGGTGGTTGACGTAAGCTGTCTGCACCTGCATATCCATGGATGAAATGGGAAGCTGGAGCAGCACCTGAAATCAGGAATACCCAGACAAACTCTTCTTTACCATCTACAACAAAGTTTTCTCCGTAGCGCAGATCATGTAAAGTATTGTCGCCATTCAGCCCAAGTTGTCTCCAAAGATGATAGGTCACATAACCGTCGATACCTGCACATTCATCTACTTCATTGAAATGCGGTAATGCCTCACCGGCGTACAGCTCTTTTCCTTTTTCATCATAAACAGGAGGTCGTTCGGTATTATTCAATAAACCTTCTACCAGATCACTTGCCGGAACCAAATCCTTCAATCCCTGTTGATATTGTATACCTATAGTATCACAGCCAAATTCATCTGCCAAGCGTAAAGCTGCAATATACATCTTACATTGTTCCAGTGTCTGGTCTTTAGTCAATTCTGTTACCGGATCCGAGCCCCAATCGAAGCGCATACCTTTTGCTAGCAACCAGTCTAAGATCACATAGGCTTCTTCATCGGACACGGTCAACATCTTCGCATATAACGTAGATTGACTCAATCTTTCTTTGAAGATACCCAATTGATGGATGATTGCATCCGGTACAATGGCATTGAACATGCCCATACAGCCTTCATCAAACACCCCCATGATCACCTTGTCGTTTAATATTTTTGCAGCAAATTGTTCAGCCAAAGCCTTATCGGCTGTCGGGACAGCATTGGGATCAAAAGGTTTTACATGTGCGTAGTCATGTGTAACAGTTCCTGTATCCAGCCACTCTTGGAGTCGGCTATTAAAAAAATCATCACTGAAATCCTTACTCCATAAAAAGCTATATTTTACATCCGCTTTGGTCAATGAACCGACTAGATTCAAAGCTCCAACTAAACCGGGATAGGTACCGTCCCAATTGGCGACAACTAATATAGGACCTTCATGCGATATCAAGCCGGCTAAAACATGGTGACTATATTGCCACACGCTCTCTGCTACAATTAAAGGAGCTTTCTTATCAATGTCTCGAAAGATTTTTACACCTACATGTTGATAATCTATAAAGCCATGTCCCTTTTCTTCGTCGTAACCGTGTGCGCGTTTTGAAGACCAACCTAAATGACCTAAGGCAACATCCAGCTTTTCTTCCATCTGCTGTTGCATCGGCCAACAGTTTAAATTGGCAGAGGGTCTCAAATCTCCACTACAAACGACAACTACTTGTTTTGAATCTATTACTTCCATGATATTATACTTGGTTATCTATTACAAATATCTACCAAAATCACTGAGATTTAGTTTCATAAGTTATCCTATTATTCCAACATATTATCATATATTTGACAATAACAGCTAATATATTTAAATTAGTTAGCACAATACAATTGTAAATAGCTATGAAACCAAAATTTCATCAAGTCCCCAAACCACTCGACCATACCTTTAGTATCAGGCATGATGTGCTTCCTCATTTTGGAACGATATGGCACTATCACCCGGAAATCGAACTACATTACCTCATGAAGGGTGATGGCATTCGGTTTATAGGAGAGAATATAAGCAACTTTGAAAAAGACGAACTGATATTGTTGGGTTCAAATATCCCCCATACGTGGAAGTGCCATATCAAACAGGACAGCGACGATTATGTGGAAGCTATGGTGATGCACTTTCATCCTGAATGCCTTGGCCGGGATTTCTTATCTCTGCCGGAGACAAAGAGTATACAGAAACTGGTATCAATTGCTAACCAAGGTCTTTTAATAAAAGGTGAAACGAAGCGAAAAGCGAAGAAGCTGATGATGAAAATGAAGGATGAACAAGGGGTCAACAAGATTGTGTTCCTACTCCGTATCTTCGATATACTTGCACACTCAGACGAATATGAGGTGATCTCCTCCAACTATAACAATACCAACTTTAACAAGATCGATGAGAATAGAATGAATAAGATCTTTACCTATACATTTAGCAATTTCAAAAATAAGATATTAATTGAAGAACTCGCTGAGCTAAGCAATCTGAGCATTACTTCATTCTGTCGTTATTTCAAGATGACAACCAGCAAATCTTACTTCGATTTTCTGACCGAACTAAGACTCAACTATGCTTGTCGGTTGCTGATCAATAGTGGTCTTACCGTCAGGGCTATCGCCGAGGAAAGCGGATTTGAAAATACATCCAATTTCTACAGACATTTCAAGAACTTCAAAAACTGTACACCGAAAGACTTTAAGGAAAGCTACATGCAATAAAACAGTTTCTATTGAACAGTTAACTTTTACAACGATTTAACAATGTTTAAGAGAATTTGTTATACAATTTCATAAATATGTTCTATCTTAATAGAAAATTGCGTAAGCATGTACAGGAGTAGGTTTATCAATTATTTAACACACGAAAAACGATATTCGTCTCATACCATTACAGCGTATGAAATGGAAATCGTTAACTTCTTGGCGTTTGTTGAACGGGAGCTTGTCGAATTTGATGCAATTGACCACAAATTGGCGAGGTATTATTTTTCCATGATGAAAGAAGAAGGAAAAGCCGCAACGTCTATCAATCGGGCAATTTCTGCCGTAAGGTCATATTACAAGTTTCTGCAGCGGGAGAACATCGTGAAAAATAACCCTATACGATTTGTACACGCGCTTAAGACTCCTAAAAAACTACCTGTAATCGTCGAAAAAGACAAGATGACTCAACTACTGGAAGACTGGGACAATACAGCGAATAATTTCGAAAGTTACCGTGATTTCATTGTCATGGAGCTCCTATTCGGAACAGGCATCAGGCTTTCTGAATTATTACAAATAAAAGAACAAGACATCGATTTTTATCATAAAAAAATACGTATATTCGGTAAGAGGAGCAAAGAGCGATTTGTTCCACTACATTTAACTTTAATCGACGAACTAAAACATTATTTATCACTAAAAAAACAAGAAAACCCAGAAAACATTTCGGACCATTTGGTCGTTACTAAAGAAGGAAAGCAAGCATATCCAAATTTGATCTATAGAATAGTTCACAAATACCTGTCCATGATAACATCGCAGAAAAAGAAAAGCCCTCATATCTTGAGACACAGTTTTGCGACTAGTCTATTAGACAATGGTGCTGACTTAAATTCAATCAAAGAATTGCTAGGCCATGCTGGATTGGCCGCAACCCAAGTGTATACGCACAATTCAGCAGAACGATTAAAATCAATTTACAAACAAGCTCATCCAAAAGCTTAAAAAAGGAGGAAAAATGAACATTATTGTGCAATCCATTAAATTCGATGCAGATCAAAAATTAATAGACTTCATTAAGCGCAAAGTCAACAAACTCGAACAGTATTTGGACAACATTATCGAGGGTGTATGTTATTTGAGGTTAGAGAATGTAGACGATGAAGCAAACAAAGTTGTAGAGTTAAAATTAAACATACCCGGTAGTCAGCTGTTCGCCAAGGCACAGGCCAAGACTTTTGAAGAGGCAACAGATATCGCTGTAGAATCACTAAGACGACAGATCAACAAACATAAAACGAAAACCCGAACTAATGCGAGCAATCATAAGGACTTGTTGGCCACAGAAGAAAAGGAGTTTTAAAGCATATTTTTAAATAATTTGAAAAGCGACTAAAAATAGTCGCTTTTTTATTTGGATTAATTCTTAACAAGAGCTATTTTTGCTCAGCTTATTAATTTAAGAGCACAGATAATAATAAAAGGAAGAGATGATTTGTCCATTAGCGAATGTTGAGGAAGTATTTAAATCCGATTGTGGAGCGGTCTATCAATGTAGTCGTCAAAACTGCTATTGGTTAGAGTTTCAAAATACAACGACATCTTTTAAGGTTGGTGACTTTATTCGCTTCAAAAAAAGAATTGACACCATTGATATCGAAAAAATGTTGTGTGACTCGTCCCGTTCTTCCGACTTCGAAATTATTATGCCTTTCCGTACCGAACGTTGTTTCATCCTATCCGTAGAAGATATCTTAAACCTTCGGGAGATCCTTGCAGGTGCCAAATTTGTATTGGAATTGAAAGGAGAAATCAACGCCATTATGCAACGTGGTTCTGTCTTTGCGGCATCCCTATAATGATTACCTATAATTGTATTGATTCTAAATAAGTTAAGCAGTCACAGGCTTAATTTAGACTGAATTTGTATTGCACTTTTCTGACGCCGATGTCCTATTTTGAACGTATCTTTGTTTAAACAATAACAGAGAATTATTGTTTATTTTTAAAATGGATACGAAAAAAAAATAGATATGAAAGATTTATTAAAACTCAAAACATCTTTGTCTGAAGAGATGGAAAATATATTAAATGCTCAAATTAAAGTGGAGGCACATTCTTCATCTTTATATTTGGCCATGTCTGCTTGGTGTGACGATCAGGGTCTAGATAACGCGGCAAAATTCTTCGCCAAACAGTCTGATGAAGAACGTGAACACATGTTGAAGATTTTCAACTATATCAGCAACAGAGGCGGACGAGCTATTTCTCCGGAGATAACAAACATACCTACAGATTTCGAATCGTTCCGCGGTGTTTTTGAACAAACATTACAACAAGAAATGTTCGTAACAGAACAGTTTAACAACATAGCCGACAAGTGTACAAAAATAAAGGACTATGTCACTTTCAACTTCTTACAGTGGTTCCTGGAAGAACAAGTGGAAGAAGAATATGTGGCTAGAAGAATTTTGGAACTTTTTGATGTAATCGGAGAAGAAGGAACAGGTAAATGGGAAATCGATAGACACTTAGTAAAAGTGAATTTTGATGGTGAATAACTTTTAAGCACCTTCCACAAGTATTTTAAATGGGTTCATGTGATAAACATGTACCCATTTTCTTTTTCGCTTTCTACCCTACCATAAACATAATCTATAGTTTTACTTGGTTTTGACTTTTCCATTCGCTGAATCCACAAATTTCATCATATATTTGTTGTACTAATAATTGTTATGCTAAAAGAAAAATATAATCGCTATTCCTTTATCTTAGACAGAACGGCTAAGCGCGTAAAACAATACGCACAGGCTGCTTTTAGTCAACACCAGTTTGACCTGACGGTCGATCAATGGACGGTGCTACGTACGATATACGAAAACCCTATTCTTACAAATAAAGAACTCGCGGAACTGTGTGGCAAAGATCAACCCACCTTAACGAGAATAATCGATTTATTGATAAAAAAAGAATTGGTCGACCGGGTCAACCATCCCTCCGACAGACGCTGCCTAAATTTACAATTGACCGATAATGGACGTCATAAAATCCAAGAGATTACACCGAAGGTTGCCCAATTCAGAATGGAAGCTTGGCAAAACCTCACGGAAGAAGATTTTGCACACTTTACCCGTATTTTAAATACGATATATAATAATCTAACACCAAAATAACATGATAACGACAGATCTATGCATTATTGGAGCAGGCCCGGTCGGGCTGTTCGCTGTATTTGAAGCCGGCCTATTGAAAATGAGATGTCATTTAATCGATGCATTACCACAAGTTGGTGGGCAGTTATCGGAAATCTACCCCCACAAGCCTATTTACGATATCCCCGGCTACCCCATTGTCAAGGCACAAGAGCTTATTGACAATCAAATGGAACAAATTAAACCCTTTGCCCCTACTTTTACATTAGGCGAACGGGTGGAACAATTGGATAAACAGACAGATGGATCTTTTATAATACGTACGTCAGAGGGAACACAAATACATTGTCAAGTCGTAGCTATAGCTGGTGGACTGGGATGTTTTGAACCTCGAAAACCCGAATTGGCTAATATCGCTGCATATGAACGAAAAGGGGTTGACTATATGGTCAAAAATCCGGAAACCTATCGGGATAAAAAACTAGTCATCGCCGGCGGCGGCGATTCGGCTCTGGATTGGGTCATTTATTTAAGTGATATCGCAAAACGGGTGACTTTAGTCCACCGGAATGATAACTTCAGGGGTGCTCCAGATACAGCAGGTAAGGTCTTTGACTTGGCACAGAAAGGTAAAATTGATCTCTTACTTTCACACAACTTATTAGATGTGCAGGGAAACGGTGTACTATCTCATGTCAAGCTTTCCAATAAAAAGAAAGAAGAGTTGATCGTAGAAGCGGACCATCTTATTCCACTCTTTGGTTTGACACCAAAATTGGGTCCTATAGCAGATTGGGGGTTGAATATCGACAAAAATGCAATTGAGGTCGACACATTCGATTACTCGACAAATGTTGAACGTATCTATGCCATCGGCGATATTAACACTTATCCGGGTAAGCTGAAACTGATATTATGCGGTTACCATGAGGCGACTTTAATGGTACAAAGTGCATTTAAGTACGTATATCCAGAACAAAAGCTGAGTTTTAAATATACTACTGTAAATGGTGTACATGCTTTTTAGTGACGGAGCGATTATGAATAAAATAGAAACAATGGAAGACAATATCATTGAAATCAACATTGAAGATAGAGATGGAAGTACGCAGTCCATAGCCATTCCTACGGACGTTAATCTGAGCTTGATGGAAATACTCCGGGCATCCGATTACGCAATACTGGCGACCTGTGGTGGAATGGCTTTGTGTGCAACCTGTCATATTCAGATTAAATCAGGTGCTGAAAATTTAACCACCGCGGGAGATCAGGAACTGGATATGCTCGATGCACTGCCTGATGCAGATACGGACAGCAGATTGGCTTGCCAATTACACCTCACAAATCACAATGATGGTTTGTCTTTTAGAATAAAAGGAGCCTTACAATAAAGTGTGTATTAATTACACTATGTAAAACATCGTTTTAGCTCTTGAATCTTGTTAACCTATCTATAAAACAGGATTCACCCGCGACATTTCCTTTAATAAAACAGCAAAATAAAAATGGATTCTTTATTATTTTTTTAGATATTTGCAGCATAAATTAAAACATTTTAAACTAGCGAGATATGTTGTTGAATCGTTCAGAGCGCTCTTTTCCTCGAGTCATTATTATCGGTGGAGGTTTTGGCGGAGTTGAAGTTGCGCGCAAATTACGGGATAAAGATGTTGAAGTATTACTTATCGACAGAAATAACTTTCACACCTTTCAGCCACTCTTGTACCAAGTAGCTACAGGCACACTTGCTGAAGATTCGATTTCCTTCCCTATCCGTAAAATGTTTAAATCTCAAATGAACCTTAAGTTTCGTTTGGCTGAAGTACAACATATCGATAGCAAAAACAAAGACGTCATCACCTCAATCGGAACATTTGATTACGACTATCTGGTAATCGCTACGGGTGCAACAACCAATTTCTTTGGCAATCAAGAGGTAGAAAAATATGCACTTCCTATGAAGAGTGTCAAAGAAGCACTAAATATCCGCAGTTATGTTTTACAAAATCTCGAAGAAGCTGTCCTGCGTAAAAATATAGCAGAAAGGGAGCGTTACTTGAATTTTGTTGTCGTAGGAGGCGGACCCACAGGGGTTGAACTTTCAGGTGCTATTGCTGAAATTCAATTACACATGCTCAAAAAAGATTACCCTGAACTTACTGAGCATGAAATGAATGTATACCTTATTGAGGGGACAGAGAAGATTTTAGGTGCTCTTTCTGAGAAATCGTCTCGTGATGCCCAACGGTATCTGAAAGAATTGGGTGTCCGAACGTTGTTGAACACCCAAGTTACAGGATACGATGGCAATACGATCTCCTTTAACAACGGTCAAAGTATTCCTACTAAAACAGTTATTTGGGGAGCAGGTGTAAAAGGACAATTTCCGGAGGGTATACAGCCCGATTACATTGAGCGGGGTAATAGAATTCGTACTAATGGACAATGCGAGATCGAGAACATGGAAGGTGTCTATGCCATCGGAGATGTTTCCGCTTGGGTTACCGATGAAACTCCTCGTGGGCTTCCTGGTGTCGCTCCGGTCGCCCAGCAACAGGGGCGATATGTAGCGCAGCATATCTTGAACAGGATAGACAATAAGCCCAACGAAGAGGACTTCACCTACTTTGACAAAGGTTCTATGGCAACGGTAGGTCGCAACCGGGCTGTAGTCGATATGGGGAAATTCCACTTGAAAGGGTTCGTTGCCTGGTTGACATGGATGTTCGTCCATCTGGTATCCATCTTTGGCTTTAGAAATAAGATGGTGACCTTTGTCAACTGGACAATAAAGTTCCTGACAAAGAACTCAGGTATACGGCTTATTATCCACAGATATGACAGGCCACAACCGGTCTCTTCAACAGAAAAAGCCGTACAAGAGGACTGAGTAACATCCTAACTATCTTCTTCCCCTCTGAGGTATTTTTTAGTTCTATATAGGTGGAACATTCCTGTTTAATCCAGACATATTTCGTAATTTTGATGAATTACGAAATACTTCAGATAAAATGGATAATAAAACGATAGCACGTACTTTTAAGCTTTGCAGTCAATTAATGGAGTTGCACAATGCAAATCCTTTCCGGACCAAAGCTGTGGCAAGCGCGTCGTTCAAAATAGATAAACTTTCCTTTTCTGCAGCCGAAGCAAGTTTGGAACAACTCAGTAGTCAGCCGGGTATTGGCAACAGCACGGCCGAAAAGATTAAACAAATCGTAGATACGGGAACTTTTGCTGAGCTAGACGCTTTACTCGTAAAAACACCAGCTGGTATTTTGGATATGCTTAAAATTAAGGGGCTTGGGCCAAAAAAAGTTCAAGTCATCTGGCAGGATCTGCAAATCGAAACAGTGGGCGAATTGTATTACGCCTGTAATGAAAACCGACTGATAGAAGCGAAAGGTTTTGGTTTAAAAACTCAAGAGGATATTAAGCAAGCTATTGAATTTACATTGGCGAACCAAGGTTGGTTTTTATATGCCAAGCTGTTGCCGGTAGCCGAAAAAATCTTCAACCACCTATCCGTCAATCTTCCGTCAAACACCCTTTCTTATACCGGTTCTTTCAGACGTAAATGTGAAATTCTGACCCATGTGGAGGTAATCTGTGCAGCAACTCTACCAGAACTCTCTACAGCGATTCAGAATTTAAACAATGAATGGAATATCGAGATCAATGAAAATTCCATCTCTTTTCAGGATGAAAATAACTGCCCTTTTATTATTTATAGCACCACTGCTGATCATTTTGCTTCCGATTTGCTATTGACTACCGGTTCCGAAGAGCATCTCAGACTTTTGCAACAAATTCAGAATCCTATGCCATTAGAAAGTAGCGAAGAGGATATCTATCGTTCCCTAGGCCTAGCCTATATCGAACCCGAATTACGGGAGGGGCTCAACGAGATCGAGTTGGCAAAGGAGAATAATTTACCCAAACTGATAACCTTTGATGATCTTAAAGGGACACTACACAACCATTCAACTTATTCAGATGGGGTACACACATTGGCTGAGATGGCTCGTTATTGTAAGGAGAACTTAAACCTGCAGTATCTAGGTATTTGCGACCACTCTAGAACTGCTGTCTACGCCAGCGGGTTATCTGTTGAGCAAGTAGAACAACAATGGGCGGAAATTGACTTACTTAACCAAACGATGGCTCCGTTCAAAATATTCAAGGGTATCGAGAGCGATATTCTTTCGGATGGATCATTGGATTATCCGGACGATATATTAGCACAGTTCGACTTCGTCGTAGCTTCTGTTCACAGCAACCTCAAGATGGATGAAGAACGTGCTACTGCTAGGTTGTTGAAAGCTATTGAAAATCCCTATACCACCATTTTAGGACATCCTACAGGCCGACTACTCTTATCCCGAACGGGCTATCCCCTAGATTTTAAAAAGATTATTGATGCTTGTGCCGCCAACAACGTAGTTATCGAGATAAATGCCAACCCCTTACGCCTTGACCTAGACTGGCGTTGGCATAGGTATGCATTGGAAAAAGGAGTCCTCTTATCCATCAATCCCGATGCACACCGCACAGAAGGGCTCTTGGACATGCGTTACGGCGTATTTGTCGGGCGAAAAGGAGGGTTAACAAAGGAGCAGTGTCTCAATGCCTTTTCCTTGGATGAAATAAGCCAGTATTTTAAATCAAAAAAAATGGAGCCTCATTAGCTTTCAGTTCGACTATTTCCTCGTTAACCAATACGTCTGATCTTTTCCAAAAAACTGTTTAAAAATTGGTAGATTCACATTTCGGCCTTTATTTGAATTCGTAAAAATGGTAATGGCTTTTTTTGCTTCAGGGTATACCAAAAATACACATTGAAACCCTGCCCCATTTGATCCGGTATGCCAATAAGAGACACCCCCTTCGTTCGTTTGGCTACGAATCCCAAAGCAACACTTGACATAATCGTCCTTTTCTTTTTCCTTGCCCTTTGCAGCAGCTGTAACTTGAGGTGTCAGAAAATCCTTATGCATCGCTCCCGACAATCCTTTACCGTTTAAAACGCCTTCTATCACAAATTTCAAGTAATCATCGGCTGTGGTGTAGAGTGTATAAGCCGCATTGCCACTTCTGAACTTATGTACCTTATTGGCAGATACCATATCTTTGTGGCCAATAGCAATATTCACTTCTAGTTCATCCGTAAAGGTAAAGCGTGATTTTTCCATACCAAAAGGTTTGAAAATATATTCGGCACAAATTTCGTCCAGAGTTTTGCCTGTAAGCTTTTCAGCTACTAGCTGCAGGTAATAATAAGCTTCTCCCGAATAGGTATAATCCGTTCCGGGCTTGAACCTGGTTTTTAGTGTGCTCTCCCGCCAAGCCTTACTGCCTGCAGAAGCTTCCCAATTCACCAAACCAGTCTGATGTGTCAGCACGTGTCTAGCCGTCATGAGCTTTTTATAGCGATCATTTTTCAAACGATCGTATTCATAATACTCCCAAAGTGGCTTGTCCATATCCAATATGCCCTTGTCTACCAATATCAAAAAAGCATAGGTAGCAACTACTTTACTCAAGGACGCCGCCTGGAATATGGTTTGGCTATCAATAGTTTCCTTAGTTGTAATGTCCTTGTACCCGTAATTGTAATGTCCGACTTTGCCATCACTCAGATAGGCAATCTGAATGGCGGGCGTTTGGGATTGGGCGATATCACCAAGCTCGCTATAGGTGACAATAGAATCTTTTTTCAGCAAGAAATTTGTACCCGCTGCTGCCATGTGCACGAAACATGTGAACAACAATAGCATAAGTGAACCTGAGGTTATGGATGTTTTTTTCATGTTTATTCAAATAGTATAAACTTTTACTTTTCTTTAATGAAATGATCGTACAAAGCATTAATGGATTCTTTTATCAATGCCACATAACCATCTTCCTGCATCGTATGGTCCATTCCATTCGTGATAACGACAAATCCAAATTTCTTATGTGGTTCAAAAAACATAGCACTGCGCAATCCCGAGGCAGATCCCGTATGGCCGATCATGGTTTCCCCATCGATTACATCCCTGGCGATACGTATTGCCAAACCATAGTCCCTAACATCACTAACTTTAGCAAAAGGCATTTGCATCAAAGCCGAGGAGGGCTCCGATAGAATCCGACGTCCCTGATAGATACCATAATTCATGTGCATCTGCATATACGTAGCCAAATCCAAAGCTGATATTTTCATGCCTCCTGTTGGTGAAAAACGTGCACCGGAATAACCGATCACATAATCTTTGGTATCCAACCTACGATAAGCCACAGTCGATTTTTGAAAATCGTGAGTCTTCTTATTAAAGACATAGAGCGAGGCAAATTTTGAATGATCCAATGAATCAATGTTGAAACCTGCATTTTGAATACCCAACGGCCCCAAAATCTGCTCACGGATAACGATGTCAAATCTTTTGTTATGGAGTTTTTCCAAGATCGCTCCAGCTAAATTATATCCCATATTGCAGTACACATGTTTCGCTCCCGGGGGATAGTCGCTATAGCTCTTGGCATAGGTTGGGTTCTTGGCTGGATTGATGATATCTAAATTACCATATTTCTGCGAATCATTCATGCTGGATGTATGTGAAAGTAACATCTCTAGTGTGATCACTTTATCTGGAAAATTGGGATTGACCACAGGAAAACCGACCAGATCACTGACATTATCCTGAAGGCTGATCTGTCCTTTTTCCACAAGCTTAAGCAAGGATGAAGTCGTAAAAGATTTTGAAATCGAAGCGATACGAAAAATATTATCATCTTTTAAGGGTGTTTTACTTTCCAAATCACTGTATCCCAAAGATTTATTATAAACAACCTGATTATCCTTGATTACGACTAGCGCCAAACCAACACCGTTATTATCGCCCATGATCAACTTCAATTCCTTTTCCAGGTCATTCTGGTTTGACTGTGCTACTATCGATGTGTTATATAAAAATGCTAAAGCACCTATAACTGTAACGAAAATTCTTATGCTATTCATATTATTTTGTCTTAAACTGTCTACAATTTGATGTTTCTTTCACCCTCTATTTAAAAATGGACACCTCTATTTCTCCGTTTTCTCTAATCGCACCTCTGTACATACCTGCGGTATTAAAAGGGATGGCAATTTTTCCGTTTTTGTCTAGAGCAATGATTCCGCCACTACCACCCAACTCACCAATTTCATCAATAGTATGTTGCGAAGCTTCCTGTACACTCCTATTCAAATGCTTCATTTGGGCAGCCACATTATACGCTGCTACAGTCCTGATAAAAAACTCTCCCCACCCCGTACATGAAATGGCCACCTGATCGTTCGCATAGTTACCTGCGCCAATGATAGGCGAATCCCCAATGCGACCAAATTTCTTGTTCATCATTCCACCGGTCGACGTTCCCGCAGCGAGATTCCCATTCCGATCCCTTGCCACGGCCCCTACGGTACCAAATTTGTCATCGTCGTTTTTTACGGTGGGTACATAGGTCTGTTTTTCATCATGATCAAGTTCTACTTCGGTCGAGTCTCTTTTCAATATCTTTTGGAGCCCATCCCAACGCCGCTTCGTCCAAAAATAATCCGGAGAGACAATCTCTAGACCTGCACGCTTCGCAAAAACCTCTGCTCCTTTTCCAGTCAACATGACATGCCCGGACTTTTCCATAACTGCCTTTGCCGCCAAGATTGGACTTTTTATCGTCGTAACACCTGCCACTGCACCCGCCATCCTTGTTGCTCCATCCATAATAGAAGCATCCAGTTCATTTTTACCCTCGTGCGTAAATACAGCTCCCTTTCCGGCATTGAACAACGGCGAATCTTCCATGACCTGAATAGCAGCAATTACAGCCTCTACACTACTTTCACCATTCTTTATCTTTTCATAGCCAGCTTTTAATGCCTCTGTTAATTTTTCGCGATAGGCCGCTTCTGTTTCTGCTGTTATCCGGTCACGCGATATCGTACCCGCACCGCCATGGATAACTAAGAAGTAATCTCCGCCTGAAAATTCTTTTTGCTGCGCATGGGTTGCCGTAGACAGGCTTAGAAGAGTACAGATTGTACAAATTAATGATCTCATGTTGTATGCTTTATGCTATAAATTATAACGCCCGAAGGTCATTCTATTTTAGACTGTTTAGGCATTGATACATTTTTATCATTATACTGACTAAAATTGCGTATCAATGTAAAGGTTTCGGGGATCACTTGCCGGAACCGATCCAATGTTTCTTTTGGTATATTTTGCATATCAAAAGGCACCGATTTGATATATTCCTGAATATCACCTGCTGTCCGTCCATACTTATAATCGTATGTAAACCGACCTGTGCTATCCAATTGTACATTTTTATCAAATTGGCTTAACGTACCTGTCACCGCTGCATTGATTACTCCTAATAATAGGGACATCTACTCGTCTTGACTATCAAATACCAGTTTTTTCTGGTACATGTTCGAAAAAACAGCCGACACGATATCTTCATCACTAAAGTTTCCAACATACTTTTGAGCGAAGACACATAAGGGCGCAAAATATCCAACAAAGAGCTTTTTAAATACGCTTTCATCCGATAAATCTATTTTAGCACTTGAAGGTTTTTCAAAATATTTAGTCATATTTTGAGTTGGTATTAATAACAATCATCTATCGTTTACACAATTCTTCCGCCACGATGTTAAGAAAAAAATCTTAATTATAGAAACTTCACAATCATAAATCAAAGATACAAAAGATAAGTTGGCTTACTTCTATATATTTTTACTTTAAACTGGGATCGCTAAATGTATCTCCAGCTTGGATCTCACCTGTTTCATAACCCTTCTTAAACCAATACGCTCGTTGTTCGGATGTACCGTGCGTGAAGGACTCGGGATTGGCATGTCCCTGTGCCTGCTCCTGTATATGATCATCCCCTACCGCCGCGGCAGCGCGCATACCATCCATGATATCATCATACGTCAATTCGATATCGGTCATTTTGTTGACATAATGTGCCCAAACACCTGCATAAAAGTCTGCTTGAAGTTCTGTCATAACAGATATCTTGTTGTATTCTCTTTCACTCAATTTTGCTCGCATGGCATTTGTCTCCTGCAACACACCAAAAACCTGCTGAATATGATGCCCGACTTCATGCGCAATAACATAGGCTAAAGCAAATTCACCTTTGGCACCAAACTTTTGCGTCAACTCCCTATTAAAACTTAAATCTAGATACACTTTTTGATCAGCAGGGCAATAGAATGGGCCAAAGGCAGATTGTCCATAACCACAGCCTTCCGTCTCTGTCCCCTGCACATAAACCACTAATGACGGTTTAGGATAGGTTCGTCCTGATTGCTCAAAAAGAACTGTCCAAATATCATCGGTACTCGCTAAAACAACATCTGCAAAATCAAGCAACCGGTCTTCTTCTGGTGTAGATTGATACTCTTCTTGTGGAGTTCCTCCTCCACCAACCTGCTGCATTTGTTCCAACAGTTGCGTAGGGTCACCTCCCATAAATATACTGATTAACAGCACAATTACTCCACCTATACCACCCAAAGCCACCTTTCCTCCAGTAGACATCCCTCTTCTATCTTCGATATTACCGCCACGACGGCCGCCTTGCCATTTCATAAATTATATGCTTTAAGTTTGATTGTTTTATCCAATGATACAAATTCTTTGCCATTTCCTTTAACGCTGTTGAAAATTCAACATAAACACATCCTCGAGTTCCCGTTTTTTAATTTTTAATTTCAACCTGTCACTTTTGTTCGTAGCTTTGCAGCTCACTTTATACACTATGAGCTTAGAACCACAATTACTAGAACGCAGCAACCATATTTGTGAATTATGTGGCAGTACCACTACTTTGTCGGTCTATGAAGTTCCTCCTATTAGTATCCCAGATATAGACAATTGCATTTTGGTATGTGAAGTATGCAAATCGCAGATCGAGAAAAGAGAACAACTCGACTCAAATCATTGGAAAGTGTTATCAGAGACCATGTGGTCTGAATACCCTGCTGTACAGGTTGTGGCTTGGCGTATACTAAGTCGTCTTCGAAATGAAAGTTGGGCGGCTGACAATTTGGAAATCCTTTATCTAGATGATAGCAACTTAGAGTGGGCCAAGAAAACCGGTGATCATGAGCAGGAAGGAACCGTACAGTTTCACCAAGACTCTAATGGCATTCGCCTTTACGAGGGCGATACGGTTGTCCTCATCAAAACCTTAGATGTCAAAGGCTCATCCTTAAGTGCAAAGCTTGGCACGGTAGTCAAAAACATCAAATTGGTGCAAGATAATATTGAACAGATAGAGGGTAAAATTGAAGGGCAGACAATCGTTATTCTCACGAAATTTCTCCGAAAAGGGTAAAATAAGAAAGAGCCATCTAAGCCTATGCTTAATATTTTATGGGATAATCTTCCATAAATTCAAACTTATAATCTTCTTTCTGTAGACTATCTATTAGCTGCGTCAATAGTTGCTTCCCTTTTCGCGTTTGAAACATATCGTCGTGCATGAGCAAAACGACATTATTGGGCTTCATTGACGATTTGTTATTCATGTAATTCCGAATACGGTTGTATACCTCACTCAATGGCTGAACCGGTGTACCAGTAGCACTTTGTATACGCCACTCTACATCCCAGCCAAAAATCTTATACCCATTAGTGTGCAAAAGATCCGCCGTACTGGAGCTATTTTGCAAATCTATCCTTCGCACATCATCATATACCCAAATATTACGTCCCGGAAGCCGTACGATTTTATGTTGAAGTTCAAGGTCAGTCTCATTTTTTTCAAAATCAGCAAATGCTGCTGTAGGATTATTGTAAAAGGTATTGAACTTATTGAAGGCATGCGTAAAACTGTGATTATAACAGGCGATATACGGATTTGTCCGATAACGGTCCAAATCCTTCTTTCGGCTTTTACTCATATTCGCATGTCGTCCCACCAAAAATGCATTTACCTTTACACGTCTAGCACGCGCGATGGAATCAATCGCCGCACTTCCGACTAACGGACCGTCATCGAAAGTTAAAAAAATATGTTTTGGGTGTTTATTAAATTCTTTACGTAACGAATCTTTTAAAATCTGCTTTTGTACTTTAATAGCTATAGGATGAAGCGAATCAATGGAAAAAACAAACAGATCTTTCTGCAATGAATCCCAACGTCCCAATAGGCTTAATGAGCTTATCTCCTTTTTATGGACTGTATCAGTATGCAAAGAATGTATTGAATCCAGTTTATCGACCTGAAGGGTAGAACTAGATATATACTGACATGAATACACTAGAAAAATGCTAAAGGAAAAAAAGAACAACCTTCCTGCATTAAACACCTTGAATCCCATTGCGCCCTATTAAAATATTGTTTGTATTGCAAAGGTAGTTAAATAATAATTCGCACTAAATGTTTTTATGCAAAGAACACTCAATAGGAGTAATGATATTTTTAAAAAGACATAGAGATTGTTTTAAAGAGAACAAACATCGGAACATAAATTATGTTATCTTAGTAATAAGATACTTAAATCAAATTGATATGAAATCTACAAGAATAATTATCAGTGTTATTACTGCGTTGGGATTGATTGCTATGGCCTGTGTTCTAGGGAATGCTTATAAATATAAGTTCAAGGTCAACAACAGTATTAATGTTACTGGGAATGCTAAACAGAACTTTGAATCGGATATTGTTAAATGGACGGCAACATACAACCGCAAATCAATGGATCTAAGTACAGCCTCCGAACAGTTGAAACAGGATAGAGAACTAGTGAAGAATTTTTTACTTCAAAAGGGTATCAAAGAAAATGAAATACTTTTCAACGCCGTTAATATTAATCGGGAATTCACATACCATACCGACGGTCAGGGAAATAGCTACAATACCTTTACCGGTTATAGTTTGACCCAATCGGTGAGTGTTGAATCTAAAGATCTGGACAAGGTGGATAATGTTTCCAGAGAAATTTCTGCTTTAATATCACAGGGGGTAGAATTGAGCTCCAATGCCCCCAATTATTATTACTCCAAATTAGAAGACCTAAAGTTGGCCTTAATTGGTGAAGCATCACAAAATGCGAAATCACGCGCAGAAAACATTGCCAAAGAATCAGGCAGTAGCCTCGGTAGTCTGATTAAAGCTGATTTGGGCGTATTTCAAATCACAGGTCAGAATGACAATGAAGAATTTTCGTACGGCGGAGTATTCAATACAACGTCAAGGTATAAAACAGCTAATATTACGATACGTGCAAGTTTTGGAAAATAGACTTTAGGCACTTAAAGCTTAAAGCCTAACGCTAATACAGCTAAACATTAAACCTGAAATGCATAATATCACCATCTTCAACGATGTATGTTTTACCTTCTACGGCAAGTTTACCAGCCTCTTTGACGGCATTTTCTGAACCGTACTGGACGAAATCATTATATTTGATAACTTCCGCACGGATAAAGCCCTTCTCGAAATCGGTGTGAATGACGCCTGCTGCTTGGGGAGCTGTGAAACCAGCTTCGATCGTCCATGCTCTTACTTCTTGAACACCTGCTGTAAAATAGGTAGCAAGGTTTAACAAGGAATAGGCTGCGCGAATTAATTTATTTACACCAGATTCCTGCAAACCTAAGTCATCTAAAAACAGTTGGCGCTCTTCATAACTTTCTAATTGTGCAATTTCGGATTCAATTTGTGCGGATATGATTAAGACTTCGGCGTTTTCCTCCTTCACCGCTTCCTTTACACGAGCAACATAATCATTGCCTGTATTGACCGAGGCTTCATCGACGTTACACACATAAAGTACTGGCTTTATTGTCAACAGTGATAGGTCGTCTATATATTCAAAATCATCTTCTGAAATAGGAGCTGTACGGGCAGATCTTCCGGATTCAAGATGCCCTTTTACTATAGAAAGAATCTCAAAGGTTTTCTTTGCATCTTTATCGCCCCCTGTTTTGGCCATTTTTTCAGCCTTTTGGAGACGTTTTTCTACGGTATCCAAATCTTTTAACTGGAGTTCTGTATCGATGATTTCTTTATCCCGTATAGGATCCACAGAGCCATCAACATGGATGACATTTCCATCGTCAAAACAACGAAGTACGTGGATAATAGCATTTGTAGTACGGATGTTTCCTAAGAACTGGTTACCGAGGCCTTCTCCTTTGGAAGCGCCTTTGACTAGACCAGCGATATCTACTATTTCTATGGTATTGGGTACCACACGCTGTGGATTTACTAGCTCACTGAGTTTATTCAGCCGTTCATCGGGAACAGTAATTACCCCAATATTGGGCTCAATCGTACAAAACGGAAAATTTGCAGCTTGTGCTTTAGCGTTCGAAAGACAGTTGAATAATGTCGATTTACCCACGTTAGGTAAACCCACGATACCACATTGTAATGCCATAGATGTATCTTCTTAAAAATTGACGCAAAGATAGGAAAATACCTTTAGAAAAGGAATCTTCTTTCTTGTAAGAATTATTTTAACAATAGTGATATATTTACCGAAAAAATTCGTTGAGCATGAGAAGATATTTAGTTTTTGCCTTATGTATTATGGCTATAGAAACAAAAGCACAAGTGAAGTATGTCAGTACGATTAATTGGGGGATTAACATCGGATTTGACAATTACTATAACGATTGGTCAGGAGAACAGGACCTCTACGAAAGTGACCCCTTCATGGGGGTAAAGCTCGATTACATCGGTAGTGCGCAGTTGAACAATAAGATAGCAGTAGGGCTTGGTGTAGGATTTAGGCATCTATTAACAGCCGATTATGTTATTTTTGGTGATTACCTCGAATCATCCAGCAACAACAATCGAAGGAATAGGTTCCAGGCCCCAGTCTTTACACATCTTAAAATAAGATTTATAGACAAAAAAGTAAGCCCTTTCTTGGCTTTATCAGCAGGTTATTCATTTTCCCTTCAGCAGAGAGATGAGCTAGAATCATCACTATATCGTCAATCAGGAGTTATGGGTAATGCCAATGCTGGCGTTAATATTCGCTTAAAAAAAGGTAAATCGATTGCTGGAGGACCTCTTGTAGAAGTAACCTCTTACCGGGCAACCAATAGTTATAAGGAAGTTCTATCAAAATCAAACTATCAAATTTGGCAAATAGGTTTCCAAGCCAGTTTCGCTTTTTAACCATACTAGCACCTTCGCTTTAACCACTCACGTCCTACAAAGATGGTAACAGCAACATATTTTTACAACTGAAACTAACGAAATAAACAACACAAACCCAATAAAATCAAAATTAACTCACTAACAAACGGAAAAATTACATGATTTTTGGATAAAAAACACAAAAACATATCTATTTTTTCATGTTTTTTGAAAAAAAATTTAAAAAAATAAAAAACATACCTTATTTTTGAAGCGATTTAATAAAAAAACGCAAACATTATTAAAAACACCGCAAATGTCAAACTTTAGATTTGAATCAGTAAATGCAGCCTCAGCAAGACATGCTTCCCCAGAAGGAAAAGTAGAAACCAAACGGGCATTAAACCTTTATGGCAAAAATGTGTTCACCATTGCCAAAATGAAGGACTATCTTCCAAAGACTACTTATAAGGAACTTACAAGTGCTATTGAAGCAGGTGAGCCAATTACGCGTGAAGTGGCGGAATTTATTTCTCAAGCCATGAAAACTTGGGCAATTAGTAATGGCGTGTCACATTATACCCATTGGTTTCAACCATTGACTGGTTCTACTGCAGAAAAACATGATGCATTTTTCGAACCTGACGAAAATGGAGAAGCCATGGAGAAATTTACCGCAGATGCACTGGTTCAGCAAGAACCTGACGCCTCTTCCTTTCCGAATGGCGGTATCCGCAATACCTTTGAAGCGCGAGGTTACACAGCTTGGGACCCTTCCTCTCCTGCTTTCATTTATGAAACAACTGCCGGTAAAACGCTTTGTATACCTACAGTATTTGTTTCCTATACAGGTGAATCACTAGATTATAAAGCTCCTTTATTAAAAGCGATAAATGCGATAGACAAAGCTGCAACCGACGTGGCGCAGTATTTTGACAAGTCCGTAACTAAAGTTAATGGTTCATTAGGGATTGAACAAGAATATTTCTTGGTAGACCTAGCTTTATACCATGGTCGACCTGACCTTCAATTTACAGGACGGACATTGTTTGGACACATGTCTGCAAAAGGCCAGCAGTTAGAAGATCATTACTTCGGGGCGATTCCGGAGCGTGTGCTAGCTTTTATGGTGGATTTAGAGAATGAGGCACTAAAGCTAGGTATTCCATTGAAGACACGCCACAATGAAGTTGCACCATCCCAATTTGAATGTGCGCCGATGTTTGAAGAAATCAATTTGGCTATCGACCATAACCAATTGTTGATGAATCTTATGGAACAAGTGGCAATCCGTCATAATTTTAAAGTATTATTGCACGAAAAGCCTTATAGCGGTGTAAATGGATCGGGGAAACACAACAACTGGTCTCTGATCACCAACACTGGCGTTAACTTGCTTTCTCCGGGAAAAACCCCAAAAAACAACTTGATGTTCTTGACATTTTTTGTCAACACAATCAAAGCGGTATATGAACATGCAGATTTGTTGCGTGCTTCTATTGCAAGCCATAGTAATGACCATCGCCTAGGTGCCAATGAGGCTCCGCCAGCAATCATTTCCATATTCTTGGGCTCCAAATTAGATGAGTTATTGGAAGAAGTAGAATCTGCTCGTGTAGCTAAAAAAGTAAAATCCGAAGCAAACTTGTGGCATGGTATACCTAAAATCCCTGAGTTAAAATTGGACAACACGGATCGTAACCGTACTTCTCCTTTTGCTTTCACAGGTAATAAATTTGAATTCCGCGCGGTAGGTTCTTCTGCTAACTCCGCATTACCAATGACGATATTGAATGCAATTGTGGCAGCTCAATTGATCGAATTCAAGACTGAAGTAGACAAACAGATTAAAAAAGGCACCAAAAAGGATCTAGCTATCCTGAATGTTGTACGTAAATATATTAAAGATTCGAAGGCTATTCGCTTTGAAGGCAACGGCTATAGTGATGAATGGACGAAAGAAGCGGAAACCAGAGGCTTGTCAAACATTAAATCTACACCTAGAGCGTTGGATGTTTATGTGACGGAAGAATCGTTGGATTTATTCGAAAGCCTAGGTATCTACTCAAAACGTGAATCGGAAGCTCGCCATGAAATCTTATTGGAAAACTTCTACAAAAAGCTACAGATAGAAGCTCGCGTAATCGGAGATATGGTCAATAGCCAAATCGCACCGGCTTGCTTCAACTATCAAAACAAATTGGTTGAAAATGTAAAAGGCTTAAAAGATTTAGGGTTGGCGAAGGAAGCTTATTCTTCACAAATCAACCTTGTTGAGCGTATCTCCAAACATGCGAACACTATCTTGGAAAAAGCGGAAGAAATGCGTCAGGCTCGTAAAAAAGCAAATACTATCGACGATGTACGTGAAAAAGCTATTGCATATGACGAAGTTGTCAAGCCATACTTTGATGAAATTCGTTATCATGTCAATAAATTGGAAAAAATTGTTGACGATTCAAGATGGCCTCTTCCAAAACTACGTGAATTATTATTTATCCACTAATAACTAATATTTTTGGGAAATACGAAGGGAGCTTTTTCATGAAGCTCCCTTTTTATTTGTAAAAATCTCCAATGATATGCTCCCCTAATTATGCTCTCCGTTTGCACTAATAATCACAAATTAGATTTTTAAATTATACAATATAATACCTATTTTCGAACATGAAAGTGATCGGAATAATACCAGCGAGATACGAGTCCTCGCGCTTCCCGGGCAAACCGCTAGTTGATATAGGAGGACAAACGATGATACAACGGGTATATCATCAGGCTAAGCATACCTCCTCGCTGAGTGAGGTCGTTGTAGCGACCGATGATGAACGGATCTACGAACACGTCAAGAGTTTTGCAGGAAATGTGATGATGACCAAAAGCTCCCATCAATCAGGTACAGATCGATGTGCAGAAATCGTTCACAATATCACGGGCTTTGACATTGCTATTAATATCCAGGGGGACGAGCCTTTTATAGACCCCCAACAGATTGACCTGCTCGTATCCTGTTTTGAAAACCCTAGTACCGAAATAGCCACTTTAGTAAGGAAAGTCGAGACATTCGATGAGCTGACGAATGAAAACAAGCCTAAGGTCGTGCTGAACAAAAGAGGCGAAGCAGTCTATTTCTCCAGACAGACTATTCCTTTTCTCAGAGGTGAACCCATCGACAATTGGCTAAGCAAGCGACCTTTTTACAATCATATTGGTATCTATGGATATCGGGTCGATATCCTCAAGCAATTGAGCGAATTGCCTATTTCGGATCTGGAACTTATGGAATCGCTGGAACAGCTCCGTTGGATAGACAATGGGTACAAGATCCAAACAGCCCTATCCACCCACACAAATGACTCGATCGATACGCCGTCCGATTTGGAAGGTATTTTAAATAAATATTTTTGACAGAGCTACTACTCCATAAAAATATCTTACTATGAGCAAGAAAAGCACCCCAAAATTATCTATTGAGCAACGGGAAGAACTCCTTCATGTATTAAAAAACCGTTTTAAAAGCAATATGGACCGCCACAAGGGTCTTGAATGGGATAAAGTGCAGGCGAAGTTGGAAGCCCACCCCGAAAAATTGTGGTCACTCCGGGAAATGGAAGATACCGGGGGAGAACCTGACGTTGTCAACTACGACAAAAAGACAGGAGAGTATACCTTTTATGATTGTTCCCCAGAAAGTCCGAAAGGACGCAGGAGCGTCTGCTATGACCCAGAGGCGCTAGAGTCAAGGAAGCAACATAAACCTGCACACAGTGCGATAGGTATGGCTGCCGAAATGGGTATCGAAATCCTTTCCGAAGCACAATATCAGGAGTTGCAACAACTTGGAAAATTCGACACTAAAACATCGAGCTGGATAAACACACCTACGGACGTCCGAGCCCTCGGCGGTGCTATATTTGGCGACTGGCGTTATGGGCGAGTGTTCTTTTACCACAATGGGGCCGAGTCCTATTATGGCGCACGAGGATTCCGTGGTTTGCTGAAGGTGTAACAATTCCTATTCTCACATAAACGACATAACCGTAACGAATTAGAAGTTTGGTTTCAACAGATATTTGTCATAGAAACGGAAAATGTGCTCTACAGCTTCTTCCGCCGTATCTACAACACGATACAATTTGAGATCTTCAGCGGAGATATAAGTACTAGACAGCATGGTATTGTTGACCCATTCCAACAAACCTTTCCAATAGGCTGAGCCGACTAAAACAATCGGAAATCGAGCGATCTTCCCCGTTTGAATCAAAGTAATTGCTTCAAATAACTCATCCATAGTACCGAACCCTCCGGGCATCACAATATATCCCTGAGAATATTTCATAAACATTACTTTCCGAACAAAGAAGTAATTAAATTCCAAGAGCTTATCCCGATCGATATATTTGTTGTGAAATTGCTCGTGCGGTAATTCAATATTAAGCCCTACAGATTTTCCTCCAGCATTGTAAGCACCTCGGTTAGCTGCTTCCATGATACCTGGCCCGCCGCCAGAAATAACACCATAGCCTTTTTCGGCTAAAAGTCGGGCAATTTCTATTGTCATCTGATAATACTCGTGATTTTCGGCTGTCCGTGCGGATCCAAAAATGGATACACATGGACCTATCTTAGCTAGTTTCTCGAAACCATCTACAAATTCCGCCATAATCTTAAAAATCTGCCACGAATCTTTTACTTTAATCTCTTGCCAAGTCTTATTTGCAAATGAATTTCTAATTTTATTCTCTCCTGTCATCGTATTATAAAAATATTTTTAATATTTCACTTCTTATCAGAATGTCCCAAAGATTTATCTGGACTTACTACATCGCGAACCAACTGCTTGAGTTCTTTTATTTCCGGGAAGCGCCCTTCCCTTTTCCGATCAAAAATAACAGATTGATTTATCCGTATTTGATACCGTCCGTTAATCTCACTCGGTACCAGGGTGATACCATAAATATCATCTGTAAAGGTCGTCAATAGTTCTTGTGCCATGTATGCCGCTCGGAGCATCCACCCACATTTCGGGCAATACTCTATTTCTATCCCAGGTTTCATGGCCTAAAAATAGCAAATTTGCTCATATATCCGTGTAATGAACAATTACTCCCAAAGAATATTTTGAAACGACCGAATGATCACTGCTTACAAATCCTTACATTTGCACTATGAATTTCTCTTCGAAATTATTACAACACGCAGTAGACGAGTTTGGACGGCTCCCTGGTATTGGAAATAAGACCGCTCTACGGTTAGTGCTTCATCTATTGAATCAACCCAATACCGATGTACAACGGTTTACAGAAGCTTTGAATAATTTGAAAGAACATATTAAATATTGCCAAGCCTGCTTCAACATTTCAGACAATACCATTTGTGAAATTTGCAGTGCTGTCAAACGGGATAAATCGACTATTTGTGTAGTGGAAGATACACGAGATGTCATGGCCATAGAAAACACCAATCAATACCACGGTGTTTACCATGTGTTAGGTGGGCTTATTTCGCCCATGGATGGAATAGGACCTGCAGACTTGAAGATAGAAGCACTAATCAATCGTATCCAACAGGGAGAAGTAAAGGAAGTTATCCTAGCATTAAGTGCAACGATGGAAGGCGACACAACCATCTTTTACCTATACCGCAAACTGAAAGATTTCCCTATTCAAATCAGTACAATTGCTCGGGGCATTGCCTTTGGAGGAGAGCTCGAGTATGTCGATGAGATTACTTTAGGACGTTCGATCACAACGAGAGTACCTTACGAACGTCATGTCGGATAATTTTTCTTTCCAAACTAGCCATTACAAACTATTTACCGAGTAGACATACTCCAAAGCTATAAGTCTTTCGCTCAATACGCCAATACGTTTACGATTACCTATAACTTCATAAACCACAGTAAGCTGATTTTCATTTTTACCAACGCCCTTACGAATTGGCTTAACGTTATTATCCCGCATAAATTGCTCCAGTTCATACATGCTACCTACAGCATGGTCAACAAAAGTAACATGTATTGTTCTGACGAAATAAACCTCCGCGAGTAGCTCTTCCATTTTCTGAAATAAAGACAGAATCACTGCCATCAAAACAGTCATGAAAATACCCAGTTTAAACTCACCAAAACCAATCGACATACCGATAGCCGCCATTGCCCATATCACAGCAGCAGTTGTCAAGCCTTGTACGGAAAATCTCCCCTGAAAAATAACTCCGGCCCCAATAAAACCGATCCCCGTCACGATATTCGCTGCTACACGGTCATCAGAGAAGTTTCCCATTTTTGAACCCAACGTAAATATGGTCGCGCCAAAACAAATCAAGATAACCGTCCGAAAGCCGGCTGACTTATTTTTATATTCCCGTTCGAGCCCAATCACAGAACCACAACCAATCGACAATAATATCGCTTGGATGTTTTCTTGTTGCATAAATTCCATGAATTCATTCCACATAAGTACATGTTTTTTATCTTAAATGCTATTGCTAATACTTCCAATTCAATCTTTCGAAAACTTTAGACCAAAGCCAAATAGGACCTATTGCCAATAATTTTATAAACTCCTTGCCATTTATCTTAGTTTCCTTTTTAGTCATAAGCCACAACGCCAGCAGTGAAAGCACAGCAATCAACGTACAGATCAATACAACAGTAGGACCGCCATCCCGCTCTACATATTCTAACTGAACAATGAAAAAGCTCATGATAGCGATACAAAAAAGAATCGCATAAGACAATGTAGGCGCTAATTTCAAATAGCAATAAATGATGACGCCAATAAAAAAAGATCCCCAATTCAAAAAAGTATGTGCATTCATACGTACCAGAAAATCAAACTGTGGAAAGGGAATCATCCAAATCAGCCCCATAATTCCAAAAAATGCTAAAGCTAAAAAAAGTGCATATAAAGCTTTATTTCCTTGTTGAAAGGTTTGATCCAGCTCATAAAAATATCGCTCTATAGGTCTGGAGAACTCCGGCTTTTGTGCAATTTTTTTTCCTCTTTTCGTCATGTATCAAAAATAAGGAATATTAGGAGATGAATCATGCTTATCCTAATTTCTCTTTTTTTATTTTCTTGAATTCCTATTGACACACTGTTGTCAATCCAAGGAACTAGTTTTGCATAACACACCATAAATAAAAAAATGATGAACACAACAACAACTATCCTATCAAAAGAAGAAGTGCTTAACCATTGGTTAGGGCACCGGAATTTAACCCGTCGGGTAATAGAAGCATTTCCTGAAAAAGAATTGTTTGAATTTTCGATCGGCGGAATGCGTCCTTTTGCTGACCTTGTAAAGGAGCTTTTATCTATCGCAGCACCTGGCTTACGTGGAATCGTCTCAAATAGCACCGAAGGTTATGATCATAATTTAGCATTGAACACCAAAGCGGAACTTTTGGCACAATGGGACCACGACACCCCAATAATTATTGAATTGTACAATCAAATCTCCGAGGAAAGATTTCACGAAAACTTCAATTTATTTGGTCAATATGAATTTCCAGTCATTCAAAATATCCAATATTTTGTGGATAATGAAATTCACCATCGCGGACAAGGTTATGTATACCTAAGGGCATTAGGCATCGAACCTCCTTATTTTTGGGAAAGGTAAGTATAAAGGCTAACTGCAGTTTTAATCTTTGTTATGCTAATCTCTTCAATTGGGGACCGCATGACAAAGATTTTATTCATCGAGCTTTTTAAGATAAACATGGATGAGCTCTTTGATCCGATTTTTTAAAGAAAGTGGTTCTAAAATCTTGGCTTCATCCGCAAACATAAGAAACCATCGGGCAAATTCTTCATTTACGTTTTGGCTTTTAAAAAGCATCTCAAACCCATCTTCGGTTTCCACTTCTTCCACAAAACCATAATACTTTCGTTCCCATGTCATATACCTCGCCATTCTTTTAGGCACCCAGATCCTGACCGTTTGTAATTCCATCTTCTCTCGCTTTTTTTCGAGATAAACATGTATCGGTTTATAGACCCCCTTGAATGGATATTCGGACAGCTCAATGTGATGAATCCTATCCAACCGAAACTGCCTTACTTCATTACGCAGGTGGCAAAATGCCATAAAATACCAAAAATCACCTTCTTGAAAAACACCTATTGGTTCTATTTCCCTCTCTGTAACGGCAATGCTTTCAACGGATTTATACTGCAGCTTCAACCGACGCTTTTTAGCAATCCCTTCAAACAAAACAGCCAATGCGGAGGGAACGTTTTTATTAAGGAAATCCTTTCTCTTATTAATGAGTACTTTATTTTCTACATTGGCGAGATGTTCCTTATCCGAATAGCGTAAAATAGCCCTCATCTTTAATAAAGCACTACTAAAATGTTGACCAATCTCCTTGTCTAAATAATGCTCCATTAACTTTTCGGCCATCGCAAAGCTCAAAGCTTCATTTTGCGTAAAAAGAGTGGGCGGAATTTTATAATCGCTCAACAAGGAATAACCTACACCGGCTTCACTATAGAGCGGGATACCTGCATTTTCCAGTGCTTTCACATCTCTATAAATCGTCCGGAGACTCACTTGGAATTTGTCGGCCAAATCTTGCGCCCTTACCACAGGTTTAGCTTGCAAATGAAAATAAATAGCCAAAATCCGATCAAACCGTTTTTCTATATCCATTGATATTTTGTTTAGCTATGCTTAATAAAGAAAATCATTTGACTTGCTTTTGATACATATAATAAAAAACAACAGGCAATACCGTAAAAGATAGCACTAGACAAATTAACAAACCTCCTACGATCATAATGGCTAATGGTTTCTGTATTTCGGATCCCATCCCTGTCGACATGGACGCTGGCAACAGGCCCATCGCACCCATTAAAGCAATCATAACAATAGATCTGATGCGACTTTTTACACCTAAACTCACCGCCTGCCGCATAGTGTTCTTTCTCATATAATCCTTCATAACTGCGATCAGGATAATTCCATTGATCGTATTCACACCAAACAAAATGATCAATCCTATTCCTGCTGAAATCCCAAAAATAGTCCCTGTTGCCCATAGCGAAATAAATCCTCCGATAAAAGCAAACGGAATAGTAATCGCAGCGATAGCCGTATCTTTCATATTGCCAAAGTTACTGTAAAGTAAAAGTAATATCAATGCCAAGGAAATCGGAATTACCGTCATCAACTGCTTTGTTGCTCGTTCTTTACTCTCAAACTCTCCCGCCCATTCCATATAATTTTCTTTCGGCAAGCTGACTTCTTTCGCCACGACTTCTTTCGCCTCCGTTATTGTGCTCCCCAGATCTCGGCCTTCTATACTAAATCCAACTCCAATATATCGGCTATTCCCTTCCCTATAGATAAATGCAGGACCCGTCTGGTAGCCGATGGTCGCTATCTCTTGTAGCGGTATATTCTGCCCATTACTTGTAGGTATCAAGATATTGCCAATTTTAGCCGGAGTATCACGGTATGCTTTATCAAAGCGTAAGACAACATCAAACTGTCGATCACCTTCATAGAATTTGGTTGCTGCCTGCCCTCCGATAGTCATCGCGATGACAGCCTGTGCATCGCTCATTTGTATCCCATATTTCGCCATCTTCGAATCATGTAATTGAATACGAAGCTCCGGCAAGCCAATATTCTTATAAACATTGATATCGGCAATACCTTCTACATGTGCTATAGAGGCGGCCACTTGATCGGCATACTTCTCCAAGTCATACAAGTCATCGCCAAAGATCTTAATGACCAAAGAGCTTTTTACGCCTGCTACATATTCTTCGACATTGTCCTGAATAGGCTGACTAAAGCCGAAGTTAATCCCCGGATAGTAATTAAGCTGCTGACGCAGTTCCTGAACAATGTCGGCTTTCGAGACCTTACGTTCCCAATCCTTTTCATCCGTTAATTGCACATTAAATTCAATATTGAAGAATCCGGTCGGATCTGTCCCATCATTGGGCCGGCCAGTCTGCGTCAAGATGAAATCAATTTCTTTACAATTGTCCATCATCAGCTTTTTCATTGCTTTGGTCAATTTGGTAGATTCATCCAAACTCACGCTATTAGGCAACGTCGCCCGAATATAAATCGCACCTTCATTCAATTGAGGCAAAAATTCAGAACCATAATTCATAAACTTGTAGACACATAAAACCAATATCCCAGCAAACAGGCCTAATGTAACCTTCTTAAAAGAAAATGCTTTCTCAAACAATCCATAAATAGACCGGTGAAAAAATCGGGTTATAAAATTTTCTTTCTCTTCGATATTTTTGGTGAACAACAATCTGCACATCGCCGGCACGTAGGTCAAACTCAATATCAAAGAGCCCAACAGTGCATACCCTAACGTAAAGGCCAATGGTGTGAACATTTTCCCTTCTACTTTTTGGAAAGAGAATATGGGCAATAATGCAACAATAAGGATAATCAGGGCAAAGAAGATGTATGAAGCCACGCTCCCGGCACTCCTCCGGATAACACCCAATTTACTCATCTTGGCAAATCGCTCGGGCCCCACTCGATGTGAAAGCGTAGCCATCGCTACAAAAACTGTTTCAACAATAACCAATGTCCCTTCCAGCAATAAACCAAAATCCAGTGATCCCATCGAAATCAGATTGGCCGGCAACCCTTGTATCTTAAGCATAATAATGGCAAACAAGAATGATAAGGGAATAACGGATGCTACAATAAATGTAGACTTCCAATTGTATAAAAAAACAAAGACAATCAATGAAACTAACAAAATACCTTCAATCATATTTTTCGAAACTGTTTTGATAGTGTTATCCACCAATTTTGTCCGATCGATCACTGTTTCTATTTTTACATTGGCCGGCAAGGTTCGTTCATTGAGCTCGTCGATCTTTGTCTTCAGGTGTGTGATCACTTCAGATGGATTTTCACCTCTGAGCATTACGACAATCCCCTGTACGAGATCCTCCTCCTCATTGTACCCTACTTGCCCCAAACGTGGCTTATGAGAAACGACGACATCTGCCACGTTTTTTATCAAAACAGGCGTAGATCCGTTTAATGTCACCGTAATATTGCCTATATCTTCGATCTTCTCCAACAGCCCCACTGCACGTACCACATATGCTTGATCACCTTGTTGAATCACATCTCCCCCGACATTGACATTCGACTTGGAGACTGCCTCATACACATCCAATGGCGTAAGATCAAAATTCTTTAACTCCGTAGGATTAATCTTTATTTCGTAGATTTTCTCTTCGCCGCCAAAGCTAATCACATCAGCCACTCCCGGTACGCCCAACAGCTCCCGTTCGATAACCCAATCTTGAATAGCAGTAACCTCTTTGATGGGTAAATCGCTTTTAATAACATAACGAAATATCTCGCCTGTCGCACCTGATGGTGGTTCTATAGCCACATCTGCCCCTTCAGGCAGATTTACTCCGCCCAACTTATTCGAAACGTATTGTTGTGCATAGAAATCATCTACATTATCTTCAAACTGCACCGTTACTACAGACAGTCCAAACAATGAAATCGAACGTATACTGGATTTTCTGGGGATACTATTCATCTCCTTAGAAATAGGTAAGGTAACTAGCTTCTCCATTTCTTCGGCACTGCGCCCCGGCCATTGTGTGATGATACGCGCGCGGGTATTCGTGACATCCGGAAAAGCTTCTATTGGGGTATGCACGAGTGCATATATACCTCCCACAAGCAGCGCGATAGTCCCAAAGAGGACAAACGTAGTATTCTTCAACGAGAAGCTGACGAGATTCTGTACAAGTTTCTTCATACCGGCTTACTGATTTAATTGTTCATAGATCAACAAGGCATTGGAGCCTACAACCTTCTCATCGGCAGCCAGCTTCTCTTGGATAAATACATACTCTTCGTTTCCACCGACAACTGTTATCCTTCGATTTGCAAGATGACAATCATCTTTGTATACGATGATATATTCTTTGTTGTTGCTGAAAACAACAGACTTATGCGGAATAGCAAAAGCATTTCCAAGTTCATTTTTCTTGTCTATAATAATATCTGCGCTCAAACCCGGCATAAGGTTGAGCTGTTGGTTTTCCAGGACAACGCGTGCTTTAAGCACATGCTCGTTGTCGTCAAAGACATTGTAAACTTTATCGATCCTCCCAGTATATATTTTATCCGGGTACGCAATGCTCCGTACCTTGACTATATCACCCTCATGAACATAGCGAAGATTACTCGCATAGATATTGACCATAACCCAGACCTCTTTCAAATTAGAGATCGAAAACAGAGGATCACTATCGGCTGTAACACTCTGTCCTGAGCTGATGGACTTTTGAATAATATAGCCATTTTTGGGGGCCAAAATCTGGAATGCATCTCCGCCAACAGCTCTATACAGTTGCAGGGATTGAAGCACACGTTCCAGTTCAAACTTGGCACTCTCCAGTTCATGTTCCGTTTCCAACATTTCCGGAGCGGAAATCATGCCATCCTTCAATAAATCTTGCTTGGTTTGAACTTGTTTTTCCAAGAGTACAATCCGGTTTTGTTGATAACGCTTTTGTTGATATAGTTCTTGAATCTGTACTGACTTTATGGATGCTAAGACCTGACCTTTATGTACATAGTCCCCCAATTCAAAATGTACACTTTCGACTACCCCTTCCAGTAAGCTTCGAAATGCAACCAGATCATTCTCATTATACTCAATCTTGCCAGAAAGCATTAATTGCTCGGTAATCGGCAGCTCTTCGACAGTCAAAATATCCGTAGATTTTTTCAGTTGTTCTGTCAAACAAAAATTTTCTTCCCGCTTTGTCGCCTGTTGATCCCTAGCATTGCTATTGCAGCTTGCCACAGCACCACATAATACGAGTCCTGTCAGATAATATATTGTCTTTTTCATCTATTTATTTTTCGTTTTAATGGCTGATGAGTCCTCGATGTAAATAATCATTGCCCTGCGTGTCAATACTATTTTACATCTCGGTTTCATATATAAATTAAAAATCTTTGCCTACAATATATTGTAGCTCCTCGTAGGTATTCTTATAGTCTTGAAACAACGTCCAATAGGCTTTCTGTGATTCATGAAAGGACTTTGCGAAATCAATGAACTCGAGCAGCGTAACCTGTTTATTCTGCAACTGTTTCTTGTAGTTTTCCAATAGTATACTTTGTTCCTCCGTCTGTTTTGCGTTCCACTTTACTAAAGAGCTTTCATAATTCCGCAATTGGCTTTGCAAACGTATAACTTCATTTTTCAACTCCCATTGCAAATATTTTTGATGGCTTTTTTCCTGTTCGATCGTATATTGCGCAGCTTTGATATTACCTTTGTTCGTATTGAAAACAGGCAAATCAAAACTCACACCTACACCTACAAAATCGCGCATGATATTGCCTCCCCGATCATAATTAAGCTGAAATGTCAAATCTGGCACGCGCTGTGCTTTTTCTACATCTAATTGCATTACTGTCTTATTTAATAGGTTATTTTGACGTTTTAAGCCTATATTTTGCTCCAAGGCCAAGTCTGTCAGACCAACAGGCAATACCGCCGACAAATCGGTCACTTGCTGCACAAAATGTAATTGACCTACTGTCAGATCCGGCAACTGGGTCAACAACCTTAACTTATGGAGTTCTTCTGCTTTCTCTCCCTGGACCTCGAGTTTCTCTGTATGAAGACCAATTAGCTCACTCTGAATACGATAGTAATCCGTTTTGGCAACATGCTGTCTCTGCGATTGACGTTCATACTGTTGATACAACTGTTCGAATAGTTGAACAATACTGTTTAATTGCGTTTCCTCTTGTTTTATCCTATCCAATACATGGAAAGACTGACGCAGTTCTTTTTTCAACTCACGCATGAGTTCTTCATAATCCAATAAGGCGCTGTTCTTCTCCAAACTTTGCACAGCCACACGCTTTCTGCGCTTTCCGGCAGTCTCGACCAGTTGCTCCAGTTCTACGGAAATCTGTTGTGCTTGCCCATATTGACCGAATAAATAAGGAAGTTTTTCGTATGATGGGTTTTTCCAAAGATTGACTTCTCCTATACGCACTGTAGGGTTGTTCCACAATTTTTCTTGAATAATCCTGGACTCTTCTTGATCCACCTTGTACTTACTCGCGACAAGCAAATAATTATTTTGTAAAAAATGAGCTTCCAGCTCCTGAAGGGTATATGTTTGTGCCTGTGAGATACTCCACAAGCTAACCATAATCATTGTCAAATAGCATTTGTTCACTTTACCAATTTTTACAGCAAAGCTAGCAGGGGCACATTAAGACTGGTTTTAAGAAAGATTAGAATTGGATTAAAACGTCACATAAACTTGTGTTCCTTGTGCGTTTGAAGAAATATCTAGCTTGGCTTGATGCAGATTGAATATAATATGCGCCATAGAAAGGCCTATACCCTTGCCTTGATAACTCTGTGTATTTTGTCCTCTGAAAAAATTCTGCTTGACACGCTTCATATCATCTTTCGGGATACCGATACCGGCGTCTATAATAACCACCTTCAACTGCTGTTCTTTCATAAACAATTTCACGTGTACGGGCTGATTGTCCGAATATTTAATAGCATTTTCGATCAAATTGTTAAAAGCTAGCTCTAATAATTTGTCGTTACCCTCAATCTGCAAGGCTTCCGTATTGCCTACTTGTATATCTACCTCGATTTTGGCTTGATGGTACAAAACAGCATTTTCTATCACTTGCCAAATGACTTCGTCCACCCGGACCTCCTTAAACACAAAGTTTGTCTTAGCCCCTGACAACAACATCATGTGATCCAATGTTTCCTGTAGATCCTGTGTATATTGCTTAAGCTGGATAATTACATCCCGATACTCATCGATAGTCCGTTCTTTACGATCGGTGACCTCTAAGGTGCCTAATAAAGCCGCGATAGGTGTTCGCAATTCATGCGAAACATAATCAATAAAATTCTTCTGCACCTGAAAGCTTTGGGCAATACGATCCACAAAATGATTATATGTCGCTACCAAATCTTCCACTTCAGCATAGGATTTTTTCAGCGAAATCGGTTGGTTGAAATTCTTACTGTCCCGTTCTTTTATTTGTGCGATGATATTGATTATAGGGGCATAAGCAATATTACCCAAATACTGAGAAAACAAATAAATAAAAATCAAGCCGAACAAAGAAACAGCCATCAAGATATGGAGTAGAGATTGCATCTGTGCATTGAACTCGTCTTTCGTTTCACGTGTTATAACTACAAAATCTCCCTGATTGTCCCGATAAAATATCCCGTTGTAAAAAAAACCATCCGTATCAAAAAAAGCTGTATGCCCCTCGCGTATTTGCTCTACGAAACTCGGCGTAATATCGTGATCTGGAGGCATATCTCCATCGAACCTTTTGTTCAACGTATCATATATAACAATATGTCGTTTTGAGATTGTTTTAAGAAGTTGATTTTTGATATTTTCGTGTTCCAAAAGTGATAATTCATCTTTCTCTAGGTAGTAAATTGCAGCCAGCAAAGATTTACTTTCCAGAGACTGATGCTCCTTCTTCGCCATTTGGGCATAAAACGAAATATAAACTACCGACGAAATAATCAAGGTGATGATACTAAAGATCACTACCGAATACAGAGAAAGTCGATGCGTTAGTTTCATCGTATTACGACACTTTGAATATATACCCTACACCTTTCACCGTGTATATAAACTTATTATTCTGATCTTCTATTTTACTTCGGAGATAAGAGATATAGACATCCACTACATTCGTGTGGTTATCAAAGGTAATTCCCCATACGGCGTTGAGAATTTGTGTTCTTGTCACCGTCTTATCTATATTTTCGATAAGATAGGCCAACAATTTAAACTCTTTAGGTGATAAATCTTTCTCTTGTTTCGCCATCAAAACCTTATATTGATTTAGATCTACTGTCAGCTCACCAAATCTGAAAACAGATGTTGGTGCCTCTTGCTGTTGATATTGCTGTCGGCGGGTCAATGCTTTTATTCGCGACAGCAATTCATCAAAATGAAAAGGCTTTGTGATATAGTCATCAGCCCCATAGTCAAGAGCAGACACTTTGTCCTGAACAGCCCCCAATGCACTTAACATCAGAATCGGGACAAATATTTTCTTGTAGCGTAATGTTTGCACCAGTTGAATACCATCCATACCCGGAAGCATAATATCACAGATTATCAAGTCCCATTGAATATTGCTGTAGTATGCCAAAACATCTTCTGCATTTTTGCATAGCGTCACCAAGATACCATTCTCTTCCAATCCCTTGATTAGAAAATCACTGATACGCTTGTCATCTTCTACTACGAGAACCTGCATAAATTCAAAAATAAGTATTAATATTGAAGAAGCTCGCTATCTAGATGTTATTCTAATCGATCTTTAATGCAGCAAATATTTCATGAATTCCGCATAGTTGTAACTATCAAAACTGATAAGGTATAAGATAAAGTATATAAATAACCCAAAAAATCCGAAAACTTATTTCTCCAGATTGGAGAAATAAGTTTTCGGATTGACAATTTATATCCCTAAAAAAGAATTACTTCGCGTATGAAACAGAACGCGTCTCTCGAATGACCGTCACTTTGATCTGGCCCGGATAAGTCATCTCTGTCTGTATACGGTTAGAGATATCAGCGGCTAAAATCTCGGCCTGTGTATCGGTCACCTTCTCACTTTCTACGATCACGCGTAGCTCACGACCGGCCTGTATAGCGAAAGTCTTTTCTACTCCAGGATAAGATAACGCTAACTCTTCCAATTCCTTCAAACGTTTGATGTAGCTTTCAACAACTTCACGACGTGCCCCAGGACGTGCTCCCGATATAGCATCACATGCCTGAACAACCGGAGAGATCATGGACGTCATCTCGATCTCATCATGGTGAGCACCGATAGCATTACAAACATCTGGGTGCTCTTTATATTTTTCGGCCAACTGCATACCTAAAATAGCATGAGGCAATTCCGGGTTATCATCGGGCACTTTACCAATGTCATGTAATAGTCCTGCGCGTTTTGCATGCTTCACGTTAAGTCCCAATTCTGCAGCCATCGTTGCAGCAAAGTTGGCTACTTCACGAGAGTGTTGAAGCAAGTTTTGTCCGTATGATGAACGATAACGCATACGACCAATCATACGAATTAACTCAGGATGTACACCGTGGATACCCAGGTCAATGACGGTACGTTCACCAATTTCAACGATCTCGTCTTCGATCTGTGTACGTGTTTTGGACACAACCTCCTCAATCCGTGCCGGATGGATACGTCCGTCGGTCACCAACCGGTGCAACGATAAGCGAGCAATCTCACGACGCACAGGATCAAATCCAGACAAAATAATCGCTTCCGGTGTATCGTCCACGATAATTTCCACACCTGTAGCAGCTTCTAAAGCACGGATATTTCGTCCTTCCCGACCAATAATACGGCCTTTTATTTCATCATTTTCTATATTGAAAATAGACACCGTATTTTCGATCGCCGACTCAGTAGCTGTACGCTGTATCGTCTGGATAACGACCTTCTTAGCTTCTTTAGATGCGGTAAGTTTAGCTTCATCGACAATATCTTTGATCTGTATAATAGCCTGCGACCGGGCCTCTTCCTTTAATGAAGTCACAAGCTGCTCTTTAGCCTCATCAGCAGACAATCCGGCAATGGTCTCCAATTGCTTAATGTGTTGGTTTTTCAACTGATCGACCTCCTCTTGCTTCTTTTCGTTGAATTCGACCAATTGCTCCAACTTCTTGCTTTTCGCATCCAGATCTTGCTTTTCACGGTTTAGGCTCTCTAACTTCTGGTTCAACGACTGTTCCTTCTGGCGGATACTATTTTCCTTTTGAACAATCGTGCTATTGCGTTGGTTTACATCCTTCTCGTGTTCTGCTTTCAGTTGAAGAAACTTTTCCTTCGCCTCCAGTTGACGTTGTTTTTTGGCATGTTCCGCATGGCTTTCGGCTTCCTTAATTATCCTTTTCGCTTTGTCACTGGCCTCTTTTTCTTGCTTTTTAAGCAGCATCTGCAGCAAAAAGCGTCCAATCACAACGCCTATCAATAAGGATATTATAATTGAAATGGTTATCGATATACTCATATTTATTACTACTATTATATTTATTATTCACATTTATTTTCTAAAAAAAAACCGCAACTAAATTTCGAGTATCATGTATCATAAACTTCGATTTCACAGGATTGAGCTCGTGATCATGACCCAGATGGCTTACGCAAAATGGCCTTCATCTTGTTGATGCTCGTGATATTGAAGCGTTAAGTTTAAAATAGTGACAACCCGAATTTAATTGCGGCAAATTCGTTGTTATAAAGCTCTATAAAGAACGATTATTTATTAAAGAAATCTGTAAGAAGACCATCCAGTTCATGAAGAGACTGTTCTAAACCTAAATCCTTGTTCTGAACATTGTTCTCTGCCTTGATCATGCCTGTTGCATATTGCAATACACACATCGAAAGCAAATCTTGCTTATCACGAACTGCATAATTTACCTGCAATTCTTTAATTTTTTCATTGATCAATTTCGCTGCATGACGTATTACCTCTTCTTCTTGCGCCTCTATCCGTAAGGGGTAAACGCGATCAGCGATATTTATTTTTATGGAAATTTCTCCCATTTTTTTTGAGCTTAATAACGTTATAAACCTATTTTCCCGATAATTATCCTTTCATCAAATTACTTCAACAGGTTTATACATCTGTCTATTTCCCGCACAAAATCGTTAATTTTTTGTTTTGTGTCAAGTATTTTTTCATTTATGGCACCTTTATCTACATCTACCTCGTCAAATGACTTTGCCACCGCGACAGCTTTTAGCTTCTCTTCTAGCTGTCCAACTTTGTCTGTACTTGTTTGAAAAGCTACTTGAACAGACTGTAGTTCCAATCGCAATAAATCATTCTCCTCTTGTAAAGTGTCACACAATTGAATTAAATTTTTCGTTTTCTCAACGATAACATTCATTTGTGCTGATAATGATGCCATACTTTTCTTGCAATTAAGTTTTATCAGTTGAGTTCTTAGCGCACTACAGCACCCGTCTCTCTCTCAAAGTTAATAATTAATTTTTGAATAATGCTATCGATTTGTTTATCATTTAGTGTTTTTTCTTCATCCTGCAGCACAAAACTCAACGCATAAGACTTTTTGCCTTCTGGAAGCTTGTCTCCTTTATACACGTCAAAGATATTCACCTCCTTCAACAATTTACGTTCTGTCTTGACGGCAATATCTTTTAATTGTTCAAAAGTAACTGCTTCATTCACCAACAAGGATAAATCTCTACGAACAGCGGGGTATTTTGACACTTCTTTGTACTTAATCGTATTTTTACGAATAGCTTTCAATACCAAATCCCAATCAAAATCGGCGTAATAAACTTGCCCGTCTACATCAGCCTTTTGCATAGCGGCTGCAGAAACAGCCCCTAGGGATACCAAAACCTTTTGGCCTTTCAAAAAATCAACCCCATAAGCCAAGTGTTTGCTATTCGTTTCTACCACTTGTAGATTTTCTATCTTCAGGCGTTTTACAATTGTATCTACTGCCCCCTTTAAATGATAAAAATTAATATCCTGTCCACCTTTACTCCATTGTTCGGACGATTGCTTGCCCACAATACCCAATACTAGACGTTGTCTTTCGTCATATCCATCTCCGGCAAGATGATAAGTTTTCCCGTACTCAAACACCTTTAAATCTGTAGCCTTACGTTTCTGATTATACGCTATAGCTGTCAATACAGCATATAAGAGGTTTTGACGCATGGTGTCTAAGTCCGAGCTTAGGGCATTCAATAATCTCACCGCCGTACTTTCATCATCCGCATAAGCCAATTTTGTCAACGAATTGGATAAGATTTCCCGATAACCATTGGCAATCAGCAGGTCAGCGACTTGATTCAACACCACCTCTTTATCGGGTTTCTCCTGTGTATTGAGGGATGCCAATATCTGTGATTTCAACTCAATATTATTGTAACCATAGATCCGCAACACTTCTTCGGTAATATCCACTTCTCGGGTCACATCTACTTTGTAAGGCGGAACTTCTACGTGAATAGTATCACCTTCTTCGGCCGTGATGGTTATACCTAAAGCCAATATAATCTCTTTGATCTCTCCAGTCGGAATTTCTTTCCCAATCAAACGCTGTACATTCTTGTAACTCACATCAAATGTAAAAGGTGCTACAGGATTTGGATAAACATCCGTAATTGTGGAAGATACCTTTCCTCCAGCGACTTCTTGAATCAATAAGACAGCACGTTTTAGAGCAAATACGGTGATATTGGGATCTGTTCCCCGTTCAAAACGAAAAGAAGAGTCAGTCTTTAATGTGTGACGTTTGGCGGTCTTGCGAACAGAAACCGGATTAAAGTAGGCTGATTCCAAGAAAATATCTGTAGTCGCTTCCGTAACACCCGAATGCTCCCCTCCGAAAACCCCCGCAATACACATCGGCTTCACACCATCTGCAATCACTAAATCTTCCCCGGACAATGTACGCTCTACCCCATCGAGCGTCACAAAGAGTTCCCCTTCATGAGCTGACCGGACCACCACACTATTGCCGGCTATCTTGGTTGCATCAAACGCATGTAAAGGTTGTCCCAGGTCGTGTAACACATAATTCGTAACATCGACAATATTGTTGATGGAGCGAATACCTATCGCCTGCAACTTTTCTTTTAGCCATTCTGGAGAGTCACCAACTTTTACGCCTGCTATATTTACGCCTGAATAGCGCGGACAAGCTGCCGTATCTTGTACAGTGACCGTCGTCCCAGTTGGCAAATCGTTTGCAATAAAAGCTTCCACATTAGGCAGTGTGTATGTGCTACGAAAATAAGCGGCTAAATCACGTGCAACGCCTAAGTGCGATGCGGCATCCGCACGGTTAGGTGTAAGCCCAATCTCGAAGCAATAATCATCTTCAATCTGATAGTAATCTTTCACCAGCCCCCCTACTTCGGCATCTGACGGCAGCTCTACAATACCTGCATGAGAAGTCCCCAAGCCGATTTCATCCTCTCCACACAACATACCTTCCGACACCTCACCACGAATTTTTGATTTGGTAATCTTGAAAGGTTCTCCCGATAGCGGATAACACGTCGTTCCCACGGTTGCCACGATAACTTTTAATCCCGCACGACAATTGGGCGCACCACAAACAATGTTTAACGGCTCAGGACCACCAACATTCACCGTCGTAATACGCAATTTATCCGCATTAGGATGTTGCTCTGCAGTAAGCACCTCACCAATCACGAGCCCTTCAAGACCTCCAGGAATACGTTGCACCTTTTCTACTGCTTCAACTTCCAACCCTATATCGGTCAATATTAACGAAAGCTCCTCTGGTGTTTTGTCTATATTGAGGTAATCCTTAAGCCAATTGTAAGAAATATTCATTGTACTAAATTTGAAGGTACAAAGATAGGTTTTTGACAGGAGAAAACAATTATTTCGTTATTTCTGTCTTTCCTGCAACATACGCTTTAGCCAACTTACTCATGTGGGTTACGACATCTTTATATCGAGGGTTAGCCACTTGATTGACCAATTCATTTGGATCGTGTAGCGCATCAGTTAAAAATGCTCCTGCTCCATTTCCAAAGAACTCCGCATAGCGCCAACGTTCCGTGCGTACTACTACACCAGTAACCCCTTTGCCATTTTCATTCCATACGGTATAAGCCGGTCTATCCCAGATCTCCTTTGGATCTTCCAAAAGAGGAAGTAGACTAACCCCTTCTACTCCTTCAGGTTTTGGCAAACCACAAGCTTCTGCCAAAGTAGGATAGATATCCAATAGTTCAACAACACGGGAAGAAGAAGTCCCATTCCCCTTGGCTCTCGGGTCATAAATCAAAAATGGAACCCGTGTCCCTTGCTCCCAAAGGGAGCCTGCCTTTGACCATTTACCTCGCTCGCCCAACTGGTATCCATGGTCACTCCAAAAAACCACGATTGTATTTTCACGAAGGCCTTGCTTCTCCAGTTCATCCAAGACTCGTCCGACATTCCAATCTACATAACTGATACATGCCAAGTAGGCTTTAATGTATTCCTTCGCTTCATCTGCATAAGCCGAACGATTGACAAAAAGGTCGGCATTGCGCGGTCTTATGGATCCCGACGGAAAACCAACTGGAATAGCAGGAAGTGAAGAGAAATTAACAGGCAACTCGATATCACTGAATGCATACATGTCAAAAAATTCTTTGGGAGCAACAAAGGGTGTATGTGGCTTTGAGAAACCACAAGCTAGAAAAAAAGGCTTATCACCATCTTTTCGTTCCCTCAAATATTGGATAGCCTTATCCGCCACTTTTGTATCGCTCAACGTGTTAGCTAGCTCCCCTTCCACCGCTTCCCAACGATCTGAACGCACATTAGAATCTGCTCCTTGTGTTAATTTTGCCGGTGAGCGCCATATATTAGCATAATATTGTTGCTCACTGACATAAGAGGGCGGATCGGTGTTAATCGGCCCACTATGCTGACGAGCTTCCCCTCCATCCACCCAAGCATCCGTATCATCTATGCCTCCGTGAAAGATTTTACCCGTGCGTAACGTTTCATAACCATGCTCTTTAAAATACATAGGCAAACTTTTCCAACCTGGAAAAGAAGCTCCAAACCATTCTCTATTGCCGTACAAACCAGAGGTAGTAGGTCTTCGCCCGGTCAATAAAGATGCTCTGGATGGTCCACATAACGGGTATTGACAATAGGCACGTTCAAACAACACACCTTGCTTGGCCAATTTATCCAAATTTGGAGTCTTCGCAACAGCATGTCCATAAACCTGAATATCGGTGCGCATATCGTCGGCAGCGATAAAGAGCACGTTCATTATGGAGCCTTCTTTGGCCTTGGCTCTATTTTGGCCGTAAGCAATACTTACCGACACCCACGAAAGACAAACTATTTTAAAAAAGAATAAACGCATAACATTAGAATTGATAATCGTCAAGTATAAAAATTTCATTTATATATCGCATCCTGAGGTAACCTGACATTTTTTAATTTACAAACGGATTAAAAAGAAATACTGGTCTTAGTTAAAATGGCAAAAGAACCATACTTTCCCCAAAAAATATTCCGTAACTTTGTACTTTAATTTGAAGAACATTCAAAACATACATAGAATAATGATTCATTTCTTTGAGAACCCATCGAACACGATATACGGTGTTCAAAGTGTACACTCTTTATCCCAAGAAGATATCAACAAACTCAACTGGCTCTTCGGGAATGCAAAAAAACTAGATCAGCAAACACTTGACCATTGGTATGTAGGTCCTCGCGCGGCCATGATAACACCATGGAGTACCAATGCCGTGGAAATGACCCAAAACATGGGCATCGAAGGGATCGTACGCATAGAAGAGTTTCATCCGATACCCGCTGACTTTAACGATTTCGATCCGATGATCTCGCAGAAATACAATGCGCTGACACAGGAAATGTACAGCATCGATATCAATCCTGAACCAATCTTGGAAATCGATGATATCGACGCCTACAACAAATCAGAAGGATTAGCCTTAAATACGGAAGAAGTAGCCTACTTAAATAACTTATCGATCAAAATCGGCCGCAAGTTGACCGACTCAGAGGTTTTCGCTTTTTCACAAGCCAATTCTGAACACTGTCGCCACAAAATATTTAACGGAACATTCATTATTGATGGAGAAGAACAGCCTTCTTCCCTATTCAAGTTGATTAAGAAAACATCCGAAACGAATCCAAACGGGATTGTTTCGGCCTATAAAGACAACGTCGCTTTTATCAAAGGGCCAAAAGTTACCCAATTTGCACCTCGATCAGCAGATAAGCCGGACTTTTACGAAGAGAAGGATTTTGATTCGGTCTTATCGGTAAAAGCAGAAACCCACAACTTTCCAACGACAGTAGAACCATTTTCTGGTGCGGCAACAGGGTCCGGAGGTGAAATCCGGGACCGTCTGGCAGGAGGTCAAGGTGCTATCCCATTGGCTGGTACGGCCGTCTATATGACAGCGTATTCGAGATTGGAACAAACTCCTTTACGTGTAGAACAAGGAACAATTACAGAGCCTGCAAGTGAAAAAGTAAATTCCAGAAACTGGGAAAATGCCATGAAAGAACGTCCGTGGTTATACCAAACCCCTATGGACATTCTGATCAAAGCCTCGAATGGAGCTTCGGATTTCGGAAATAAATTTGGACAACCGCTGATCACAGGCTCGGTATTAACTTTCGAGCATGAAGAAGAAGGGCGTAAGCTGGGTTATGACAAAGTCATTATGCAAGCCGGCGGTATCGGTTATGGCAAACTGGATCAAGCCATAAAACACACGCCTGAAACGGGTGATAAGATCGTCATTTTAGGGGGCGAAAATTATCGTATTGGTATGGGAGGAGCAGCAGTTTCTTCGGCGGATACGGGAGCTTTTGGCTCGGGTATTGAATTGAACGCTATCCAGCGCTCGAATCCTGAGATGCAAAAGCGTGCGGCAAACGCGGTCCGTGGCTTGGTCGAATCAGACCACAACCCTATCGTGTCCATACACGACCATGGCGCTGGAGGGCACTTAAACTGTCTTTCGGAATTAGTAGAAGATACCGGCGGTTTGATTGATCTGGATAAATTACCCGTAGGTGATCCTACCCTCTCCGCTAAAGAGATTATCGGCAACGAGTCACAAGAACGTATGGGATTGGTCATTGCGGAAAAAGATATCGAAACTTTACAAAAAGTAGCTGATCGGGAACGCTCACCGATGTACACAGTGGGTGACGTGACTGGCGACCACCGTTTTACTTTTCAATCACAAACTACGGGTGAAAAGCCGATGGATTATGCTTTGGAAGACTTCTTCGGTTCATCGCCAAAAACCTATATGCGGGACGCATCGGTAGAAAGAACTTATGAAGATGTTGCATACGCTACTGAAAACATCCCAACTTACCTAAAGCAGGTCTTGCAACTGGAAGCCGTTGCAGCGAAGGACTGGTTGACAAATAAGGTAGACCGTTGCGTAGGAGGACGTGTAGCCAAACAACAATGTGTAGGCCCATTACAATTACCATTAAACAATGTCGGGGTAATGGCATTGGATTATAAAGGTAAAGAAGGTATCGCCACCACAGTAGGACATTCTCCGGTTGCGGCTATCGTTGACCCTGCAGCTGCGAGCAGAACGGCTATAGCCGAATCGCTATCCAACATCGTGTTTGCACCAATAAAAGATGGTTTGGCGGGAATTTCCTTATCCGCCAATTGGATGTGGGCATGTAACAATGAGGGCGAAGATGCTCGGTTGTATAAGGCCGTAAAAGCCTGCTCGGATTTTGCGATCGAACTAGGCATCAATATCCCGACCGGTAAGGACTCCCTGTCCATGAAGCAAAAGTATCCAAATGGAGAACATGTTATCGCACCGGGCACGGTGATTATATCTGCTGCGGGAAACTGTACAGATATCACCCAAGTCGTCGAACCTGTATTGAAAAAAGGATTAGGTTCTATTTACTACATCAATTTATCGAAGGATACGTTCAAATTGGGTGGGTCTTCTTTTGCCCAGATTCGTAATAAGGTGGGCAAAGAAGTGCCAACTATCCAAGATGCGGCTTATTTTAAAACAGCTTTTAATACCATCCAACAATTAATCGTTGACGATCAGATCATAGCAGGACATGATGTGGGTTCGGGAGGATTGGTGACGACTTTATTGGAAATGACTTTCGCGGATGTAAACTTGGCTGCCTATTATGACCTGTCTGGTCTAAACGAGCAGGATACGGTGAAAGCGCTATTTAACGAGAACATTGCTGTTGTTTTACAGGCTAAAGATGATACGGTGCTTGAAGCTACATTAGCAAAAGCTGGCGTTGAAGCTATAAAAATTGGTCAGGCTATCGAAGGTAATACCGTGCACTTCAAAAATAACACCGATACCTTTACATTCGATGTCGCTGAAACACGCGATACCTGGTACAAGACATCATTCCTTTTGGATCAGAAACAGTCTAAGAATGGAATGGCGCAAGAGCGTTATAACAATTACAAAAATCAGCCGTTGAGGTACGAACTGCCAAAGCATTTTGATGGCAAGAAGCCCGTCATTGACACTTCAAAACCCCGCCTTAAGGCGGCTATTATTCGGGAAAAGGGATCGAACTCCGAGCGCGAGATGGCTAATGCCATGTACTTGGCTGGATTCGATGTCAAAGATGTACACATGACCGATTTGATCTCTGGTCGAGAGACATTGGAAGATATACAATTTATTGGTACAGTCGGTGGTTTTTCCAATTCGGATGTTTTGGGCTCGGCCAAAGGATGGGCCGGAGCTTTTCTATACAATGAAAAAGCAAAACAGGCATTGGACAATTTCTTTGCCCGTCCGGACACCTTATCTGTTGGCATCTGTAACGGTTGTCAGTTATTTATGGAACTAGAACTGATTAATCCCGATCACGAAGTCCATGGTAAAATGTTGCACAACATTTCGCAAAAACACGAATCTAACTTTGTTTCGGTAAAAATACAGGACAACAACTCTATTATGTTGAAGACCTTAGCCGGAACTACCTTGGGCGTTTGGATTTCGCACGGTGAAGGCAAGTTCAATTTACCCTACGGTGAGGACCGCTACGATATTGTTGCTAAATATGCCTATGAACAATACCCACATAATCCCAATGGATCGGATTTCAATACGGCTATGCTCTGCGATCGTACAGGCCGTCACTTGGTGACCATGCCACACATCGAACGCTCGGTTTTCCAATGGCACTGGGCACATTATCCAGAAGGCCGTCAGGATGAGGTATCTCCTTGGTTAGAGGCATTTGTCAACGCCCGGAAATGGATCGAGGAAAATGTATCCCTATCACAATAAAATAAAACAGCGTATCAAAAATGGAGAGCTGATCCGATTTGAATTTGTCGAAAAATATAAACTGATCAGCCCTGCATTGCTACTATATTTTAAGACGGAACCTTATATCCGTCCAATTCGAGCGCATCGGTTTGAGGAATATGAACCTTTACTCCAGACGTATACTACAAATCCTGGGCAATAGCATAGCCTGCTGCCCAGGCCCATTGGAAGTTATATCCTCCGAGCCATCCTGTAATATCTACAGCTTCTCCACCGAAATATAGACCGGGATATTTTTTAGCCTCCAACGTCTTCGGATGAAGCTCCGAAGTAGACACACCACCACGCATCACCTCTGCCTTATCATAGCCCTTGTCACCGGCAGGCTTGACCTTAAACCGATGCACAGTATCTGCCGCAACTTTTGCATCAGCTTTACTAAGCGAAGCAATCTTCGTATCTATCGGTAAGAATTTACCCCAAGCATCTACCAATTTCTTCGTAAAATGGTCATTCAACAGTTGTCCGACCGTACGTTTACCTCCAGTAGTTCTTTCCTGTCTGATCAAGTCATCTAGCTTAAATTTTGGCAATAAGTCTATTGTAAACTCCTCACCGGCACGCCAATAAGAGGAAATCTGTAAAATGGCAGGACCACTTAGCCCCCAATGCGTAAACAAAATATTTTCCTCAAAGGATATCTTATCGTTGTAGACACGTGCTAAAACTGAATTCCCCGACAAAGAGGCATACCAATCCGCATCCTTGCCCGTTATTGTCAAAGGCACAAGCGCTGGAGCTGTCTGAATGACCTCCAACCCTAACTTTCGCGCCGTCCGCAAGGCCAAATCTGTAGCTCCTAACTTAGCTACAGGCAGACCTCCAGAAGCAAAAACAACTTTTGTGCTTTTTAGTATCTCTTCTTTTCCATTACGCTCTATTGTCAGGCTATAACCTTCATTGGTATAATCTACCGACTTTACCACCGTATTCAACCACATATCCTGACCAGTTTCATTTAGGAGCTTCGTAAAAGTAGCGACAATGTCTTTGGCTTTATTGGTGGTAGGAAACAATTGTCCCAAGGTTTTTTCCTGTCCTTTTATGTCTCCAAAATTCTCGAAAAAAGTAACCGTATCGTCTACCGTCCATTGTGAAAAAACAGCATGCAGAAAGGATGGATTTTCCGACACAAAATTATCTATCGACGTATACAGGTTAGTGTAATTGCAACGTCCACCTCCCGATATGAGGATTTTAGCACCAGGCCTGTCGTTACGTTCTAAGATTAAGGTCTTCTTACCCAACAATCCCGCCTGCACAGCACACATTAAGCCACAGGCTCCTGCTCCAATGATAATAGCTTCGTATTTATTCAAAGTCAAAAGTATTTAATGAGCTATAAGCCATATACTATTAGCTAAATGCTAAACTATAAAAACAAAAAAGATTATTCAACAATCGGAAATTCCTTATAAAACCTAAGCAATTGAATGGTTTCGCTCCGAAGTTTTGTGCGAACAAAATTTTTTATATCCCCCTCGACCAATTCTCCCAAACCATTCAAGATCCCTTTATCGCTCATATGCTCTAATATATCAATACATTTTTGCAAGTAACTCGCAAGTGGCATATTCATACGAGTTTCGACAATAGTTTTATTTATCGGCGTCTGCTTTTGCATAAAAAAATAACTATCTAAAATGTCACGATTAGTTATTTCCGTGCGATCGAGCAAAGCACATAACTTGTGAGCAAACATATCGGAAGCAATCATCGTCTTTACATGAATACCAAGCAAGTTTTTGATTTCATACTTTTCATTTCCTTGCCGGTTAGAAATTTCTATTTTCAGTTTCCGCTCACCAACACCATAGTCCAGCACGACTATAAGTCCATAAAATTTAATGTCCTCATCGGCTATTTTTCCATATTTTAAAAGTATCTGCCGTATTTTTTCATACACGGCTCTTTCTTTACTTGCGTCTAAAAGGTTAAAATCTAAATCCACCGAAAAACGTGGCAAGTCGTAAAAAAACATCAGAGCGGTCCCACCTTTAAATCCTAATAAAGACGACAACTCCACATCACTATATATATCTTTCAGTATTTGGAGCAGAAAGAACTTATGCTTATTGATGTCCACCTTTTTGCAGTATTTTATTTACCCTTTGGATTAATATTTTAGAATTATAAATCGGCAACAGTTCACGTACCATTTGCTCATTCAATGAATGAATATTATCAAAATAATAAGACCCATTCAAATATAACGTATCTAAAAACGCTCTTTCGGGAGTAGCAATATTGATATTTCCATTTCGGTTAATGCCGCGCATATTTATCAGGATTTCATTTTTTATTTTACGATAATAAACCGTATAATTATCTACCTCTACACTCCGGCTTAGATAGCTTATAGCAGTGATGCGACTGTCGTATTGAAAAACAACACCTGCCTTTTGCAATACATACTCCAGAGACAGGTAAGAAGGGGTATAAAGCATACAAGCCAACTCTTCGGGATTATACCCTGGTTTGGCATAGATTCCTTTACGTGGACGCAGCAATTTGCCTGTCCGCACATAATAGTTTAGCTTCTGATTGAGTAACTGAAAGTTAGTCTCGCCCGAAAGCAAAGCTACAGTAGGTAAGGTAAAAACTTTATCTCCACTATTATAAATCTCCCAAATGAAACCCTTATTCCGTGAACTCAACATTTCAAAATTTAGAATGTACAGTTCACAAAACTAAAAAACTCCGTTTAAATATCCAAATCATACTGCTAAAATGTCTAACTGCAAGAGCAGGGTCTCACATATAAAGCTTAACGCCTAAAACCCAAAAGAAATCAATTCGCCTTTTAAAGAAACCACCCGTTGCTCATGCCACGACTGTTCTGCCAGCTCCAAAATACGGATGACATCTCGAGCTTGCGCCGGCTGTACAATCAAATCTTCTCTACCACCCAACACGTCTACAATATTCCGGTAAAAGTCCTGTCCCGAACCTACCTCGCTAGGGATATGCTCGGCAACATCCTGCCCATTTTCCAAAATGGACAATGTGCCATAAGTATCCTCCTCTTCTCTCCCCCAATCCGACATATCCCCAGGACGCACACCTGCACGCAGCAAGTTTTCCTGCGGGTCTACTCCTCTCTTTACGAATGATCCGTTCACACCGTAAACCGCAAAGCGAGGTGTAGGTTCTTTAGCCAACATTTGTCCCTTCAAGGAAACTTTCAGCTTGGGATAGGAAAGAATGATCTCAAAATCATCAACAGCTTTTGCACCATCCCGTTGCACACGCAGATCAGCAAACACCGAATCCGGATGCCCAAATAACTGCAAAGATTGGTCGATTAAATGAGCTCCAAGGTCATAATGTATACCCGATCCCGGCAAATTTGCCTCACGCCAGGCTCCGGGGCGAAGAAAGTTACGGAAGCGATCAAATCGAGCTTCATAATTGACCACACGTCCCAATCTACCCGAGGCGATGATCTTTTTTACAGTCTTAAAATCCGAATGAAATCGTGCATTATGATGCACAGACAGCAATAGATTTTTTTCTTTTGCCAATGCGATTAATTCATCCGCTTCGACTGTTGTATTGGTAAAGGGCTTTTCGACTACGACATGCTTCCCCGCCAATAGTGCAGCCTTCACTAAGCTAAAATGCACATCATTGGATGTCGCCACAACGACGATATCGACTTCAGTATCTTGGATAATGTCATCGGCGGACAATACGCCTATAGCTTCCGGATAGCGCTCCGCCAACATTTGCTGCTGTTCAGGCTTTCTTGCCGTTACTTTATACAGCTCCAAGCTTTCATTTTCTGCAATAAAAGGCGCATGGAATACATGCCCTCCTACGGAAAATCCAATGAGACCTATTTTGTACTTTTTATGCATGTTCCATCGACAATTTCTTTAGACACTAAAGAAAGGATTTATTCATAATGATATTAACTGTTTCCATGTGTCTTCCGTTACGATACAACATATCGTAATTTCGTTAAAGATAATGATTTCGTTCGGGACATTCAACCCCGTCCTTTTTAGTGCGGCAGATTTAACCGTCCTACCAAATCTGCAATAACAGGCATAACTTCCTTTTAAAAATTTGCTTTGCAGATCACGTTAAAAGGTTCGTATTTTCGCCACTTTTCGGGGTACCCTAAAAGAGACTTTGGCGAAAACACGAACCTTTATCCTTGAAAAATTCATCAATTGCTTTGTTAAAAAACAAGCTTTATGAATATTTAAAACCTGTTTTTATACTAAAATGTTTAGAAAATTATAAAAAACAGAGAGATACACTTTCTGACAAAACAGTTAACTGTTTTATAAAAAGAGTCAACTGTTTTATAAAAACAGATACACGTTCTGTAAAAATAGTTAGCTATTCGACTCCGCAATGTGGCTATCCTAAGAAAACAGTCAGCTACTTTGACAGGACAGATAGCTATAAAAACAAAACAGTTAACTGCTTTATAAAAAGAAAAACACGTTCTGACAAAACAGCTAGCTATCCGGCTCCGCAATGTAGCTATCCTAAGAAAACAGTCAGCTACTTTGACAAGACAGATAGCTATAAAAACAAAACAGCTAACTCTTTTATAAAAAGAGTGAACTACTTTTCTTCATGAGTTATCTGTTCTATATATTTAGCTACACGTTTGAACAAAACAGCTACACGATAGACTGAAACAGTCTTCTTTTGCAATAGATTGCAGGGGCGAATGATCTCCTTTCCATACAAGTCTAACATCTAATATCTAATATCTAAAGAGAATCACATTCTCTCCGGAACCTCAATACCGAGCAGACGCATGCTTTCGGCAATGACTTTTGCAGCTGAAGCTGACAGATGCAGACGAAAAGTCTTCACTTCTTCTTGCTCCGCTTTCAAAATGCTTTCCTCATGGTAAAACTTGTTGTAGAGCTTAGCCACGTCATAAACATAATTTGCTAACTGTGCCGGACTAAATTCTTGAGCAGATGCTTCTATAATAGCCGGGAAATCGGCTAAAACCTGGATCAAATCTCGCTCATAGGGTGAAATATTATCGAGCGAAACCGAAGGCTCTGTTCCTGCAAATCCTGCTTTGCGCAACACAGATTTAATACGTGCATGGGTGTATTGGATAAAAGGCCCTGTATGCCCCTGAAAGTCTACCGACTCATTCGGATCAAATAACAGACGCTTCTTGGGATCCACCTTTAACAAGAAATACTTCAGTGCCCCCATACCTATGATACGGTACAAGTGCGCTTTCTCTTCTTCCGAAAAGCCTTCTGTCTTTCCCAGCTCTTCGGTACGCAACTGGGCTGTTTGGATCATTTCACCCATCAAATCATCAGCATCCACTACTGTCCCTTCCCGGGACTTCATCTTCCCGGACGGCAGATCCACCATGCCGTAAGACAAATGAAAGAGCTCGTCTGCCCAATCAAAACCTAATTTCTTCAAAATCAGAAACAACACTTTAAAATGATAATCCTGCTCATTTCCAACGGTGTAAACCATCCCACCTACATCCGGAAAATCTTTTACGCGCTGAATGGCCGTCCCGATATCCTGCGTCATATAGACCGAAGTACCGTCTGAACGCAAGACCAATTTTTCGTCTAAACCTTCGTCCGTCAGATCGATCCAGACTGAACTGTCTTCTTTTTTATAGAACACACCTTTTTCCAATCCCTTTTCCACCTCATCTTTTCCCAATAAGTAGGTTTGGCTCTCGTAATAATTGAAGTCAAAATCAACACCGATATTTTTGTATGTCACTTCAAAACCGTCATACACCCAACCGTTCATCGTTTTCCAAAGGTTAACCACTTCCTCATCGCCGGCTTCCCACTTGCGTAGCATTTCCTGAGCCTCAAGCATTAGCGGAGCTTGTTTTTTTGCCTCATCTTCCGATACTCCCTGTATTTTCAGTTCGTCGATTTCTTTTTTATAGGCTTTATCAAATTCCACATAAAAATTGCCAACAAATTTATCACCTTTCAATCCAGTAGATTCGGGTGTTTGTCCATTCCCAAACTTCTGCCATGCCAGCATCGATTTGCAGATATGAATCCCACGGTCGTTGATGACCTGCGTTTTATACACTTTTTTGCCTGACGCTTTTAAAATTTCGGCTACAGAATAACCTAAAAGCACGTTACGTACATGTCCCAAATGCAACGGTTTGTTGGTATTTGGTGACGCATATTCCACCATAACCGCCTTTCCATGCTCTGGAAACTGCCCAAAATTCACAGGCAAAATGGTGTCATTCAAAAGTGAAATCCAATACCCATCCGATAAACTAATATTTAAAAAACCTTTGATGACATTGAATGCGGAAATTTCTTGCACATGCTGTTGCAGATATTCGCCAATTTCAGTTCCTGTCTGTTCTGGCGATTTCTTTGAGAATCGGGTTACGGGAAACGTAACAATGGTAATCTGCCCCTCAAACTCCTTACGCGTTTCCTGTAAAGTGATTTGTTCTTCAGGTATTTCAATGTTATAAAGTGCTTGGACAGCCTTGACCGTCTGTTGTATAAGTTTCTGTTGAATAGAAATAGTCATGTAAATATTATGTAATAATCCTATCTTTCTGATAATGAACGAGAAAATTATAACCCTAAGTATTTAGGTATTCATTACGAAAGTATATCTTTGCCAAAAATAATAAAAAATGCAGAGCTATCAGGAATTTCTTGACTTAAGTGTTGGTTTTCCGCAAGACGGATTTGAAATCATTGATGATGAGTTGTATTTCCACGACCTGAATCTAATGGAAATGATAGAAACGTATGGTACACCATTACGTTTTACCTACTTGCCTATTGTCAGCAAAAAAATCCAGCAGGCGAAAATTCTTTTCCAAACAGCTATACTCAAACATGATTATAGAGGATCCTACAAATATTGTTACTGCACAAAATCTTCTCACTTCAAACATATCGTTGAGGAAGCACTGAAAAATGATATCCACTTGGAAACATCATCGGCTTTCGACATGCCTATGATCGATTCGTTGGAACGTGCCGGGACAGTAACCAAGGATATTACTGTTATTTGCAACGGCTTTAAAACCTATCAGTATAAGCAGTATATCGTTGATATGATCCATGATGGCTATAAAAATATTATCCCTGTACTGGACAATAAAGAAGAATTCAATCTTTACGACGATGAGATCGAGTTGGATGAGCCTTGCGCAATAGGTATACGCGTTGCTGCCGAGGAACAACCTGATTCGCAATTTTATACATCGAGATTAGGTATTCGTCAGGAAGACATCATTGATTTCTACAACAACAAACTGGCTGTTAACCCTAATTTCAAGGTAAAACTCTTACATTTCTTCATCAACTCGGGTATTTCGGACACACCTTACTATTGGAATGAGTTGGAGAAATATGTGACATTATATTGTAAATTTAAAAAGATAAACCCGGACCTAGACACACTCGATATCGGTGGCGGTATGCCTTTCAAAGATTCGTTGGTACATGATTTTGACTATGAGTATATGGTTAACGAAATCGTCAACCGTATTAAGCAGATCTGTGCTTATCATGAGGTCATGGAACCCGATATTATTACCGAGTTTGGCAAATACACCGTAGCCGAAGCTTCGGGGATTTTATATAAAGTATTAGGACGCAAACAACAGAACGACCGCGAACGATGGTTTATGATCGATGGCTCATTCATCACAAATCTTCCTGATGTATGGGCACTCAATCAACGGTATATCTTATTACCTATCAACAACTGGGATTCGGAATATGAACGGGTCAACCTAGGCGGCATCACCTGCGACGGACAGGACTATTACAACCAGGAAGCTCACATGAACTCTGTATTCATGCCGAAGACCCGTAAGATCCAATACCTGGGTTTCTTTCACACAGGTGCTTATCAAGATGTATTAAGTGGTTATGGTGGCATTCATCATTGCTTACTACCATCCCCTAAACATGTGTTGATCCGTCGTAACAGGGACGAAACGTTCAATTATGAGGTGTTTGGCGAAGAACAGAATTCCAAACAAGTCATGAAATTATTGGGGTATCATTAGTGAAAAGGTTTTTACTTCGAAGTATGCAGGCTTTACTTATTCTCATTATCCTTCTGGTTGTAGGAACATTCCTTTATCTGAAGCACGCTAGATTCGGCACAAATGCTGTTGGTGAAAGACTCACCAATATGCAAAGCAGACCTAACTATAAAGATGGGGCATTTGACAATATCGAATTTACCCCAGCTTTAGCCGAAGGGACAAGCTATACGGATATCATGAGAAGCTTTTTCTTTACAAAAAGGGAACGAAATGTCCCCAAAGATCTTATCCCCGTTGAAAAAAACGATCTCCATCACCTACCCATTGACAGCAACCTATATATTTGGTTTGGCCACTCGTCCTACCTACTTCAATTAGACGGCAAGAAAATTTTAGTCGACCCCGTCTTCAGCAAATACGCTACCCCGGTTCGAATAAGTGTAAAAGCATTTAACAGCACCTATAGTTACACGGCAGAAGATATGCCTGAAATAGATATTTTGGTGATCACCCACGATCATTGGGATCATTTGGATTATAACACTTTCATGCAACTCAAACATAAGGTTAAGCATATTGTAACCGGACTTGGCGTGGGTGCCCACCTCGAAAAATGGGGTTACCCATCTCATCAAATTACTGAATTATATTGGGGAGAAGCTGTTGATTTGGAAGGATTCCACATTACTTCCGCTACAGCGCGGCATTTTTCAGGGCGTACCTTTAAAAGGAACACAACCTTATGGTCCTCTTTTATCTTAGCAGGTTCGAAGAAAATATACATCGGGGGAGATAGTGGTTATGGTAAGCATTTTAAAAAAATCGGCCAGGAACATGGGCCTTTTGACTTTGCGATATTGGAGAATGGGCAATACAACCTGATGTGGAAATATATACACATGATGCCCGAAGAAGTCATCACCGCTACGGAAGATTTACAGGCAAAATATATTATCCCCGTACATTCATCAAAATTCCCATTAGCGAATCATGCTTGGGATGAACCTTTGATTCGGGTAACCAAAGCTGCTAAAGAAAAACAAATAGACGTCATTACGCCTCGAATTGGTCAAATCGTTTCCCTCGACCACCTCCCCCCCAACACAGCATGGTGGAAAGGTCTGATGTAAAGCATTCATTCGGAACTACCATCACATTTCCCGTTCTACACCTAAGCCAAATAAAGCAAAATCATATTTGACAGGATCCTGAGGTTCGAGCAACCGTAAATTTTCGGTCAGTTCAACGGCAGTTTTCCAGTTCACTTGATCCAAAGTGATCAGATGTAATTTTCGAGCCACTCGTTCCACGTGCACATCACATGGGCAGATCAACTGGCTCGGTTTGATCCGCTGCCAAATTCCAAAATCTACCCCCTTGTCATCCTTCCGTACCATCCACCGCAAAAACATATTTAAGCGCTTACAGGTTGATTTTTGTAAAGGAGAGCTCACATGTTTTCTGGTACGTAATGGGAAATCCGGCAGCGAAAAGAAATAATTTTTGAAATTATTTAGTGCACGTTCTATGTCGATTTCATCGCTCTGCTCCTGCTCTATTATGAAAGCATCTTCCAATGAGGGAAATCTCGCATAGTGATTCTTAAAAAAAGAAATAAAATATAATAAATCCGTATCATTGAAGGTACGGTGCTTAAATCCTAATAACTGCTTTAGCTCCCTGTCTTGATGGTTCTTGATAAAGTCAAAAGGGGCTCCATCCATACGAGCAATCAGTTCTGAGCATTTGTTGATAATCGTCTTGCGCTGTCCCCATGCCAATATAGCAGCTATAAATCCCATAATTTCCACATCTTCTTTACGCGCGAATCTATGCGGGATACAAATAGGATCCTTTTCAATAAAATCGGGACGATTATATTGATCAACCTTGTTGTCTAAAAACTCTTTCAGATTAAAATTCGACATAGCAATAGCTTACTTAATAAGGCACATTAAAAGTCTACCGGAGAAGGATACTTAAAAGTATAATCCAACAATTTGATAATTTTATCAGGAACCACCACTTTATGAAAGATCTCTCTCGGTTCAAAAGCAAGAGGTAAATTATACCCATATTTTGCAGCAGATGCTTCAATAACATGACGTTTTGAGGGGTGTTCCGGACAAACTACATTATAAGCCTCACCCCACATCAGCCGTTCAAAGCCTCTTTCAATCAATTGCACCACATCCGTTATATGCACAAAATTTGCAAGCTGATCTCCCGTGTGACAAACCTTATCGGCAAAGTATTTCGCAAAAATCCTGTTCTTACCAAACAGGCCTCCCAGTCGATAAACCGAGGTATGCGACAAAGACAATAGCTGCTTTTCTGTACGATACAAACGCTCATTTAAATCAGAAATACAGCTTTCATCAAATATCCCATCCTGATCCGGATAAATACCAACCGAACTCAAAAAAATATGTCCTTTATAATCCAACCGATCAATCAAGGTTTTTACCCGGTCAAACCGATCGAAGAGAACCTCAGGTGTATGTTTGGAAGTGGCAGGAATACTCGTCAAGATATAATCAAACGAGGATGGCAATAAACGCCAATCCGCTGAAACATCAAAATCCATCACCACGGTATGAAATCCAAGTTTTCGCAGCCTATCCGCTTTATCTTTTCCGGTCGTAGTTACCCACAACTCGGCATCGTTACGGCATATATACTCCGCAAAAGCCTCTCCTACCCAACCGCACCCTAGTATTAATATTTTCATCTAATAATTTTTTCTCTACGGCTGAGGAGTGCTCTCGGTTTCATTTTCTATTTTAGGCTAGAGCCCATATGTTGTAACCCGATATGCTGTATATTATACAGCCATAGTAAGTATAGGCTATAGGCCTAAGTCCAGCTTAAAGCTAAAGGTTAATACGCCTTCGCGAATAGTACGCGTTGTGTCGAAGGTTTGCCTGTAAAAATGCACACGCCCTCCTCCACTTTCGCATCCAAAGGAATACAACGTATAGTCGCCTTAGTCTCTTCCTTCACACGTTTTTCCGTCTCTATCGTTCCATCCCAATGACAGGAAATAAATCCAGTCTTTGTTTCCAGCACTTCTTTAAATTCATCGTAGGAATTCACCTCGGTAATATGTTCATCCCTGAATTTCAACGCTTTTTGATAAATACTATGTTGGATTTCATCCAGCAGATTTTTAATGTTATCGGCCAGGCCATCCTGTGTTACCGTCTCCTTAGTTTGGATATCCCGACGTGCCAACTCAACCGTACCATTTTGCATATCACGTGCACCTACAGCCACCCGTAGAGGCACACCTTTCAACTCCCATTCCGCGAACTTGAATCCCGGGCGTTGTGTATCCCTGTCATCATATTTCACAGATACATCTTTAGCTTTAAGTTCGCTCGTTAAGTTTTCAACAAAAGCATCAACTTTAGCCTTTTCCTCTTCCGTCCGATAAATGGGTACAATTACCACTTGTATAGGCGCCAATTTCGGTGGGAGAACAAGACCTTGGTCATCCGAATGCGCCATTACCAAAGCTCCCATCAAGCGAGTTGACACCCCCCAAGATGTTGCCCACACATACTCTTGCTTGCCCTCTTTGGACGTAAATTTCACATCAAAGGCTTTTGCGAAATTCTGACCGAGGAAATGTGATGTACCAGCCTGCAGGGCTTTACCGTCTTGCATCAGCGCCTCTATACAATAAGTATCCAATGCCCCTGCAAAGCGCTCATTCTCTGTCTTGCGTCCCCGTATCACAGGTAGAGCCAATGTATTTTCTGCAAAATCAGCATAGACGTCAAGCATTTGCTCTGCCTCTGCAATAGCCTCCCCTTCAGTAGCATGTGCAGTATGCCCCTCCTGCCACAAAAATTCAGCCGTACGCAAAAACAATCGCGTACGCATTTCCCAACGTACCACATTCGCCCACTGATTCACCAAAATAGGAAGATCCCGATAGGACTCAATCCAGCCTCTATAGGTATTCCAGATAATCGTTTCAGATGTCGGCCTTACGATCAGCTCTTCCTCTAGTTTGGCATCTTCATCGACAACCATCTGCCCGTTTCCATCATTCTTCAATCGATAATGCGTAACCACCGCACACTCTGTGGCAAAGCCTTCGACATGTGAGGCTTCCTTCGAAAAAAATGACTTCGGTATAAATAAAGGAAAATAGGCATTGCTATGTCCCGTTTCCTTAAACCGCTTATCAAGAATAGCTTGCATCCTTTCCCAGATACCATAGCCATAAGGCTTAATAACCATACACCCCCTCACCGCCGAATACTCAGCCAGATCAGCCTTAATTACTAAATCATTGTACCATTGAGAATAATCCTCACTTCTACTTACTATTCCTTTGCTCATCGCGTTAAAACTGAATTAAATTGTATCAATATCTTAAAGAAGAAAAATATTTCTATTTTTGCTAACAAGGGTTAAACCTTTCATAAATTTCGCGTCTAAGATAATAAATAAGACTGTATTCTATATACACTTTAGATTAAAGATATCATGAAAACGAACAAATTACTCATCGGGAGTTTAGCAATAATACTTGCTTTGGCTTTGAACGCATGTTCGACGAGCAAACAAATTGCTTACAAAGATGATATGTACAATAATCAGGCTGCAAACCGACCTGCAGACTACCAAAGTCCGGACTACTATTACTCCGATGGACAGGAAAATGTTTCTGCAAATGCGACTAATCAATATTACGCGGACGAATACAGTGACCAAGCGTACAATGAAGACGAATATGTAGAGTTAGAATATGCTAACCGTATCAATAGATTTTATTACCCCACAGCTGGTATGAGCTACTACGATCCCTGGTTTGACCCATGGTATGGTTACGGTGGTTTTGGCTTAGGCTTTTCCAATTGGGGATGGGGCGCAGGATGGTCGCTGGGTTTAGGCTGGGGTAGTCCTTGGTATGGAGGCGGTTGGGGTGGATACCCTTACTATGGCTATGGATGGGGCGGAAATCCTTACTACGGATATGGAAATTATTGGGGACATAACTCCTATTATAACTCATGGGGCCACCCCTACTATGGATATGGTTACGGTGGTGGAAGCTATTATTCTGGAAACCGGTATACTACCCGACCTATGGGATCTTCTGTTCGATCCGAATCGAGAGAACGCTTTAACAGGCGTGTAGGTACAACAACTCGTCGTTCATCTACGGCAGGAACTGTACGGACACCTACTTCGACACGTACTGGAGTTACCCGTGAAGCAAATGGCCGTATAGTCACAGGTTCACGCACTGGCACGGCGACCACAAGGACCGGAACTGTACGAACAGGCACTTCGGGTACAAGTAGGGAAGCTGTAGGTACCAATCCCAATTCCCAAAGAACCGGAACATCACGGACACCAGAACGTACAGGCACTACGCGTCCAACAGCAACACAAAGGACCGGTTCCTCGACTACACCACCCGCACGAAGTACTGAACGTACCGGTACGAGTAGGTCATCAGGCTCTACAACAAGAGAGTCCACGCCTCCTCCTACCAGAAGTACACCTTCGCCAAGCTACAATACCGGAGGAAGTTCCCGGTCATCTGGATCTTCGATGTCTAGCGGCGGCGGCTCTTCGCGATCTTCTGGTGGAGGAAGTTCGAGATCGTCAGGGTCTTCAAGAAGATAATTTTATTCGGCTATCCAAAAGGACAAATAAGTATTTTATTAAACCGTCTTTTTGGATAGTTTTTAACACTACTATATAACATACCCCATGAAGCTAAAATACACGATTCCGTTACTATGCTTATCCGTAATTACGTTAGTAGACCTACACGGTCAAACGATAGATGATGCTTTAATCTTTTCGCGAGAAGACTTAGGAGCCTCGGCTAGGGTAAAAGGATTTGGCAATGTACAAACTGCTTTAGGTGGGGATATCAGTTCCCTTAATGGCAATCCCGCCGGTTTAGGTTTTTTTGGCAGATCCGACATTTCTATCACTTTTAACTACTTACAAAACAGTAATAATATTGGTTACTTAGGAACAAACACCACAAGTCAAAAAGGCAATTTCGGTGTAGATCAAGCTGGGGCAGTATTTCACTTTCCTACACGTAGCAATTCCGGGTGGCAAAATTTCAATATTGGCTTAAGCTACAACAAGACCCAAAATTTCAATAATGCAAGAAATTACGAGGGCAATAATAATACGAGTACGATTGTTCACGCTCTTACCGACATCATGGATGCCGACCAAGGCTTCAGCGATGACTTTTATTGGTCCAATATTGTGGAGATATACGATATCCCCGATCGTTCAGGTTTTTTCCCTTTAGCTGTCGAAAATGGAAGCAAGGAGCAGTATAATGAGCATAGCATTCGAGGCAATCGTTCCAAAACCGCTATTGCTTTTGGTGCAAACTATAATCATCAGTTTTATATAGGCGCGACTTTAGGCATTACCTCTTTTAAGTATGATCGCCAAACACAGTTTATCGAAAATGGCCGCACCAAATCTCCGGCAGATGTTGAGGCCAACAACCCGAACTCTATTTTTATTGATCCCGACAACTTGGAGTATGACTATCTAAACGCAAGCTACGAGTTATTTGATACCTTCTCGCAAATTACAGAAGGCTCCGGTGTCGACTTCAAATTAGGGATGATTTATAAGCCGGCAGTAGACTGGAACATCGGGGTCACCATCAATACCCCTACATGGACAACAATCAAAGAGGATACGCGAGCCTATACGGATGTCAATTTCTACGAGGACGATAAACCCGAAACTTCTCCATTCGATACGTATGAATCCAAGGAATACGATAGCGGTACGGACTTCGCCTTGACGACTCCTTGGAAATTTGCTTTAGGTGTCGCCAAGTTTTTCAACAGGGGTTTATTATCTGCTGATGTCGAATTTGTGGATTATAGCAGCATGCGATATGGCGACCCCTCCACCGACTATTTTGCGGACAACACCTACTATAGCGACATCAATCGAGACATCAAAGATAGCTATACTTCCGTAGTTAATTTCAAGATTGGCGGCGAATATTTAATCAATAACATCCTAAGCGGCCGTGCAGGTTTCAACTATTATGGTAATCCTTATAAGGATGCAGATGAGAAGAATTTCAGCGGCAGCCTCGGTTTGGGTGTTAAGTTGAATAGCTCCCTGTACTTAGACATGGCTGTTAGCCAGCAGTTCATTTCGTACAAAGAAGCTGCCTATATGATCGACGAGAGCTTTTGGAATTTACCAAGCCCAGTAGCGAATATTGATCATAGAAGAACAAATGTTGCCCTGACTTTCGGCGCTAAATTCTAACGTAATTTTTGCCCTTCGAAATACCTATACGGTTTCAAAAATCGTATAGGTATTTTCTTTTCTTCACACATTTTTTTTGACAACAATATGGATATATTGTTTTCTTTAATCAAAATTTTTATACCTTTGCGGTTCTTGGTGAGTTATTTTTTATCAATCAGAATCAAGTAAAAAACGTAAACTATATCAAACTAATAGACGAACACAGAAAATGCAGAGTAAAGGTCTGATTAAATTTTTGGTAGCAGTAGTGACATTAGCATGTCTCTATTCCCTATCGTTCACTTTTGTAACACGTAAAGTGGAAAAAGATGCTGCCGCACATGCTGGCGGTGACATAGCTAAAGAAAAGGCTTATTTGGATTCTATTTCGGGGGAAGTTGTCTACAATCTCGGTGTAGCAAAATATACCTATAGGGAATGTAAAGCATTAGAGCTTCCCTTGGGATTAGACCTCAAAGGGGGAATGAACGTTACCATGGAGATTTCGTTGGACGAATTGATCAAAAATCTAGCGAACAACACCAAGGACGAAAAATTCAATACCGCATTAAACAGTGCTATCCAAAAGAGCAAGTCTAGCAACAAGACTGTAGTGGATCTATTCATCGATGAGTTCAAGACCTCTGGCTCGACACATCCTTTAGCTTCCTTCTTTGCAACAAAAGACAACTCAGGTTTAATTAAAGCAACCAGTTCGGATGCTGATGTCAAAAACTTCCTTCAAAAAGAAGCTGACAATGCTATTCAAAATTCGTACAAGGTCCTACGTACACGTATAGATAAGTTTGGTGTCGCATCTCCAAATATTCAAATACAACAAGGTACAAATCGTATTTTGATTGAGTTGCCTGGTGTAAATGACGAAGATCGTGTTCGTAAACTTTTACAAGGTTCAGCTAAATTGGAGTTTTATGAGACCTATAGCAATCTTGATGTATATCCTGTTTTAGAAAACATCAACCGTACATTGGCGAGCATGTTACAAAGTACGGAAACTGCTCCAGTGGTAAATAACGAAACTGTAGCAACGGATAGCACCCAAAATGATGACAACCTATTAGCAAACTTAGGCGCTAATACGAACACATCCACGGATACTTCTGCAGCAGCAATTAATATGGCTGCACAGAATCCCCTATTCAGTGTTTTAATGCCTTCGATATATCAAGCAGAAAATGGCCAACAACAACTTGCTCCAGGTCCACAGGTCGGCATAGCCAATCTTAGAGATACTGCGAAAGTAAATGCTTATCTAGCCAAGCCAGAGGTGAAATCACTTCTTCCGGCAAATTTAAAATTACTGTGGTCGGTCAAGCCTGAAAAACGTAGTCCAGAACTCTTGACCCTCTACGCTATACGTACCGTAGGTGGAGAGAGCGGTGCTGTATTAGGCGGTGATGTAGTGACAGATGCAAGAGACGACTTTGACCACCAAACCAACGCACCTGTTGTCAGTATGTCGATGAATTCTTATGGAGCACGTGAGTGGCGTAAGATCACGGCTAAAGCTGCTCCCAATAAGGAAGCTATCGCTATTGTACTCGATGGAGTTGTTTACTCTGCGCCGAATGTACAAAATGAAATTGCAAACGGTTCTTCTTCCATCTCCGGAAACTTTGAGATTGAAGATACTAAGGATTTGGCCAATGTTTTAAAAGCAGGGCGTCTTCCGACAACCGCTAAAATCGTGGAAGAAGCTATCGTAGGACCTTCCCTAGGACAGGCTGCTATCGATTCTGGTGTCAACTCTGCCGTGATCGGTATTATTGTCGTCATGATCTTTATGGTAGCTTATTATAATAAAGCGGGTATTGCAGCAAACATCGCCGTTCTTTTCAATGTTTTCTTTTTGATGGGAATTCTGGCTTCGCTCAATGCGGTACTGACCTTACCCGGTATAGCAGGTATCGTACTAACAATGGGTACGGCCGTAGATGCCAACGTTCTGATTTATGAACGGATACGGGAAGAGCTCCGACTCGGAAAGGGAGTTCGTCAAGCCATTGCCGATGGCTATAAACATGCGATGCCATCTATTTTGGACTCGCAGATTACCACATTCTTGGTGGGTGTCGTGTTATTCTTCTTCGGTTCCGGACCTATCTTAGGTTTTGCAACGACCTTAATGATTGGTATTATCACGTCCTTGTTTACTTCGATCTTTATTTCACGTCTAATCTTCGAATACATGTTGAAAAAGGATATGAAGATATCTGTCTCATTCCCATGGTCGGAGCATACACTGACGAATGCGAATTTTCAATTCATCAAGAAACGTAAGACATTTTATATCATATCTGTAGTTGCTGTAATCATATCTCTGTTTTTCATCTTCACCAAAGGTTTCACATTAGGCGTAGATTTCCAAGGAGGACGCACCTATACTGTACGGTATGAAAAACCAGTAGATTTGGAGGAAGTACGTAAAAACTTGGATGAAACCTTTAATTCAACGACTGAGGTTAAAACATTCGGTAGCTCCAACCAGGTACGTATTACGACAACTTACCATATTGACGAGACTTCGGATGAAGCAGATCAAGAAGTACTGGAAAAACTAAACAATGGTTTGTCTCATATTCAAGGGAACACTTACGAAATCCTTTCCTCCCAGAAGGTAGGCCCTTCCATTGCTTCGGATATTAAAGATAGAGCAACGTGGTCTGGTATTATTTCGATTTTGATTATTGCAGCCTATATATTGATACGTTTCCACAAATGGCAATATTCTGCCGGTGCTGCAATAGCCACCATACACGATGCTATTATCTTGTTAGGTATATTTTCTATCCTCGATGGTATCGTACCATTTTCGTTGGATATCGATCAGCATTTTGTTGCGGCCATTCTAACCGTAATTGCCTACTCGGTAAATGATACTGTTGTCGTTTTCGACCGTTTACGGGAATTTTTGGGCAAACCGAATGCACATAACAAAGATTTTGGTGAAACAGTAAATCACGCGATCAACTCGACTTTGAGCCGTACCATTATTACGTCATTGACGATTATTTTCGTATTGGCAGTATTATTCGTTTTCGGAGGAGAAGTAATCCGAGGGTTCTCTTTTGCTATCTTGATAGGTATCGTTGTAGGTACCTACTCATCTGTAATATTGGCTGCCCCTACGGTCTATGATTTAAGAGGTGGTAGACATATCGCACGAGCAACATCCACACACACCAAAGTAAAAGTTGTGACGCCTTAAGTAAAAAGCATATAGCATAAAAAAGGAATAGGGACAAACGATCAAGCTTGTCCCTATTCTATTTTTATCAAAACAGCATCATAATATCACTTCTACTTTTATCCGATTTGATATTTTCATAGCTTTGTACAACTAAATCCAACACCATGAACAAAATCATACGATCGGCTTGCTTCATCACTTCCACCTTATTATTTGGAATAGCAAGTTGCACTCCTAATCAGGCAAACAATAAATCGACTGAAGTCGACCAGCATGATCATAGTACCCATAATCACCAGACCGAACAAACAGATCATACTGCGCACGATCACACCGCCACAAAGCAAGAAGAAGCAGCTGTTGATATTAAACAAGGTGAGCCCTTTACGACAATTCCTTCATTTACTTTCTATAAAGTCAAATCGGGCATAGCATTTCATAAAGAAGACATTCCTACAGATCGCAAAACCGTATTTATATTATTTGACCCAAGCTGTTCACATTGCCGTTCAGAAGCTGGAGCCTTGGGGAAAAACTACGATAAGATAAAAGATATCAATATTTATTTTATCTCCATGAACGACCCGGCTTTAATGGCTTCGTTCTTAGAAACCTTCGCGAAAGAGCTAGTAAACAAACCTGATGTAGAAGTATTGTACGACAGGAATCAAGAGTTTATTCAAAAAATCCATGTTCCGAAGCAGTTTCCTGCTAATTACGTGTATTCCAAAGAAGGACAATTGGAGACATTCTGGGATGGAGACAAAAACATAAATGATATTCTAGCTGCATACACCAAATAATGAAAGTCGCTATCAACGGATTTGGACGTATTGGACGCCATACGCTTCGCAATTTGATCACAAAAAAGCTGGAAGATGTTCATGTAGTCGCTATCAATGATCTAACCTGTGCTTCTACGCTGGCACATTTACTCAAATACGACTCCGTTCATGGCCCGTTTCCAGGCGAAATAAGTAGTGATGACGAACACATTTACGTGAATGGTTCAGCTATCAAAATATACAATCATAAGTCACCTTTAGACCTTCCCTGGAAAACTCTTGATATTGATGTAGTCATCGAGTCTACTGGCCTATTTACGACTAAAGACAAGGCACAGATGCACATCACAGCTGGAGCAAGGCAAGTGATCATCTCCGCCCCCTCCCCCGACAAAGATATACCGACTATTGTTCTCGGTATCAACGACAGCGATTTTGATTGGCATACCCCTATCTTCTCGAATGCATCATGTACAACAAATAATGTCGCTCCTTTAGTCCAGATTTTAGACGAAAACTGGCATATCAAGGATGGCTATATCACCACGGTACATTCCATGACAGGCGATCAAAATCTTCATGATGCACCACACCGCGATCTACGTAGGGCACGTGCCGCATCATCTTCCATCATTCCGACGACTACGGGAGCTGCAAAGGCTATCACCAATGTCTTTCCACATTTAGAGGGTAAGCTAGGCGGAGCGGGCATACGCGTTCCGGTACTTAACGGATCACTCACGGATTTTACCTGTACGTTAACAAAAGAAACAACGGTAGAAGAGATTAACCAAACCTTCAAAGCAGCAGCTTCTGGTCGTCTCAAAGATATCCTTTACTACACAGAAGATCCTATCGTATCGGTGGACATTATTAACAACCCCTACTCTTGTGTATTTGATTCACAGCTGACATCCATTGTCGGTGGATTGGTTAAAGTTGTTGGTTGGTACGATAATGAATTTGGCTACTCGAATAGGTTAGTTGATGTTCTTACTATACTGAGCAAGAAATAAGCGTTATAGGCGCCAAGATACGTTTCTTCACAATTGTTATCGTTCAATAGCGTACCATCTTCTCATTTTTGCATTGTAAAATTATAACAATACAAAATGAAGCCATCCGTTTTCACTCCCTGTTTTTCTATCATGTCTTCAAGTTAAAGCAAGCTTTACTTGAAGACATGATAGAAAAACCCCGCTATTGCGGGGCTTCCTTTTGCTTTGCGGAGAGAGAGGGATTCGAACCCTCGGTACCGTTAAGTACACACGCTTTCCAAGCGTGCTCGATCGACCACTCTGACACCTCTCCTATTGAGGAAGCGAAGATACAACTTTCCACGAACTCTTAAAATAAAAAACAAGATTAATCTACAATTTCTAAAGCTTTTCCATTAACAAGTCCGCATATTATAACATAACAAAGAAAGATATATCTATAAAAAAAGCCGATCATACGATCGGCTTTTTCTATATAGTTCAAGTGCATTACGCTTCTTCACGCTGCATTGCTTCTTTATAAATTGCTTTTTTCACTTGTATACGACGAGTTACAGATTTCTTCTCGTATGCTTGGCGAGAACGCAATTCACGTAAAACACCTGTTTTTTCAAACTTTTTCTTGAAGCGTTTCAAAGCTCTGTCTAACGACTCACCTTCTTTTACATTTACGATAATCATAGTTTCTGTAATACCTCCTTTCGTTGTCTAAAATTCTTTGTGGTGCAAAGGTAGCGTAAAATAATCAGAAAGTAAAAATTAATAAAACAAAAACTTCCGTGCCGCCTATTTTGTCTTTGCGTATTGGAATAAACAAAATAGAACTTCTTTTGTTTGATACCTGACTAAAATAATTTCCATTGCTCGACGATCCATTCCAATGGCTCCTCATTTGTACAAAGCGCTGTATGTATACCTAACCCCTTGGCTGTTTCTAAATGTTGTGGACTATCATCAACAAATAAAGTTTCCTCGGGTATCAACCCTTCTTTATCCAAGATATACTTGAAGATATCAACATGAGGTTTTCGCAGACCTATCTGGTGGGAATAATAGGTTTCTTCGAAGAACACTGAATTGTCCCTCACACCATAATAATCCTGTATATGTTTCATGCAGTAATCGTAATGGATGGCATTATTATTACTCAATAAAAAGGTGCGGTATTTTTCCTTCAGTCGTAATAGTGTATCATGTTTGCCTTCCGGAACTCCTACCAATAAGGCATTCCATGCCTCATCAATCTGCGTGTCTGTTAAAGCTTCGTTTTTAGCTATACTTCGAATTTCATCCCGAAATTCTGTGACACTAACATTGCCTTTGTCAAATTCATCAAATAATGCAATTTGCCCATGATGAGCAAAAATATCTGTGGTACTAGGAATACCCAATTGAGTAAAAGCGACTTGTAATTTAACAAAGTCCAGCATAAAGATAACATTACCGTAATCAAGGATAATATTTTGGATTTTTTGCATCGAAAATTTTGTTTTCTCGTTACAAATATCGATAATTGCATCGTCAAAAAGGATTTTTAATTCATCAATTTTGACACACCACAATACTGCGCCTATAGCTCAGTTGGTTAGAGTAGAAGACTCATAATCTTTTGGTCCCTGGTTCGAGCCCAGGTGGGCGCACTTCAATAAAAAGCCGTTTTTCTTTACGAAAAATGGCTTTTTTCGTTTATTAGGGCACTTTAGGAGCATGCGCCCTACGCTGTATCGGATACCCGAAACGGTGTGTTTTACATAGTTTTTTGTTGAACTTCACACAAAACCGTAACAAATAGGTAACGGAACTTTTGTGTGGCAATTGAAAAAATTATGGCAACCGTAAGCGCAAAGGTTTATGAGCACCACAAGAAGGCCGATGGAACCTACAACGTAAAAATCTGTGTCCATCACAAAAGTGAAAGAAAGTTTATTGACACGGTACATTTCGTAGTCAGGAAACAATTGACCAAGGATAACAAGGTCAAAGACTCGTTTATCGCCGATAAGGTCGAACAACAGCTAAGAGATTATCGAACGATGATTAGCGAGCTCGACGATCGACTGGATTATTTTACGGCCGAATCCCTGCGTGATTACCTGCGAGACAAAGATGAGGATATCGACTTCATCAAATTTTGTGACCAGCACATCGAGCGTCTAAAAAAAGAAGGGCGAACCGGAACCGCAAACAACCACCGGAAAATCCGCAACAGTTTGGTCGATTATTTCAACCGGACTTCCGTTTCCATCAAGGAGATTAACTCCAACATGCTGATGGCATACGAACGTTACATGCGATCAGAAAGGACAATGACCCGGATAAATCAATTAGGAAATGAGGTCACCACGAAAGAAAAAGGATTATCCGATAGCGGTCTGCACAACCAGATGCGTGACCTTCGTACTTTGTTCAATGCCGCAAGGGAACATTATAACAACGAAGACCTCGGAATATACCGCATCAAGCATTATCCATTCAAGAAATACAAGGTTGGTTCCCCACCCCTCACCAAGAAAAGGAACAATACACTTGAACAAGTATTGACTATTCGGGATTGTGTAACCACCCCCGGAAGCCGTGCGGAATTGGCAAAGGAACTTTATATGCTTTCGTTCTACCTCTGTGGCATAAATGCCGTAGACCTGTATCAAATAACAGAACGTGACGTTAGAAACGGACGTTTAGACTATAACCGTTCCAAGACACAGGGCAAACGTAAGGACAATGCCTTTATCAGTATTAAGATTGTCGATGAAGCAAAACCTTTATTGGAAAAATATTTAGGCAAATTACGTGAACGCTATTCAAGTGCCAATGCCCTTAATTGGGCATTATGTAAGGGCATGGAACAGTTACGTAAATTGACTGGGATCCCCGAACTAACTTTGTATTGGGCGAGACACACATTTGCTAACACGGCGAGGAATGATTGTCGTATGAGCAAAGACGACGTAGCTCTTGCACTCAACCACGTTGACGAGGGCAACCGTACAACAGACATTTACATTGCCAAAGATTGGAAGATTGTGGACGACGTACAGCGAAAAGTCATTGCACAGCTTAGAAAAGCCGAAATTAAGGTGATGAAGAAAGTACAGAAAGAGAGCGAGACAGAAAGCATTGCAGCCTAAAGAAAGTGACCGAATTACATGGGCTAATCCCTATGTAATTCTTTTTGAATATTTAAAAATGTAAATTTGATTGACTATGAAAACAGTAATCTGGTTTTTTATCACCTGTATCATCGCAACGATAGGTTTCTTTGCTGCGTTGTCTATGAAGACTCCATGGATTGGGTTCGCGGTTGCATTTGGCGTCTGGTTGATTTTTATATGGACAACAACGAAACCAAAAAGACGATAAACACAAAAAATAAAATTTTCACCCTTTCAAATTTTGGACGTCTCCTTCTAAATTAAATACCTGCAAAACGATAGTATTGGCTATATCGTGAACAGCTAATGTTCTCTTTAGACGATTAATGGGTAATAAATATTTTCGGTCTTGTAATGTCCGAAATCTGTGCAAAGCCGACATGAACAAGTCCATCAGATTTGATGGACTGTGCCCATCTCAACTACTCTTGTTCTGTAATTTTTCTTGCTAGCCCATTTCGTAAAGCAGCAAGAAATTTGGTCGGATTTTTCTTTCTATGTTTGAGGTCCGAAAACGTATGATAGTAGTCTCCTAAATCAACGTTAAAGATTTTTTCGAAATAATTAGCGATTACTTTAATTTCAATATTACCACCGTCAAAAACACCTTGTACATGTAAAGCGTAAATAAGCTCGATTAAGTCCGTTTTACTAGCCGTCCAAGTCAAACTATTATCACTTTCCCTTGGGCTGCTTATTTTTTTATTTGAAAGCTGCATTTCCAAATAAATTTGAATCATCTCGTTAGCCATTATTTTAGCAACTTCAAAGTCATGTGAAGTTGAAAAATTATGATCAGATTCCACATAATAACTGTCTGGACTAAGCTTGATGTCATGTTTTCTCCTAACGAAAAACTTGTGATCTAAATAATCACTGTTTGTACGGTAATACTTGTAAAATTCGATATTATTGTCGAAAAACCATTTTAATTTGGACAACTCGTTTTTCAGATATTTTTTAACATTACGGTTTCCTATATATGGCTTCTTAGATTCAATTTTGTAAATAGCGTCATAATAGATGAACTTGGAAACAATTTTTGGTTTTAGTTCTTTAAAAAAATAAATCTCTTCTTCAACATTATTAAACCCTCGGTGTTTTATAAATTTTTTTAATTCTGAAATCTTTTGAATAGTTAATTCTACAAGTTTTTCGGCCAATTCAATCGGCTCGTTTATTTCAGATGAGTAATAGGCATAGTCTTCCTCAAGACTCTGTATGAGTTTTTGGCAATAATCAATCACTAAGTAATGTGTTTTTGTTTCAAAAAGAATAAAAATGATTTATTTACGAGCCTTTATCGTTAATGGCCTTTTCCAGTTATATGTAAATAAATGTGCTTTAATCGTACAATAATCGCAATGATTACGATCGCAGACATTATTACGATCAGAAATATCATAAAGGGTGAATACTTACGTTTGTTTCGTTGATTATCTGATTGTACTCTGTATTTGTAGCCCCCGCTTCGTTTATTTTTGGGAGTTTTGACGGGACGCCTTCGAAGAGATTTTCTTTTCTTTTTCATTGAAAAAATATTAGAATAGAAATAATTATAGACCCAGCTTTTGCAACCGTTATTGCAGATGTGTGCGGTTAGGTTTGATTAAAGAGGGACTAATGGTAGAATGTGAATAATAGCACACTATGCTTAGGAGGTCCTAGACGGAAAGTGCCCTAAGCATAGTATGCTCTGTTGGCCAATATCAGATGCATTAATGAGCTGATTTCATTAAAGGAAAAATACAATAGGTATATGGAAACCAATAGCCATTTGTCATATTCCCTTCTTATGGTGAGTACATGAAGAAAAAATGCATATCATTTACCCATATGAAATACCCGATTTCTCTTATATGGTTTTTACTCATCACATCTAATATTAAAACTTCATGCGCTGTATCCTTATAGCATTTAGTATAGCAATGAGTGACACCCCCACATCAGCAAACACGGCTTCCCACATAGTAGCTAACCCCCCAGCACCTAAAACCAACACGATACCTTTTACCACAAACGCAAGAGTAATATTCTGCCAGACAATCTTTTTCGTCTTCTTACCGATATTGATTGCAATTGGTATTTTGGACGGTCGATCATCCTGTATAACCACATCTGCCGTTTCGATTGTCGCATCGCTTCCTAATCCACCCATTGCAATTCCAACATCACTTAAAGCTACCACCGGGGCGTCGTTTACACCGTCTCCTACAAAAGCGACCGATTCTTTTCGGGCTTTAAGCTCTTTCACTTTGTTGACTTTATCCTCTGGCAGCAGATCCCCAAATGCTTGATCTATCCCTAATTTTTCTGCTACATATTTCACAACGGTAGATTTATCCCCACTTAACATCGTAGCTTTAACATTAAGTTGGTGAAGTTGGTAGATCGTTTGTTGGGAATCTTCCTTAATACTATCAGCAATGGTAATATAACCGACAAATTTCCCATCATTAGCCACTGCAATGGTGGTATAAACTATGGAAGATGGGTCTATATCATAATTAATGTTGAACTTATCCATCAATTTGAAATTCCCTATCAACAATTCTTTCCCATTGATGGTTGCTTTTAAACCATGTCCGGGTATCTCTTCCGTATTTTCGAGATTTATCGAACTATCAACCTCACCTACAAACTCGTGTATTGCAGTTGCAACAGGGTGGGTACTGAGACTTTCTATTGCGTTCACAAGTTTTAATATTTCTTCCTCATTAAACTCCGGGCTGAACATCACCTCCTGCACTTTAAAAACCCCCTCTGTCATTGTTCCCGTCTTGTCCATTACTACATTTTGAATCGCGGCTAAGGCATCAAGAAAGTTACTCCCCTTGAACAAAATCCCATTTCGACTGGCTGCGCCAATCCCTCCGAAGTATCCTAGCGGAATGGAAATTACCAATGCGCAAGGACAGGAGATCACAAGGAATACTAAAGCCCTATATAGCCAATCATTGAATACGTAATTATCGACGAAGAAATAAGGAAGGAGACAAATTCCTATTGCCAAAAAAACGACTATAGGCGTATATACTTTTGCAAACTTTCGTATAAAAAGTTCTGTCGGTGCTTTTTGAGAAGTAGCATTTTGTACCAGTTCGAGTATTTTGCTCAATTTGCTGTCCATATAAGCAGCTGTCACTTTTACGCGGGCCACAGCATTCAGGTTAATCATACCTGCGAGCACCGTTTCACCCTTGTTCTTCGTATCCGGTTTACTTTCACCGGTGAGTGCTGCTGTATTAAAAGACGCATTTTTAGAGAGAAGCTCGCCGTCAAGCCCTAGTTTTTCTCCGGGTTTTAAGAGAATGACATCCCCAATCTCTGCGTTTTCCGCCTTAATCGTTTTAGGGCGATCGTCTACGACGATAGTCACTTCGTCCGGCCGCTGATCAAGCAATGCTTTGATATTGGTCTGGGCTCTTGAAACAGCAAGCGTCTGAAAAACTTCGCCGACCGTATAAAACAACATAACGGCGACACCCTCTGGATATTCGCCTATAAAAAATGCTCCAATTGTAGCGATACTCATCAGAAAGAATTCAGAAAATACTTCACCCTTTGCTATGCTTTTGATTGCATCTTTGATGACCGAAAAACCTACAATTCCATAAGCCACTGTATACCAAATAAATCTTACAGTTCCGCTAAACCACTCCTGCGGAAACCAATTGTCGAAGGTTATGGCAACTAATAAAAGAAGTAATGAGAGAAGTGACGGGAGAAACATGGTAAACGTATTCCCGCTGGAATTACTGTGGTCGTGTCCATCATCATCCTGATCGCTATGATCATGTCCATCGTTGTCGTGATGTTTTTCATTCAGCAGATCTTTGGCGCCTGCTTTGGTATACACCTTTTCTGTCTGCGTACAGCAGATTTGTCTACCCTGTACGTCGTATTGATGTCTGTGTTCCATATTTTTTTATTTTATGGTTTACAATTTTATCTTTATATCAGTCATGCTATTTCTGATTCCTTTAATATTGTCCCCGATTAACTTTCATTCAGCCATGTGGTCTTCGATTTTATAAACTTTAAGACACAGTAAAGTATTAGTGTGACTATACAACCTATGGTAATAAAATAATTAAAGTGCGTATGGTCCTTCAACCATTCCCCAATAAAATCAAACACCATAAAAATGAAAAAGAGAGCAAAAAGACCGTTTTTTTCTTTCTTTAACACCTTTTTGATACTAAAAGGAAAGTCAGGTTTACTAAATGGACGGAATTTCGGGATAAATGCCGGAACGGAATCTGCCCATTTAGTATATACTTCTCCGAATTTTCTCGCTAAAAACTGTTCTTCCGCGAACATTATCCGTTCATAATATACCCAATAGCTTAATATAAACACGATGATAAACCACAGGTTCTCTGTGAGCAAGGCCGGCCCCAACCACATTAAAAAATTACCAAGATAAAGGGGATGTCTCACTATACTGTAAATTCCCGTTGTGTTCAGTGTATCTGCAACTTGCCCTTCATGTGTGTTCCGTCCAGAGGTGTTTTTTGGTGTATGCCCTACGGTATAAATTCTTATTGCTAACCCAAATAACCCAATAAATAAACAGGTAAGTTCAAAACCTAAAGAACAAACTAAGCTATTTCTATTTTGAGTAATCGTTTGTATAAATACAACTAGTGCAATAAACAAAATTACAATTGGCAAAATGCTCCTGTGTCTGAAAAGCCAATTGCCCTGTTTTTCAAATTCTTCTTTTAATGCCATATTTTTTGCTTTTCATAATGTATGTAGCGATTAATTACCGATAATAAGTAGTTGAGTGACAATTACTGAACAATCAATGAAAGGTCTTCGGAAAGAAAACCTTACATTGATTTGTATGTGTCAGCTACTTGAATAATTCACTTTATCAAAATGCTCCAGATTAATGAGCATGCCCTCCTGAATCACTCAATTTGGCATTGATAAAGAACGCTGCTTTAGTCACAATTTTAGCATCAGCGGGTATTTCCTTTACCGGAGTTATCGCGGTATAACCCATATGAGAAGCGCCTTTTGCGACTTCGACTTTTTCAAAACTTACATTACCGTCGTGGCCTTTGTTTTCGGCTGCATGGTCATGTTGCTCACCAGGCTTATGGTCATGTTCCTCTTCACTGCTATGATCATGATCGTCACCATCTTTATGGTCGTGATTGGTTTCATCATGCGCAGCCTGTGGGGTGTCATCCAAATGAACAAAAATGTAAAACTTGCCATCGGCCTCTACGATAGCATCATTCGGAACCGCGGAGGTTGAAACGTTATCTATATCCACCATAGCGGTAATATTCATACCGTCGATCAAGCCTTCTTTATCACCTTGTATGGTACTATGTACAGCAATAGTTTTGCTGGCATTCTGAAATGAAGAGCCTATGTTATATACCTTCGCAGAATAGTTTACTGATGGATTGTTTGTGATTGCGAAACTGATCAGTTGACCGACCTTAATTTTTGGTAGATCCTGCTCAAATATCTGCAAATCTAAATGCAGCTGGCTATTATCGACAATTTCCGCAACCGGGGAAGAAACATCAACATAACTGCCTATTTTCGCAGATATATTGCTAATGATTCCGCTGATTGGACTTGAAACGACCAAAGCATTCCGTAGCGAAGTATTGCTAATGGTATTGGGGTTGATACCCATCATCTCGATCTGCTGCTTCAAGGAAGCCCGACGTGTACGCAGGTTATTTAATTTAGCGGTGGCATCCTGTAGGTTCCTTTTTGCTCCAGCATTTCCCTCGTTCAGTTCACTTTGACGATCCAATTCCTGTTGTGCTAGCGTGATATCACTTCCTGTAGTAAGGTATTCCTCCTGCAATTGTATAAACTGCGGATTTTCAATTGTTGCAATTACTTGTCCTTTACGCACGTAGTCTCCTAGTTCGACATTTAACGTTTTGATAACGCCGCCATACAGAGAGGTTGCGTTAGCACTATTTTTATTGGGAACGCGCAATGCCCCGTTTGCCTTGATAGTCGCCGTAAGGTTTTTGTTTTCAATATTGCCCAGCGTTATTCCCACAGCCTTCATTTGGTCAGGAGTGAGTGAAGCAATTGTCGATTCTTCTTCGTCATGCCCCTCTTCAGCACTTTCTGTCTGTTGGGCATTGTCCCCATGATCATGTCCATCGCCCTCTTTATGCCCATCATTGTTGCATGCAAAGAAAAATAAGGTTGATATTGACATACATACAATGAATATCGTTTTACTTATATTAAAGTTCATACCGAATTATTTATTTATTAATGAATAGATATAGATAACAGATTCGTTCACCTGTTGGATACTTTTTAAATAATTTAACTGCGTGTCTGTTGCTGTTTGTACGGAAAAAAGATACTCCACATATGAAATATCACCGGTTCGGTATCCCAACTGGGACGCACTAATTATTTCATTGGCATTTGGCAGGGCCTTTTCAGAAAAATAGCGGTATTGTGCGACATTTTGCTCGTACGCTTTGAAGGCATTTTTTAAATCTGTCTGTAGTTTTTCCTTCTGCCATTGAGCCGATTGTTCCGCTGACTGTTTTTGATAATCCAATGAACGTATCCTGGCTTTGGTCGCCCCAAGGTTTATTGGGATAGTTAAACCGACATCAAAGAAACTGAACCGTTGTCCTCTTCCGTAAAACTGTTCTACGCCATTCTTGGTGTGTGGGCCAATGAGTGAAATGTTATTATATCCTATCGTAAATTCCGGAAGTCCCTTAGCTCTTTCCACTTTCTTATTCTGTTCCGCTATTTTTGCCTCTTGGTAAAGAGTCTGTATCTGTGGGTGATTGGAAATCAATGAGCTGTCGAGGACATTATCGATAGCCAACGGTTGATATCCAGACGCAGAAGATATACTGAAATCCTCTTCTATCTGTAGCAGGTTTTTCAGACTTTGATAAGCATTCGTTCTTAATACTTCATTTTGTTCGTACAACAACCTGATTTCACCTTGCTTAGTTTCAGCAGTACTAATGTCGATCTTTTTTGTATCGCCCGTTCGAAACCTTAACGCTGCTATTTCTATAAAATCTACATATATGCTATCTAATCTAGCTAATGTTGTTGCGTTGTGCTCCAGATATTCCAACTGATAATAATACGTCCTAATCTGACTCTTCAAATCATTTTCAGATAAGAGTTTCAGCCATTCTTTACCTTTTACCTGCTCTTTAACCAGATTCTTCCGTGCCCCGAATAGCGTAGGAAATGGGATGGTTTGCGAAACCATTAGACCATCATTGTATTCGAACCCCTCATTATTACCATATTGAAAATTAACAGAGGTTTGTGGTAGTTCTCCAGCTGTTTTTTTCAAAGCCGCTGTAGACAATATATCCATCTCTTTTGCTTTGATATCCTGATTGTTTTTCAATCCGATTTCGATTGCTTGGTTCACGGTTATACGTTGTTGGGCCTGTGTTGAGGCAACCCCTCCAAAAGTAACGGCAAATACGATCATGGCAGTCTTGATTTTGGAACGACCCTTGAAATTAATCTTCGTATTGAAAATAATATAGAGCAAAGGCAGCACAAACAACGTAAGCAACGTAGCTGTAAACAATCCGCCGATTACTACGGTAGCCAAGGGTTTTTGTACCTCCGCACCCGCACTTGTGCTGATGGCCATCGGTAGGAATCCCAATGATGCCACCATAGCTGTCATCAATACCGGTCGTAATCTGATAAGTGTACCTTGTTTCACCCGCTCAAATACATCTGTCATCCCGCCTTTTTCCAACTCATTGAATTTACCGATCAATACAATCCCATTCAATACGGCGACCCCAAACAGGGCAATAAATCCGATTCCTGCGCTGATACTGAATGGCATATCCCTCAGTAATAAGGCAAAAACACCACCGATAGCGCTCATCGGGATTGCTGTAAAAATCAATACCGCCTGTTTGGCAGAGTGGAAAGTAAAGTACAGCAGTGTAAAAATCAACAAAAGCGATATTGGGACGGCAATCATCAGTCTGTTACTCGCCTGTTGAAGGTTTTCGAACTGGCCGCCATAGGTGAAATAATATCCCGACGGTAGATTTATTTTTTCAGACAATTGCTGCTGTATGTCTTCGACTACGCTCTGCACATCGCGACCCGAAACATTGAAGCCGATTACGATCCTTCTTTTACCCCCCTCACGGCTTATCTGGGCAGGGCCAAGTTTATATTCCACTTTGGCGATCTGATACAACGGAATCTGGTTTCCGTCAGCTATAGGAACCATAAGATTACTCACATCCTCTAAGCTACTCCGGTGTGTGCTGTCCAATCTAACCACGAGATCAAAACGTCGTTCGTTTTCATACACAACACCCGCACTTTTTCCTGCAAATGCCGTACTTAGAATATCGTTCACTCCCTCGACAGTCAAACCATAATTTGCCATACGTGAACGATCATATTCCACGTTGATCTGTGGCAATCCACTTGTCCGTTCCACTTGTGGATCGGTTGCACCATTTACAGACTGGATTACTTCGCCTACTTTATTTGCATATATAGCCAAACTATCCAAATCCTCGCCGAATATTTTAACGGCAACGTCCTGTCGGATTCCTGTCATCAGTTCATTAAAACGCATTTGGATGGGTTGATTCTTTTCAAAGAATACACCGGGTATGACTTCCAGTTTTTCCATGATGGCATCACCCAGTTCATTGTAGGATCTGCCGGATGTCCATTCATCTTGCGGCTTTAATACAACCATAAGATCCGTTGCTTCGGGAGGCATGGGGTCTGTTGGAACTTCCGCTGCACCGGTCTTGCCAACCACCATTTTTACTTCGTCAAATTCGCGGATAATCCGTGAAGCCTGCATGGAAGTTTCGATACTTTGGCTGAGGGAACTGCCTTGTGGAAGGATACAATGGAAAGCAAAATCTCCCTCCTGTAGCTGGGGTATAAATTCTCCACCCATTCTGCTGAAAAGAAATATGCTGAATGCGAATAATGCAACGGAAGCAGTTATAACGATATATTTTACCCGGATAGCTTTTTGAAGTAAAGGCGCATAAATCGACTGTAGTTTTTCAACCATTTTATCGCTAAAAGTTTTCTTTTCGCTCAATTTCTTGGGTAAAACTAATGCGCACATCATGGGTATATACGTCAAGGAAAGTATCAGGGCTCCGAAGATGGCGAATCCAACAGTTTGAGCCATAGGCGTAAACATCTTTCCTTCAACTCCTACAAGTGTAAGAATCGGTATGTAAACGATGAGGATAATGATTTCACCGAAAGCCGCTGCTGTCCGTATTTTAGAAGCGGATACAAAAACCTCGTGATCCATCTCGCTCTGCGTCAATTTCTCTTTGGATTTCCGTAGACCTAAATGATGCAATGTAGCTTCAACCACGATGACTGCACCATCCACAATTAACCCAAAGTCTATTGCTCCAAGGCTCATCAGGTTGGCACTGACACCAAAAACATTCATCATGCCCAATGCAAAGAGTAGTGACAGCGGAATGGCAGAGGCAACAATCAATCCGGCCCGGAAGTTACCTAGGAAAAGCACCAGTACAAATATTACAATTAAAGCTCCTTCTATGAGGTTCTTTTCCACGGTACTAATGGCTCTTCCCACGAGATCGGTACGATCTAGGTACGGTTCGATGATAACGTCATCCGGCAACGAATTCTGGATAGTAGGTAACTTTTCCTTTATCCGATTTACAACCTCATTGCTGTTTTCTCCTTTGAGCATCATTACAACACCCCCGACAGCATCCACCTCACCGTTAAACGTAAGGGCTCCGTAACGCACGGCACTGCCAAAACGAACATCTGCCACGTCTTTAATGTAAACAGGGATTGTTCCCGTGGTCTTGATGGGAATATTTTCTACATCTTCTAAGGAGGTTACCAAACCGATACCTCTGATAAAGTAGGCATTCGGTTTCTTATCTATGTACGCACCTCCCGTATTTTGGTTGTTGGTTTCAAGCGCAGTAAATATCTCCGGTATGCTGACATCCATCGCTTTAAGTCTGTTCGGATTTACTGCGACTTCATATTGTTTCAGTTGTCCACCGAAGCTATTTACTTCTGCTATTCCCGGTGTCCCATACAATTGGCGGGCTACAATCCAATCCTGCATCGTTCGCAGGTCTTTGGCATTATATTTATCTTCACTACCTTTTTTAGGATGGATGATATATTGGTAAACCTCACCAAGCCCTGTACTGACAGGAGCCATTTCAGGCGTACCAATTCCCGAAGGGATGGCCTCGTATGCTTCCTTCAACTTTTCGTTGATCAATTGTCGGGCAAAATAAATATCGACATTTTCTTTAAAGACCACTGTGATAACCGAGAGTCCGAACCGCGAAATACTTCGTATTTCTTCAATATCCGGCACATTGGCTATACTCTGTTCAATGGGAAAAGTAACTAATTGTTCTACCTCTTGACCCGCTAAAGTAGGGCAGGTTGTGAAGATCTGTACCTGATTATTGGTTATGTCAGGTACCGCATCTATCGGTAGTTTGGTGGCACTCCATGTGCCCCAGATGATAAGTAACAAGGTCATCAAACCAATAATGAACTTATTCTTAATGCTGAATTTTATAATACTATCTAACACGTCTATTCTATTTGTATTGTTAATACTTGAGAAAAAGGGAAGACCTTCCCTCTGAAAGAATGGATAAAACCTCGAAATAGCTAGGGAATCAATGGTATGGGCGAAAACATACCAAACCCACCTAAATAAGTAAACTTATAAAGCTTGTTATTCGGGTAATTTCCTTAAATTATTAGACGTTATATTTCGGCGGTTGCCAAATGCTTCCAAGATAATTGGAAGTAAAAAATACATCCCTGATTACGGTTTTTTTAGCAATGGGGACAGGGATAAGGGTATAAAATTCCCCATTGGCAAATTGAAATGAATTCATCGAAATACCACAACAAGAACATAGACAGAAAGGACTACACGTGTCATCGGAATCTTGGTCATGGCTATGATCCATCTGTGCAGTTTGAGAATCAGGTCTAGTCACACAATCGTTGTTACTGTCTGTACAGGGAAGTACAAACAGAGCCGTAAGGACAATAGATAATATGACCGCTAACGATTTCATTACGAAGCAAAGTTATAAAAAAAATAATGCAATCCGATTGCAAAGTTTAATTACAGCTATCACAGAACCCTTTAATTACTAAATTTGAACTTTTTATAATGAAATTTTTTGGAACGGTCACGTTTGGAATCTGTGAATCAGTAAGACAAAACGTCTGTTCACACCGTATGCAATGAAAGTGTGTATGTAAATCTATTGGTAAACAACGACAATGTGACTCACATAAGGCATATTTTAGTACGCCTGTACCATCGTCAATGCTATGGATAAGCTTATTCTCTAAAAAAGTCTTAAGTGTTCTGAATAACGTTACACGATCAACTTTTTCAAATTGTGTTAACAGTTCTTTATGACTGATTGCATGTTGTTGCATCAATAATTTTTCCAATACCAATATTCGCATTGCAGTAGGCTTTATACCCCTGTCTTGCAAAGTGAATTCTAAACCTTTCATAGGACTAAATTAAATATTTATTTTACTGTTTTTATATTAACTTTTGCCTTGACTGGCATTACCTACTTTCATAACTTCAATATAAATTTTTATAAGCTAAAAAACACCCAAGTTGGTTGAACTTGGGTGTTTTAGTAAATTTTAATATTAAAATTTACATGTTATTTTGGGAATACTTGCTTTTTAAACTTGGCTTCCCATCACTTTTACGAATTATGGAAACATATTTTGCAGGAGGTTGATTATGAACGTAAAATCTTTAAAGTGGCTCCACACATTGGAGCATGATTTGCATCCTAATGCATTAAATAAAAAAATCAAAAGTAACTCCGAAATACCGGACCTTATTATGAGATTAACGAGTAAGACTAAAGTATTTCGTTCTTATATTATACATCAACTTAGCCACTCAAAAAAACAACCTCTTCCTACCGTGATGCAAGTGATAATTGCAAGCAACACTGTTCACAAATATTTGGTTGGTATGTCATCGTCACGGAATAGCAATGTTTTTTCTTATCAGATACGTTATCTCTACCAACAAACTCTTGTCTTATTGGAATCTTTACTTGACGATTGCAATAAACTAGATAAAGAAATTCTTACGGATCTCCCAATGACTACTTATGCACTGTCTGGTATTAGAATGCAATTGAGAAAACGACTGGATATAGTTTATAGACGGATTAAACAATCCAATGTTAGTCCAGAATTGGTCGAATTGACCGTAGGCGGACTTCGATCACTAATTGGAAGACGTGAATTATCTCAATCGAATACCAAATATGCTTCGATTATTTTGGATCAATTGGAGAAAACAAATTTTTTTTCCACCCTTGAATTAGAAAACTTGCTTTATCAATATGATTTTAATACCCCAGTTTTCTTTAACTATTTTGCAAAATGTTGCAATCGTTTAATAATGGACAGATCAGGTTTACACGAGCAGTTAGAAATAGTAATTAAATTTGAAGACAGGATTAGCAGTCTACCGACATGGGGCATGTCAAGATGGATGGCGGAAGATACATCTATCAGGGAACAAATCAGGATATTCCTTTCGGAGAAAAAACAATATATTCAGCAAAGAATTGAATTACGGCGATCAGAAATCCAGGATAGTAAACTTGGCACAGATACAGATCGTATGCAAGTCAACCTACCCGTAGCCCAATTTGGTTTGTTCATACGCCTATTCATGGAAAACGGACTATTACCAAAAGAAGAAGTAGGCAAAACTTTTGCCTATTATGCTCGACATTTCAGCACGCCGAAAACACCTTTTATTTCTGCTGAAAGTCTGCAAAAAAAATCGACCGATGTGGAATTTTCAACCGCAAAGAAAATGAAAGGACACCTGATCGGTATGGTCAATTGGCTGAACGAACATTACAGTGTTTCCAACCATAGGGATTCATAGCTGTCTGCGCTCGAATTCCTCAAGAAGCCCCTGTCTTTCCAATATTTCAAGTAGAGCGGAATACCAGATGTAATTGAAGCCTTTTTTCTTTCGTAAATCGAGCAATTTTGTATCCATGATGTCTTCAACTGTTTCCAAGCCCATGCGTTTAGCTTGTTTTATGAAATCGGTATCGACGTTCAATGCTGTAAGGGATGTGTCAGAGGATGTCATTTGTTGTCAAAATTGCACGGTGAAAATTAATCATAAATATTCTTACCATCACAAATTTAAAGAATCAAACTTTAAATATGAATTATACTTCATAACATAGCAGTCAATTATGTCGCAATTTCGTTATGTGAAGCACATACGGAATGAAGATTTAATTAAAGCTCTTGGCCAGCGGGTTAGAGACCTAAGGTCTGAAAGAAAGTTGACAATGGAAAAGTTAGCTGAACTTTCAGGTATAGACTATCGCCAACTTTCTTATATAGAGCTCGGCCAAACCGATGCCAGCCTAAGTACCTTATACGCCCTATCCCAAGGGTTAAATGTGACACTCTCCTTTTTGATGGATTCGGAAACTCTCCGTTAAAATCCACTCCCTTTACTTTTATTAAAAAACTTACTTAATACCTTTTAAACCCACATTTTAGTGTAAGGGTGAATCGTTTCTTTCACCCCCTTTCACTGTTTTTGCCCTATGCCGTTTTCGTGCTTTGTACCCGAATGGAAGAATAAATCCATCGGGAAGAATGAAGTACACGGAACTGGCAACACTGCTAAAAAATGCAGCCGAACAAGGAACAGCAAACGCAATCAAAGAAGAACAACCTGTTCCAGATCAGTTGACCAAAGCCGACGCTTACCGCCTGTATGGTCGTAGCAATGTAGATAGATGGCTCCGTGAGGGGCTGATCTCCAAACAACAACCTACCGACACTTCCCAAATCTTTTTTGACAGATCGGAACTCGAAGCCGTCGCGGCTTCGAGCAATCGGATCACCTACCTGCCCGTAGCGGACAGGTAAGCGCATCCGCTGCGATAGCGGAGCAAGAACGGTCTTTGACATCGAGGAGTGAAGCATTATCCCGTGAGGAGCGGGAAATTTTGCGAAAGTGAGGTAAGCCGAAAACTTGGCGATACCAATATACTGAAAGCGCATTGGCAGGCGATAGCCCGGTCTGTACGGACTGACGTGAGTAGCTCCGACAACTTAACTATAAATCGGCAAGAGCGGATCATTTCGGGTTCGTTACCCGTTGCCGGTTCCATTATGGGAAATCCCTTTTCCCCTTATTAGTAAACCATTAAACCCCAAAGAAGCCATGAACATACTATTGACACCGCTGCAATTGCAGACATTGCTTTCTTATGCTGCCGAAATGGGCGCAAAACTGGCCCTGTCCAAGACTGGTCACATCCGGCCATACCTCAAAAAATCAGAGGCATTCAAACGGTACGGACGAAAAAATGTAGAGCATTGGATCGGTCTGGGACTGATTACCCCACGCAAGGACGGCGACCATTCCGCCGCTTGGCGCATCGACCGCATGGAGATCGAAGCCGTAAGCAAATCCCGCCAGGCTATGCGCTATTTATAACCCTATCCATCACATCAAAAACAATTCTTATGACATCTTACAAAAGCAACACACCATCCAACGAAGCGCCAGACCTCGTAACCCTGCTCAAAGCACTGGGGCATGAACCCATATCGATCAATGGCGATGAATTTGGGTACGCCAGTTTGTTCGGAAAGCGAACCAACAACAAAATAGTCCTAACGGTCAATCAACAATTTAAAAGTTGGTTTGATAGCTCAATTGGCAAAGGTGGCAACCTCATGGACTTTGCCCGTACCTATTGGCCCGATCTATCTACCGAACAGATTGAAGAAAAACTTCGGGAGATACAGACCCAATCCGCTAAAAAAGATAGACCCTTGCGCAAACGAAAAGCAACCAAGATACCCGATTATCGTGTCGCCCGTACCCGCCCATTGGGCTACAACAATGAGGTTACCGATTTTCTAATGGAAAGCGGTCTTTGGGAGCTTGCCGATCTGAACATCTGCGAAGTCTATTATTATGTCACTGACCAAAAGGGAAAGCGCAAGGATTTTTGTGCCGCAGGTTGGATGAACGAAAACGGAGGCTGGGAAGTACGTGCCCAAAATTATACAGGCTGTATCGGTACAAAGGGAATGACCTTTATTTCGGTAAGCGGGTCCGTGCTTGCCATATTCCCGGAATATGTGGACTATCTGAAAAGACGGAATGACAAGCATCTGCAATACGCATCGGTGCTGATATTGAACCATCCCGAATTTTTGTCCGCAGCACTGAAACGCGCCAGCCATTTTGAAAAGGTAATATTCTATTTCGATGATACGAGGATCGGGTACCAATCAGCGAGAGACGTATTCACGGACAAACTACCGCATACCGAAGTTATACCCATTTAATTATCCAATCCCTGCTTATGTCAAAATATGTAAACGTGGACGATCTCCGAGAAATCCCAATTTCGGATTTTTTGGCTCGGCTTGGTCACCGTCCGGTGCGAAAATCCGGTAAGGAACTTTTCTACCACAGTATGTTAAGGGAGACCAAGCAAGATACACCATCCCTTACCGTATGGGATGAGGGCGGAAAATGGATCGACCGAGGTGGTCCGAACTCAACGGGCATCCAGGGCGGTAGTATCGTCCAGCTCGGCCTTGCCTATTGGCCCCAGCTTTCCTTTGTCGAAGTACTCCATAAAATAAAGGATACCTGCGATATGCAGGTGTCCACGATACCCGCTTATAAACCAGTCAAATCCCATAATGAACAAGAGCAGAAAGGATACACCTTTGAACTCGTGCGGACACAGCCAGTCGGCAGAAACTTTGTCCTGACCAAATATCTTGAAGAACGTGGGATATTGGACGTTGCACATGGACACCTGCACGAAATCTATTACAGAAACCGTCTTGACAACGAAAATAAAAGCATTTTCTATGCCATTGGCTGGAAGAACGATCAGGCGGGTTGGGAGTTTACCAATGCCAAAGGTTTCAAGAGCAGTATCGGCAAGAAAGGTATATCCGTGATCCCCGGCAATCCAGACCATGCCGTTCTCTTTGAGGGTTATATGGACTATCTAAGTTGGATTAAAGTGAACCGCCCAGATCCTGCACCGACCGCCATCGTCCTAAATTCCATTGTCCAATTAAAGAGTGCCATCGAGCGAGTGAAAGGTATACCCACCGTGGAGGTGTATTTCGACAATGACGATCCCGGCCGGAACTGTACACAAAGGCTGATCGAAGCCGTGCCACAGGCCAAAGACCGTTCGGGTGTTTATGGGGCTTACAAGGATTACAACGATATGCTAAGGGCTGCCCTAAATGAGCAGGAACTACAGCACCAACGGGCGGGGCCCAAGCGTTGATTTTTGGAGGGGTCGAAATCAATTATTCAGCTATATAGATAACTGGATATTGGTATATACCGATAGCTATCTATATAGCCATCCCGATATACAGATATTCATATATCCCGATATTTCGATAGACAGCTATGCAGATTGCAATACATATAGATATACATATATCCCGATATAGGTATATCCCGATAGGTAGCGATATGGATATATGTATATCCACATATCCATATATATAGATATTCAGATAACTGCACATGCCGATATACAGCTATCCAAATATATAGCTATTCCGATAGCTGTATATATGGATATATGACCGATTTAAACGTGGTTTATCAACCGGCCATCCCCAAACCTATATGCGAAAAATATCCCCAAAACCCACTTTTTTGCCCCTTGCGGTATAGCCCCTGTTTTTTGTTTTGTAGTGTGCAAGTTGTGTTTTTGTACGTACGGCTCTCGTACCTCGGCCGTACCCACAAAAACCAACTTGCCCCGGAACATCCCGGCTCCGATGGAGCGGGTCTGTACCAGGGTAGGAAAAAGGTCGCAACTCCCTTTTTCTCCTGCATAGCGCACCATAACCGCCGCAGGGCGACGAACATCCATAAACCTTTAAAACCATCACCATGCTAAGACACGGTAGCCTTTTTTCGGGCATCGGCGGTTTTGACATCGCCGCTTCATGGATGGGTTGGCGAAACGTTTTCTCATGCGAGAAAGACCCATTCTGCCGAACCGTTCTCAAACATTATTGGCCAAATACAACACACTATGAAGACATCTACGATTTTCGGGCAGCTCACTATCGAGGACATATCGACATCATCAGCGGAGGTTTTCCGTGCCAACCGTTCAGTCAGGCCGGACGGAGAAAGGGGGCGAAAGATAACCGCTACCTCTTCCCGGAGACTATCCGAATTATTAAGGAAGCACGGCCGGAGTGGATCGTTCTTGAAAACGTTACTGGACTGTTCACCATTCTCGAACCCGATAGTCTTTCTGAAATGGAGATCAAAGCGGTTGAGCTTTTTTGTCAGGACAGTGAGCAACCTACAACAAGTACCATTATCCGACTCCAACAACGGGTTATCGGAAGCATCATTTCAGAAATCGGGTCAGCAGGATATGTACTTCCCACACTTGAGGACGGCACACCAATCGTTCTGTGTATTCCGGCTGCTGCCGTTGGCGCTCCACACCAACGGGATCGGGTTTGGTTTGTTGCCCACGCCGACGGCCACAGAAATAAGCAATATAAAAACAACGATGGAACAGGCGCAGGACAGACGACGGCTAAAGGACAGGAAGAACGAGCGGGGCAACGGCGGTCAGGTTTCCCTGACGGATTTTTTGGTGTACCACGCATTGATCTCCCTATGGAGTCCGTCAGAGGAAATAGCCGAGAGGATGCCCAACGAAATACAAAAGCGTTTGCTGAAAGTGCTGCCGACAGCAGAGCAGATCGATGGCACGACATTCCCCTATGGACGGGATGGCCAAGTGAACCCCCGTTTTGTGTCCGAAATGATGGGCTTTCCGAAAGACTGGACGGAATTACCTTTCCTGCGTGGCGGACCGAAAGCATAAAAGCCTACGGCAATGCCATCGTTCCACAGGTTGCCTTTGAAATCTTTAAGGCAATCCAGTCCGTCACCTTGAACCACCAAGCACCATGAAGAAAAAAAAAGGAAACCGAAAACCCACAGCCCATGAACAGCGTACCCGACGCTTTGAGCTCCGGTTGAGCGAAGCGGAACGGACGCAGTTTCTTGAACTCGAAAAAGCACTTGGCATAAGCCGTGCGGACATCGTGCGTATCCGTGTGCTCCAACATTCCAAAAAGATGCTGGTAAATACTACCGAAATCATGAAACTTCTGGACAGTATCGGCACAGAGATCGGACGATCCGGCAACAACATCAATCAATTGGCGAAACATGCCAATATCCTGCAACAACAGGGAATGCTGCACGATATCCTTATCCGTGACCTTATCCCATTGCTTACCGAATATGTCAGGTTGCAACGGGAATTGGAACAGTCCATCCGGCAGCTTATCAGACTTATAAGGGGGCAGACATGATCGTTAAGATACTTGACCCGTCAACCGCGTTCAAAGGGGTGCGTTACAATACGAACAAAGTGGACAAGGATAAAGGCGAACTGATGAAAATATCGGGTTTCGGTGCCTTGCAGGCCCTGCAAAATCTCCGCCCAGAAGATTATGTCAATTATCTGGAAGCCCAATCCGCAGCCAGTAAACGGACGAAATACCCACAGCTCCACGCCGTCATTTCCTGCAAAGGACGTTCCCATAGCAAGCAACAACTTTCAGCCATCGCCGAACAATGGCTGAAAGGAATGGGCTACGGTGAACAACCTTACCTCTTGGTATTCCACAAGGACACGGCAAACAACCATATCCATATCGTTTCCACACGGGTAGACCGGGACGGCAAAAAGATAAACGACAGCTTTGAGAAAATCCGTGCCTACGAAGTACTGAACCGTATAGTCGGCGTGGATGAAAAACAAGAGGTCGATAAGAATATCGAAAAAGCATTGAGCTATGGTTTCTCCACACGGGCGCAATTCATGATGATACTTGAAGCGCAGGGCTATTCGCTTAAACTGTCCGATGGGATTTATCAGGTCAGCCGTTACGGCAAAAGACAAGGTACGGTTTCTCTGGAACAAGTGGACGCCAAAATCAGCACATTCAGTAAAGACATCAATCGGTTGGCACAGCTCCGAGCAGTCTTTGCCAAGTACCGAGGCCAGCACGATCCGGCTATCGTTCATGTTACGGCCCCACTTCCCGGTAATAGATCTTCCGCTCAATCGGGCTACACTTCGGCAATGGCGCGGATGCTATCGGACAAATTCGGGGTCCAGATCATATTCCACGGTAAGGACGGAAAACCGCCATACGGTTATACCGTCATCGACCATTCGAGGAAAATGGTCTACAAGGGCAAAGACGTCATACCGTTAGCAGAATTTATCGCACCGTCGGAAAATATACACGAAATATCCGCCAAAGCGGACATAAAGAAACCGACTGTAAAGGGGTGGGTACCTCGCCCCGAAGAAACAGTCACCGAAAACGGTCATGTGCAACCAGCCAAAGACGACTTCGCAGAACCGAACGAAAAAGAACGGAGATCAACATCCGAAGAAACCGCTACCTATACCGATCATGTACAGGGAACATCGGAGCAATGGATACCAAATATCCAGATCGACATTTCCGACGACATCGACGATGAAGCGATCCACGGACGCAACCGGAGACGTAAGCGCAAAGCCCGTACAAATACCCGTTGACATCACTTTATCAACAACACCTTTAAAACCCACGCACTATGCTCATACTTATAGGAAACCAAAAAGGCGGGGCCGGAAAAAGTACGCTCACCCTGCTGCTCGCCAACTACCTGACCCAGCAACAGGAACGGCGGGTTACGATAATTGACATGGATTACCAGCAATCACTTTCCGCCAAAGCCGAGAAAGCAAAAATCTTGGAAAATGAACCGCTGTACGAAATCGTACCCGCCGACCTCAGCCATTTTCCGGCAATGCAACGTAAGTTGGGGAAGTCACGGAACGAAATCGTACTGATAGACCTGCCGGGCAAGATGGACGACGATGGGTTGATCCCCATATTTGCCGCCGCCGATGCGGTGATCTGTCCGTTTGCCTTTGACGAATTTTCGGTGGACTCCACATTGCTGTTTGCAATGGTCATCGGCAGGATCAACAAGCGGGCGCCCCTGATTTTCGTGCCGAACCGTATCAAGAACACCGTCAAGTACGAAACCCGGACGGAGGTCGAAAATGTCCTGCGCGGTTTTGGCACGGTCGCACCCGGCCTGCCGGATCGTATCGACTTCCAGCGGGTAAATACGTTCCAGACACCGATCATCCTCTATCCCGTTATCCTGCCGCTCTTAGACCTGATCTATGAACAGTACATTGCTAAGGAGGAACTATTATGAGCGGAATAAAAAGCCTTGCCGACGAGCTTCGGGATTCCATGCGGAAAGGGAAACCGCCACAGGCAAATGAAATTCCCTCGGCACAACCACCAAAGGATACGCCTAAGAAAAAAACGGAAACGCTGGAACGCCTGTTTGAAAGTATCCAAAACCACGAACTGACCGGACGTGAACGGTTACTGATCCGTCTGGATGACAAGACCCTTTTTCTGCTCAAACAACTGAAAGTTGCCAAAGGTATCGACATGACCAAGATCATATCTTACAGCCTGCACCAATTTCTAAAAACCCATCCCGAACTCACCCGATACATCAAAGAACACATTAAAACCCTTGATCTATGAACTGGACACAATTCCTGCTCGGCGTTATCGCCATCTATGGCATTTACTATGCCCTAAACGTACTGTATGACCTGATTGTCCACCGCCGCGCTCCACGGGCGGCCGATGGAGGAAACGAATTGACATTTGATGAAGATTCACCGCCCGAAAGGGTTATTCCCGAACCATCCAAAAGAGAAAACGAACCTATGGTAACCGAGGGGAAACCCGTTATCTCGTCCGGCCCACTGCAATCCACAGGAAGCATAAACCTAAAGCAGCTCGTATCGCTCGTACAGAACGACGTTATCGAGTACACCAAAGCCATCCCTTATTAAATCCATTATGCGACCAATCCGCTTTGTGGCAGTATTCCTTACTGCCATTTTTTTTGCCCTGTACGCAACCGCCCAGCCCGGCCTTGCGGAATTTAGGGAAGTGCGCAGGGAAGTCAATACGTGGTACTACAACTTCTCTGACCTTGCCTTTGTCATCGGCGCCGTGTGCGGACTGCTCGGCGGTTTGCGGGTGTACAGCAACTGGCAGTCCGGCAAGCACCACATCGATGCGCAGGTCATGGGATGGTTCTTTTCCTGCCTGTTCCTGTCGCTCGTCGGCGCCGCACTAAAGGCCCTTTTCGGGGTAAACTAACAATCCAATCATTTTTTATTCACTTTTTATCCATTATCTCTATGACAGTAAACACTAAAAAACTGTTTGCAATGGCCGCGCTTTGCCTTTCAGCGGCCCAATCAACATTCGCCCAGGGCGGTACAGTTGGTATCGATGCCGCCACTTCATCGCTCACCAGCTATGTAGACCCCATTTCGACGCTCATTTTGGCGATCGGTGCGGTCGTCGGCTTGATCGGGGGAATACGGGTGTACATCAAATGGAACAGCGGAGATCAGGACATCAATAAGGAATTGATGTCGTGGGGAGGTTCCTGTTTATTCTTGGTGCTTGTGTCGGTAGTCATCAAAGCATTTTTCGGCGTATGACACACGGGCGTTATCCTATCTATAAGGGGCTGCAAAAGCCCCTTATTTACCGCGGTTTCAAGGGCAAGTTTATCTATTGGGGCATAGGTTCCCTTATCGGTGGTCTAGCCATCGGTGGACTTATCGGCGCACTGACCAACCTGATCCTGGGCGGCTTTGCGACCCTTGCCCTGATGGGTGCAGGACTTGCCTATACATTCATGAAACAGGGTAACGGTCTCCATGACAAGACCCGCCACCGAGGCGTATTTATCCACCCTGCCAAATTATCGATCACCTATGAGAACAGAGAGAAAGACAGCCTTTGAAATGCCCTATGTGGGTATCGACCATTATCAGGGAATGTCCATACTGCACGGCGACCGTGGCGATTTTTCAGCCGTGATGCGACTTACCAATCCCGTCTTACAGTATGGTGCCGATCCCGAAGCCTATACCGCTTTCCAACAGGTATTGCTTAACGTCATCAAGATACTCGGCGAGGGACATATCATCCAAAAGCACGATGTATTCATCAAACGGAAATACCGGCCCAAACCTGCAACCGAGTTCTTGCAACAGAAATACCAGGAACATTTTGAGGGTCGGGAATATACCGAAATCAGAACCTACCTGACCGTTACCCGTCTGGTCAAAAAAGGGGCATTCTACACGTATGACAAAAAAGTGCTGGCCACTTTCGGACAGAACATGGCGAAAGTATTTGACCTGCTTTCCGGCGCCGCACTTAACCCCGCATACCTTATCGAAGCGGAAATAAACCGTTTCGTAAACAGGGTGCTCGCGGTGGAATTTGAGCAGCCGCACATCACATTGGACAATCTCCGCTGCGGAGACCGTGAGTTGCAGATCGGTGACCGGGCTGTCCGCTGTATCAGCATGATCAACACCGATTCGGTTGACCTGCCCGAAAAAGTCGGAACCTTTACGGCCAAAAATGAAATGAACGGCATGCGTGATTTTCCGGTGGACAACCTGTTTTTCCTGCACAATGTTCCCGGTTATCGCACCATTATCTATAACCAATTATTGGAGATACCCAGCCAACAGATCACACTCGGTAAACTTGAAGTAAAGCGCAAAAGACATTCGAGCGTGCCCGATCCGGCCAACCTTATGTGCGTGGAGGACATCGACCGTTTATTGGTGGATGTAGCACGCGACAACCAGCTATTGGTAAATGCGCATTATTCCATGATCGTATGTGCCGATACGGACAAGATCGACAAAACGGCCAATTTTATCGAAGCCGCCCTGTTCCAGCAGGGGATCATTCCATCACGCAATGCCTACAACCAATTGGAACTGTTCCGGTGTGCGCTGCCGGGCGTTGGCGTGGAACTGAAAAAGTACGATTGGTTCTTAACGACCGCCGATGCCGCCCTCTGTTTCTTTTTCAAGGAACGGCTGCCGACGGACGAACCCTCGGAGTTTTTGTTAAGGTTTACCGACCGTCAAGGGGTGCCCGTGGCGATTGACCCATCGGATTTGGTTATGAGGACAGGCCGCATAAAAAATCGAAATCGCTTCGTGTTAGGTAGCAGTGGCACGGGTAAAAGTTATGCCATAAATGCGATCGTCCAACAGTATCTGCAATACAACATGGACGTGGTGATCGTGGACGTGGGGCATTCCTATTCCGGTCTATGCAGTACATACGGAGGAAAATACATAACCTACTCGGAGGAAAAGCCCATCACGATGAACCCCTTTGCGATCAGCGAGGAAGAATACAACATCGAGAAAAAGGACTTTTTGATAACGTTGATCTGTCTGCTCTGGAAAGGTTCCGAGGGCACGGTGGCCACCGTGGAGCGCGATGTGATTTCCAATGTCATTTCAGCCTATTACGCCCATCATTTCGACAAAGCCATCGAAGACCGAGTAGACAGGTTGGACTTTAATTCCTTTTATGAATTTGCCGTTCAGAAAATCCCCGATATAAGGAATGAGGAAAGCATCGCTTTTGACGTGGAGGAATTTCGGTTTGTATTAAAGAAGTTTTACAGAGGGGGTGAATACGAAGCGATACTGAACGAGGATGCCGACCAATCGCTGTTCAACGAACGGTTCATAGTCTATGAAATTGACAACATACAGAATAATAAGACGCTCCTGCCAATCGTAACACTGATAATAATGGATCTGTTCGTGCAAAAGATGCGCCACAGGAAGAACCGCCGGAAAACGCTGATCTTGGAGGAAGCATGGCGGGCCATTTCGTCGCCAATGATGGCGAATTTCCTTTTATACCTGAACAAGACCGTACGGAAGTTCTGGGGGGAAATCATCGAGGTGACGCAGGAAATCAACGACATAATCGGCAATCCTATTATCAAGGACAGTATTATAAACAACTCGGATACCATCATCCTGCTACAACAGAACGAGGCCGATTTTAGAAAGGTCGCCGAACTGCTGTCCATCAACGAGGCCGAACAGAAAAAGATTTTCACGATCAACCGACTTGATAACAAAGAGGGACGCGCACGTTTCAACGAGTTCTATATCCGTCGGGGAAACGTCGGGGAAGTGTACGGCGTGGAGGTCAGCATTTACCACCATTTGGCGTTCACCACCGAAAAACCCGAAAAAAGCGCCGTGGAGATTTATGCCAAACATCATGGCAGCTACCCAAAAGCCCTAACTGCGTTCGTGTCCGATATGGAAAAGAGCGGTCTTGCATTGGGCGATTTTGTGCAAAGGGTAAACGAGAACAATGCGCCAACCAGCACACAAAGAGAATATTTTAAACCTGATTTTACATGATACGAATTATTGCAATAACGATCCTGTCCCTTGCTGTTTTCTATGCAAGAGGTCAGATTTACATCGACCCCGCCGTGGCAGCCGCAACGGGCGTCCATGCCGGAGTGATGAACAGCCAGCTCAACAACGTGAACGACAATCTCACGCTTATCCAGCGTGGACAACTCGCCGTAACAGGCCAGCTACTCATCGTGAACGATTTGCAGGATAAGATTTACAAAGGGTTAACCGAAGTATCCGGTGTTGTCCGTTCCCTGCTTACCGTAAAGGACATTGCCAGCATTTCTCTTGACATCGTTAACGACGTAGAAAAGGCAATGAATATCGCAAGGGGAAATCCGGCACTCCTATTATTTGCCGAAGCGGGCGCACGGGAATTTAAGACACGGGCGACCAATCTGTCTGCCGAGGTCAGTGCCTTTGTGCTGAAAGGTGGAAAGGATAACCTGATGGATGCGGGAGAACGGGCAAAACTGCTGGGCCGCATACGTACCGAATTGACCATCCTGCGCGGCGTAGCTTTTGGTATGCACAGAAGTATGTATTGGGCGAAACAGCGCGGTATCCTTAACTCCCTCAACCCATACGCTGGTTTTATCAATATCGACAAACAGATTGCCGATGACATTATCCGTAATTCAAGACTGCTCAAACGATGAGATACGTGATCCTGACCTTATTGCTTCTGGCCAGCAGCTTGACCGGGGCAAATGCACAGCTCAACGTGGAACTGATCCACCAATTGGTGCAGCACAGCAAAGATGAATACGACCGTCAGATCACCGCACGGAACCGACAGGCCATTACCTCGGCCAACGAGGAAGTAAATCGAGAAGAAACGGCAAAACTCAAAACTCGCTATCGGCAGTTGCACAGCCGTTTTCAGGTTTTGGGAACAGCATTGCAGGGGCTTAGTATGGGGCTGGAATCCGCGCCAATTGTCACCGAGATCATAAACCAACAAAAAAGGATTATCGGCATAGTTTCAGCACATCCCGAATTTCTATTGCTCGCAATCGATGCAGAAAAAGATATGGCAGAAAAAGCCGTGCAGTTGGCACGTTACCTGACCGGACTTTTTATCAGTATCGGCGACCTTAACCAGATGAAAGCAAGTGACAGGAGAATACTTTACGGACACGTTCTGCAGGAGCTTCGGAAGATCGCAGGAGCATCACGGGGGCTTGCTGTTACCCTATACTATTCGACACGAAAAAAGCTGCTCGATTCCCTCAACCCGTTTTCCGGTTATATCAATGAGGACAAGCGTATAGTCGATAATATTCTAAGGCAATTGGAGGAATTTAAACCATGAAGAAGCAACTCATAATCCTTCTGTTTATCTGTCTTTCAAAGATGACTTTCGCCCAAAGCTATGTGACGATCATCTATGATGCCAAGCATCTTGCCATCGTAAACGAAAACGGTGCGGTTAGGTTGATTTCCGAACAGACCCATAACAATATGCTCGGCAACATCCGCGGACGGATCGACGATATTAACCTCAACCTTTCTTCCGTGGTGCTGGTGCAGAACATGATCCACCGATCATTGACCGAAGTGGATCGGGCATTGAAGTCCGGCCGCTCCGTGCTCCATATTTCGAGGCTTGTTCAGGACATCGCCACCCATAGCACGAAGATGCTCGAAACTGCCAAGGGCGAACCGTGGTTACTGCTCTTTGCCGAGGGCGTCGCCCGGCAGCTAAAGGACAGGGGCGTGAACCTTGCCGCCGAAGTCTCCGAGTTTGTTCTACAAGAGGGAAAAAACGTGCTGATGGATTACGAAAAAAGAGACCACCTCATGCGCAAGATCATTCTTGAACTGAAAGTGATACGGGCATTGGTGTTTAGCATGGAAAGGTCTATGTATTGGGCGAAGATCAACGGCGTACTGAAAACGGCGAACCCGTACCGAAACTTTATCAACATGGACAAACGCAAAGCGGACGAGATCATACGGAACTATTATCTACTTAAAGACTGAGTATGAAACCATCATGATTTATTCGAACCACCTAATGGGATGAATAAATCTGATAGCTTCATCACCATTAAAAAATTATATCGATGAAAACAAAATACATCACAGGGCTACTGCTGTTCCTATTTTCCATCACGGGAACAATGGCGCAGAACGTGAAGCGACAGACCGATAAACATATCGTAAACCAACAGGAACGCATGGTTCATAAGCAATGGGATCGAAAGAAGTTTACGCCGACCAAAGGTTTTTTGGGATTGAACTATCAATATTGGCTCACCTGGGCGTGGCATCCAAACTACCCCAAAACCGACCGCCGACCGTTGAGCGGTACAGGGCCACAGACCTTGCGCATGGGTATGGTACTGGCCATGCAACAAACGGACGAAGCCTATAAAAAGCATACGGACACCATCCGCAATGTAGCGGTGACCGAAGCCTTCAATTATTCCGGTCTGGTCACGGATGCCGACCCCTTATGGTTACTTTATTACCGCAGGGAGTTTGGAAACCTAACGGGCGACACGGACACCGATCCGCTCGCCGGACTTTCACCGGACGTCGGGGATTATTTGAGGAACAAAGGTCTATTGGAATGGTACAACGAAGAACGTGCGGAACTCAAAGAACGGTTGGAAGCTGCCCGAACGACCACGCTCGACCGTGGTAGCCGTATCATGGCTTACCACCGTTTGCTTGGGGAACACCGGAAACTTCTGTCCGCATGGGAAGCAAAAAAGAACTATGCCGCCAAATTCCTTTCATTGGCCAAGAACCGTAACCGACTGCAAAGTGATAACCCCGATATGCCGGAATTTGCGACGGATCGTTCCGATGTGCAGATCGCGGAGGACATCCTAAAAAGAACCCAATAACCCAAAGAAAATCACTATATGGACTTTATAAACATGACGGGGCTAACACCCCGTTTTTTATTGCAGGGAAATCCTGTAAATGTACCGGACTCTTTCAAAGATACGTTCAATTTCCTGCAAGGGAACGGTGTCTACGAGGAGGGTGTTATGCACTTTCTCAAAGGCATGAAAAACACGATATGGACGCACTTCGACACGTTCATAACCGATGCACAGGCCCTTGCCGCTATTTTCATGCTCATATTCTTTGCCATCAAATCCTACGAAATGATGGCGGGCGACAAGAAAATGGAAATCATGCCATTGTTGCGCCCGTTCGGGCTGGTAATGGTCATCATCTGGTGGGGAACGTTTACCCGCGTGCTTGCGTATCCTACCGACATCGTTGCCGCCAAAACAGAAAACCTGTTTGACAGCGGACAGATCGAGGTGAACAACCTGCGCCTGCAACGTGCAAAGCTCATGGTGGACGTCGCCGATCAGCTGACCACGATACAGGCCGAGACCGAGATTGCCGAAAAAGAAGCCGATACATGGTACGGACAGGCATGGGATGCGGTCACCTCAACTGTAAAGGAGGGTTTTGCTTCGGTATGGAACCCGATCGTTGAACTCAAAAACCGTATGCAGGTGGGATTACAGCTATTGGCGACCTATATCTTAGAAACATTAGCCGTTTGGATATTGCGTATCTGCGTTTACATCATCTTCATCATCCAGATCATCTATTCGACCATCCTTATCATATTAGGCCCGTTTTCCGTTGCCGTAAGTATCCTGCCCGCCTTTAGGGATTCTTTTGGTACATGGACAGCCCGGTTTATCAGCGTAAACCTGTATTCGGGAATTGCCTATCTGGTCATGCACATAGCCAGCCTGTTCCAACAGTATGCAATGGAAGCCGAGATTACCCGGTATCAGCAACTCCTTGAAAGCACGGGAGACACGATGGAGAAAATGGGGTGGTTCGCTGGAAATGGGCTGTTGAGTTTCGGTATTGTCATCGTGACGTTCCTGATCGGAGGATTGACCATGCTCACCGTACCGAGTATCAGCACATGGATCGTATCGACAAGCGGTATCACTTCCGCCGCAAGCACAATGGGACGTGGAGCATCCAATATGGGCCGTGCCGCAAGAAAGATAATCGCCAAGTTTTAACCCCTTTAAACACGCAATGCTATGATAATAAAAAATATTGAAGCCAAGATCAGGCTTGCCACCTTTATTGCAGGGGCAAGCCTGACCACCGCCCTGCTCATGGTGGTGGCGGTATCTTTTTTTGCCTACAAACAGGTCGGCAATGCACGGAAATCCGTGTATATCCTTGATGCCAACAATAATCCAATTTCTGCAAGGCAGACCGACGTAGAGGTAAACAGGCCCGTCGAGTACCGTACACATATCAACCTTTTCCATTCCCTGTTCTTTACGCTCGCACCAGACGATAAATTCATCGAATACCAAATGCGAAAAGCCATGTACCTGATCGATGAATCCGGTGCATTGCAGTACAACAACCTGCGGGAAAAGGGGTTTTTCAATTCCGTGCTGTCGTCCAGCTCCGTTCTCACCATCCAGACCGATTCCATCCATGTCGATCCGGTTAAAAAGTATTTCCGCTACTACGGTAAACAGACCATAGATCGACGTAGCTCGACGGTGGTTCGCTCGCTCGTCACGGAGGGCTACCTAAGAGACCTTGATATGCGAACCGAGAACAATGGCCACGGTGTATTGATAACCCGATGGAAAACACTCGAAAACAAAGACATCAGCTATGTTCAAAAAAATAACTTCTAACCGCCCGCCAGATACAACGGTGTGGACAGCTTTTTACAGGGAGTTTGGCAAGTATATCGATGGAAGCATCGCACGTTCCAAACGGTTCCTTGAAGCCCGGCCACGGACGGTATTTTTTGCAATGGTGGTAAGCATCCTCGTTTCCGTTGGATGCTTTCTTTTTCTTCCAAAGGAAACACCGAAGAAAGACCCCGTACACCTTTCGGTACAACAGCCCCTAATGGACGGGATGGGCGGTATTGTCACCACCGTTTCAGCCTTAAAGGAGCTATTGGAAATCCGTACCATCCTCGACGGACTGATGGAAAAGGACAGTTTGGACAGCTCTGATAGCTTGCTAATGGAGCGTGCCATCGACCGGATGCAGATACTCGAAAAACGATTGGCCGAAGCCAACAAACACCAAAATTCACCCTAATACAATCCAACAAACATGAAAATCAATTTTAGACAGCCGCGCTATGTGTTGCCCCTCATAGCGCTGCCTTTTCTATGTCTGTTCTTTTATGTGTACCAGACAGGTTTTGCAAAAGATGAAGCACCCCAACACGAGGGCGATCCCTTGCAAGGACAGATTGCCGATGTATCGGAGGGCGTCAAGAACCGTGCGCTATCCGACAAACTTGCCGCCTACCGTGAGCAGTACCGTCGCGGTGATGGCTATACGGCAATAGGCCAATTACAGGAAGAACGGGCCGAACAATTCCGTTTTGATGAACTGTACAACGAAGAAGAAAAACGCAAACTTGATTCCATCGAGCGGGCGCTCAAAAACCAGCGACCTGTTTCCATTAATGGAGACACGGAAAACGACGATGGAGACAGGGCCTTGCAACAGGCCCTTTCGTCATTACAGCGAAGACCCGAATCGATCAGGGAGGCACCGGACAAGACCGACCCGATGGAACTTTTTCGCAAACAGATGGCCTTTGCGGACAGCATGGCAAGAGCGAACGATCCCGACGAACAGGCAACCCGTAGGGAACGTGAACGCATGGAAGAAGCAAAAAGGGAACTCGAAAATCAGCCCCGTTTGTCCGTTTCCAAATACGGTACAGGACAGGGAACGTTCAACACCATTCGCGCCGAGAGCGACAACACTTTCATACAGGCCATTATCGACGAAAACATAACAGGATATGCCGATTCCCGGCTTCGCATTCGGCTGATGGATGATCTATTGGTGGGTCCGCACGTGGTCAAGAAAGGTACCCACGTATTTGCAAAGATTTCCGGTTTTTCAGGACAACGGGTACTGCTTACCATCACGTCCATTATGCAGGGGGACAATATATTGCCCGTCCGGTTGGAAGTCTATGATAATGACGGCTCCCCCGGACTGTACGTGCCGGCTTCTGCATTCAGGGAATTTAGCCGGGAGCTCGGCGGTAACACCACGCAGGGAATTACCCTGCAACAACAGGCCGAGAATAACAGCCAATTGGTCATGAGCGCTATTCAACGGATGTTCCAATCCACAACGACTGCCGTATCAAAGCATATACGGAAGAACAGAGCCAAACTGAAATATAATACGATGGTGTACCTCATCGACCCGCAGGTACTCCGCCAAAGCCAACAGAATTACAAACAGTAAAACCATTTAAGACTCCATCATGAAAAAGAAACATCATTTTCTAATTCTTTTCCTTTTGTGCTGTATCGGATATTCCGCCCATAGTCAACAGGCTACGGAAACCCGGTTGGGAACACTTCCCGAACTTACTTTGCACCGCGGACATACGGTGCATATCCTTTCACCCGAACCCATCCAATATGTTGATATTGCTTCGCACCATGTATCGGGCGACCTGCCCCTTGAAAACGTATTGCGTATCAAATTAAATGCAGATACCACGCAGACAGAACACCTCGATCATGAACTTGGAACGGTTACCATTGTCGGCGATAACTTCGTGGCGCAATACCGTCTGACGGCCCCATTGTGGATTAGCGATACGAGTATTCCGGCCATGTTGGAAATCAAACCGGAACACACCCGACCGCTGGAAATATCGGAAATCGGATTGAGCCGAAGCCAGATGAAAAACCTTGCACTCGGTCTGCTCACCAAAAACGCCCATCGGCCTGTACGAAGCATAAGGGATTACGGTGTCGGCATCGCACTTAACAGCATCAGCACATTGGGCGATTATATCTTTCTTGACGTATCGTTCACCAATACATCAAACCTTTCCTACAATGTGGACGAACTCCGGTTTTTCATTGAAGATAAGAAGATCACCAAAGCAACGAACGTGCAGACCGTCGAAATCAAACCCCTATGGCAATATCAACCGTTGACGGAATTTAAGAAAAGGCACCGTAACATATTCGTGCTGAAAAAGGCAACTTTTCCCGGCAGTAAAGTACTTCGGGTAACGCTTACCGAAAAACAGATTTCCGGCCGTACGGTCAACCTAAAGATAAAGTACGGAGATATATTGAAAGCCGACACCCTTTAGGTCGGTTTTATCCAACCTTTAAAAACAAATACTTATGGAAGAAACCAAAGAGCAGCAGGGGCTTTACCGCTCCCTGCAATTTGGCATATACCTATCTGTCGTTCTCGAAGTCTTTCTGTTTTTCTATGTGGATAAATTCCTTTTGGCAGGGGTAGCAAATAACAGTTTGCTACTCTTTGCGGAAAGGCTTTCGAGAGTACCATTTTATGCCGAACTGATAAACAGCAAGCTCTTTACGCTTGTGCTGATCTGTCTGGTCTCCGTCGGAACGTTAAGCCGAAAGAAAAAAGACCTCAACCCCAAGACCCAGATCGTATATCCATTGATATTGGGAATACTTATCCTTTTTTCAGGTTTATGGTTGCAGGGACGTGAAGCAGCCACTATATGGCAATCCGTCAATTGGTGCGACCTTGCCTATGTCACGAGTGCTTTTGCAGGAGCCATTTTGGTACACATGGCAATAGACAACGTATCCAAGATCATCAGCTCCAATCTGGGAAAGGATCGATGGAACGTCGAAGAAGAATCCTTTATGCAAGCAACCAAACCTGTGATAAATCCGTATTCGATCAACATCCCGACATTGTTTTATTACAAAGGGAAAGTTCGCAAAGGTTTTCTATCCATCGAAAACATTTTTAGGGGCCTGATTCTTTGCGGAGTTCCGGGAAGTGGAAAATCGTTTGGGGTCATCATGCCGATCATACGCCAAATGCTGGCCAATTCGTTCACGATGTGCCTATACGATCTGAAATACCCCGATCTTGGCAAGGTCGCTTATTACCATTATCTGCTTGCCAAGCAGAACGATCGGTGCAGGGATTACAAATTCCATGTTATCAATCTCAACGATCCCGCAAAGAGCAGACGGGTAAACCCGATGAAGCGGGCTTACCTAAAGACGCTTGCCGATGCTTCGGAAACGGCCGAAGCGCTTGTCGAAGCCTTGAAAAAGGGAGACAAAAGCGGTGGTAGTGACCAATTTTTCACACAGTCCGCCATCAATTTCCTTGCCGCCTGCATCTTCTTTTTCAGTAGGTACGAAGATGGCCGTTATTCCAGCCTACCCCATGTACTTGCCTTTCTTAACCTGTCCTATGAACAGATTTTTACGGTATTGTTCAGCAACGGAGAGCTTAGTTCCCTTTTATCGCCATTCATGTCCGCCTACAAGGCAAAGGCATTTGACCAATTGGAGGGGCAGGTTGGAACGCTCAAAATCTTTATCAGCCGAATGGCCACCAAAGAAACATTTTGGGTTTTCGGTGCCGATGATTTCGAGCTACAGGTCAGCAATCCCAAGCACCCCGGTATTTTGGTACTTGCCAATGATCCCAGCACGCAGAGCATCAACTCCGCCTGTCTGTCGGTGGTACTTAATCGGGTTACGAAACTTATCAATACGAAAGGCAATTTACCCATTGGTTTAGTGGTGGATGAGGCCCCCAGCCTTTATATTCACCGTGTTGACCTATTGGTGGCACAGAGCAGATCCAATTTTTCTGGGGTGGTTTTGGGGCTTCAGGAGTTGCCTATGTTACGCCAACAATACGGCAAGGAAACAGCGGAGGTCATCACGTCCATCATGGGCAATGTACTGTCCGGTTCGGTCAGGAGCAAAGAAACTTTGGAGTGGTTGGAGCGCCTGTTTGGTAAAGTCAAACAGACGGGGGAAAGTCTAAGCATCGACCGTACGAGAACCTCGCTATCCTTGAATGAAAAACTCGAACCGTTGATTCCTGCCGGAAAGATAGCATCGCTAAAAGCGGGTGAAATTGTTGGCATCCTTGCCCGTGATACGATAGATACCTATACGGGCAAATACCAGACTTCGGCGGTTAATTGCCGTGTCAATCTGGACATGGAAGCCATCGAAAAAGAAGAAGCGAATTATCGGGAACTGCCGACCTATTACGACTTTGGTGAGCGAAAAGAAGAAATCCTATTGGACAATTTTTTCCGTATCAACAGGGAAGTTGAACAAATAGTCGAACAGTTTATTCCCGTTCAGGACAACATGCAATTCCCAACACCAACCGAAACAACGGAATACAACAAAAGAAAATAGTCGCCCGACTTTTAAAGGGGTATAGCCCATTAACAAAATCAAAAACATCATGAAGAAATCCGAAGGTTCCGCATATCTACGGAACAGACTTGCCGTACCAAGCCTTTTTTGGGGGTGGTTGATGCTTGTTCCCTTTATGCTTTGTGGACAGGTTATCGACTATAGTCCACCGTTGGACAAGTTAAAGGTTACATCGCCATTCGGATACCGTATCCACCCGATCAGCGGTAAGGCTTCACACCATAACGGTGTTGACTTTGCCGCCCGTTCCGATCCCGTTTTCAATGTACTTGACGGCCGGGTTAAAGAAACCGGAAAACATAAGTTGCTCGGCAAGTACATACGTATAGCACATGGCGAAGTAGAAACCATTTACGGGCATCTTTCCCATATACTCGTTTCACCGCGTGATACAGTTATAGCTGGACAGCCTATAGCCATCACCGGAAGCACGGGTAGAGCGACAGGAGAACACCTGCATTTTTCGGTGAAATTCAACGGTAAATTCCTTGACCCTTTGAAATTCCTACGCAGGATAAAAGAACAATCAGATCAATCCTTAAACATCGAATAATATGGACTATCATTTAAGATCACTGCAACAAAAACTAAGTGTTCTGGCCAGTGGTGAAGACATTGGACTAACACCAGCGGAAGCGGCTATTTATGGGGTGGAATACGCCGATGAATGGCCAGATGAAGAATCCCCGGAGGTGGACGAAGATGAGCAGTAAAAATTCAAAATCCCTGCATGAAATAGTTGCGGAGAACATCATCAAGAAACTTGAACAGGGTACAGCGCCGTGGCAAAAGCCGTGGAATAGCAATAGTCCAGCTTTTGAACTACCCTATAATGCAATTACGGGCAACCGTTACAAAGGTATCAACAGCCTGTCGCTGTTATCGTCAGATCGTGAAGACCCTCGTTGGATGACGTTCAATCAGGCTTCGACAAACGGTTGGAAAGTACGAAAGGGAGAAAAAGCATCCCTGATCCAATTTGTCAAGACCCATGAACTTGTGACCAAAAGAGACGAACAGGGCAAACCGATTTTGGATGAAAAGGGTAAACCTGTAAAAGCCAAAGTAGGTCTGAACAGAGCAATCATTACCAGCGCATGGGTATTCAATGCGCAGCAGATCGATGGTATCGAACCTTTAGTAAAACCCGACGTAAAGCAATTCCAATGGGACTCCATCCAACGGGCAGAAAATATCATTCAGGCTTCGGGAGCGGACATAACCCACAAATCAGGAGACCGAGCCTATTACAGTCCGGCACTCGACAGTATCACCATGCCCATGCGGGAACAATTCGACGCATCGGATAAGTATTATGCCACCCTGCTCCATGAGCTCGGCCATTGGACGGGACACAAAGACCGTCTGGACAGAAGTATGATTGGCAGTTTTGGGACGGAGGGCTATGCCCGCGAGGAACTTCGTGCTGAAATCGCTTCAATGCTAATAGGTCAGGAACTCAATATTGGCCATGATCCAGGCCAGCACATTGCCTACGTGGACAGTTGGATACAGATATTGCGTGACACACCCTTTGAAATACATGCAGCCGCTGCCGATGCCGAAAAAATACTTAATTACCTTTTGGCATTTGAGCAAAAAAGGGAAATCAAAGCAGCCGCTAATGTTCAGGCCGAGGTACAGGCAGAAGCAAGACCACAAAGGACAAAAGAAAGCAGCCTTTCTATAGGTGATGAAATTGCCTATAACAATACGGTCTACAAAGTGCAAGGTCATCTGAAACGTGGCCGTATGCGTGTGGAAGATTTAACTACCGGAAATATTTTCCCGCTATCGAAAACTGATCGGTTATACGGTTCACTGCTTCATGCCAAACAGCATCCCGATGCTGTCAAAATAAGTGAAGACCTGCACCGCCCGGTACACGCCGAAAAGGAAGCTGTTGCCGCCTATGGTATCAGAAGATAAAATCTAAAACTTAACAAACAATTACATTATGAAATATCCCATCAACGAAAATGAAATGCCCCTAAGTGAACTTGAAAAATTGGGGCTTTACAAAGACGGAGGGTTCAGTATCAGTCCGGAAAATATCGATGCCCTGCTTGCAGGGAGAAGAACCGATATGTTGAGCATGGCAGGTCTGAACATCGACGGGCTTGCCATCCGTCAACTCGATGCCAAGTTATCCCTTAGCCGGAATGAGCTCGGCGATGTCCAGCTAAACATACATCCCATTTACCGAGAACCGCAATGGCATCCATTATTGAGCGATGACGAGGAAAAAGCCCTAATCGCAGGAGAACAGCACATAGTCAGCAAGGAACAGGAGATTGACGGCAACAAAAAGAAGAAAGTCATCATTGAATATGACGACTTGACGAGGGAATTTATTGCGTATGAACCCGACGAAGTGCAGGCCCCGATCAGAGTAAACGGCGAAGAACTTTCGGAAAAGCAACAGGAGGCTTTCCGCAATGGTGAAGTGGTAGAACTCACAGATGGAACGAAAATCCAACATTCGGCAACGGACAACAAGGGTATCCGTTCAGACCGAAAACGGCTTATCCTATCGGTGCTTTTGGACGGCGGTATATCTTACTTGGTGTTCAGAGGTATCAATAACCTAAAAGGCAGATTTGAACCGCAGAGCGAGGGATATAGTGAGGGATATAACCGCGCATTGACCGATATGATGATGGCCGATAAAAAACAAAAAGACAAAGGCAATGAGAAAACCGTTCAAGACCTCGTACTTAATCTTCGTGATAAACAAGAAAGCAGAGGCTACGGACGTGGCGTTGCAAGGTAATGGTATTTCTCCGATTGAAGCCCGAAGTACGGAACTTCTTTGCACCACATATCAATATAGTCGAGGATAACATTCGGTTTCCTTATACATTGGAAAATCAGGTATTGGCCCAAGAACATTGGAATGAAAACGGTGTCCGTATTCCTGTCTGTAAAGGTATGTGGTTGGTGACGGACGGCTTGCCTGTATCCGTCATCCATCTTTTTATCGGTCATTCTGCAAGCGATCTGTTGTGCTTTTGCCATTATCACCCCAATTGGGTTGATCCACCTTGTTTGAGTGCATTTGCTTCATTGGGGTTGTTGCCGACCAAAGAACAATTTACTTGGCTAAAATCCCTTTTCCCAAACGCTAAAATACATACAGTATTTGACGCGGGAATAAGCGGGCGTGTAGCCGATTGTAAAGTGGCAACGTGGCAGATCGGCAAGAGTGCAAGGTTTAGTCTTGCTGGTGACCACGGAGAATTTTATTACAACAAAAAGAAGTACCGTATTCCAGTCAATATTTTTTCATTGAGCCGTTTTGAAAAATTATCTGGTATCCGTTCGGGTATCCGAACACATAAACCAAAAGCGCCATTTGAAACGTTCTATCAATCCTTTACAAATATGAGCTAATCCGAACCAGACCACCGAAACCCCTGATCCTTTATTGGGTCAGGGGTTTTTTGTCGTGTGTCAATTTTAGTCTTAATTTTTATGCTTATTATGGTAGCACCGTTATTGTTCGGTCTTGTTTGTCAAAATTTATCATATTTTAGATATAAGCATTTTGGTAATGTTTTTTACGTTATTTTTGTATATTTTTGCGTAAAACACGAACAATTTTGCCTGTACGAGAATTGAACAGAATTAGAATAGTATTAGCGGAGCTGAATATTAAGAATAAGTGGCTCGCTGATAAACTTGGTAAGAATCAAGCTACTGTTTCTCAATGGTGTAATAACGCGAGACAACCATCAGTAGAGACACTATTTGATATAGCAAACGCTCTTGATATTAATGTAAGAACACTTTTGATGCCTACAAAGAATGACGAGTGATGGCTGATGTGCATTCAAAGGAATTGAGAAGCTTTAATATGAGTCAGGTAAAGGGTAAAGATACAAAGCCTGAACTAATAGTGAGAAAATTTTTGTTCGCTAGTGGATTACGTTATAGGTTGTATGATAAAAAGCTGCCCGGAAAACCGGATATTGTACTACCAAGGTATAAAACTGTTATTTTTATACATGGATGTTTTTGGCACGGACACGAAAATTGTAAATATGCTGAAATACCTAAAACGCGATCTGATTTCTGGTTAGCGAAAATTAAACAAAATAAACTTAGAGATATGAATAATATCAAGAAGTTAGAGAATGAAGGATGGAAACTGTTTATCATTTACGGCTGTGAACTTAAAAATGATAAAAAGCAAACTATATTAGAGAATTTGTTAAACAACATACGAAGCCAATTTCAAAGCTGATTTTTTAGTATGAATGAAGTAATTGAAAATACTAGTAACCAAAATAACCTCAAAGCAGTTGATTTCTTCTGTTCTGGAGGTGGAATGAGTTATGGAATGCAAGAGGCGGGAATAAGCATCCTGGCAGGCATCGACTTTGACAGAAATTGCAAAGATACTTATGAAGCTAACATTAAAGGTGCCGAATTTATACTTGCTGATGTTTTTAATTTAAAAGAGCAAGAATTGGAAGATAAATTATCATTAAAGAGGAATGATGATGAGCTTATTTTGATTGGTTGTAGCCCTTGTCAATTTTGGAGCATAATAAACACTGATAAAACAAAATCAAAAAAGTCAAAGAACCTATTAAAAGAATTCAGACGGTTCGTAGAGTATTTTAATCCTGGTTATGTGGTTGTGGAAAATGTACCAGGGGTATTAATAAAAAAGAGAGAAAGTGGTCTTTCAGGAATGATAACCTGGCTAAAGAAGAATAAATACAAAGTCCATTACGATATTCACGAGGTGAGTGACTATGGTGTTCCTCAACATAGAAAGCGATTTACATTAATAGCCAACAGGGTAACAAGAACAAAAATTGAGCCTATTAAATCAGAAAGGAAACTGAGTGTTCGTGACGTCATCGGGGTTAATAATGGTTTTCCTAAAGTAGAAGCTGGAAATCGAGATAATAGCGTTTTTATGCATACAGTGGCTGGTCTCGAAGAAATCAATTTAAAAAGGCTTAAGCTGACTCAAAAAAATGGCGGTACAAGAATCTCTTATTCAGATAACGAAGAATTGGCACCAAACTGTCATAAAAATGATTCGATAAATTTTAAAGATACATATGGTAGAATGTGGTGGGATCGACCATCTCCTACGATAACCACTAAGTTTTTCAGTATATCAAATGGAAGGTTTGCTCATCCTGAGGAGGATCGAGCTATTTCCTTAAGAGAGGGAGCCGTTCTTCAATCGTTTCCAATAAATTATATTTTTAAAACAACGAGTATAGCTAATACCGCTAGAATGATTGGAAATGCTGTCCCCCCGAAGTATGCTGAATCGATAGGTACTGCTATAGTGAATGATCATAAAAATGGCACAGTTTAGAACAAGAGCCCGAGCATTGGATTTATTGGGTAGACAGCAAATTGCTGGTATACCTACCGCGATAAATGAGTTGATAAAGAATGCTCATGATGCTTATGCAGATAATTTCGATATAGATTTTTTCAGGAAGTCTAATCTTCTCCTTCTTCGAGATGACGGCCTAGGAATGACAAAAGAGGAATTTGAAAATAGATGGCTTACCATAGGAACGGAAAGTAAATTTGTTAAGGATGTCAAAACGCTTCCCCCTGTAGATAGAAATAAGCCTAAACGGCAGATGATGGGGGAAAAAGGTATTGGTAGGCTTGCGATTGCGTCAATAGGTGAACAAGTTTTAATTTTGACGAAGGCAAAAGGTCGCAAAGAAAAACATCCCATTGTGGCAATTCTAATAAATTGGAGAATATTTGAACTGCCTAATATAAATTTGGAAGACATAACAATTCCAATTAGAGAATTTCATAGTTATCCTACAAAGAAGGATATTGAACTATTAAGAAGTGATCTTTTGGAATCTCTAAATTCTCTTTTAAAGAAAGGAAAGATTTCTAATGAGGAATTTTTAGCGATATCCGATACGGTTGAGCGCTTGTCGATCGATCCCAAAGAATTGTCAGATTCTACGGTTGGAAATTTTAGAATGGACGAAAATAACGGTGGTACCCATTTTTTTATTTCACCTGTTAATGATCTTTTAATAGACAATATAGAAGACGGAAAAAGTAACGAAGCTTCAAAGATTGAGAAGTTATTGATAGGATTTCACAATACGATTACTCCCGATCATCCTGCCCCTGTTATAAACATAAACTTTCGTGATTATAAGGGAGATGATAATCAATACACAGCGTTAATTGAAGATGATGAATTTTTTACCCCCGAGGACTTTGAACTCGCTGATCACCAGTTTCAAGGTACGTTCGATGATTATGGTCAATTTAAAGGTACGGTCACTGTTTTTAGAGAGAAAAACTACGAGCATATAGTCACTTGGAATGGAAATGGATTTAGACCAACACAATGTGGACGATTTAAGATCCATTTCGCCTATTTACAGGGAGATGCAAAAACCTCGATCGTAGACAAAGAGAATTGGGCGAGATTATATCATAAGGGTGATAAATTCGGCGGAATCTACATTTATAGGGATAACATCAGGATTTTGCCTTATGGAGATTCGGATTACGATTTTTTAGATATCGAAAAAAACAGAAGTAAAAGAGCTTCAACCTATTTTTTCTCCTATAGGAGAATGTTTGGAGTCATAGAATTAAATAACACAGAAAACTATAATCTTTCAGAAAAAGCGGGAAGAGAGGGCTTTATTGAAAATAAGGCCTATAGACAATTACAGGATATTTTAAAGAATTTTTTCATCCAATTAGCTGCAGATTTCTTTGATGACAAAGGGAAATCTGTTAAATCAGAATTTTGGTTTAATCGCAAGGAGGAACTTCAAAGAAACCACAAAGCACTAGAAAGAAGAGAACAGCTTTCTAGAGGAAAGAAAGCAAGATTCTCTAGCGATTTAAACTCTTTTTTTTCCAAGCTTACAGGGGGTGAAATCGCTAATGACATAGAAGTTATTTTAAATGAAGCCGCGACGCGCCTAAATGCTACTGTGTACGAAAACAATTTAGATAAGGCTGGCAGCCAAATTGTGGAACATGAAAACGACTATCGCCAAAAGATAGCGAGTTATAAAAAAGAAATTAGGGTTCCTGCACCCAAAGGGTTTTCACCAAATAAAGATCAAAGAAAAGATTATGAATTATATTTAAAAGAGTTTTCAATTCTCGAACGCACATTATTTGAAGCTGCATATAAGAAAATTGATAATCATGTTATTGAGGTTACTAATCGATTGAATATTGAAATCGATAAACGGAAACGTCTTGAGCTGGCGGTTGACGCTATTTCCCAATTGGCAAGAAAGGAGAACTCAGATAAAAGGAAGGAAACTCAAGATGTTGTCCGTGATGTTTCTTCTCGAATAAAGGAATTGACTTCCGAATTAATGATTGATCTAGATAATCAGATTTTGCAGGTGAAAGATAGTTTCAAAAACCTTAGTCTCCGAGGATCCTCTGATTTCAATTTAGTTGAGGAAAGAAAGCGTATGGAGGATGAGATTGATTTAATTTCAAGTAGAAATAAAACTGTGATGGACAAAATTATACGACAATTCACGGCATTCTACATTAGCAAAGACGAGAATGGGGATATAATTACTGACGATGATATATCTAATGCTTTGTCTGAAGAATTAGAAGAACTTAGAGATAGGGTTCAAGCCGATATTGAACTTAGTCAACTAGGTCTAGCAGTCGGTGTTTTGCATCACGAATTTAGTAGTACTATTAAGTCTATAAGAGGTAGTCTTAAAGATTTAAAGGCTTGGTCGGATGTAAATGCCCAACTTGATGGAGTTTATCACAATATAAAGGTTAATTTCGAGCATCTTGACGGTTATCTTAACCTATTTACACCCCTTAATAGAAGATTAAACAGGAAAAGAGAATTGGTGTCTCTTTTGGAAATAAAGGCTTTTTTAATCGATTTGTTTAAATCTAGATTTGAAAGACATGGTGTTAAATTAATACATACGAACGGATTTAAAAAACATAAGTTGTTTGGCTTTAAGTCTACTTTCTATCCAGTATTTGTCAATTTAATAGATAATGCTATCTACTGGTTAAGTAAAAGTCCTAACCAAGACAAAATTATACGACTTCATGCTGACGACTCCGGAGTTTATATTTCCAACAACGGGACCGAAATACCTATTCAGGATTCTGAGAAAATTTTCGAACTAGGATTTTCTCGGAAAGAATCTGGCAGAGGAATGGGGCTAAACATAAGCCGTGAAGTACTATTAGCGGAAAATTATGAAATCAAGCTTGATTCGCCCAGACCAGAAAGCACAGTGACATTTAAAATTTCAAAAGTTAATGAAGATGAATAGCTCTTTCTTCAAAAAATCCAAAGCAGTAGCTGATGATTTTATTCAGAGTATTGTATTTCTTGACGATCGGGTTTACCAAAAGCAAGGAAATGAACAGGATATAATCCACGACTTAGACGCTTTCGAGATCACAAAAGCCTTTGCGTCTAGGAAAAAAATCTGCGCGGTTTATGACCCTCAAACAAACGAGGATATCTCACATTTCAAAAGTATAGCCCATAAGGCTGATATAATTGTATTAGATTGGTTTATCGAGATTGATAATCCAGACGGAGAAGAGGGCGGAGATGATGAAGCGGACGCCGATGATCAAGATATTAAAGGTACATATACAAAAGATATCATTAAAAGCATTGTGACCAATGCTTCTGACGGGTTAAAAATAATTCTTGTTTACACCGGCGAAACTGATTTAGGCGGTATAAGTGAAGAAATAAATAATCTTTTAGCAAATAGTTCTTTAAATACTGAGTGTTGTAAGATTGATATTGGGAAAATCAGAATTTTAGTACGAGCAAAAAGTAACAATCAAGAAGGCGACGACACTCGATTCAACCACTCACCACATCTAAAAAACAAAGTCTTAAAGTATTCACAGCTACCAGACTTTTTGTTAAATGAGTTTACAAAACTAACGGAAGGATTGCTTTCAAATTTTGCTTTAAGTTCTCTTTCGATTCTGAGAACAAGTACAAGCAAAATTCTAGGACTTTACAGTAAACATTTAGATTATGCTTATTTAGAACACAAGTCTGCTATTCCAAACTCCGAAGATGCCGAGAACTTGCTAATAGATTTGTTTAAAGATTCTATCGGCGACTTATTGCATTATAAGCAACTCAATCGGCAAATTTCTAAAAAAATTGTCAAGGATTGGATGACAGACCGAATAAAAAAAGTAAATCTATCTTTAAAAAAGAAGGATGGAACTATTTATAATCCGGATGAAACATTTGAGAGGAGCAAAGAACTGTTGTTGAATCTTATTTATTCAGATGAAAAGGATGTACAAAAGAAATTCGTCAATATCTTTACACCTTTATCAGCTTCTAAAAAGAAAGCTGAAGAATTTGTTAAATATTTAAAGCTTAACAATATTGACTTATTTATCAATCCTGCGGAAATCGGATCAAAAGGCGATTTGATTAGTGATTTCGCTCGGCTGACACATCATAAAAATGTCTTCTTACCTCGCGGGGCAAAACCTATTTTATCATTAGGTAGTGTGGTAAAAGGTAATAAGTCGCAAAAATATTTTATTTGTATACAACAAAAATGTGATAGTGTTAGGATTGGTAATGATGAACAACGGAAATTTCTTTTTCTACCACTTGAACCTACCGAAGATGAAAATTTTAATTTCATAACGCACGACAACATTAAATTGAGATTGAGTAATAAATCTTATGGGTTACGAACACTTAAATTCACTAGTACTAGAGATGGTGTTGTTGAAGCTAAAAAGGTTAGAGAAAAGTTTTTGTTCTCACAAATTTATAACAAGCGCTCGGATGAAAAATTTGAATGGGTACTAGACTTGAAAGATCTGCATTCCCAACGCATAGTTACTGACTACGCCGCCACGCTTTCAAGAGTTGGACTTGACGAGTCTGAATGGCTGAGGAGATCATTAGGTTAAAATATTAAGTATAAATATTCATGATATTTGACTGTAATTTGGTGTATACTATTGCAATAGTATGTGACTGAAATTTCGTATCCTACTTAAAAACCGTAACAAATACGTAACGGAGCAAAATTTTGTGGTTCAATAAAATGTTCATATATTGCTTCTGTAAAGCGTAAACGTTGAATTTGCATCATGTAAAAAGGTACAGGCCGAAAGTCTCATAATCTTTTGGTCCCTGGTTCGAGCCCAGGTGGGCGCACAAAACAAAAATGGCTTTTTTCGTGAGGAAAAAGCCATTTTTGTATCATTAAGACGGTTTTTATCAACCGTGCAGCTTGACTCGGCAACCGACGTTTTAGTCGGGTTTTACATAATTATTTGTTGAATTTCACGGAAAATCGTCACAAATACGTCACTATGATTTTTCGTGCCAAAAAAACTATGGTTATGGCGACTGTTAGCGCGGTGGTATATGACTACCACAAAAAGGCAGACGGAACTTACAATGTCAAGATTCGTGTCTTCCACAAAAAAGAGCGGAAACTTATTGATACCCCTCACTTCGTTTCCCAAAAACAATTGGACGGTAAATTCAGAATCAAAGACAAATTTCTGAATAAACTGCTCGATGAAAAACTGGATGAATACCGTCGAGTTATAAGCGAACTTGGCAACAAGCTCAACTTCATGACTGCCGAAAATCTGAGAGACTATCTTAGGGATAAGGACAAAGATGTAAATTTCATTGTTTTTTGTGATGAACATATTGGCCAGTTGAGGAAAGCAGGTCGTACAGGTACAGCCAATAATCACCGTACTGTGCGCAACAGCTTGGTTGATTATTTCGAAAGAGAGAATGTCTCTATCACCGAAATCCATTCCAATATGCTGATACATTATGAGGCATGGTTGCAGACGGAACGAACCATGACCCGAATCAACCAATTGGGAAAAGAGGTCACCACGAAAGAGAAAGGGCTTAAAGATGCAGGTATCTACTGCCACATGAGAGATTTACGGACACTCTTCAACGCAGCCTGTACCAAGTATAATAATGAAGATTTGGGGATTTATCGGATAAAGCACTATCCATTTAAAAAATACAAGGTGGGTTCTCCGCCACCGACCAAGAAAAGGAACATTACCATTGAAGAGATCAAGATCATACGTGATTGCAAGGTGGTACCCGATAGCAGGGCAGCATTAGCGAGAGATTTGTTTATGTTGAGTTTCTACCTTTGCGGAATGAATGCGGTTGATATGTATAACAAGGACGAAATCAAAGGAACTGCAAAGCGCATCGAATATAACCGCTCCAAAACTTGTGGACAAAGGAAAGACGATGCTTTTATCAGTATCAAGGTCATCGATGAGGCTATTTGGTTATTTCGGAGTGACCGGTTCTTCCCCACTTTTGGTGGTCACGAAGGGGAATATACCACACGTTTCCTCAATAGATCAAAACCAGCTCTACCGTACATCTGCCGCTTAATTGTTTTCAGTCTATTAACGTTTCCTTCTACGGGTCCATTGCTCCACGGTAGGGTGAGGGCATTTTCAACAGCCTTGCAATCCGCTAGCAGCCCTTTGGTGAAAGACACCATCTCTTTTACTCCGGACTTGTTTGATTTGTCAATCCATCCTTTCAGCTCCGTATTGCCCGATCGTTCAGCCATCATTTTTCGGAAGGATTGAGCAAGCGTAAAAATCTCCTGCAGATCTTCGGAGGATGCGCATAATTCGCTGATAATCTTTTGCTGGCCTTCATTTAACTTAGCTTGATCGGACACGAACCAGATTGCTGCTGATGCTGGTTTGAAGGATGCTCCTGCCTGCGTAGGTAACTTCTTGGTACGCCCCGCTTTTTTACCTACCTGTACCCCATAGTATTTCAAGGCCTCTGACAAGGTGGAATAGGCTCCTGTGTATCCTTGGGATTTTAGCTCCTGCCATAATGTAGCCAGCAAGATGTCGGATTCCTCCTCCATACGCTTTTTGATGTAGGGGAAAAATTTTTCTAGCGGGTTGTTACGGCTTTGTGATCTGCGGGGCAAGGTTTTCATATCCAGATACCTCTTGATGGTTTGCCTGCTCATGCTCAGATGTCGGGCCATCGCACGTATAGAGTGCCCTTTTCCCTGCAGTTCTTTAAGTTGCTTGAACCGTTGCAGGCGGATTCCACCTTGGGGGCTCTCTTCGGAACTTTTGCCCTCACCCGGGATATCTTGGCCGCAGACCGCTTTCTTGGGTTCGTTCAGGATTTGCTTCTGGGACAGCGTGGCGTTGACTTTGCTGTACTGCCTAACCAATACTTTCTGCACTGCTTCACCTAGATTTTTCAACAGATGCCAACGGTCAGTCACCTGTATAGCCTGTGGTGCACCGGTGGTGATGGCTTTTTGGTAATTGCTGTATCTGTCCCGATTCATCACCTCAATTTCTGGACGCGTTTCCAGCCATTTGCGCAACGTTTCTTCTTCACGGTCAGGTAATAGGTCAATAGCTTTCCCCGTGTGAAGGTTGACAAGGATACTACCGTAGCTATTCCGTTTTTTATAAGCCCAGTCGTCCACCCCGACAGCAGTCAAACCTTCTGATGGTGAAAAAACCTCGTTTTCAATCAGCCGCAGTATAGTCGTGTCACTGGAA